>Ga0209189_1000242_pt1 | contig 47672 bp, 37 predicted proteins | sample C_130820_EF_Meta_FD_187308 | JGI IMG/M metagenome (GOLD analysis project Ga0209189, IMG submission 187308) | Freshwater microbial communities from Lake Croche, Canada to study carbon cycling - C_130820_EF_MetaG (SPAdes) (version 3) | ecosystem: Environmental > Aquatic > Freshwater > Lake...
CCGCAACAATCGTGTCAAGGGAGATCTTCTTCTGGACGATCTTGCCTCGGGATCCAACACACAGGGCGTCGATGTGGGACGGGTCATCAAGCGTCTCGGCTGTGGACGCATGGAAGTCATGTACTTCAACTACCGTGGTGATGCCTGTCTCATTCAGGCACCTCTGCGCGGAGGCCTCCGTGGCAAGGGCAAGAAGACGGTCTGGGTTGACATCGACAGCCTGGTCGTCATTGCCGAGACGGAGTTGGGCGGTAAGTCGCACGAGATCATTGCTGTGATGTCTCCTGAGCAGGTGGCTCAGTATCGCAAGGTGGTTCCCGATGCCGATCCTCGACTCTTTGTGAAGGGAGGCATGGAGGGTGATCGCAAGGATGATGGAATTGAGTTCGACACGGCGGTCGAGGAGGAAATTGATGTGGATGCTATCTAGTAATGGGGTTGTTTAACATCACAACCATAGGCTTCGGAGCCTTCACTATATTTTTACTTTATAACCTGATGACAGAATCACGAAAGACCAAGATCGAAGAACAGCGGGATATTCCGGGGTTCTTGGTTCCTATGCAGGTGGGCAAGGATCGGAATCTGGGTGGTTCTGCTCGCGATACGTCAATGTATACCCAAAATCTTCGCCGTCAAGTCACCGTGAATGGATTCTGGGCCACCGGTCAGCCGATGAAGGAGACAACGCATACCACTGGTTTTGCCACTGGTGCGGTCGATGTGTTTTCCATTTCAGATGTTTTTAACCCGTAGTAAGTAAGATGTCCACAAGAGGACCTCAGGGGCCTCAGGGAGCTCTTGGTATTCGAGGAGCTCCAGGCCCTATAGGACCCGCAGGCTTGCAAGGAGTTGGAGTTGCTGGAGCCCAAGGTGTACAAGGGTTTCAAGGCATACAAGGTGTTCAGGGCGTACAGGGAGATCATGGACCCCAAGGATTTCAGGGTGTGACGGGTTGGACAGGCTCGACAGGCGCAACCGGCGCGGCATCAACTGTCGCTGGTCCTCAGGGATTCCAGGGTGTTCGGGGTTTCCAAGGTAATCCGGCAGTCCTGATGTGGACGGGAGCCACTGGTGCGACTGGAACAACGGGGGCTGCAGGTGTAAGAGGCGCGCCGGGCCCCATAGGACCTCAAGGTTTGGCTGGATTAGTTGGTACAGTGGGCGCCCAGGGAACTCAGGGGCCTATAGGTCACCAAGGTGCGCAGGGTAATATAGGAGACTACGGACCACAGGGAGACGTGGGACCACAGGGTCTGTACGGACCTCAGGGTGTAACGGGTCCGTCCGGGCCTACGGGCGTTCAGGGTGTTCCGGGAACTGCAGAAAATACGGGCGCGACGGGGTTTACCGGTCATACCGGTGGACGAGGGTTTCAGGGATTTCAAGGTCGAGGAACCCAGGGCTTCCAGGGATTCCAGGGTTTCCAGGGATTCCAGGGTCCTCAGGGTTGGCAGGGTTTCCAAGGTAGGGGAGATCAGGGCTTCCAGGGGTTCCAAGGATTCCAGGGATTTCAGGGTCCTCAGGGGTGGCAGGGTTTCCAAGGTAGGGGAGATCAGGGATTCCAGGGATTCCAGGGATTCCAGGGTTTCCAGGGTTTCCAGGGTCCTCAGGGATACCAAGGATTCCAAGGGTTTCAGGGCTTCCAGGGTTTCCAGGGATTCCAGGGTTTCCAGGGTCCTCAGGGATACCAAGGGTTCCAAGGGTTCCAAGGTTTCCAAGGCTTCCAGGGATTCCAGGGATTCCAGGGATTCCAGGGTCCTCAGGGTTTCCAGGGATTCCAGGGCTTCCAGGGTTTCCAGGGCTTCCAGGGATTCCAGGGCTTCCAGGGTCCTCAGGGCTTCCAAGGATTCCAGGGCTTCCAGGGATTCCAGGGATTCCAAGGGTTCCAGGGTTTCCAGGGCTTCCAGGGATTCCAGGGATTCCAGGGCTTCCAGGGCTTCCAGGGTTTCCAGGGTTTCCAGGGTTTCCAGGGTTTCCAGGGATTCCAAGGCTTCCAGGGCTTCCAGGGTTTCCAGGGCTTCCAGGGTTTCCAAGGACCTCAGGGGTTCCAAGGCTTCCAGGGATTCCAAGGCTTCCAGGGCTTCCAAGGATTCCAAGGGTTCCAAGGTCCTCAGGGCTTCCAGGGGTTCCAGGGATATACAGGAGTCCAAGGACCAACGGGAGCTCAGGGTGTGATGGGTCAGCAAGGTGTGATGGGCTTGCAAGGTACTGCTGGATTTACAGGAGCACAGGGATTCCAGGGTCCTCAGGGTTTCCAGGGTTTCCAGGGTCCTCAGGGTTTCCAGGGTTTCCAGGGATTCCAGGGCTTCCAGGGTTTCCAGGGCTTCCAGGGATTCCAGGGTCCTCAAGGATTCCAGGGATTCCAGGGCTTCCAGGGATTCCAGGGCTTCCAAGGTTTCCAGGGTTTCCAAGGTTTCCAAGGATTTCAAGGATTTCAAGGATATACAGGAGTCCAGGGACCGACGGGAGCTCAGGGCGTAATGGGTCAGCAGGGCGTCATGGGAAGACAGGGTGACCTTGGTTTCACCGGTCCACAGGGCTTCCAGGGTGTCCAGGGCTTCCAGGGCTTCCAGGGTTTCCAGGGATTCCAGGGATTCCAGGGGTTCCAGGGCTTCCAGGGATTCCAGGGATTCCAGGGCTTCCAGGGCTTCCAGGGTTTCCAGGGCTTCCAGGGTTTCCAGGGTTTCCAGGGATTCCAAGGCTTCCAGGGCTTCCAGGGGTTCCAGGGTTTCCAGGGATTCCAGGGATATACCGGATACCAGGGACCGACAGGAGCTCAGGGCGTGATGGGTCAGCAGGGTGTGATGGGACGTCAGGGTGATATTGGTGTCACAGGTCCACAGGGTTTCCAGGGTGTTCAGGGCTTCCAGGGATTCCAGGGTTTCCAGGGCTTCCAAGGATTCCAGGGATTCCAGGGATTCCAAGGGTTCCAGGGTTTCCAGGGTTTCCAGGGTTTCCAGGGATTCCAAGGCTTCCAGGGTTTCCAGGGATTCCAAGGCTTCCAGGGTTTCCAGGGTTTCCAGGGTTTCCAGGGTTTCCAAGGGTTCCAGGGTTATACCGGATACCAGGGGCCGACAGGAGCTCAGGGCGTGATGGGCCAGCAGGGAGTCATGGGACGACAGGGTGAAATAGGTGTTACTGGCCCTCAGGGATTCCAAGGTGTCCAGGGCTTCCAGGGTTTCCAAGGATTCCAGGGGTTCCAGGGGTTCCAGGGATTCCAAGGATTCCAGGGATTCCAGGGATTCCAGGGTTTCCAGGGATTCCAAGGATTCCAGGGTTTCCAGGGATTCCAGGGTTTCCAGGGATTCCAAGGTTTCCAGGGTTTCCAAGGCTTCCAGGGTTTCCAAGGCTTCCAGGGTTATACCGGATACCAGGGACCGACAGGAGCCCAGGGCGTGATGGGTCAACAGGGAGTCATGGGTCTGCAAGGTACTGCTGGATTCACAGGAGCACAGGGCTTCCAGGGACCTCAGGGTTTCCAGGGATGGCAGGGTTTCCAAGGATTCCAAGGTTTCCAGGGCTTCCAGGGGTTCCAGGGGTTCCAGGGCTGGCAGGGCTGGCAGGGATGGCAGGGCTTCCAGGGCTTCCAAGGTTTCCAGGGCTTCCAAGGGTTCCAGGGATTCCAGGGATTCCAGGGTTTCCAGGGTTTCCAGGGCTTTCAGGGTTTCCAGGGATTCCAAGGCTTCCAGGGCTTCCAAGGCTTCCAGGGGTTCCAGGGTTTCCAGGGCTTCCAGGGCTTCCAGGGATATACCGGATACCAGGGACCGACAGGAGCTCAGGGCGTGATGGGCCAACAGGGCGTGATGGGTCTGCAAGGTACTGCTGGATTTACAGGAGCACAGGGCTTCCAGGGTCCTCAGGGATTCCAAGGATTCCAAGGATTCCAGGGCTTCCAGGGATTCCAGGGTGTCCAGGGCTTCCAAGGATTCCAGGGTTTCCAGGGATTCCAGGGTTTCCAGGGTTTCCAGGGCTTTCAAGGATTCCAGGGTTTCCAGGGCTTCCAGGGCTTCCAGGGTTTCCAGGGCTTCCAGGGATTCCAGGGCTTCCAGGGTTTCCAGGGCTTCCAGGGATTCCAGGGATTCCAGGGATTCCAAGGCTTCCAAGGTTTCCAGGGGTTCCAGGGATTCCAGGGCTTCCAGGGTTTCCAGGGTTTCCAGGGTTTCCAGGGATTCCAGGGTTTCCAGGGGTTCCAGGGCTTCCAGGGATATACCGGATACCAGGGACCAACGGGAGCTCAGGGTGTGATGGGACAGCAGGGTGTGATGGGCTTGCAAGGTACTGCTGGATTCACAGGTGCACAGGGCTTCCAAGGTCCCCAGGGATTCCAGGGCTTCCAGGGTTTCCAGGGTTTCCAGGGGTTCCAGGGATTCCAGGGCTTCCAGGGCTTCCAAGGGTTTCAGGGTCCTCAGGGCTTCCAAGGATTCCAGGGTTTCCAGGGCTTCCAGGGATTCCAGGGATTCCAGGGCTTCCAGGGTTTCCAGGGCTTCCAGGGATTCCAGGGCTTCCAGGGATTCCAGGGCTTCCAGGGTCCTCAGGGCTTCCAAGGATTCCAGGGTTTCCAGGGCTTCCAGGGATTCCAGGGATTCCAAGGGTTCCAGGGTTTCCAGGGATTCCAGGGATTCCAGGGATTCCAGGGCTTCCAGGGATTCCAGGGCTTCCAGGGTTTCCAGGGCTTCCAAGGGTTCCAGGGATTCCAAGGATTCCAGGGCTTTCAAGGATTCCAGGGTTTCCAGGGCTTCCAGGGTTTCCAGGGCTTTCAGGGTTTCCAGGGCTTCCAGGGCTTCCAGGGGTTCCAAGGATTCCAGGGCTTCCAGGGATTCCAAGGATTCCAGGGTTATACCGGATACCAGGGACCGACGGGAGCTCAAGGCGTGATGGGGCAGCAGGGCGTGATGGGCTTGCAAGGTACTGCTGGATTCACGGGAGCACAGGGATTCCAAGGCCCCCAGGGATTCCAGGGTCCTCAGGGGTTCCAGGGATTCCAGGGATTCCAGGGATTCCAGGGTTTCCAGGGCTTCCAGGGTTTCCAAGGATTCCAAGGACCACAGGGTTTCCAAGGGTTCCAGGGATTCCAAGGATTCCAGGGATTCCAGGGATTCCAGGGTTTCCAAGGATTCCAAGGTTTCCAGGGGTTCCAGGGATGGCAAGGCTTCCAAGGTGACAAGGGCTTACCGGGTACACAGGGCTTCCAGGGTTTCCAGGGCTTCCAGGGTCCTCAAGGATTCCAGGGCTTCCAGGGCTTCCAGGGCTTCCAGGGTTTCCAGGGCTTCCAGGGGTTCCAGGGTTTCCAAGGGTTTCAGGGATTCCAGGGTCCTCAGGGGTTCCAGGGTTTCCAGGGATTCCAGGGATTCCAGGGATTCCAGGGATTTCAGGGCTTCCAAGGTCCTCAGGGATTTCAGGGTTTCCAGGGCTTCCAGGGTTTCCAGGGATTCCAGGGATTCCAAGGACCCCAGGGCTTCCAAGGATTCCAAGGTTTTCAAGGTTTCCAGGGTTTCCAGGGATTCCAAGGATTCCAGGGTTTCCAAGGCTTCCAGGGCTTCCAGGGTCCTCAGGGATTCCAAGGTTTCCAGGGATTCCAAGGTTTCCAGGGATTCCAAGGTTTCCAGGGCTTCCAAGGATTCCAAGGTTTCCAGGGCTTCCAGGGTTTCCAGGGCTTCCAAGGCTTCCAGGGATTCCAAGGCTTCCAAGGATTCCAGGGCTTCCAAGGGTTTCAGGGTTTCCAGGGGTTCCAAGGGTTCCAGGGCTTCCAGGGTTTCCAGGGTGTCCAGGGATTCCAGGGCTTCCAAGGATTCCAGGGCTTCCAAGGATTCCAGGGATTCCAGGGATTCCAAGGGTTCCAAGGGTTCCAGGGGTTCCAAGGATTCCAGGGATTCCAGGGCTTCCAGGGATTCCAGGGTTTCCAGGGTTTCCAGGGCTTCCAAGGATTCCAGGGCTTTCAAGGCTTCCAAGGATTCCAGGGCTTCCAAGGGTTCCAAGGGTTCCAGGGGTTCCAGGGCTTCCAGGGTTTCCAGGGTTTCCAGGGCTTCCAAGGGTTCCAAGGGTTCCAAGGCTTCCAGGGATATACCGGATACCAGGGACCGACGGGAGCTCAGGGTGTGATGGGACAGCAGGGCGTGATGGGCTTGCAAGGTACTGCTGGATTCACGGGAGCTCAGGGCTTCCAGGGACCTCAGGGATTCCAGGGTCCTCAGGGGTTCCAGGGATTCCAAGGATTCCAGGGGTGGCAAGGCTTCCAGGGCTTCCAGGGTTTCCAAGGATTCCAAGGACCACAGGGTTTCCAAGGGTTCCAGGGGTGGCAGGGCTTCCAGGGATTCCAGGGTTTCCAAGGTTTCCAGGGTCCTCAGGGATTCCAAGGGTTCCAGGGGTTCCAGGGCTTCCAGGGATTCCAAGGATTCCAGGGTCCTCAGGGATTCCAGGGTTTCCAGGGTCCTCAGGGATTCCAGGGTTTCCAGGGTTTCCAGGGCTTCCAGGGCTTCCAGGGTTTCCAGGGCTTCCAGGGTTTCCAGGGCTTCCAGGGTTTCCAGGGTTTCCAGGGATTCCAGGGTCCTCAGGGATTCCAAGGGTTTCAGGGCACCCAGGGTCCAGCGGGCACAGGTATTTACCCGAGTCAGTATGTAGTCTATGCCGGCTTGCTTTCCAATCAGTCGATCGCATCGGGCGGTGGAAACACAACTCTGACGCTGACGAGCTCTATTGATCCTCAGAGCTGGTGGGATAACGCAAACTACCGTTTCAAGCCCACGATTGCAGGATACTACAAGATTTCGGGTCAAGTGTATTGGGCAACAGGAGGTACCTCAGCCAATCAGTACAATATACAGTTAGCGAATGAATCCGGTGGTCAGGTCGAGATTGTTCAACAACTCACTACAAATCAAACCTCATTTGGCCAAACATTCACGTTCACAACACTTCGATATTTCAATGGATCAACCAACTACGTGCTTCTGAATGCCTTTAACGGCACTGCAGCCGCTGTCAATGTGAATGGCAATAATCCTGCCACGCAGACCTACTTCACTGCCTTCCTGATTCCTGCCGGGGGTCTTACGGGACCTACAGGTGCACAGGGGTTCCAGGGTTTCCAGGGGTTCCAGGGTTTCCAGGGGTTCCAGGGTCCTCAGGGCTTCCAGGGGTTCCAGGGCTTCCAGGGATTCCAGGGGTTCCAAGGTTTCCAGGGGTTCCAGGGTCCTCAAGGTTTCCAGGGGTTCCAAGGTTTCCAGGGTTTCCAGGGATTCCAGGGTTTCCAGGGTTTTCAGGGACCTCAGGGTTTCCAGGGCTTCCAGGGTTTCCAGGGATTCCAGGGTTTCCAGGGTTTCCAGGGTTTCCAAGGACCACAGGGTTTCCAGGGTTTCCAGGGTTTCCAGGGCTTCCAAGGATTCCAGGGATTCCAGGGCTTCCAAGGATTCCAGGGATTCCAAGGATTCCAGGGGTTCCAGGGTTTCCAGGGGTTCCAAGGCTTCCAAGGCTTCCAGGGCTTCCAGGGTTTCCAGGGCTTCCAGGGTTTCCAGGGGTTCCAGGGATTCCAAGGATTCCAGGGTTTCCAGGGATTCCAGGGTTTCCAGGGCTTCCAGGGTTTCCAAGGATTCCAGGGCTTCCAGGGATTCCAGGGTTTCCAGGGATTCCAGGGCTTCCAGGGATTCCAGGGCTTCCAGGGATTCCAGGGCTTCCAGGGATATACCGGATACCAGGGACCAACAGGAGCCCAGGGTGTGATGGGTCAGCAAGGCGTCATGGGTTTGCAAGGTACTGCTGGATTTACAGGAGCACAGGGTTTCCAGGGTCCGCAGGGTTTCCAGGGTCCTCAGGGGTTCCAGGGGTTCCAGGGATTCCAGGGATGGCAGGGTTTCCAGGGATTCCAAGGTTTCCAGGGCTTCCAGGGATTCCAAGGTCCTCAGGGGTTCCAAGGTTTCCAGGGCTGGCAGGGCTTCCAGGGATTCCAGGGACCCCAGGGCTTCCAAGGGTTCCAGGGATTCCAGGGGTTCCAAGGGTTCCAGGGGTTCCAGGGTTGGCAAGGATGGCAAGGGTTCCAGGGTGACAAGGGATTGCCAGGTACACAGGGATTCCAGGGGTTCCAGGGATTCCAGGGATGGCAGGGATTCCAAGGATTCCAGGGTCCTCAAGGATTCCAGGGATTCCAGGGATTCCAAGGTCCTCAAGGATTCCAGGGTTTCCAGGGTTTCCAGGGGTTCCAGGGTTTCCAAGGATGGCAAGGTTTCCAAGGGCCTCAAGGGTTCCAGGGCTTCCAAGGGTTCCAGGGATTCCAGGGTTTCCAAGGGTTCCAGGGTTTCCAAGGACCTCAGGGCTTCCAGGGTTTCCAGGGTTTCCAGGGTTTCCAGGGCTGGCAGGGCTTCCAGGGATTCCAGGGACCCCAGGGCTTCCAAGGATTCCAAGGTTTTCAAGGTTTCCAGGGTTTCCAGGGATTCCAGGGATTCCAAGGTTTCCAAGGTTTCCAGGGATTCCAGGGTCCTCAGGGCTTCCAAGGGTTCCAGGGGTTCCAGGGATTCCAGGGATTCCAGGGGTTTCAGGGATTCCAGGGATGGCAAGGGTTCCAAGGTGACAAGGGTGTTCAGGGCTTCCAGGGGTTCCAAGGATTCCAGGGCTTCCAGGGATTCCAAGGCTTCCAGGGTTTCCAAGGGTTTCAGGGATTCCAAGGGTTCCAGGGGTTCCAGGGCTTCCAGGGATGGCAGGGCTGGCAGGGTTTCCAGGGTCCTCAGGGATTCCAGGGATTCCAGGGTTTCCAGGGATTCCAAGGTTTCCAGGGCTTCCAGGGGTTCCAAGGCTTCCAGGGATTCCAGGGTTTCCAGGGTTTTCAGGGATTCCAGGGATTCCAGGGATTCCAGGGTGTCCAGGGTTTCCAGGGCTTCCAGGGATTCCAGGGATTCCAGGGCTTCCAGGGATTCCAGGGATTCCAGGGATTCCAGGGCTTCCAGGGATTCCAGGGCTTTCAGGGTTTCCAGGGGTTCCAGGGGTGGCAAGGATATACAGGAGTTCAGGGACCGACAGGAGCTCAGGGCGTGATGGGTCAACAGGGTGTGATAGGTCTGCAAGGTACTGCTGGATTCACAGGTGCACAGGGCTTCCAGGGTCCTCAAGGTTTCCAGGGTCCTCAGGGATTCCAAGGGTTCCAGGGATTCCAAGGGTGGCAGGGCTTCCAAGGTTTCCAAGGTTTCCAGGGTCCTCAAGGTTTCCAGGGTCCTCAGGGATTCCAAGGATTTCAAGGATTTCAGGGGTGGCAGGGCTTCCAGGGTTTCCAGGGTTTCCAAGGGTTCCAGGGATTCCAGGGGTTCCAAGGGTTCCAGGGGTTCCAGGGTTGGCAAGGATGGCAAGGGTTCCAGGGTGACAAGGGTACTCAGGGCTTCCAAGGGTTCCAAGGACCTCAGGGTTTCCAAGGATTCCAGGGTTTCCAGGGGTTCCAGGGTTTCCAGGGCTTCCAAGGTTTCCAGGGTCCTCAGGGATTCCAAGGGTTCCAGGGGTTCCAAGGCTTCCAGGGATTCCAGGGGGTCCAGGGTTTCCAGGGCTTCCAAGGTCCTCAGGGATTCCAGGGCTTCCAGGGGTTCCAGGGGTTCCAGGGATTCCAAGGATTCCAGGGATTCCAGGGATGGCAAGGATTCCAGGGTTTCCAGGGTCCTCAAGGATTCCAGGGATTCCAGGGATGGCAGGGTCCTACGGGGTTGCCAGGTTCGAATGGACCTATTGGATCGATTGGATCTGTTGGACCTACTGGTTCTATTGGATCTCAGGGTTCTCTTGGATTCCAAGGATTCCAGGGGTTCCAGGGATTCCAAGGATTCCAAGGATTCCAGGGTTTCCAAGGATTCCAGGGATTCCAGGGTTTCCAGGGATTCCAGGGTTTCCAGGGATTCCAGGGATCTATTGGACCCATTGGATCGATTGGATCGATTGGATCGATTGGATCGATTGGGTCGATTGGGTCGATTGGACCCGTTGGATCTATTGGATCTCAGGGATCACAGGGCTCGATTGGATCTATTGGTTCGCAGGGATTCCAAGGATTCCAGGGATTCCAAGGTTTCCAAGGTTTCCAAGGATTCCAGGGGTGGCAAGGATATACAGGAGTTCAGGGACCGACAGGAGCTCAGGGTGTGATAGGTCAGCAGGGTGTGATGGGTCTGCAAGGTACTGCTGGATTCACAGGTGCGCAGGGATTCCAAGGTCCTCAGGGATTCCAGGGTCCTCAGGGATTCCAGGGCTTCCAGGGATTCCAGGGCTTCCAGGGATGGCAGGGTTTCCAGGGCTTCCAGGGTTTCCAGGGCTTCCAGGGTTTCCAGGGATCTATTGGACCCATTGGATCGATTGGGTCGATTGGATCTATTGGATCGATTGGACCCGTTGGATCTATTGGATCTCAGGGATCACAGGGCTCGATTGGATCTATTGGTTCGCAGGGATTCCAAGGATTCCAGGGATTCCAGGGATTCCAGGGTTCGCAGGGTCCAGTAGGATCTATTGGTTCGATTGGGTCGATTGGATCTATTGGACCCGTTGGATCTATTGGGTCTCAGGGGTCGATTGGATCTATCGGACCCGTTGGATCTATTGGATCTCAGGGATCACAGGGCTCGATTGGATCTCAGGGATCTCAGGGTTTCCAAGGATTCCAAGGATTCCAGGGATTCCAGGGCTCGCAGGGTCCAGTAGGGTCGATTGGATCTATTGGATCGATTGGATCTATTGGATCGATTGGATCGATTGGACCCGTTGGATCTATTGGGTCTCAGGGGTCGATTGGATCTATCGGACCCGTTGGATCTATTGGATCTCAGGGATCACAGGGCTCGATTGGTTCGCAGGGATCTCAGGGTTTCCAAGGCTTTCAAGGATTCCAGGGATTCCAGGGCTCGCAGGGTCCAGTAGGGTCGATTGGATCTATTGGATCGATTGGATCGATTGGACCCGTTGGATCTATTGGGTCTCAGGGGTCGATTGGATCGATTGGACCTGTTGGATCTATTGGATCTATTGGATCTCAGGGATTCCAAGGATTCCAGGGCTTCCAAGGATTCCAGGGCTCGCAGGGTCCTGTAGGATCGCAAGGGTCGATTGGATCTATTGGATCGATTGGACCTGTCGGTTCGCAGGGGTCAGCAGGAGGTGCAGGATCTATTGGATCTATCGGTTCACAGGGGTCTATTGGACCCGTTGGATCTCAGGGGTCAATCGGATCTATTGGATCTATTGGATCTCAGGGATTCCAAGGATTCCAGGGCTTCCAAGGATTCCAGGGCTCGCAGGGTCCTGTAGGATCGATTGGTTCGATTGGGTCGATTGGATCTATTGGACCTGTTGGATCGCAGGGGTCAGCAGGAGGTGCAGGATCTATTGGATCTATTGGATCTCAGGGGTCAATTGGATCTATTGGATCTATTGGACCCCAAGGATTCCAGGGATTCCAGGGGTTCCAGGGATCTCAGGGTCCTGTAGGATCGCAAGGGTCGATTGGATCTATTGGATCTCAGGGTTCTCAGGGATCGGCAGGAGGTGCAGGATCTATTGGATCTATTGGATCTATTGGATCTATTGGACCCCAAGGTTTCCAAGGCTTTCAAGGCTTTCAAGGAAGAACTGGCTATACCGGGCCCCAGGGATTCCAGGGCTTCCAGGGATCTCAGGGTCCTGTAGGATCGCAAGGGTCGATTGGATCTATTGGATCTCAGGGTTCTCAGGGATCGGCAGGAGGTGCAGGATCTATTGGATCCCAGGGTTCTCAGGGTTCTCAGGGATCAGCAGGAACCAGTGCAACTTCACCGCTTACGGTGAGTAGCGCAACTACAAGCATTTCAGTTACACTTTATAACTATTACTATGTATCGGGTAGTACTACTAATGCTATAGTTACATCTCTTACCACCCAGGGCGGATACTTTGTGATCAACAACTATAACACAAATACTTTTTTGAGCATCACTCTTACGGGTGGAACGACTCAGTTAAACCCATACCTTCTACCACCGGGCAATTCAGCAACCTACGTCTATAACAGTGGAACATGGGTAATATTTTGATTCAAATACATAATGAGTAAAATTGTAGTACCAGTAAAAGATAAGGTATACTCGGGGTTTAGTCCCTTGACTATACCGGGTTGTGGTATTTGGCTAGACGGCGCCGACAATAACACAATCACTGGGTCCTCATCTATTTCGGGGTGGTCAAACAAGGGTCTTAACACTGACAATGCCTTTGTTAGAACTGGAACAGCATCAACAGGGTTTTCGGCGAGTCTTAGTGTAAACGGATTAAATTTTATACGAGTCCCGTCAGGAGGTAATACCCTGGGCTTGACAACCACTCTAAACACACAGCCTCGATCATGGTTTTTTGTATGTCGGGGTACTGGCGCAAGTACATATACATATATGATTCAAGCGACCGTGACCTATTCAGACTCAATATACTACGAAAATTTATCAGGAGGTCCTGCGATTCTTGAAGGAGTGAATGGTTATACGTTTAACGTGGGCGGATACGTATCAGCGGCAGAGCAAAGTGTTCCCTCAGTTTTCTCCTTTGTGAATGCTGTGAATTCGTCATGCAATGCATTCTCATACAACGGAACACCTCGAGCTACACCTTCCGGATTTGCCGCAGGAGCCGCTGGATATAATACAGGCAATATCACGTACAGTTTTGGTAATGGTGGTTTTGATTTCATGGAAATTATATTCTATTCAAATGATCTCCTACCCAGACATCGTGAGCAAGTAGAAGGATATCTAGGATGGAAGTGGGGTATAAGAACTTCTTTTCCTACAACCCATCCATATTATTCGTATCCACCGGCTATTCGCCTTTTTAAACCCTCTGACTTAGCGGGAAATGTACTCTGGGTGGACCCCAGTGATGTAAGTACTCTTACCTTTGCTTCGGGAACATCAAATGTAACTTCTATGTCTGACAAGGGCTCCAACGGCCCCTTATTCGCAACCAGCGGGACTGTTCCACTTTGTAACTCAGTGATCGGTGGACTTTCAGCCCTTTACTTCGCGAGCGTATATACCAACTATATGGGCGCGACTGTGAATCCAATAACATCGTCAAACTTATCTATATTTGCCGTCTCCGTTCAATCGAATGGTGGATCACAGAGCGCGGCCGGACGGCTTCTTTCTTTCGGTTCGAACGGTCAGTATGATTTTAATAACAATTTGTACGGATTTGTAGGTAATAATAGCAGTAATAACCTATCACCTTACCGAAATGGCTGGAAATCAGGTGTAACCCTCACCGGTGGTCAACCGTACGTATCATCTACAATCTATGATGGAACAAACGCTACAATAACTGCTTATGGAGTCTCTTATGCGGGATCAACTGCTACGAGTTCCGCGGGGGGTGGTAGTTTTTACATAAATACGTTTATAATCGGTGCAGAGCCTGCGCCTGATGGAAACGCTGCTTGGTACGGTTATATTGGTGAAATTATCGTATACGATCGAACACTCTTGACAGGCGAACGTCAGCTAGTCGAAGGTTATTTGGCATGGAAATGGGGAGTCAAAACATATCTTACGTCGAACCACGTGTCAGTTAAATTTAGACCCTATATCGTACCCCCCATATACTCGACCTCGGGCGTTACGAATCGTCTCTACATGTACTTTCCATTCAATGGTTCGGCTACTGATATGTGTGGAACACTAACAACCATACCAAATATAACGTTCACGGGCGCTGGTCCTTCTTATGTGTCTGGACTTTACTCAAGACAGGCTGTGTATTTGCCAAACGAAAGCCAGTCAGCCAGACACTTAGTTGCAAATACTTATTTTACTACCGCAACCATGCCTACGTCTAATTTCACCGTGTGTATGTGGTACAATCCTACAAACGTCCAGTACGGGTCTTTGTTTCATTCGGTTGGCAATGGGTCGTATGTAGCCTCGTCTGTTGTCTTAGTTATCATAGGAGGAGTAACGTATGCCGCGTACATGGCTCAGAGAGGCATGTCAGGTGCCTCTGTAAGTACAGGTACTTGGTATCACGCAACTATTACGTACGATGGATACAACTTGGCTTTCTACCACAACGCTATATTTTACAATAGTATAAATGCTTCAGGTATAGCAACACCTTATGTAAGCGGATTTGAGATAGGAAACGCACAGGACTCTAGCAGCACATACTATCCATTCTCGGGTTATATTCAAGATTATCGTATATACAATCGGATTATCGCCCCGGCTGAGATATCTAATATCTATTCCAATAGCTGATAATCACGCCTTACCCACGTGAAGATTGAGAACGTTAAAGTCCACTATAGAATAGGTAAATGTCATACCTACAGCCTTTGTTTGGAGCGTAACCATCAGATCACCCAGATCGACACCTAAGCAGTAGTTAATGTAGTGATACGTATCTCTCGTTACACCATCCGAACACGTCGGGGGCGGAACGATAGTAAACGACTTGACAATGTAAGAAAGGGGGAATCCTGCCGCCGCCCATTGAAAAAGCGCTCCGCGTAGAGTTTCGCGAGGCGCTTTGATGAGAACGGATAGAGTCACCTTATCTTGATTTTCCTTAGCCACAACAGCCTCAAGACTTGCCATCAGCTCATCTATCGTTGCGATACGAGGCGCTTCCACAACTACTGATTCAGGGGAGGGGGCTAAATGAAGGGGTCCCAAGACAGCAAAGTCTATAGATCCAGTAGGTCCAGTATCGCCCATTTGGTTTTTAGACGAGTAAACTTATCCGGTCAAAAGACAAGATGAGTTACTTGTCCAGGTACATTCCAGGACAGGGAGTGATTACCTGTGCTCCCAATGTCTGTGTAGGCCCTCAAGGTCCTCAGGGTCCTCCGGGTCCCGTAGGTATCACTGGAAACACCGGACCTCGTGGATTTCAGGGAATAGCAGGTACTGCCTCGAATACAGGACCTCAGGGTTCGACAGGACCCACGGGCCCTCAGGGTCTTCAGGGTCCCCAGGGATTCCAGGGTCTTCAGGGATTTACGGGAAAAACAGGTCCGACCGGGCCCACTGGATTTACGGGATACCAAGGCTTGCCGGGAACAGCAACAACACCCGGGCCGCAGGGGTACACGGGCCCGACGGGTGTGACAGGTCCGACGGGTCCAGCTGGGGCGGTGACGAATACGGGTCCCACCGGCAGCCCCGGTGTTACAGGTCCGACTGGATTTCAAGGATTCACGGGAGCCACAGGAGCCACTGGTGCCACAGGACTCCGAGGACCTCAGGGGTTGATGGGACCTACAGGAAAGACAGGTCCCACAGGACCTACTGGATTTCAGGGTCCTCCTGGAGCGCCTGGACCTGTAGGAGCCATCGGTGTTCGTGGTGCCACGGGACCCCAGGGTGGTGGAGCGGGACCCCAGGGTGTGCCCGGGCCCACAGGACCCTCCGGAGGAACCTTCACAGGCAAGACAGGTCCAACAGGTCCCGGATTCGCAACAGGATGGATAGGAAACACCGGTCCGACTGGAAAAACAGGCCCGACAGGTGTTACAGGACCTACAGGATATACGGGATACACAGGAGTAACTGGACCGACCGGTCTTACAGGATTCACAGGCTTCACAGGCCCTACGGGATTCACGGGGTACACTGGAAATACCGGTCCGGTGGGTACGGCAACAGTTCTGTCATCGTATGTTGGTTTGACTGGATCAGGTGGCCAGGTTGGGGCAGACATCATTGCAAATACCCCGATTGTTCTTACAGCGGATACTGGGCTGTCTACCTCAACCTACCCCTACTTATTCGTACAAGGGGTCACGGACGTACAAACACCCGGATATGTCAGTCTCTTAGGCGTATATCCCTACACCTCTGGAGGAACCTGGAACATCGGACTGAACCTGTTGACAACGCAGACGACTCAGGATGGCTTTGTTCCCGGAGGAACAGTCAATTTTTACACCCTGTCATGATAATAAGATGTATGGTGGGTTTTCCCCACGGTCGACCATTCTGTGTACACCTCCAACCAATTATATCGCAGGAGCACAGACGGGACCTACCGGACCGCAGGGTGCCGACAACATTCCTGGTTACACAGGAGCACGAGGTCTTACCGGCCGTCAGGGTATACTTGTCAACGACGGTGCTACAGGAGTCATAGGCCCCGTTGGACCCGTCTTGAGAGGTCCCCTAGGAGTCACAGGAGTTACGGGGGTGACGGGTCTAGACGGAAATACCGGAAGGCGGGGTACACGCGGACCTCAGGGCCCTACAGGAGTCCTGTCGGCTGTTGGTGCTCAGGGTCGAACAGGACACCGTGGATTTCCTGGAGTTACGGGCGTTGTTGGACCTCCCTCGAATACGGGTGCAACGGGACCTCAGGGTGGCGTGGGTTCGACAGGGTTTCGAGGTGCAAGAGGGTTTACCGGACGTCCTAGCATCTTCCGAGGCGTACAGGGTCCAACTGGATTTAAAGGAATGACGGGAGGAGGTCCAACGGGACCCATAGGAGATCGAGGACCTGCAGGTATTCAGTCTCCAACAGGAGGACCTACAGGAGTTAGAGGACCAACGGGTCCGACAGGCTTATTGGGAGAAGACCCCTTAGTGGGTCCTCAAGGGCGTAGTGGACCTACTGGGTATGTTCCGCCTATCCATACAGGTCCTACAGGCCCAACCGGGCAACTCTACAATATCTCAGGTGACGTGATTTCGTATTCGGGAACTGGAATCAACTATTATACAGCGAATGGAACCCTCATTAATGTTGATTACTACCGAGGCCCCACCGGTGCTACGGGACCGACTGGAATCATAGGAATTACGCCTGGAATAGGATCCACGGGTAAGACAGGTCCGACAGGCCCGACGGGTCCAACGGGTCCCACTGGTGCACAGCATACGGGTTATACAGGATACACGGGAGTCACAGGAACAACGGGAATACAACAGTACACCTTGACGGCTATTGATGTGAGTATTAATGCTGGATCTTCAGGTGCGTCGACAACTGTTGACCTAACGGACTTACCATACTCGTCAAGCTCTTTCGTTTCCTTGGCCGGATACGTATTCAAGCAATATCGACCTCTGACCAAGGGAATTCAAGATATCTATGTTCACCCTCCCGTGGGGGATAGTACCTACTGGCAGGTGACAATTGACTTGGTGAACTACCCGTATAACCCCGGCGTCATCCTGACCATTTTCGTATTTGCTTTCTTGAATAACTCGAACCTGGCCAATCCAGGCCTTGGAGCGGGTGTTCCAACGGGTCCTGTCACAACTACGGTGTTTAGCTCATAAGACATTCTTCTCTTACAACAATGGACTACCTGCTGGACAAGGATCACTGGGCCTCGCTGGTCCGTGATTTTAAGGACTCCGAGCGGGAATACAACATCTCTGCCTACAACTCTGAACAACTCGCAAGGGACATCCTTGCGATCGTTCGTGGTCGCATTCGCCAGATGCAGCTCTTCAAGGAGCATCGGGGCGAAGAATATGAGATGATGGTCAAGAAGCTGAACAGCATGTACGATGAGGGAGCTGTCCGTCGCCTTCTGGATGACGACGAGTTCTGGGAAGCCACCTTTCGTCTTCGCTAAGACTATGGAGGCCCTTGCCACAGAGTGGACAGAGTGGGCAGTTGACAAGATTCTCTTTTGGGAGACGGACAAGGAACGCAAGGGAAAGCTCTTGCGATGGGTTCACCATTTTATGTCCTATGCCTTACTCATCATGATTGTCGTATCGCATACCATCTACCCGGCCTTCTGGCTACAGACTATGATCCTAGGGTTCTGTATTCTGGTTTGGCTTCAGCATATCACCTGCAACGGTTGTGTCTTGAGCAAGGTCGAGCAGAAACTCATTGGTGATTCCAAGAGTTTTATCGATCCCTTTGTGGAGATCTTTCATATCGAACCCACTCAACAGATCACGATTGCGATACTTATTCTGGGAAGCAGTATAGGAGTGGCCCTCCTCAGTCTGGAGTGGATTGCCCGGGTTCATCACAAGCTGATTCCTCTTGTGAATTCAGCTAGGAACTACGGCTTAGCGATCTTATCCAAAACGGAATAATCTACACGGAAAGATAAGTAGTCTTAAACATGGGTGACACTATTGTAGGCGTCCAGTTTGGCATTGCAAACCCCGACAACCTTGCCAAGCGCTCGGTTGTAGAGGTCACCACAGACAAGACCTACCAAAGCAATCAACCCGTTCCCAATGGCGTCTTCGATGCTCGGTTTGGCGTCATTGAGAACGGTAAGGTCTGCCCGACGTGCAAGCAGACCAACCAATTCTGTCCTGGACACTTCGGCCATATCCAGATGGCCCGGCCGGTGTATCTCTACCAGTTCTTCGACATCATCGAGAAGCTGGCGAATGTGATCTGTCTGGCTTGCTCGAATCCGCTGTCAAGCCCCGAGGAGCTGGCGAAGTACACGAAGGGCAGTGGCCTGTCTCTCTTCAAGGAGGTCCGTGATCTCCGCCCCACGCCCAAGAAGGACGAGGTCTTTGTGTGCCGGACCTGTGCCACACCTCTTCATCGCAAGATCGCCAAGGTTCTGGGCAAGGCTGCGACGCTGGAGGGTCTGGGCTTTGGCGATGAGGCTCCCACTCCCATTCAGCCCGAGCTGATTCTCCGGGCCTTCCAGCGCATGACGGACGAGACCTGCCGTCTGCTCGGTTTCAACCCTGAGTTCGCTCGTCCTGAGTGGATGATGTGCACGGTCCTCGCTGTGCCTCCGCTCACGGTCCGTCCCTCGGTCGTGATGGACGACAATCAGCGGATGGAGGATGATCTGACGCACAAGCTGATCGACATTCTGCGGGCCAACGACAAGGTCCGTGATAAGATTGACAAGGAGGAGTCGGCGGATCAGCTGGACAAGTACACGGCTCTTCTGCAGTACCACGTGGCGACCTACGTGGACAACGACATCAAGGGTCTGGAGCCCTCGGCTCAGCGCTCGGGTCGTCCTCTGCGTACGCTGAAGTCCCGTTTCGGTGCGAAGACGGGTCGTGTGCGTGGTAATCTGATGGGTAAGCGTGTGGACTTCTCGGCCCGTTCGGTCATCACGCCGGATGCGAATATCGATCTCGATGAGCTGGGTGTTCCCGAGGAGATCGCGACCAACCTGACCTTCCCTGAGATTGTGTCGGCCTACAATCGCGAGCGCCTGATCGGGTATGTTCGCAACGGCCCCGACAAGCACCCGGGCGCCAAGTCGGTCTATCTCAAGGCGGATGATCGGACGCTCAGTCTCCGCTATGTCAATCCCGATACGGTGGATCTGCGTGAGGGTGACATTGTTCACCGTCATCTGATCAATGGGGACATCGTGCTCTTCAATCGTCAGCCCTCGCTTCACAAGGCCTCGATGATGGCCCATCGGGTGGTGGTTCTGCCGTACAGCACCTTCCGTCTGAACGTATCGGCCACGCGGCCCTACAATGCAGACTTTGACGGTGATGAGATGAACATGCACGTGCCTCAGAGCATTGCCTCGGCGACGGAGCTTCGGTACCTGGCCTCTGTGCTGCGCAACATCATCAGCCCTCGTACGAACAGCCCCATCATTCAGCTCTTCCAGGACACGATGACGGGTGCCTATCGTATCAGTCAGCCGGGTGTCCAGGTTCCTGAGCATCTGGCCATGAACATCCTGGCCCGGATCAAGCTTCCCTTTGCTCGCAAGAATCGGGCCTGGACGGGTGGTGAGCTGATCTCCTGTGCCTTTCCGATGATGAATCACAAGGGCAAGATCACGCTGGTCAATGGCCAGCTCAAGGAGGGCAACATCATCAAGAAGGCGGCCTTTGGCTCGACCTCGGAGGGTCTGCTCCACGTGGTGTACAACGACTTCGGTCCTGAGCGCTGTGGCAAGCTGATCAACGACATCCAGTCGATCGTCACGCAGTACAATCTGTACACGGGCTTCTCGGTCGGCACCTCGGATCTGATTGCGAACCAGCAGACGCTGGATTTCGTGGCTGATCAGCTGAAGACGGGTCGTGAGCGTGTGGCAGCGATTCTGTCGGACATGCACGCGGGTCAGTTCGAGAACCTCTCGGGTCTGTCGAACGGCGAGGAGCTGGAGGACAAGATCTCGTCCGCTCTGAAGGATGTCGCAGCCAACATCAACACCAAGGTGATCGAGTCGCTGGACAAGAACAACCGTATTGTCCAGATGGTTGACTCGGGGTCGAAGGGTGGTGAGCACAACATCACGCAGATGGTGGCTCTTCTGGGTCAGCAGCTCATCGAGGGTCGGCGTGTGCAGTACACTCTGCAGGATCGGACCCTGCCTCACTTTGCGCGGTACGACGACGGTGTGGAGTCTCGTGGTTTCGTCCAGCACTCCTTCGTGGACGGTCTCATGCCTGCTGAGTTCTTCTACCACGCCCAGGCAGGTCGTGAGGGTCTGATTGATACGGCCGTCAAGACCTCCGATACGGGCTACATTCAGCGTCGTCTGATGAAGTCGATGGAGGATCAGCACGTCGAGCATGATGGAACGGTCCGTAACGTGACGGGCTCGGTCATCCAGTTCGTCTACGGTGAGGACGGTGTGGATACGACGGCGGTGGAGTCGCAGGAGTGTCGTCTGGCTCTGATGACGCTGGAGAACATCTACAAGGAGTACTCTCTGTCGGTCGCTGATGTGAATGCCTTCCTGACCGAGGAGGTGACGGAGGCTCCTGACTTGGTAGAGGAGATCGTGGCGGATCGTGAGATGTTCATCAAGAACGTGTTCCGCTATCGCAAGAACGATACAGTCCTGGCTCCTGTGCACCTGAAGCGTCTGCTGGACAAGTACGGCAATCCGTATGCGACGAAGACAGACCTGACTCCTGCCTATGTCGTGGCGATGATTGGACGCTTCATCAAGGAGTTCCCGTACAGCAAGGTCTTCCACGCTCTGCTGCGGTACTACCTGGCACCCAAGAAGGCCATCGTGACACACCGTCTCAGTGTGGCGCTCTTTGATGAGCTCATGACGGACATCCGCTTCCGCTACCTCAAGTCTCAGGCCCACTCCGGCGAGATGGTGGGTGCTCTGGCTGCGCAGTCGATTGGTGAGCCCACGACCCAGCTCACGCTGAACACCTTCCACTCGGCAGGTACGGTCAAGGCCAACGCCACCTCGGGTGTGCCTCGTATTGAGGAGCTTCTGAGTGCTTCTGCTAATCCCAAGAAGCCTGGTAACACGGTCTACCTCTCGCCTGACATCGCCTACTCGCAGGATGCGGCGATTGCCAAGATGAAGGAGATCCAGCGCACGACTCTGCGGGACATCACGAAGTCGGTGCGGATCTACTACGATCCCCACAGCAATGCCGTGGAGGACGATGCCGAGATCCTGGCTCTGTATGAGGAGTTCTCCCTGGCCAACGAGGAGTCCTGTGCCTCTCCCTGGGTGATGCGTCTCGAGCTGATTGACGAGAAGCAGGTCGCTCGTAATACGCTGGATCTGACAGAGGTCCAGGCCAAGCTCCGTAGCAACTCCCAACTCAAGCTGGTCCAGTGTCTGCACTCGGACGCCTCGGCGCAGAAGCTGATCCTGCGCCTGATGTTCGATGCCTCGGCCATCAAGAACCCGACGCAGCTGCGGTTCCTGGAGGATAAGGTTCTGGATACGGTGCTCACGGGTGTGGATGGTGTCGGCGGTGTGCACATCCGCAAGGTCAAGAACGAGCTGGTGTACAACGAGGCGGTCTCGGGCTACGATCAGAAGGAGCAGTATGTTCTGGATGTGGACGGCACGAACCTGTACCAGCTGATGACCTTCTCTGGGACGGATGGGACTCGGACGTTCTCGAACGACATCCACGAGATCAACGATGTCTTCGGGATTGAGGCAGCCCGTCTGTCGATCTTTGAGGAGTTCTCGGAGGTCTTCGTGTCGGAGAAGGTCAACTACCACCACCTGAGCGTCCTGGTGGATTCCATGACCTTCAGTGGACGGATCGTGGCGGTCAATCGCTTCGGCATGAACAAGAACGAGACGGGTGTTCTGGCTCGGTCATCGTTTGAGGAGACGAGCAAGAACATGTTTAATGCGGCCATGGGGGCAGAGGCGGATACGATGCGCGGTGTGTCGGCCAACATCATGTTCGGTCAGAAGCCACCTTGTGGAACGGGCTTCGTGGATATTCTGGTGGATGAGTCTCGTCTGCCTGATGGTCAGGAGGAGATGATGGATGATACAAGTCTGCCTGAACTGAATCAGCGACTGGCGGCCTTGCCCGAGAGCGAGTGCCGGATGGAGGACATCTTGATGGAATGGTGATGATATTATCATTCCACAGAGTAATGGACAAGCTGCTGTGCACGGGGACAGAACCAAACAAATGGGCTATGCATTCGATAGCGGATGCCGTTCACGACGGAGGAACGTACATCTTAAAGCCTGATGGCATTAACTTTGCGCAGCTCTTTGTAAATCCTTTAGAAGCAGGCATTTACGACGAAGATGTAGTGAAAGACAAACTTATTAAGTCCTTGCCTCCCGAAAGACAACGCCAAGAAACATTTTTAGTTCGCACAGACACAGACTTGTCCCCCGTGAAGGGTGTCTTTCAGCTTGCAAAGACTTCTTGTAATTCAGTTGATAAGACACTGGTGTACCAGGATGCAGGCCCGACCGTCTACGATCTTATCTGCAACGGACTGAATGCTTTGAATCCTGGTTCCGTATGTGATCCCGCCAGTCGGTCCTTAGACAACGCTGTTTTTACAAGGAGCCCAGACACGTTCAGAATCAGGGGGTGTGTGTTTGGGTTTAATGAAGATATTGTTCCCGCCATCATTCTGAAAAACTTCACGGGAAAGACAGTTGTCTGCGGAGTTCAATACCGCGAAAAATGGTACGATATGGCGGCTGGAAAAGAGGTAGATGGTGAAAACGAGGTCAAGACAGTGAAGCACATCAACAAACCCGCTGGCTTCTTATCTGGAAACGGAGTCAACGGTGTTCTGAAACAGGGTACACCTAACGTCCACCTGTTTTACATCGGCAAGCTACTAGGAGATGCGCTTCAGGTGATTACGATGCTGCCAACAATCAGCGGAACACTCAATCCGTACTATCAAATCAAGGCAGAGGGTGAGACACAGTTGATCAATACCCATGACCGTTTGCAGTACGCACGAGCCGTATATTTGGGTGTAGGAGCACTTCTTACGTTCAAGAAGGGAAATACTAAACAGGCCGCCTACACCCCGGGCGCTGGAAAAACCTTAACAGGTGTCGCGTTGATTAATTATTACAAGACACGGATTGAAGAAGCACGGGCAACAATCAAGAATCGCTTTGACGAGGCACTGAGATCGATGGCGGATTCGCTCCTTGGTCCAGGGGACAGCTTTCGGAACAACTATTCGAAGGTGGACGGGTATGTTCGCATGGTCTCTAGTGAGGAAAAGACGAAAGCGAAGGAGTTTATGCAAACATGTATACTTAGAACAACGTCGATTCGCCTTCTTATTCTTGAACAGTTCAAAGAGGTTGATAACTTAGACGGTAAGTCTCCTGAAGACTTGCAAGCTTATTATCGATTCATACACTCCAGAATCGCCTCCCAATCACCTGGAGGTCCCATAATCAGCGGGAGAGGGTACAACACGAAGGGTAACATCACAAATCGTTTCAAAATCGCTATAACAGAAACAAACGACTACATCATCGATTTTCGATATGCCTTCGAACAAATGGAAAACGGTGCAAGACCAGGGGATCCGTATGGAGGAACAAATAAATGGCTGAAGGAACCTGCTAGAAAGAGACTTTTATCTAACCCCGAAGTTCCACCTCCCAAACGGCAGGCACTAGGCGGAAAGCGTAAGCTACGTAAGGGTACTTTTCGAAAAAAAGGAGGAGAGCTCAGAAAGCTTGATCCGGCAACACAGGGAGTCAAGGCTGTAAATGCATTTACCTCGAAGGTATATGCATACGAAGCTCGTTTGATTGGTTTTAATCAGAAAGGTGAAGTCGTTATAGCTCGCAATGGACTCAATACGGTCCGTCTTTGGGAAGAAGCAACTGCTGAATCTACGGAATACATCAAACCCATCATTTCGGTTTCAGATAACGAGAGAAATAGCATCAAGGAAAAGTTTAACTACGTACCTCCCGAGGGAGTTACCGTGACCTGGGAGAACATGCTAGTAGCGGACTTGAAAGAAAATAAAGACAGCCTCTTGGTTGACTTTATGCATTTCATTACGCCAGAGATTCTGACCGACTTGGTTGTAGAAAATGAGAAAGAGCCTGCTGAATCGAAACCGACGAAGATAGGCGGCAATAGTGAGGATGAAGGAACGAGTCAGGATGGTCAGCCGCCCGCTCCTGCACCGCCAGCGTCGCCCGCTCCTGCGTCTCCAAACGGCTCGTCAGGCACGGCTCAGATGGGCAATACGCCTGCTTCTGCTCCTGCTTCTGCTCCTCCTCCTGGCGGTATAAATGGAACTCCACCAGCAACGGATTCTAGGCAAACCCGTGGAAGCGAGGGAACTCCTGTATCTGGCTCACAATCATTGGCTGCTTCTTCTGGAGACGAAGGAGCAAATCCTGCAGCTTTACCTGCTAATCAAAATCAAGAAAAGATAGTTAATGCCTTCTTGAAAGCTAAGGTCTTGATTGAGGATGCCGTGGAAAGTAATGATAATGTTAAAGCGACGAAGGTTCAGGATGCAACAGTTCTTGGCTTGTTAAAGGAACAACTAGATCTCTACCTTTATTCTCTAACGGGTCGTCCTCCCATGCCTCTTGGTAATCTTCCTGCAGCTCCTCCAGCTGCTGCAGCTGCTCCTGGTGTCAATCAACGCTTGGATTTCTCACCGAACCGACCAACGGGAGGCAAGCGCCGAACTCGCCGAATGAAGCGCCTCTTCCGTTAAGACAGCAACTTCATCATCTTCTTCACCATGCGTCCACCGCCCATCATGATTCCCGTTGCCGGCGCGGCTGCCGTCCCTTCGGCGAGGAAGAGGGCGTAGTACGGGTAGTAGATCGTGGCGAAGATGAAGTCCAGGACAGCCCAGCCAATCGAGCCGTACTTCAGATAGGACAGACGCGCGGCTCCAAGGTGCCACAGAAAGAGGGCGAGGCTGCTGATGACAATCGTGATGATCCCCACCGCACTCGAGGTATCGATGATCACTGTCTTCTTCTCCTCGGCGGGAGTCGTCTTCGGCGCGTCAGTCAGTGCGGGAGTCGAAGCGCTCATTTAAAAGAAGGACACGAAAATCTGGCGTAGTCATAATGGTCAATCTAACTAATCCCGAACTCGCAGAAATCAGGACAGACTCGTTGCCACGAGCCAGTCTTGAGGCACTGAACAACCTTCGGGAAACACTCTGTACAACCACCAATTTCAAACTCCAACCGAGCCAGAAGTTCCTGCGTCGTGTTCTGTCTCCCGACTCTCCGACGCGCAGTCTCCTGATGGTCCACGGTACAGGCACGGGCAAGACCTGTACGGCCATTCAGATTGCCGAGGAGTACATTCTGCGCCCCGAGTTCCAGGACAAGAAGGTCATGGTCGTTGCCTCTCGGGCTGTCCAGGAGAACTTCCGCACGCAGATCTTCGATATGTCCCGTGTGAATCTGGACAAGACCAGCAATACCCTGAGCTCTAAGCAGTGCACGGGTCGTCGCTACCTTGAGATGCTTCTGCGCATTGAGTCTGAGCCGAAGAATTGGGCCAACCCTGAGATCGTGTCCCGCCTCGAAACCATCAGCGACCGCATCATCAAGGAGTTCTACGAGTTCTCGGCCTACAACTCGTTCGGCGCCATGCTGAATCGCAAGCTGACGGGTACGGCGAAGGACATTGATGAGGCCTGGATTCACGAGAACTTTGATAATCGCCTGCTCATCATCGATGAGGCCCACAATATTCGGTCCAAGGACGCCACGACCGATAAGGAGATCTCCACGGGTCTGGAGCGTCTCATCAAGGTGGCGAACGGGATGGTCATCGTCTTGCTGACGGCCACACCGATGTTCGACAGCTACGAGGAGATCATCTTTTACATGAACCTCTTCCTGTGGAACGAACGTAAGCAACCCTTCAAGGCAGCTCTCAAGCCCTCGGATTTCTTTACGGGTGATGCGGAACTGAAGGGCGGGGAGTCTGAGGTCCGATTCCGCGAGTGGTGCCAGGAATACGTGTCCTTTGTCAAAGGTGAGAGTCCGTTCACCTTCCCGTTCCGTCTGCCTCCTCCGACGATCTCGGAGCCGGTCAGCATGAGCTTTACGGGACACAACATCACGGATCGTGAGCGCCTGAAGTATCTGTCCCTGGTCTCCTCGCAGGCTCAGGGCATTCAGCAGAAGACACTCTCGTCCTCCAAGCACGAGGATGATGACAGCAAGCGCACAGCTCAGATTCTGCCGACCATCTCGGTCCTGCCGAAGAACCAGACCTTCAATCAGACCTTCACCTCCTCGGGGTCCCAGTACTCGTACGCGGGTGAACCCTGTCTGACTCCGGAGACCCTGCCCAATCACTCGGCCAAGTTCGTCAGTATTATCAAGTCCATCGAGTCCTCGTCCGGTGTGGTCCTGGTCTACTCGAACTTCGTGGCCCAGGGTGCCAAGCTCTTTGCCATGGCTCTGGAGGAGCATGGATACAGACCGCTGAAGGGTGAGACTCTGATGGCTGAGCCAACCTGGACAGAGGCTCCACTTGGCAACTACATCCTGCTGACGTCCGATGCCACCGATGCCGAGATTTCGTCTATGTTGTCCGTGGTCAAGAACCGCGATAATGTAGGAGGTAAGAAGGTCAAGGTCGTGGTCACCAGTCCTCTCGTATCAGAGGGCGTGGACTTCCGCTTCATTCGTCAGGTTCACATTCTGGATCCCCACTGGAACATGAGCCGGATTGAGCAGGTCATTGGACGGGCTCTGCGTACCTGCAGTCATCAGGCCCTTCCGCTTGAGGAACAGAACTGTACGGTCTATCTCCACATCGTCCGCGCTGAGGAGAATCGTGAGTGTTTCGATGAGTACACCTATCGCACCAAGGTGGAGACCAAGGGCATGAGAATCGCCAAGGTCCGCAAGGTCCTGGCCGAATCCGCGATGGATTGCCCTATTCAGCTGGCACTTCCTGCTGATTGGCGCGAGCTGGTGATCCCTCAGATTCGCGACGAGGGTCACGAGGACGTCTCCTATAAGCTGAAGGATATGATGGCCCCGGCCTTCGATGAGAGTCCCGACATCGAGCAGTGTAAGGTCAATCCCAGTGTCCTGGATCCGACCCATGTCCGGCCTCTCTCGACCTACCTGGATTCCCGCGATGAGATTCTCAGCAAGGTGGGTGATCTCTTTGTGGATAAGTCCATCTGGGATCGCAATGAGCTGATCACGGAATTAGAACCCTTCTCTCGTGAGGTCGTGATCTATACTCTCCAACAGGCCATCACTTCGGCCTTCAAGTTCCTCGATTCCTTTGGCCGTCCCAGTGTTCTGGAATCCAAGGGCGAGATGTATGCCCTGGCCCCCATCGGTGTGCCCAATGCGACCATGATCGAGCGCACGACCCGTCCCTCGATTCCCCACGAGACAGCTTTACCTGAGACTCCTGCTGTTGTGGAAGTCAAGACCGAGGTTGCGGACGATATCATAGACAAGCGTCGGGATGCCTTCAAGTGGCCGGGAGATGCCGCTACGCGCTTCTCGGAATCAGTGAAGAACGGCTACATCTTCGATCACGAACTCAATCCTGCTGAGAAGGCTGCCTACCTGGCCACCAAGCCTCGTCTGCCCTTCGGCGATCGTCTCTTTGATATTCCCGAGACCGACAATCTGATCGGTGAGGATCTGACTCGGTTCCAGCAGTGGAACAAGGCCCTGGTTGGCAAGTTCATTGCAGACAAGGGACGGATCATCGCCTCTCTGGCTCAGAACAACATGTACACGATCACACCCTTCGAGATCACCGATGAGGTTCCCACGCGATCGCTGGGATCTAAGAGCTTCAAGCCCACGGTATGCGGAACAGGTCAGAACTCGGTCGCTAAGGTCAAGGATCTGGCCAAGTACATCGATATGAAGGGTGTGGGCATCCCTGCGAATCTGCGTGGTGCTCCTCTCTGTGTCTACGCTGAGCTCCTGTCCCGCGAACAGCATAACATCGTGTGGTACACACCCGAGGAGATGCGTGCTCTGGAATCCAAGGATAGTACAAAGGCCATTCAAAAGGCCTTCAAGTCGTAAGCCTACAAAATGAAAACTTCCCATAACAATACCAGGACAGCATGGATCCTTTGTATGAACGTCGTGAACTGACGCGCAATGTTCACCTCGATTCCCGTTACCTCCAACGTAATATTCATGCCAGTCTGGTGGCCCAGCTCCGTCACAAGTACGAGGGCATCTGCCTACCCGAGGGCTTTGTCCAGCCTCGAAGCATCACGATCGCCGAGCACTCTCTGGGACGCACGAACATTATCAAGGGCGGTCTCGACTACAATGTCCGCTTCCAAGCTGAGATCTGCCTTCCTCACTCCGGTCAGGTCTTTCGGGCTCCTGTGACGCTGAAGAGCAAGATTGGTCTCCATGCCGAGACAACGCCCATCAAGGTCCTGCTTCCTCGCGATCTGCATATCGGCAACCCGGAATTCGATGCCGTGGAGCCCGGACAGGACATTGAGTTCGATGTCGTGGGGACTCGCTTCCAGCAGGGCGATGGCTCGATCGTGGTTCTGGGTAAGCTTCGACAGGTCATCAAGCCGAAGCTTGAGACGGAGGAGGCACCCGTGGAGAACTTCGAGGTGATTGCGGCTCCTGTGGGCCCGGAGTCCTCAGAGAAGAAGACGGTGACCGTAGACGTAGAGAAGACCCGTCCTGACGGAGCGCGTCGTACCAAGAAGATTCGCAATCCTGCGGGAACTACAAATGAATCGGAATCGAAAGGAACAGTTGAAGGAAAAACTTGATCAGCTCGATGCGAACGAACATGAACAGATCTTCGGAATCATCAAGAAGTACACAGAAAACTACACCAAGACCCAGAACGGCGTCCTTGTCTCCTCGGATGCCCTGCCTGACGAGTGCCTCGTCGAAATAGACCGTATGGTCACTTTTTACTTAGATCAGCACAAGCAGATGGATGCCGATGCTCTCGAACGCAAGGGGTACGAGAAGCGCTAGTGAAAATGGATACAAACGAATCACAGGAATAGATAAGCAAGATGGAGTCTCTTCTACCTTCCGATGCTCAAAAACAGCTACGCGAGTATGCGTCCTTCGTCAAAAAGGACAAGCACGCAGAACTCGAATGTAAGGTCCTACCCAACAAGATTCACACCAAGGATGTGGTCGACCGTATCGTCAAGGCGATCACGGCCAACGCTCGTGGCTCAGCTGTTGATGAGCATCGGGCAACCTTTCAGTACTCCGACGGCCTGCGTGTCGTGATCGTGGGTCCTGAGAACATCCACAAGATTTGTACCACGGGCAGCTTCCGTGGTGTCCCGCTCGAGGTCGAGCGTAAGCGCAAGTACTTCGAGGTCGTTACGGCGGCCGTGGGCAAGCGCGATATGATTGACCTGCCTGACTCGTCCATTCGATTCACGCTTCGGCACGAGGAACCCCTGCGCAAGGACTTCTCGGGGTCACCGATGGATCCTGCCTCGCACGTCCGCATCATCCACCGTCGCTCGTGGATCAGTCTCGATGGTGGAGTCCGCTACGATCTGTCCATGACCAAGTCCAAGACCAAGCAGACCAAGACCTTCCAGGACATTCTGGCTCAGCCTCCGGTCTACGAGCTGGAGGTCGAGGTTGTGAACCGCACGCTCTCGGATGACGAGATGATCAAGTCCCTGCTGGGTGCTGTGGCTCCTGTCCTGGGCGCTTACCAGGGTTCGCCGTTCCTGCTGACGACGTCCGATGCAGATCGCTATCGTCTGGAGTTTGAGGCCTCTCGGGTTCCCTTTATTAACCCAGTGACTCTGGAGCGCCGTCATCTCCGAAACGACCGTCCCAATAACATCCTCAACGGCTACACGGTGACCAACAAGGCCGACGGTGAGCGGTGCTTCCTCGTGGTGATGCGTGACAAGCGTGTTCTCCGTATCACACCCAGCCAGGTCGTCACTTGGACGGGTCTGACGGCCACGAACGAGGTCCACATTGGTGACGTCATTGACGGCGAATACCTTGCTGAGCGGAACATGTTCTGCATCTTCGATGTCTACGCCTACCGTGGCAAGGATACGCGTCGCCTGCCTCTGATGCTCACGGATGAGGACGTGACTCCAACCTCTCGTCTGGGCTGTGCGCATGCCTTCGTGAGCGATCTGTCCAAGGACTTCCGTGCTCTGCCGACCCAGACGCCTCTGCGTGTCTCGACCAAGATGTTCTTGGCGGGAGACGGTGCCTCGATGGAGGAGGCCATTCGCAAGATCCTGGACACGCGGTTCGAGTACCCCACGGATGGTCTGGTCTTCACACCGCGCTCGTCTCCCGTGGCACCCATCACGGAGCGCCGTGGCAATACGTGGATGTCTCTGTACAAGTGGAAGCCCCCTCAGCAGAACAGCATTGACTTCCTCCTCAAGTTCAAGCAGATTCAGAGCTACGATGTGAATCTCGGGAAGCTCGTCTTCAAGGGCACTCTGTATGTGTCTCGTACTCCGGGTGATGTGATTCATCCTTGCGAGACGATGACGGGGGAGTACACGGAGGTTGCCCTGCCTCCCGAGATGCGTGTCCTGGCCCAGAACCGTGACCGCGTTCCCTCTCCCTTTCAGCCCAGTGTTCCCAAGTCTCCGGATGCTTGTGTCATCTACATTCCCCTGAACGATCGGGGCATTCCGATTGATTCGGATGGGAACCGCGTCGAGGACAACACCATCATCGAGTGCTCGTACGACACGGACAAGAGTCGGTGGGTGATCATGCGGACGCGTCACGACAAGACCTACCAGTATCGGGTTCTGGGTAAGCCTAACTTCGGCAACGACATCAAGGTCGCGGACTCGATCTGGACGAACATCCACATTCCCATCTCCGAGCAGATGATTCGTGATGTGGCCTCGATTCCTCCGGACGATACGATGGAGGATGACCTGTACTACCGCGACAACCTCGATGCACGCGATCGGGTTCTCAAGGATGTATACGGATTCCACAATCGGATCAAGGAGAACCTGTACCGTTCCTCGATCAAGGCGGGAGACACTCTGCTAGAGTTCGGTGTCGGTCGTGCCGGCGATCTCCTCAAGTGGAAGCGCACCAAGCCCTCGCTGGTCGTGGGTGTGGACACTTCGGAGTCGAACATCATCTCGTCCCGACAGGGTGCCTGTGTTCGCTATCTCAAGGAGAAGGATCAGCATCCAACAGACTTCCTGCCTCCCGTGTTGTTCATTCAGGGCGACATGACCGAGCCCCTGCTGGAGTCTTCGAACCGCTACGCCAAGATCCTGGCTGGACTGGAGCCGGCTACGACACCCTACCTCGAGCGCTTCGCCAATCTGAAGGAGTTTGATGCCATCTCCTGCCAGTTCGCTGTCCACTATGCCTGTGAGTCGGAGGAGAAGTTCAAGGCCTTTGTCAAGAACCTCTCTGAGCTTGGTAAGGGTGTGTTCTTCGGGACCTGTCTAGATGGAGCAGCCGTCTACGCTCTGCTGATGGGCAAGCAGTCGCATACCTTCCGGGCCGAGTCCCAGGTCTTTGGCGAGTTCGTCAAGGAGTATGACGATGGCGAGGGATGGACGGAGACCTTCGGACAGGCGATCTCGGTCCACCTCGAGAGCTTTGAGCAACCTCAGAAGGAGTACCTGGTTCCCTTTGGCAAGATGACGGAGATCCTGGCTGCAGAGGGATACCAGCTTGTCGGCAGCTCGATGTTTGCCGATCACTATGCCGAGCAGAACTCAATCACGCTCACACAGGATCATCAGACCTTCTCCTTCCTTCATCGGAGCTTCGTCTTCCAGAAGGTTGAGATCCCGAAGCCGAAGGAGCCTGAGCCCAAGGCTGAGGAGGTTCAGACAGCTGATATTCCTGTGGCCCTCGACCGCGATGGTGATACAGATGCCAAGGACACGGCAGCTCCCAAGGCTGAGAAGAAGGAGGTCAAGAAGAAGATCGTTAAGAAGGCTGTGGACGTCGGCCCTGAGCCTGTTCTGTTCACAGGTGGAGATGAGGGTAAGGGCGAGTGGCGTATGCTCTCGAACATGTTCGAGGCACCCTTCCAGATGGATTCGATCACCTTCCCCACGGTCGAGCACTACTTCCAGTGGACAAAGGCCAAGACCTTCGGAGATGGAGCCATTGCTGCCAAGATTCTCAAGACTCCCTCTGCGAAGGCGGTGAAGGCTCTGGGCAAGAAGGTCAAGGATTTCAAGATTGAGGAGTGGGATGCTAAGAAGGATGGGATCATGGCAGCTGCGATCAAGGCAAAGGTCATTCAGCATCCCGAGATTCGGGACAAGCTGAAGGAGACGGGTGTCCGTCCTATTGGTGAGGCCTCGGCGCGTGATAAGTACTGGGCGATCGGAACCTCGGCTGACACGTCCAAGGCCAAGGATCCGTCGAAGTGGCCCGGCAAGAACGTCCTGGGCAAGATCTGGATGGATCTGCGTAAGGAACTTTCGGAGTGAAAGCGTGAACTACAATAATGAAGTATCCAAACATCATCTTCTTCCGCCACGAGTCGTATAAGGAGATTGACACCTTCCTCAATGACAACAAGGACAAGTTCGATTGCACGCTCAACATCACAAGCGATCGTAACGACCTTCGTAAACTTTTTGATTCGAACTACCATATTCTGATCACTTACGGCAAGGATCAGACGGAGTACTTTGAGGATGTGAATATCATCAATGTGGCTCGCTTTCGTATGCGCTGGATTCACTTGGACAGGATTGACATCGATTCGTTCAATAGCGGTGTCAACTTCTGCTATGTTCACAATGCTCAGCTTCCTCGTGAGATGACTCGGGTGGCTTTTTCGGTATTTACCTCTTGCTACAACTCGTATGACAAGATCTTCCGTCCCTACAACAGTCTCAAGGCCCAGACCTTTATTGATTGGGAGTGGGTGATCCTTGATGACTCGCCGGACGACAAGCACTTTGATTTTCTGAGAACGGCCATTGGGGATGATCCTCGTGTTCGTATGTACCGGCGCTCAAAGAACAGTGGTAATATTGGTGCTGTCAAGAACGAGACGATTGGTCTTTGCCGGGGCGCGTATCTGCTCGAACTGGATCATGACGACGAGATTCTGAAGGATTGTCTGGCCGATGCCGTTCGTACCTTTGAGGAAGATGAAACGGTTGGTTTTGTGTACATGGATTGTATGATGATGCATGAAGATGGAAGCCCCCACTCGTATGGTGACCATTTCGGTCTGGGGTATGCAGGATACTACTGTCAGAAGTTCAAGGAGAGCAAGGGAACCTGGTTGAACGTGATCTCGTGTCCGAATATCAACAACATTACCTGTACGCATATCGTGGCGGTACCTAACCATCCTCGTATCTGGCGCAAGGATGTTCTGATGAAACTGGGATCTTACTCTGAATTCCTTCCTATCGTGGATGATCTCGAGATTCTTCTTCGTACGGCTGTGGGAACCAAGATGGCTCGTGTTCACAAGCCAGCGTATCTCCAGTACATGAACACGGGAGGAAACAACTTCCAGTTCATTCGGAATTCTGAGATCAATCGCCTTGGGACACGGAACATCGTACCCCAGGCGTATCACAACTTCAAGATCGAGGATCATATGCGTTCAGTTGGTGCCCACGAAGAACATAAGACTGAATGGTGGCATGCGCCAATGTGGCGGCGCCCTGGATTTGAATACAAGTACTGTAACAAGGTCGTCAATTACGACATCACCAAGCAGTATTGCTATCTTGGATTCCAGGCCTTCATGAACGGGCGGAACGATATTCGTGCTCTGCTTATGGATCCGAGGAATGATGTCTTTGTCCTTACGAACCACTGCTCAAAGGAGGAGCTCTGTAAGGTGATGGACGAGCTTGGATTTGATACGATCAAGTGCTATTCCATTAAGGACATCCCTCTTGAGGAGCTGCGGACATACTTTATGCTGGTGTGCAAGCGTTGCGACAACTACGAGATCATTGAGCTCAAAGAGACCGCCGATAAAACTCCTCATACGACATCGTCGGCTGAGACGGCTCAGCTGTCTGGCCCACGACTTCAGGGATAAAGCGATTATACAGCTTCTTGCCAATGATCGTCGTGGCCTGCTCAGGCGTGATCTCACCCTTCTCGATCTTACGCTTCAGAGCCAGCATCTCAAAGAAGGTGGAATCCATGCGATCCTCAGCATGCATTTGAAAAAGTGAGGGGTAGTTGAAGTAGAGCACCTCATTATCCTTCTTGAGTGCCTCCTCATACTGCGCCTTATTTGTCTTGAGATGACGGTACTTCTGCTTCGACACGTCCATATTCCGAACGAGAGCCTGGACCTCGGTCGCTGAGAAATCGACACCACTGATTCCACGACGCCCTTCTTCGACTTCCTGGGGAGAGAGTTCACGAACCGTGCCAGCAGGGGCAGACATGGTATGCCTATACTACGACAAGAGGCTTTAACTGAGTCATGAGTTCCGCACACTCGTCATGCGTGGTCATCCCTGTAAGAATGACCTGTCCTGTGCGGAAGACCTTAGCGATCCACTTCTTGTCCGGGAAGTAGATCTTGACTGCAGGGTAGACAGCGGGCTCATAGACCGTGGTCACACCCTTCTTCCGCAGATCTGAATACAGCGTATCACGAGAGAGATTCGAGGACGAACAAATCTTGGTCTTGTAGTTCATCAGAACCACACGACGAACACCCGTCCCTTCCCACTCACCCGTCACAGCCTCCGGACAGTTCTTTGTGATATGATCCTTGAGCATCGTCGTCACCTGACGATCGTACGACTCATCCAGGACGCCCGTGATGTGAAACACGCCGTTCTGGAAGATTTTGACAGTGATCTCCTTGAGAGGCACCTGTCCATTGCCATCGGACATGGCGACTAGTGTGATTGAGTTATGACCGAACCCGGTTGTTCGCTTTGGGGCGTCGGGTTTTGCGCGGCGCTTGATCTTGTCTCGCTTCGAGGTTCCCCGCTTCAGAACTCCCTGCTTCTCGATCTTGATGATTGACTCGGTCAGGGGGAGATCCTTCACCAGGATATCCGTATTGAGGCGAACGCCCATCGTGTACAGTACTACCATCGTTGTGAGTGTCGGTTGATCCATCTTGCTGAGGTCTGGTCGTGTAGACCCAATCGATTTCGTTTTCCCAGGCATGCGAAAACGATAACGGAAAATGACTAACAACAACACAGGAGAACGTCCGTAAGGCCTTCCTCATGATGACCTCCTCGTGGGGAGTCAACATCCACCCCTCGAGGTATCCGAGCCATATCGTTCCGGTCTTCTGATGCTCGACAATCGAGACAACTGAATCTGCGAATCCATTGTCGAGTAAACAACCTGAGAGGTCGAAACAGTTTGCAGGTTTGGCTATAGGATAGGTATAAATTGTCAACATACTTGTTTTCTAGGTGCGTCTTTAAGACACATTCACGTTCGGCTCGATCGTGTGAATGGTCGTGTTAAGGCTCTTGATGTTCAGCAGAGCCGCCTGGGCCGGCGTGATCGAGCACGGGCAACCACGCGCAAACTGAACCTTGTACGTCGCACCACAGGTGAGGCAGGAGTTGTAGCCCTTGCCCCGGGTCTGCTTGGCGTTGTATATCGCACCGAAGCCCGTGGGATCCGCAGCCATCTTATCGTTGACCTCAGGCAGAGCCGAGGACGAGAGGCAGAGATTTTGGATCTGTGCCGGCTTGACATTTCCAGGCTTAAGAGCCTGGGCAACCGCCTGACCTGCCGTATACTCATTGTATACCGATGTATCCGTGACATTGTGACCACCTCCCGAATAGAACTGGGAGTCAGGCATCGTCGCCGTCATGTTCAGCGTCGTTGTGCACACAGGCTTAACCACGGCTGTCTCCAGATTACCAGCAGCCGCCTGGCGCTTGATCTGGCGAGTATAGTCGCTCGCATCCATACGAGGACGAGTGTCTGTGTAGGTAACTAAGCGTTGCTTGAAGCGTCCCATATACTCGCTGCAGGACATTTACTCTTAGAGGCAAATAAAAATGGAGAGAGGTCTTCGTATTCAGATCCCCCGAGTCTATTATTGTCGAACTCCCTCATGCCAGGAGTTCTTTGTGAATGATGATCTTACGTATTGTAGAAAGTGCTCACACTCCGGGATGCGTGAAGAAGTGCCGCCGACAGCACTCGCGAGTGAGACCGAGGTCGTTCATAGCCCGCCCCTCAGCGGATACCGTACTTGTGGGTGTCAGGTAAACTAGCTCATCCTTCTCAGGACGACCATCCTGCTTGCGAAACTTGGCGACCAGTCCTAGAAAGGTCTTCCACTTCCCAGCGATAGGAAGATTGCAGGTGTAACAACGAACGGGAATAGGGAAATCCATCTGCTGTTCTCTTACTTACAGAAAGGGCATCCGTTTTTCTTGTCTGCCCGAAGAACAATGAAGATCCCGAAGAACTGGACACTGATTGCCCTTGTCCTCGCCGTCATCGCTGCCTTTGTCTACCTCGTGATTCCGAAGGAGGCCCCGCTGACAGCAAAAATTAATAAGGATATTGCCAAGGTCAACTCCCGCTTCACGCCGACGGAGAGTGTCGATGTGGCGTTCGCGATGAAGATGATGCTTCATGATCCTCCTCAGATGCTGAACCCTCCCAAGGCTCCTCCTCCGCTCCTTCTGTATCCGCCCTCCGACGAGGACCTGGCTCGTCTTTCTGGCGAGTAGTGCCTTGAGCATATATGCTCGGCGCCTACCACATGATCTCCAGCTCCTGAACCGACCAGAACTCCGACGTATTATTCGGAAGCTGACGCCGAATGATGTACGGCAACTTCCGCTCCTCAATCTCCCGCTTCGCCACCGTCCAGATAAACATCGGATCACTTGTCTTCATCCCCTTCAGATCGACAAGTGGCTTGGCTCCCTCGGCAATCTGTTGAGCCCGCGTGGCAATCAGCGAGGTGTACTCATACTTGGTAAAGAACGGCTGGGTGACGCGGGGCTGCTTGATCATCTCCGCCACCTCCTTGCGAAACACAGGCTTGACCTCCGGATGAAGATCCATGCTTACCCTTTGCTTCGGACTTCTTTTGTCCGTTTTAGACAAATGCCTCTCTTACCCACCTATCCTTCAGATGTTACACGGTTCACACGTGTTACGTCGACCTACACACCGGATCCCGAGAAGAAGTCGAGGACCTTTGTCGCACCTCTGAAGACCGACATCGGGACGATTGCGAAGGCCGAGATGTTTGGATCAGGAAGTGTTCTTGCCGTTCCCACCTGGAAGTCGCCTGCTTTTAGCGGCGGACGTATTTTCCTTATCTAATCACAAATGCCTACCATTCCGGCATCTGATTATACTGCCTTCATCAAGGCCCAGGCTGCCTCTGTTGCCTACCAGAACAGCAAGGTCCCCGTCCCGATCCAGATCGTGTCCCAGCCGTACCGTAACCAGTCGATTCTGAATGCCCAGCTTCTCGGAAGCCAGGTCTCGGCTCTGGTCACACCTGCCAAGTCGACTCTCAAGCTCGTCAACGGCCAAGCCCAGCGTGTGATCCCCTACAATGGAAAAGGTAATGTGAATCATCCTCAGGCTCTGTCGACCGTGTCTTTCCAGTCGATTGGTGCTGAGCCTGGTTTCAATAAGAACCGTCAGGCGGGTGGTGCGCCCTTATTTGCGCCGAAGTCGAGTATGGGAACCTACTATGCTCCTGCGCATACGGCTCAGGTGGATACGAAGTGGACGGGTGCCAATGCTGATAGTGTTAATGTCGGTGGTGGGCCGACAAGTAATCCTGCAGGAAACATCAACCCCCACTGATAAGTTAAGAGCCCGTGGCACTCTGCTTCCACGTTGAATCACACACAGCACACTGATACATCCAGGTCACATTCTTGGCATCCAACTTGATGCCCACAATGTTAGACTCCTTGCCCTTGGTCGAGCAGGTCAGGTTCGGGCACTTCATGTTCGTAAACCGAGGGAGAGTTGCGTCATACTTCAGGTAAGGGTTGATCGAATACTGAATCGAGGTATCTTGGAGGAGGTCGTGGTCATACACGATGGGATTCTCTGTTGTGATCTGTTCCTCGTAAGGACACAGCCGGCACTTCAGAAAGGCCGTCTTGTCCCGCTCCTCAATCGAGTACATCATGTTGTCGCACTGGTTACAGAACTTCATTGTGCTTTCGACTTCTTATCCATAAACGTATCCATTTTTTTCGCGCGTTCAAAACGGATGGAGCCGGGGATTCTTGTCGGGGGGTACTAACACAGGATGTCCGCCTCCAAGCTGCTTCAGTTTCTGAACGGCACGGGAAATGATAAGGACAATGATAAGAAACGCTTCGGTCGAAAGGCCGAGGGCGACAAGGCTACACATGCCTCGATGACGGGTGGTAGTTGGGCGATTCCTGATGACGATATCGACGAGTTCTATCGTCTGTATTGCGACCACGTTCGCAATCATGGACCTCTTCACCTGACGGAGAAGAGTACTCGTATCGGCGCTATGCGTATTGATCTTGATTTCAAGTACGATGGTCGACACGATGAGCATCTCCACAAGCAGGCGCAGGTGGTAGATTTCGTCAAGGCCGTTATGGTTGAGGTCAAGAAGTATCTAGTCATCAACGAGAACGTCGAGATCTTTGTGAGTGAGAAGCCGGAGCCGACGTACTATGCGGCAACCGAGAAGAAGCCGGAGTATTCGAAGTCCGGTCTGCATATCGTTATTCCTGGACTCAAGACCAACCGGTTTGTTGAGGAGGCTATTCGGCTAAGCTTACTGAAGCGGATGCCCGACTTCTTCCCCGACCTTCCGCTGTCTGACAAGTGGGACAAGGTGTATGATCCATCCCCGCTGACACATACAAATCTCTGGACTATGCTAGGATCGAAGAAGAAGGAGGGAACGCCCTATCAGATCAAGTACATTCTGAACTGGGATTTCGACTCGAGTGAGGTCAACGTTGACAACGAGGTTCCGATTCTCGTGACTCCTGAGCTCCTGACGAAGATGTCGGTTCGGTCTCCCGCCTCGTCTGAGACGGAGATGACGGAGGAAGCGAAGACTCGGTTTGCCAAGAAGGCGGAGATCGAGCAGGTTCGGGCCTCGATGGGTGGTCAGCAGCGTGGTCGTACATCGACTCGTGAGGACGGTGAGAAGAAGGGTTCTCGTGCCTCGACTCCTGAGCGAAATGTCTATCGTAGTCCTCTCTCTGAGGATATGATTGAATACTACAGACGCCATGTGAAGAATCTTGCCGAGTTTCGTTACAACAACTACGAGGATTGGATCAAGGTCGGAATCTGCTTGAAGAATATTCACCCTGATTCACTTGAGCCTGTGTTTGAGGAATTCAGCAGTCAGTACGATAAGTTTGATCCTCGTGAGACTCAGGCAAAGTGGAACAGCTTCAGTTTCCGGACAGATGGTCCTGTTCTCGGCGAGCGGAATCTTCGGGGGTGGTCTCGTAATGATAATGCAGGTGAGTATGAGAAGATTGAGATGGATAATATTGAGAAGTTGGTGGAAGAGGCTGCAAAGACGATGACTGAGCACGATATGGCACGCGTTGTGTATGCCATGTTTCGCGATGAGTTCAAGTGCTCTGATTATGCTCAGAATGAGTGGTATGGTTTCCATGTACACGTGTGGCGTCTTACGAAGAAGGGAGTTGGTCTCATCAAGCAGCTTTCGAGCAATGTATGGAAGAAGTTTGTCGAGAAGGAGAATGAGATGGGTTCACTGAAACTAACCACAGATCCCTGTAGCTGTGGTGGTAAAAAGAAGGGTGAAGAGCCTACTGATCCCTGTCAGATGTGTAGGATTGAGAAGCAGAAGCAGAAGTATATTGATGCACAGAAGAAGCTGAAGACCACAGCCTTCAAGAAGAACGTGATGGAGGAGTGCCGTCTTCTGTTTCTGGACGAGGAGCTGGCTGTTCGACTTGATGCGAACAAGAATCTGATTGCCTTCGACAACGGCGTTCTCGACACGCTGACCATGGAGTTTCGGGATGGTAAGTCCGATGACTACATGAGCTTCACCACAGGTATTGATTATCACAAGGATCGCAAGTATTCTGATTACCCCTGCTGGCCTGAGCTCGACAAGTTCCTCCGGAGCATTCTGCCTGATCCCGATGTCCGCGAGTACTTCCTGGCTCACCTGGCGACCTGTATGGTCGGTGGCAATCCTGCTCAGAAGTTCCATATTCTGACGGGTTCGGGATCCAACGGTAAGTCGATGTTGATGATCCTCATGGCCACCTGCCTCGGAACCTATGCGTGCAAGGCCCCGATTACCCTGATCACCCAGGATCGCGGTAAGGCTGGTGTTGCCTCTCCTGAGCTGGTGCGCATGAAGGGCAAGCGCTTCGTGACCATGCAGGAGCCCGAGCAGGGTGCCAATATCAAGACGGGTCTGATGAAGGAGCTCTCGTCTTGCGAGAAGATTACCGCTCGTGATCTGTTTGCTGGCTCGAAGGAGATGATTGATATTGACATTCAGGCCCACTTCCACCTCTCGTGTAACGACAAGCCGAAGGTCGATGCCCAGGATGGTGGTACGTGGCGTCGTCTCTGCGTCATCAACTTCCCCAACAAGTTCGTTGCAAATCCAACCAAGCCCAACGAGCTTCCGGAGGACAAGACGATTCAGATCAAGGTGGAGTCGACCGAGTGGGCGGAGTGTATGATGAACTACCTGATCGCAATCTTCCGTGAGGGCAATGGGTTCCGTAAGCTGACCCCTCCGGAGAAGGTTCTGCAGTACACCAATGAGTACAAGGATGAGACAGACGTGATCGGCCGATTCATCCGTGAGTATGTTCACGAGTTGGAGGAGGGTGAGGAGATTAAGGGTGTGACGACCGGTGAGATGAACCGGGCGTTTCAGGAGTGGAAGCGCGAGAACCAACTGTTCCAGGGCTCAACGACGGAGTTGCGTACGCGTATGGAGGCTACTTACGGTAAGTTCCCCGGGCGCGCCGGTTGGACTTCCTTCCGGTTCGGCGCCGCTTGATCGACTTGCGACGACGACCCGATCCATAGGGTCCAGGCTCTGCAGGCGAAGCAGGGGGCGCGACAGGAGTCCCAGGCTCACTCGACTTGAACGGATTGGTCCACGTGCTAGGATCTAACCAAGCCATTTATAAATTCTAACCATTTTTTAATGACAGGAACCCTGAACATCATCCTTGACATTGACAACACCTTTGTCGAATATACGCATAGCAAGGATGGAAACTGGCAGAAGCTCAGTCCTGCGGAAAAGGACAAGTATATCTTCGTAGGAAACTCTGAGGCGGGCGAGGGATTCATTCTGCGTCCGTACTTCAAGGAGTTCTTTACGGAGCTGTCGAAGATGGCGAAGACCGTGAGTCTCTGGACCTGGTCGGACTGTCCGTATGCAGAGTCGGTGAAGGATATGATTGAGGAGCGGACTCCTTGCCGTATCTCGAACGTATGGTGCGACGAGCATGCCGAGGCGGCAGGAGATATTGGCGGACAGGGCAAGGATCTGAACTACATTTGGTACACCCAGAACAAGTTTCAGCCTTGCGATACGATTCTGATTGATGACTTACACTCGAATATTCACAACGGAGCAAACTACCAAAATGGTATTCAACTTAAGAAGTTTGCCTTGTGGAATCGCGTGACAAAGAAGCAGCCGTTTGGACCCTATACAGATATGTCGGAAGACGAGACACTGTTAGAGGTGCTTGGAGCCTTGCGTGATTTGGATGTTAAGAGGAACCTGTGTCCGGAGGGCGAAGAGGAGACCGCCCATCCGTTTGAGGATGCCTTGGTTGTTGGTGGTCGTCGGCACAAGACCTATCGTCGGAAGCGGGCTAAGCCATCTAAGACCGCGCGGCGCCGATCTTCGAAAGCACGTAAGTACGGAGGAGGCCGATCGTGAAGACCACCAGGGCGAACGACAGCACCAGGTTCACGAAGGCCGTCAGCAGATCACCGACCTTGAGGGTCACACCACCCATCGTAACCGTGAAGGCAGAGACGCCCTTGCCAGCCGACGCCGCGGGCGCCAGGATGGGCGTAATGATGTCCGCAGACAGAGCCTCGAAAAACTTGCCCACCACACCACCCAGGTAGAACGCTGCCGTGAGGATGATGATGTCGCGAGTGTCCAGCATTTTTATTAAGACGCGTATACTTTATTTCGTAAAGACAATGGACACCCGCTTCTGGGGACCAAGTGGATGGCAACTCTTCCACTTGATCGCTTTTAAATCTCCCCATCCCGACGACACCCTGAATCTTATGAAGGATGTTCTGCCCTGTAAGTTCTGTCGTGCGTCCACCACTGAGTTTGTTCACAAACACCCCCTCCGTGGCGACCCGGGCAAGTGGATGTACGAGATTCACAACATGGTGAACCAAAAGCTTCGGACTCAGTGCAAGGACGATCCTGCTGTGGTGAACCCTGGTCCTGATCCTTCCTTCGCGGAGGTCAAGGCCAGATACGACAAGATGAAGAAGCCCACGGCCGTCCCAGGCGCGGACTTCTTGCTGTCGGTGGCTGCGAACTACCCCGAGAAACCCGAGCCGGAACAGATGGCGGTCCAGCGTCAGTTCTTTCGTGCCTTAGGTGAATCCTACCCCTTCGAACAGCTTCGCAAGATTGTCAAGTCTCATGGAACACCTGATCTGGAGTCTCGTGAAGCCTATATGAAGTGGATGTACAACTTAGTTGAGGCTCTGGCTAAGAAGGTTCATACTCCGGTTCCTTCGTATCGCGGCTATGCACAACGGATCGCGTATTATCGGAGCGGTTGCTCCAAGAAGACGTATCGTGGAAAAACGTGTCGTAAGAGTGCTGGGGGTCGGACCAAGGATCGTGATCATCGGGCGACATATCGTGTGAGCCATGAGCATTTACTTTGATTTAGTTTTCACTGCCTCGGCGAGACGGGCATGCTTAGCTGAATACACCTCAGCCTTCTTGTCCTTCGCGGACTTCTTCGTCTCCTTTCGTGTTTTCGGCGTCTCTCTATCCATTCTGATGATAACTCCTTATCATTTGGATGTGAGGATTTCGTTTTTAATACATGTTGCCACCCTTGCGCGACTTGCGCGACTTGCGTCCACGGCGCGTGCGACGGCGACCACCCGTCGGGGAACCCGCCTGGGAGTCCGTCGGGCTGGCGGAACCAGGGCCGGCGAAGGACAGGTCCGAGCCCGCGCCGAACGAGTTGAAGGGCTGGACGTCCGCGCCACCCTTGTACGTCTTCTTCGCCAGCTTGAGCACCTCAGAGAACTTCTTGCCCTTGTGCGCCTTCATCGTGTGCTTCACGTGGGAGAGCCACTTGTTTGCCATTTTGTTTAGTGGACAAGACATTAATTGCTGTCAGGGCGGGCACGAAGACCCTGAGGTTTTCCCACAAATCCTGGGGCGACCCGGGTGGTCTCGAAGAGAATCCACTGGCATCCGTAGGCAAACGCAGTGTCCGGATTGACGTTCGAGGAATCAAAGACAGGATCCGGGGCGACGATACTAATATTATTGCGATTGAAGGCGACCAGTTCCGGCTGATCCCGAGGGTGAATCGCCTGTCCATACGTCAGGTGGCGCAGGTGAGACTCGGACCACGAGATATTGAGCATGTCTCCCAGCTCTGTACCCTGAATCCCTCCAGAGACCAGGATGAGCTTGTTGGCCAGGTAGTCCATGGGCAGAGAGTGAACGTTCTCCTTGAGTTCGAGAAGATACTTGCGATTGGTGGTCCGGAGGATCTCCGCGGCCTTGTTCAGGGTGACGCTGTTGGTCACGTGAGGAACGATCGACAGAATGAAGGGATCCTTGTTAGGAAAGGCCTGGTTCAGAGCCACACAGACCTCATCGAAGGTCCAGTACTCATAGGCATAGTCAAAGCTCGGATCAATGCGGGCCTTTGCCACAATAGGCTTGGCGTTTTCATCAGCATAAAGATGGATTTCCAGAAGACGACGACCGCTTGCGACGGTCTCATTCGGATCGGCGTTGGTCGTTCCCGAGCAGTAGTAATCACAGAGGCGCATACGAGGTCCGATCATCGCGTCTTCCTCGGGATGCTGATAGTCCCGCCAGATCGAGTATCCGAGGACTCCAATCAGTCCAGCTGCTATCAGGGCTTCCATTACTCCTTGGGCATAGTAAAAAGCAGATTGCGAAACCCGTTGACTATGTCGTCGGGAATCTGTGTCTCCATCGGAACTCCCAAGAGACAGGCATAGTGGAAGTACAGGCAGTACATTCCACACTCCGAATCCTTGAACTGGTGACGAGTGGAGTTGTATGACATCTTCATCGGCTTTGAGTGGATCTTCGAGGCGTCCCACTGCTCCTTCCATCGCTTCATCAGGGTCTGGATCTCCTTCTCAGGTGTGTGGGCATACGAATCAAAGTACGTGACACGAGGAAACTCCAGCTCAGGGCGGACATCGCAGAACAGGGCGACCCAATGCTCACCCGGTCCATCGTGAGGGTCCGTGTTGAAGATGATGCCGATCCGATGGTGTCCCTTGTTGTAGAGCTCCGTCAGCTTGATACTGCAAAGCGTCGAGACAATACACTTCTGCGTCTCGGACTTCAGATCAAAGTCAATGGGGACACAGCCAATAAAACAATAATCCACAAAGATGTCCTCGTAGTTCTTCTCAACTGCCGCAATATCATCGCTCGACAGCCACTCGTAGCGATTGACAACCCACTCCTTCGGAGCCCGAGGACGACGAAGAAGGGACGAAATAATGCACTCGGAGGTTCCCGTATTGCACTTCTCGTGAAGACGAGACTGAAGCTGTTGCCATTGTTGTTCGGTGGTTCCCTTCGGAATGGGAGGCTCTGACTTATGTTCCTTGTTGTAGACCTCACGAAGTCGGTCGACCTCCTCCTCGTCAAGCCAAGACATCCTTGTTCAAAACGGATAGTTTATTGCGAAGATCTTGACAGTCAGTACGATATGGATTCTCTTAAGTCTCTCCTCACACGCTACGTGGATGTCGGCAAGCGCCTCAATGATGCCAATCAGCATATTAGCGAGCTCCGTGATCACCGCCGAACGATGGAGCTCGACCTGGCTGCCCTCTATGCCAGTTCTCCTGAACAGCTGCCCGAGACGATCGAGCTGAAGAGTTCGGAGATGATGTTTAAGGTCAAGAAGCCCAATGAGTGGAAGAAGGGGTGGTCACTCTCTAAGAAGGAGCTGAAGACCTACCTCGCAGAAATCGTTCCAGGCAAGGGCGAGGAGATTATGAAGGAGATTGAGCGGCGACATGAGCCAAAGTTGGTGGAGACAGATTACGGATTTGAGTTGAAGGTGAAGCCAAAGGACTGAGATTGTCCTCAATTTGATTAAGTGCGTCTTGAAGTTCCTGAATGTGACGCTTGGCTATTACCAGGTTTTCTTGAGCAAGAAATCCACCCTGGATTCGCTTCATATTCGAGACGAACGAACCATTCGTAACCAAAACACGCGAAGCCAGGGCAAACAGAGGCTTCACCATCAACGTGATATGAATATCACCAACACAATATTTTTAAATGCCATCGTCTTGGCGGTTGACAAAGTAGTCGCGCATCTGGTCGGCGACCCTGCGATCTGTCACCTCGAAGACTCCGAACCAGTTGGTGCGAACAATCTTTTTAATGTCGGGGACGTCCTTCACGATGAGATGGCGGTCAACATACTTGCGATTGGCGGTCGTGCCGTGAAAGAGGTGGTAGATCTTGCCGGGGACACAGGCGATACGGGGCTTCGGGTTACTCTTGTACTCCTCAAAGGTCTTGAGGAAGGCCGTCTTGAGAAAGTTCGGCTTGAAGTCCACACCCAGCCAGGCCGCGCTGGACATCGTATCACCGCTTCCCGTGAGACCGTACTCGTAGAAGCCATACTTCCGGAACCATGAACGACGGAAGGCCCAGGCGAACCCAGGGTGATAGGTCGAATCGTAGGTCTTGGTCCTGTCCATCAGTACAGCCGACTTCCGCTCCTGCAGTGCCTTGGTGTAGGTAATGTCCATCCATACCGCCGAGGTGAAGGGCTGGACGATGTCGTTTTTGTTCAGAGCCTCAGACACCGTGGAGTACCACCCCACATCTCCAAAGATCAGATCGGCATCCAGAAACAGAAGCTTGGAATACCACCAGGACACCTTCGGTTCCAGAAGGCGACAGAGCTGTTCCTTGTGGAACATGACGGTCTTCGATCGAACATGAAAGGCTTCCTTGATCTCAGGATCCGCACTGCCATAGACAAGCTCCATCGTGTAGTAAGGAAGGTTGGCACACTTCAGCTTCTCCACCGTGTATAAGTAATTCATCAACATACGCTTCGACTTGGCTGGATTGAAAAACACAAAACAGATGGCCATGTCCTTGCGAAAGGGTGTTTGGTAACGTATGTCAGCGACGTTCGGTATATCGGGACTACTCGGCGGGACTACCGCCGTGAACATCGTCATTACTACAAAACGGATAAACGATTCGTTAGGTCTAATAATCTCATCTATGGACCTCTATTGCCCATACAATCCCCGAAACCGAACCTTCAAGGAGTCTGATATCCATCAGATCCTTCATCGTTATGGTCTTCCTCATTACCGTGTCTCCAATCCCAAGATCTTTCAGACCGCCATGATCCACACGACCTATGTCCGACGCCTTGAGTACACCACGCCTGATGGACGCCCTGCCGCCCTGGCCCCCTGCCCTTCTGGGGTGATGCCCTTGCAGGATGCTTCCTACGAGTGCCTTGAGTTCGAGGGTGATTCGGTGTTGGGTGTCTGCATCGCCACCTACTTGCGAAAGAAGTACCCCGAGAAGAAGCAGGGGTTTCTTACAGATGCCCGTAAGGAACTCGTGAACAACGATCGGATTGGCCATCTGTGCCAGAAGGTCGGACTGGACAACTTCTACGTCATCTCTCGTCACAACGAGGAGTCCGCCGCCATCAATGGTCGTAAGAACATCCAGAAGCTCGGCGATGTCTTTGAGGCCTTCATCGGTGCCCTGTGGACAGACTGTGGCAACCGCTTCCATCTGGTCTATGTATTTGTGACCACGGTGATGGAGACGCACCTTGATATTGAAGAGATCGTGAACACTGTGACCAACTACAAGGATGTCTTTCAAAAGTACTGCCAGCGTGAGTGGAAGGTCACACCGACCTACGAGATGAGACGCAATGACCCTCAGAAGAATGAGATCGTCGTTGCGGTCCATGTGAATAACAAGGTTTACGGCGTGGGCATAGGATCAACGCGCAAGAAAGCCGAACAGATGGCCGCCAAACAAGCGCTTACTTCCGTCGGCGCTGGGTTATCAAACGAGACGGCTTCCGACACCTGAACCTCTTGAGAGTCCGACCCTTCAATTGTAAGACAGAATGAACACAGATCGCAATCGCACCCTTCTCCTTGGGAACACCCGAACGTGCCTTTATGGTCTTTTTCACTGAGGTAATACACTTGCAGAAGCGCCTCGTCTGGCTTTCCCTCATTGTGTCAAAGGCAGAAGAATATATCCTCGCAAAGAATAAACATACATGGGTGGCGGTCTGCTTCAACTCGT
>Ga0209189_1000243_pt1 | contig 47598 bp, 49 predicted proteins | sample C_130820_EF_Meta_FD_187308 | JGI IMG/M metagenome (GOLD analysis project Ga0209189, IMG submission 187308) | Freshwater microbial communities from Lake Croche, Canada to study carbon cycling - C_130820_EF_MetaG (SPAdes) (version 3) | ecosystem: Environmental > Aquatic > Freshwater > Lake...
GGCTCCTAAATCTCCTTGGAAGCCTTGAGCACCATCAAAGCCTTGGGCTCCTAGGTCACCTTGGAAACCTTGAACACCTAGGTCACCCTGGAAACCTTGAACACCTAGGTCACCCTGGAAACCTTGGGCTCCTAGATCTCCTTGGAAACCTTGGGCTCCTAGATCACCTTGGAAACCTTGGGCTCCTAAATCTCCTTGGAAGCCTTGGGCGCCATCAAAACCTTGGGCACCTAGATCACCCTGGAAGCCTTGGGCGCCATCAAAACCTTGGGCACCTAGGTCACCCTGGAAACCTTGAGCACCTAGATCTCCTTGGAAACCTTGAACACCTAGGTCACCTTGGAAACCTTGAACACCTAGGTCACCTTGGAAACCTTGAACACCTAGGACACCCTGGAAGCCTTGGGCTCCTAGGTCACCTTGGAAACCTTGGGCACCATCAAAGCCTTGAGCTCCTAAATCTCCTTGGAAACCTTGGGCGCCATCAAAACCTTGGGCACCTAGATCTCCTTGGAAACCTTGGGCTCCTAAATCACCCTGGAAACCTTGGGCACCTAGGTCACCCTGGAAACCTTGGGCTCCTAGATCTCCCTGGAAACCTTGAGCACCATCAAAACCTTGGGCTCCTAGATCTCCCTGGAAACCTTGAGCACCATCAAAACCTTGGGCTCCTAAATCTCCTTGGAAGCCTTGGGCACCTAGGTCACCTTGGAAGCCTTGAGCACCATCAAAGCCTTGGGCACCTAGGTCACCTTGGAAGCCTTGAGCACCATCAAAGCCTTGGGCACCTAGGTCACCTTGGAAGCCTTGAGCACCAGTATCTCCTTGAAAGCCTTGGGCTCCTAGATCACCTTGGAAACCTTGGGCACCACCAGTATCTCCTTGGAAACCTTGGGCTCCTAGATCTCCCTGGAAACCTTGGGCACCACCAGTATCTCCTTGGAAACCTTGGGCTCCTAGATCTCCCTGGAAACCTTGGTCTCCTAGATCACCTTGAAAGCCTTGAGCACCATCAAATCCTTGGGCTCCTAGATCTCCTTGGAAGCCTTGAGCACCATCAAAGCCTTGGGCACCTAGATCTCCTTGGAAGCCTTGAGAACCCGTAGATCCTTGAGCACCTGTAGATCCTTGAGAACCCGTAGATCCTTGAGCACCTGTAGATCCTTGAGCACCTGTAGATCCTTGAGAACCCGTAGATCCTTGAGCACCTGTAGATCCTTGGGCACCCGTAGATCCTTGAGCACCTGTAGATCCTTGAGCACCCGTAGCTCCTTGGGCGCCTGTAGATCCTTGGGCACCCGTAGATCCTTGGGCACCTGTAGATCCTTGGGCACCCGTAGCTCCCTGAGCACCCGTAGCTCCCTGAGCACCCGTAGATCCTTGGGCACCTGTAGATCCTTGGGCACCTGTAGATCCTTGGGCACCTGTAGATCCTTGGGCACCCGTAGCTCCCTGAGCACCCGTAGATCCTTGGGCACCTGTAGATCCTTGGGCACCTGTAGATCCTTGGGCACCCGTAGCTCCCTGAGCACCCGTAGCTCCCTGAGCACCCGCCGGTAAAAGTGTATTGAGTGATATATTTGATACAGTAATAATATCACTCGATTGAAATGTAAAATTGGCATAGAGCGGAGTTGTTACACTTCTTGGTATACTATAGACAGTTTGGCTATTTAACACAAATGAGATAGGTGTATCATTTACATAATACGTCACCGATGATCCATCATATCCTATCATAAATAAATCACTTGCAGAAAATGATCTAACAGGTGAAAGGTCGCCACCATTAAATACAGGAACATAACTTGAACTATTAAGAAAATGAAATCCGTATGTAAAATCAGAATAAGTCGGACTTTGTGTATTTGTTAGACCCATAAAACATGTTCCAACAGAAAAATTAAGTCTTGCTGAAACAGCAATTGGCCCACTGTATGACCCAGTTGTATATGCATTTTGAGTCCAGCCACTATTTGCGTTGTTAGCAGTTATGACCGTACTATCAGGGCTGATAGTAATCGCACTAGATTGTGTGGTAAATGTATAAGAAACAGGTACAATATAGGGTGCGGTGCTACTATTTAATCCCGCGCCTTGAGCACCTGTAGCTCCTTGAGCACCGGTCACACCCGTTACACCTGTAGCTCCTTGAGCACCGGTCACACCGGTCACACCAGTTACACCTGTCACACCTGTAGCTCCTTGAGCACCCGTAGCTCCTTGAGCACCGGTCACACCCGTTACACCTGTAGCTCCTTGAGCACCGGTCACACCGGTCACACCAGTTACACCTGTAGCTCCTTGAGCACCCGTAGCTCCTTGAGCACCGGTCACACCAGTTACACCTGTAGCTCCTTGAGCACCGGTCACACCCGTTACACCTGTAGCTCCTTGAGCCCCTTGGCTACCAATAGCTCCTTGAGCACCGGTCACACCAGTTACACCTGTAGCTCCTTGAGCCCCCGTAGATCCTTGAGCACCGGTCACACCCGTTACACCTGTAGCTCCTTGAGCCCCTTGGCTACCAATAGATCCTTGAGCACCGGTCACACCAGTTACACCTGTAGCTCCTTGAGCACCCGTAGCTCCTTGGCTACCAATAGATCCTTGGGCACCTGTTACACCGGTCACACCAATAGATCCTTGGGCACCGGTCACACCAATAGATCCTTGGGCACCTGTTACACCGGTCACACCAATAGATCCTTGGGCACCCGTAGCTCCTTGGCTACCAATAGATCCTTGAGCACCCGTCACACCAATAGATCCTTGGGCACCTATTGATCCTTGAGGGCCTTGATAGCCACGAGACCCTTGAGACCCTTGAGAGCCTTGCACTCCCGTTGCTCCGGTTGCGCCTCCTGCAGGGCCGGGGACTCCTTGTACTCCTGTCGGACCAATATCACCCGTCGGGCCCACTGCCCCTGTTGCCCCTGTTGCCCCTGTTGCGCCTGTTGCACCGCTAGATCCATCCCCTCCAGGCCCCAGCAATCCACAGTACTTGAGTCGAGCGATTCGATCTTCCCCCGACATTATTCCTATTAAAGTCGCTATAAAATTTTTAAAATAGTATTAGAATATTGTAATGAACATTGGGCTTGTAATGATCGTTAAAGATGAGGAGAGCGTAATAGAACGTGCCCTCTTATCCGCCAAGCCCTTCATCTCAACCTATGTAATTGTCGATACCGGTTCCACCGACAGAACCAAAGCCATAATTAAACGCTGCCTTGCGGACCTTTCAGGTCAGATAGTGGATCGCCCCTGGATCAATTTCGGTGTCAATCGATCTGAAGCCCTTGCTCTTTGTGACGGTCAAATGAACTGGGCTCTGATGCTCGATGCCGATGACAACATGGCCGGCCCTGTTCCGTCTGCAGATCTGTGGTCCAATCCAACGGTCGATGGTTTCGCTCTGCGCATCCAACACGGGGCCATCTGGCATCAACGGATCCAGATCTTCCGCACCGGCATCGGTTGGGCCTACGACGGAGTCGTCCATGAATCACCTGTTTGCCGGTCAAAAGAGAAGGCCGTGGTCGCGATGCTACCGCCCGAAACCTACATGGTCACACGGTGCGAAGGCGCGCGGTCTCGGGATCCTCTTAAGTATCAAAAAGATGCGGTCCTTCTTGAGGCGGAACTTGTCAAGAAGCCACACAATTCGCGCCTGCTGTTTTATCTCGCCCAGAGCTATCGCGATGCCGGTAACACAGAAGCCGCGATCGCAGCCTATTACAAATATCTTGACTGCAGTGGGTCCTGGGTCCAAGAGACATACATGGTCCTTGTGAATCTTATCAGTCTCGTGCCGGCCGAAATTGAGAAGATTCGCCTTACATGGCTTGCAATAGATATCTGCCCAGATAGAGTAGAGGCTCCCTTTGCACTTCTGTCATCTCGTCGGGCCGCTGGCTTGCCAGTAACACAACAGATCTATGCCATCGCGGCCGCCGTTACCAACAGAGTGCCACCTGCCGGCGCTCTCTTTATCAATCCCACCATCTATGAGTGGGGCCTCGACGATGAACTTGCCATTGTCGCCTTTTCTGCGCAGCGGTTTCAGCAAGCCTATGAGGCGTTGATTCGTTGTACTCTAGCAACCACACATCCTGTACTCCGCGATAATGCACTCGCGAATGCACGTCTGGCATTAGCCCAGTGCAAGAATGCGCGATGAATTTATAAGAACTGGCTCTTTTGGTGTCCCAACCAGTGCAATCGTGTAAGTGTCGGGCGGTTTTACGGCGGAAAAAAATATAACATTGGATGAGGTAGTGGTGGTTAGTACAGTTCCATTGAGGGCAAGCTCCAGCATAATCGGGGTCTCGGTATCTACAAGCCCCCAGATGACTATGGGACCTTCTACGGTGGTTGTTAGTTTTATGGAACATAGCATTATTGTTTCTGTAAGTGAGAGCGGTGCCTCCTGTATAAATCCGACGATGGGGTCTGACGGCAAGGGGGCCGTTGCAATGCTAGGGATCATAAACGTACTAGGACTCAAAATCGCATTAGGGGCTATATAATTGGAAGATATAGGATCACATTCGGGTGATGTTATTGTATATCGCAGCTTGGCGATCCAATCAGATTGTAATGACATCTTTATTCATTCACTATATTATCCTTTTTGGTTACGAGCAGGTACAGCCAATATAAATGCGCACTTTCCATCATGACCGGCACACTATAGTAATAGACATTTGGCATCTGAAGGAGGAGTGTTGGCACAAGAAGCCACACAATCCGAAAGGCAATGAAGGTAGCGTTGAAGAGTGCATCGGATCTCCAGGCGGGAACCAGTGTTCCAATGGCTCGCACACAGGTGGGTATCTCCAACAGTAGAAAAGAAGGTGCAAATCCCGAATAGCCATTCTCTTTGATAAATGAGATGAACAGAATATATACGATGTGGTGAATCCAGAAATCTAACAATTCCGTTTCGTGGAAATATAGAGTGCCGATCCACAAGAGTTCAGCCCAGAAATACGTAATCATGGATTCTAGAATGAAGTCCATAAACGGGCTTGCTGTAACATCTCCTGTATAGAGCCAGTAGGCTGTCTGTATGATACCGGTGACACTAAAGAATAGTGACATGGGCGCACACATGATCCACATCTGCCGCTTCCGTTCTGGAATAAATTGGGTCGCGATCCCTTGCACTGTAAAGAGACTCAAGAGCAGAGGAATGGACGGTAAAACGATCATTTAATTCATTGTTACATGGCAGGGGGTCGCATGTCACTTTTGCTCATTCTAGATCAAAGAAGAACAACTGAAATAATCGGCCGTTTTCTTTTGTAGTACCGAAATATTTCGTCGCCGCATGTATATGCCGCGAATCAAATAATACAAGCCGGTTGTATATATTTCCAACTACATCGACGACTTCAAATTCGGTAGGATCAAGAAACCCATTTCGAAATACAAGATCGTGTTCGTCCTTTGCAACTTTCATCTTCTTTGTATGAATCGACCGGAGCAAACAGGTGCCCGTATCGACCGGTGCGTTTGGTGTCAAAAAGAGTACGCCCGCGTATTGTTGTGTGTCGTAGTGATATACTAATTGATCACCGGCCACACAATATTGGAAACATCCGTTGGTTCCGTATTTATCCCAATTGATAATTTTTCGTCCAATAATCTGCTCAAATCGTTCTTTCAAACCGGTAAATCGATAGCACTGATTGGTGCGTTGCCCCTTATGATTAGCCGGATGATGTTGAAAATCACAGGTCAATGCAAATTCCCTTACTGCATCTGGATCAGCGTACAGATTATCGACAACACTATATGAGGACACGGCCGGTGTAAGAGCAAAGGAGGGGGGCGCTGGAAACGCAAACACGGTTGCCCACTCCTCATCGACCAGTTCCATTTGCAAGTCGCATGGAAAGCAAGAAGGATGCAATGTAAGGGCCCAGCCACACATGCTCGAACCGACATTATAGAAACAGCTGACATCATCGCGCTGTACTGTCTTAAGCCCCGTGTTTTCATAGTCGTAAATAAGCGTTTCACCCATTTTGATCCGAAGCCGGTTGTTGTCTTTGCCTTCCTTTGTCAGACACCAACCGTTGATCTGTATGGAATCAATCAGTACAGTTTTTTTATCTACATACCCAATAATCGAAGGATGAAGAGTTTGGTGCATGGTCTGCTGTCGCACCATGGCTTTATACAGCTGCGGCTGTCTGCATCTTCAAAAACCGCGACCCTGCAGAGATGAGCGAGGTCCCTTTTGCATCGGCCTCTTTTGGCGAACAGGATGCCGGCTCGGGCCCGGTCACGGCCTCACCGTCACTTGGGCCGATGACGGGAGCGATTCACAATATCAGTGTTCGTCATCTCCACGATATCAGCGTGTCGGTGCCCGATGATCGCCAATTCCTGCGCTCTTGGCGGCATAATCTGCAGGACTGCCTGCGCCAGCACAATGGTCGGATTGCCCAGTTCTTGCTGGCCGATGTCTCGGGGTCCGATGCTGTGGCCGATGTGAAGCGGCGTTGCACCGACGTACTCAACAAGTACTCGAATCCCATGTGGAACTTTGCCTCCTCTACTCGGGATCTGTCTCTGCCGGCCTCAACGGTGGATGCCGCCGCTGCGATCGAACAGGAACTAGGTGTCGCACCTGCAACTCTCAGAGACCAAATGCGCAGGGCGATCCGTCTGTATGCAAGCACGGCAACGTCGCTAGCTACAGCGGAGTTGCGTCTTGAGGAAAAGTTGAAGAGGCTCGAAACGCTCGTGGGGCGGGTGAATGATCTGATGTTTCTCGAGCCAACGGTGGGCCTCGAGGATATGATAGAGCCAACACGTGCCTATCTCGATAGTGTGCTCGGTAAGATATCGATCGAAGAGGAGTATCGGGCTTTAATTGACGCTCATCGGCGGTTCGCTGTCCTAAAACCGATTGTGGCTCTCTCGATGTTTCAGAAGCAGGCGGCGCCCATCTGCACGATCTGCATGACAAAAGAGGTGGGATTCACGGTAATTCCGTGCGGTCACACTTTCTGTGAGGACTGCTGCAAGACACAGATGACATCGTGTTTTATCTGTCGGGTGCAGATTCGGGACAAGGTGCGTTTATTTTTTGGTTAGTGGATCCAGACAGGGACGCAGTCACCTGTCTTGATGAACCGCTTCTAAAACGCATCGTTATATCCAGACAGGGACGCAGTCACCTGTCTTGATGAACCGCTTCTAAAACGCATCGTTATATCCAGACAGGGACGCAGTCACCTGTCTTGATGAACCGCTCCTCGTAAGAAGCAAGTAGCTCAGGACTCCAGCTGTAAAGTGCAGCTAGCGTCTTGAGATGACGCCGTTTTCGCTCTATAAAAAACGCGGTAATAAACCGTCGCACCTGTCCTTCTGCAAATTCTTCCGCGCTTTCCATCGTACCTGCATAGGGTGACCGCGCCCCCCATAGTCACATTTAGCCGACATAAAGCCATCTCAATAAATAGTAGGAATGGGTGACGAACTAACTGTGCAACAGCTACCCGGTCTTATCAAGGAGTGGATGACAAACGAAGATGAGCTGCGCACACTGTCCGCCGAAATCCGTGAAAAGCGCAAACGCGCTAAGTTGGTGCGCGGCATGATTCTCACCATCATGAAGGGCGGCAAGATCGGTCAGCTTAATATCTCGGCCGGCGCCGTGACGTCGCGTTCCCGTGTAACGAAGGCCCCTCTCAGTAAGAAATTCATTAAGGAAACCTTGACGGGTTTCTTTAATGGCGATGCGGCAAAGGCAGAGGCGTGCGCTGCCTATTTGGACGAACATCGTCCCCTGAAATCCACCGACAGCCTGACACTGGACCCCATTAATCCCTCGCCTAAATAGAAATGTACGGCACGCTCATTCAGGGGTTTGCGAATTATTCGGGGCAGCCGACCTCGGGCTCCTATCTGCTGGCCGTGCTCATGATCGTCGTCGTCGTCGTGATTCAGCTGTTTGTCGTTCGCTTTTTGTGGAATAATGTCCTCGTTCGGGTTACCACGATCGCCAAGCCGATTCCCTCGCTCTTGTACGCGTTGGGTCTGCTCGTGTTAGTTGCGATGATTCTCCCGGGATCGGTACTAGCGTGATTTGTTTGATCGGTTTCTGTGAGTCTGGCGCCGCCTCTGAGAAGAGGAGCGCCGCCTTTGAGAAGAGGAGCGCTGAGAACCACGGGAGCCGCGAACCGCAGCATTACAGACTAGTGTGGCGGTCTTGCGACCCATTGCATTCATCGTGGCCTTCATACAACGAGTCAGCCGATCCATCTATCTTCTACGATGATTTTTCTATCATCATAGAAGAATGTCGGATACTTATTTGCATCTATTTCATGTTATCGTAGTGGCCGGCCTCTTCTTGTATGTCGGCATACAAAGAACCGCAATTTCCACTCTGTTGTATCCTATCCTTCTGGGGCTCGGCGTCCTCCTCTTCTTCTACCAGGCCTTCAAGGCTTATATGAAGGTGGCAAACGGCAAAAATCCGTGGGTCAATTTAATCCATGTGATTCTGATTGCTCCGCTGTTGGTTTATATCGGCTGGCAGGGTGAGGAGACTCCTAGATTCGCCTTTGAACTCCTTCTTCTGCTGGGGTTCGCCGTCATCGGCTACCATAGCTACTACCTACTCTCCTAGTATAATCGTATGTGCGCACGTTTTGTAGAGCCGATTAAAAAATGCGACGAGCTGCTCCTTTGGTGTATTCGGCAGAGCATAGCATTTGGCACGATCCAACTGAAGCGTATCCAGAAAGGCGCACATCTCTTCCTTTGTTCCGGATCCATCAAGAATTAAAAAATCGTTCCGCGGATTCTGTAGCGCAGCCCGTATGGTCTCGATATGCTTCAGGGTCGCGGCTTTTCCGATAACACAGTACTGGGTGTCGTAATCATAGAGCACCCGCTTGTTACAGTACTTGTGCTCATACTCACTACCACGTTTCCATATCGGGCTGTGACGACGTAAATAGGTCTCGTCTTCATGGGCGCCCAGTTCCTTCATGCGGCCATGCACGTCGTACATGGCGTAAAACTGCGGAACAATGAACTGCGGCCCCAACCTATTTATCTCCCAATTACGAATCAGACTGAAATTATTGTTGCCGTCGTTCATATACTGCACGTAGCTCAGCTTCGGAATCTTAACCATTTTTGTTTTGACGGCCGTGCGCATCAAAATCTCCTGATCATCGCAAATGGGAAGAAATTCTGAATAATTGCCAAGAGCCCTTAATGTCTCCGTGCGCCAAATGCGGGGATGATTGGGGAGCGACACAATATGACTGAGTGTGATGTTATTAACATTCGGTGTTATATAGACATTGGTCCAGCGCCCCTTGTACTTTTGGCAGTAGTAGCCACCGTATCCCAGACTAATAAAATCGCTGTACCAGAAATTGCGGCCATCCTCATAGGTATTGATGAAGTCCATATAGACAAAGCCGACCTCCTTGTCCTCTTCGAAGGCGCGGGTTGCATCTGCCAGACAGTCTGGTAAAATCTCATCATCATGATCCATTTCAAGAGCATAGGCGCCGCGACAGAGGCCCACGGCTTCATTCTTGACATTGCCGATATTGGCAGAGTTGGCACTGCGCTTATAGAGACGCACCCGTGGTTCTCTGGCGAACTTTTTTCGCAGAAAAGCAAAATGCTCGTCGTTCGGCGAATCATCCAGAATAATCCATTCCCAATCGCGCATTGTCTGTAAGGCGATGCTGTTGTAGGCGCGTTCAATCTTATCATACGAATTAAAGCAGGTTGTGAAGAGTGAAAATGTGGGTCTTGAAATAACACGATCGCCGATCGCCACATCAATGTAGCAGTGATTGACGGCACGAACAAACTCTTTAGGAGAAGGCAGCTCTTTATAATGAATCCACCGACGCCGCATACGTGGTTGAATAGCAGCATATACATCGGCATGATATTCCGCCTCGGTGTCACCGAATGTCACAAGAATGGGATAGTTGGTGTCTGCCATCTGGGTGAGAGCCAATGGCTCATTAATGATCTGGACAGAGCAGTTGCTCACATCTAAGAGAGCATCGACCGCTGCATACTTGTCGTGGCGGAAGAAGAAGACATGGGGAAACCGATCCATAAAGGCGCCGCCTTTGCGGCCTAGAGTCTCTGGTACAACAACAGCAGACGGTCGCCGCCAGACTTGGTAAAAATTATCGAGTTCTTGGAAGCCCGCCGCGGCAGCAGCGGGCCCACCATCTTCCTTATAAATAGATACAAAGCCCTTCTCCAAGAGAACATGCTCTACTTCCTTTTTGTGTTCCATATTTCTGTAATCATTTTCAGTAATAATTGTTTTCACGGATGTCAAGATCTCGGGAAAGTCCATCAGAATATAATAAAATGCGCCTTCGCAGTCCAACACGAGCGTATCGAATGTCAGATTATATTTTGTCTGCAACTCACTGTAGGTCAGGGTCGGCACACGTGTGTAGCCCTCAGGAATCTCCTCACTAGGAATTGTATTCCACCCCTTTTGAACCAGTTGTTTAGCCGACAGAGCAGCCGGCTCTACATGAAAGTTACATCCATTGCGATCTCGATTGCTTTGAAGTTCAGAAGCGATTGCAGGCGAACATTCGAGCACTACAAGTCGCTTACAGTCGTCCAAGATCGAACTCATAATCAGTGAATTGCGACCAATATTTCCGCCTATTTCCAGGATCGTTTCGTCACCCGTAAGAAACTCGAGAGCCATGCACTGTTCAGGAAATTCATCCATCATTGTTCCGCTGTTCAGATAAATCAGCTGATGAAGGGATTTAGCACGGATCGAAGGACTCCAGAGCGCCTGTGTCAGTAGGTGACGGATTAGGGACCGGTCGCTCAAGACCGTATTTGTTCGCTCGTCAATTACTACGGTGACTGTGTGATCAAAGACACGAAGTGTATTCGACAGACCACCGATCAAAATGTGCTTTACTGTCTTGAAACAGGGATCTGTAAAGAGGCTTGCTCTCACATTATCATCGGCGGGAATAATAATATAGTCGCCCACGCGCGCTATTTTTTGCGTGATGTCGATATTTTTCTCGAGTGTTCCATAATAGAATCGCAACATTTACAGTTATGATTGAGATTCTGTTTATACTTGGAACTAGATGCATCCAGGCACGATAAACTCGGACTTGGGCACCGCGTTCGGGCCCTGGTACTGTGACAGATCGGCCACAGATTCCATTTCCCAGAAGCCCATGTCACGAGGGCCTGATGGGCGGTCCATCTGTTTTGAAGGGCCCACGCAAAACGAGGTCATGGAGAGACGGAGCTGCGCGACAATCTCATCGAGGTCTTTCTTGGAGGCCGCGACGTCCGCGGGATCCTGACAGACCTTCTTGATGAGAACGTGACCGCGATCACTGAACTTCTCTGTAATGATCTCAATGTCGCGCTTATTGACGGCCGCCCGGAGGCAGCGACCCACGATGGTCGAGGCCGGCTCGGTGTCCTCCTGGGTGCGGAACTGGAGATTCTGGGTACGATAGGCGCCTGGGACAGGCGCAGCCACGTCGGCCTCCATGCAGCAGAGCTTGCTGATCAAGAGGCGGAGCTCACCGGCCGCCTCATCGTTTTTGGGATAAGCCGCAATCCGGGCCAACAGACTCTGCGCGGCGGCCGACCGTTCCGCACAGGCCGGCATCCGTATGGGATCGACGGCGGCGGTGGCAAATCCTTCTTGGACACCAGGCAGAGCCACGGTTGGCTTGAAATGCACGAGCAACAGAGCCAACACAACTAGGACTCCTGCCAAAATGAGCGTACCGTACATCCTCTAGGGTGTTAGGGCATTTTTTCCAGACTCAGAAGGGCGGCATCGCGCGGCATCTCGGAAAAAGGCACGCGCACTTTAATGGGAAAGATGCCGGCGCGATTCAGCACGAACCCCGTGCAAACATCCTCTAGGGCCGATGCCTTGTAGTCTCGAGAGGCCCCCACCACAATCGGTAGAGCCATCGCAGAAATCCAATAGCCGGCGCCAAAACAATAGACAGCCGACTGGTGGGTCGGCTTCTGACTGACATCTGAGAAGCGATCGGACACACGCCATTGAGCGACCGGCGCAGCCTTACAGATGGATGCCGTGACACCCCAGTACGGCACCCCCTTATGTTGTTCTACGGCGGCCGTCAGATCCTTCAGGCTGAACAGAATGTCCTCATCCGTCTTGAAAATCCCTGGAATACCGGGTCTGTTTTCAGCAATCCAGCTGTAGGCCGCATGGAGCTTGGCGGGAAGGTGCTCATAGACATCCGAACAGGGAAGTGTCAGTAGTTTCGTGGCCGGATCATAGACGGCGGCCGACAGAGTGGGATCTCCAATTATACCTATGACCTCCCAGCCTTTGTAGGCGGCGAAGCGGTGGATCGCGGCGATCACGTAGGGCTCGTATTTACGACATCCCGCAATCAAAATAATTGGTTTCATCTATTCTAGTATAGGGAGTCGCTTTAGCTTTGCTCTTGCACCAGAGTTTCACCCTTACTCTAGAGCGGCCGTTGCCTCTCCCCCCGCACCCGCGTCACCTCCCGCTAAGGCGGCCCATGAGCGGCCGAGCGACTCAAAGATGGCCATTGCCTCGGTCGCCGCCGTTACCACCACCTGACGGACAATGCCCTTCGGCTCTCCCTGATATCCCGATCGAAACCCCAATCGCAGCGTCATTTCGCGCTTCAGCGGATGGCGCACCTTGTAGCCCACATAGGCGATGGGCGATTCGGCGCCGCCCTGTTGAATATAGATCTCTGTAATGATCGATTGCAGAAGGTTGCCCAGCGTGTGCTCCTGCCCATCAAACACCACGTCTAGGCCGTCCATGCGACTGTCCGCAGGCTGGATCGTAACGCCCAGAGTATCCAGAGCCGCCTCGGCAGATGCATAGGGCTTCACGAGATCGATCACGGCCTTGATGCCCTCGGCTACAATATCGCGCACCGGTCGCACACCAACCGACTCGATCACAAAGTCAAAGGAATTCGGCTCGCCCGTCGCAGGATCCACCTGAAAGCAGCGCTGGGCTGCCATTGTGTTCCACTCCTTCTTGTAGGTCGCAAGAGCGGAGGCCGACACCTCACCCGAGCCGTCAATCTTCTTAAAGGCTAAAAGCCATTCCTTAAAGAACTGATCCTCGCGGACGGGATCCGTGTCCCGTGTATTGGCAAAGGTGCATTGACTGACCGGGCAGAAACCGCTAAAGTCGCGACCTCGGCCTATGACAGGATAGGCCGTCAGATCGATCTCCTCGGGCGGCTGCTCGGGATTCCATTGGGCGCGGAGACTGATGAGCAGCGACGCATCGCCCGTGATCGGATCGGCGGGAAACATGGCGGCCGCGGCAGCCTCTCCCACGTCGGCAAAGGATCCATCGGCCTGCTTTTCGAGAATATGAAAGTCACCCGCCGTCACGTGGAGCGTGTCGGCGGCGGCAGCGCCCTTGCGATCATTCTTCATAGTCAGGACGCACTGGTAATTCGCCGGCACAAAGTCATCGATCCGGATAACGCCGAGCGGCACGAGGGTCAGGCGATGGGCCAACATCTCATTGAAGATCACGGAGGTGTTCTTGCGAATGACGACACCCGGGTCCTTGGGATCGGTGAGATCGGCACGGAATCCCACAGAGCGTGTGTCAGAGAGGATACAGCGGCGAAGCGTGTTGGCAATCGTAGTGGTTGTCTGATCGAGTGTGAAGGCCAGTGTAAGTTTCTCACTGGCATCCGTCATAAGAGGCGGGCCGGAGGCAACAGGATTGCGAAAACGGCCCTGCTTCCTGAGACCTGGTCCTGGTGCTGCTGATGCAGAGACAAGTGCTGGACCTGCACCTCCTCCTGCTGCTGCTCTTGGTTCTGATCTTGCAACCTGACTCATTGTACTGTGCTTCTACTGAAGTGGGCGATTGTCAAATTTGGCATCGGTTGCAGCATCCCCAAAAAATCCACGGCCTTCAACAATGAGCGGTGGCAAACATCTCTGTTTCTTCAGTTCCCGGTGCCGGTTCAGCCAAAATTTCCTCGAGGAACTTGCCAAGACGCCGTATTCTAAGGAGTTCCGGTTCATTTCGGTAGATGTACAGCCCAATGGCCAGCGGCCCTCTCTGCCACCCTATGTGAAGGCCGTGCCGACGCTCATGATTGACGGTGAGCGGGATCCCCGGGTGGATAATGAGGTGATGAATTGGCTGTCCGAGCGGCGGCTGCGGGAGAGCAAACCGCCGGCTTCTACGGGTCCTCCTGGCCCAGGGTCTGGTGATGGTCTGCTTGCCTTTAGCGACGAGATGGCCGTGCAGGGTGATGAGGGCTACGCCTTTATCGGCGAAGAGGCCACTGCCACCAAGGGGGCCATGGTGCGCATGGTGGGAACAATGGCCTCGATCAATGATCTTGCCGGCGTCGGCACACCTACAGAGCGTTCTCGACAGGATATATCGGCTGCTGCGGGGTCTAACATTGGCACGCCGGTGCAATCGCCCAAGGCAAAAGCGCTCGATGATGCACTGATGGCCTATCAGCAAATGCGGGATCGTGATATGCAGAAACCGGGGCCTACTGGCAACCCGTTTGCCAGGAGGTAAAGCGTAGGCGCCAATGGTAGTCAGAGATGTCAGTCACAACGCCGCTAGGTGAGTTTTGCGTGCAACTTATTGCGTTCTTCGAGGATCTCGCTGAGACCTATCCCGAAGAAGGCGATATTAAAAAGGCCGTGAGAGCCGTGCGACTCGCCAAAAAGACAAATCCGCGACTGCTGCATCAGCACTTTATGGAGAATGTAGGTCCGCTGGCCCAGTTTATTCTGGATGAAGATGAGGATACTCTGATTGCCAGGGCGAAAGAGAAGGTGGATCAACAGCACCATCTTCTCTGCACATTTGATAAAGTGTGGCCTACTATGACAGAAACCAACAAACAGCATGTGTGGCGCTATCTCAAAACAATTGTGCTCTTGGCAAAACGAGTTTAGATGGGCTGCTCCGGATTCTGCTGCTGCTCCGGATTCTGCTGCTGCTCTGGATTCTGCTGCGGTGCTTGAATCCCCGCAACTCCTTCTGAAGACGCGCTTACTATAGCATCCACGGTACCAGCCGACACAAGAATTGGAGACATCATCTCATCATTTCTGGGCGTGTTCAATAACAGTACTAACACATAGGGCGGATAGGCCTCGGGTTTATTGAGTTCAATTTTCTGGTTTGGATTAAACCTACCGCCCATTTTTTCTCGCAGCCGGTACTCTAGTTCTTCCGTTATTTCAATCGTTTTCATAATTTCCGGCAAAGAAGTAACTGGATTTTTCAAATTGGCAATGTGTTGCATAAACTGAAAGGGTTTCACACCCGGTTTGAGAGCATCATTCCATAAGTTACGGAGAGTGGCGGCTACTGCTCGGATATCACATTCTTCATTAAATATATTTATTTCGAATCCTTGCTCGATTACTGGCACATCGGCCCCTTCCACCACCGGCTGACGAGGCTGCAATTCAAATTTCTCTTTATCGATGAGATTCTGAAATGTATAGCGCCCCAGGCTATCAACGCCTGTTCCTGGATAGGGCCGCCATTCTTCATTATTTTTGGTGTTCTCGCTGAAAGGGCCCAGGTCATTGACCTTTGCAAACCAATCGTCTAATGACGTGGCGGCACCGCCACGCTGTACTCTGCGTGTGCGTCGGCGGCGCTCATTCCGCATATTCCGGCTTCGCGTCTTTCGTGACATCCTCTGACGAATGCGGTGAAAATTAGGTACGTAAATCACCCGAAAGAACAGATGGCAGCCCCGACAGCATTTGAAGGCACTCTGAGGACATTTTGCGGCGAGCTCCGACTGACATTCCCTGAACTCGAGGCATCCATCGCCCGGGCGACCACGCTTACAGCCGCTCAGTTCTGGAATTCCTGGAGCGGCAATCTCGATGTACTGTTGCAGCGTAGCTCCGAGAAACTGTTTGGAGGCCGAAGCGGCTTCCTGATTGGCCCCGTGCGACTGACACCGGCGCTCTGGTCTGAATTGTCCGAGAAGACACAAGGGGCGATTTGGCGCTATCTCCGTACGCTGTCTCTCGAGGCGGCTCTGGCGGTCGGCATTGACGGCCTCGACACGGAGGCCAGTGCAACCCTCATGGCCATTCTGACGGCGGAGAAGCTCGAAAAGGGCGGGGCCGAGGCGGCAGCGGAGACGTCCGAGATGTTTGAAGAGTCGATGAAGCATCTGTCACCGCTGCTGGAACGGCTTAAGAGTATGATGGGTTCTGCAGGGGCCGGCGGCTTTATGGATCTGTCGGGTTTCACGATGCCGGAGATCCCGGAGCGGCTGCGCAATGGGCGCATCGCCAAGCTGGCCGAGGAGATGGCCAAGCAGTTCGACCCGGCGGAGTTCGGCCTCGATCCCACTGTTCTTAAGGGCGACAATGTGGAGGAGATCTTGAAGCGCCTGGCCGACATCTATCAGCGGGATCCGACGCTCTTGATTGGCGGGGCCAAGAAGGTGGCGGAGCGCATCAAGAAGCAGATTCTGGGGGGGTCCCTGAATCGCGACGAGCTAGTGGCCGAAGCCCAGGAGTTTATTACGCTCTTCAAGGAGCACCCGCAGTTCAAGGAGATGATTGGGAAATTCACGGATTTTATGGGACCTGGCGGACTTGCCGAGATGTTTAGCGGATCGTCCTCAAATGCGGAGCCTTCCGAGAGGCGAAGAGCCGTACAGGAGCGGCTACGACGGAAACTGGCGGCTCGGAATGCCTCGGCAAAGAAGTAAATGGGATAAGTAAGGAGAATGTCAGCATGCCCATCCTTTTGGCTCCAGGACCCGTCGATTTTATGGACGCAGCCGACAGAGTTTTTCCCATTTACCGAACACGACAAGCGCTGCACGGCGTCGGCGCTTAACTCTTTTACGCGGTTCGGTATCTACGTGGGCCTCGTGTTGGCACTCGTGCGTCTCGAGCTGGCGTGGCTTCTGGTGGGTGTCTTCTTTGGCGCCTTTGCCATTGGAGCCTGGTTCTACATGTCCTCGACGGGCGCGGTGCGGGAGGGCTTTGATGTCTTGACCGATGCTCCCATTGTGGAACCCCGCGACGTCATCGGCCAGTATATTCCGGATGTAATTGGCACCCAGGATCGCACGGTGCCTACGGGGGCGAATCCCTTTATGAATGTGCTGCTGACAGAGATCGGCGATAATCCGTATCGCAAGCCGGCGGCCAACATCGACAGCATGAGTATCCGAACGGAGCTCGATACGTACTTTCAGACCATGTTCGCCAGTGATCCCGGCGATGTGTTTGGCAAGACCCAGAGCCAGCGCATGTTTTACACGATGCCCTCTTCGACGATTCCGAATGACCAGAGCGCCTTTGCCGACTGGCTGTATCGCGTGCCGGGCCAGACCTACAAGGAGGGGAATCTTCAGGCACTCAGCCAGGTGCCGGCAGGTGGAGGCGGTGGTGAAACGATTCCTTGGCTGTCTTTACAGGCTAATTAACTCCATGGAAAGCCATGTCAAAATAAATACTATTGCTGGATCAGAGATGGCCGCCTTTCAGATCCAACAATTTACGCGCGTGCATGACGATCCCTGCGACCAGGTGGTGCAGAATAAGGAGTCACTGGGCCCCGGCTCCTACCAGATGACGAACCTCGTACCGGCGGCATCGGAGGCCTATGGAACGGCCTATCAGCAGCCGGCGGTGCCGGCGGCGCCCGGCTATGGCTGGTCGGCCACGTCGATCCAGGTTGATTCACTTCTGCGCAATCACGCAGTGCAGACAAATTCGCCGCATTTTCCCATCCGGTCGAGGACGCAGGCACGCCCGTTTGTGTCGGTGCCGTACATGGGTCGCGGCAAGGGCGAGGCGGAGCTCGAGTCCCGGCTGCAGCAATCGACCTTTGTGCGCAATGGCCGCGATTGTGGAACCATCTCGGATACGTTCTATGAGAATCAATTTACGCCGCTGATTCCGTACGTGGCGAAGAACGTGCAGAACCCGGTGCATTTGATCCCGGAAGTGGCGTCGGCGGGCTGGATCAGGGCGGGCGTGCCGAGCCGCCAGTGGGTGCGCGACCAGAATTGTTGAGAGTTTATGACTATCGGCGCGAGAGCAGAGATGTCAATAAACTCGTACGCCGAGTGATTTTGACCAGTCGAAGTGACATTGCGCAAGCGATGGAACGGAGACGTCAAAAATCGGCGCGAGAGAGAGGGCTGGACCAGTCTAATGCAAAAGAATAGCTCATAAATAATTAACTTCTAAGAAAGCCTGACATGTCGCTTCGCTCTGCGTCCGTGATTTGTGACGACTTCATTCCTTTTCTCCGTCTGTCCAAATCACTCACAACCATCTCTGAAAGCTAAAAGATAGCCCCTTTCAGAGATGTTTGCACTTGGTCCCGACAATGTACCGATCAAAGGCACCCGTGTCGCGGACACAATCGCCGGTGGCTATACACAGATCCCCCAGAAATACTATCATCCGAATGCGGGGCGAAATGCCCTCGGCCTGATCGGCGGCAACGATGTCAGTATGGCCAGCGGCAACCTTGTGGATATTGAGTCAGATCTGCGCAATGTAACACGGGATCTGTCGAATGCTCCGTCGCGCCAGTACTTGCCTACGTGTGCTTTATCACCGGCGCCCCAGGGCGGGCCCTCTGGTGTGCCCGAGCGTCTCTGTGGCCTGGGGCCGCTGCCGTCTTCAACCTGCACGAAGCCGCTGGTCTTCACGGATCGGGCGACGGGAAAGGTGGTGTCAGTGGCGACGGCGCCCCGACATTTGCCGACGATTCAGATGATGAGTTATCCGGGTGTGCCGATGCCGGACCCGCTAGTACAGAACGTCTATGGTTCTAAGTGGCGATTCTAAGGGGTTACCGCTTTCTAAGGGGCCACCGGTTCTAAGCAATCTATTAGAGTACGATAGAGGACATGGAACAGCTAGCTTCCTTCATGAACATGTATGGAATGAAAGGCCAGCACACGGCGGACCGCTCCATGACACGCTACAAGCACGATACCGCCAAGATGGCCGAGAACAATGAAATCTCTACGGGTCCCGGCCGATGGGCTCTCGGAGTTCCCAACGCCTATGGCAACGCCGCCTATGTTCCCAATGTCACGACGATCAACCAGAAGTGGGGCGCGGCCCACGACATGTCGAGCACCAAGACCGATGTGGAGAGCGACTTGCGAAACCTGGCGCGACCGACTGTCCGGACCACGTGTGGTCAGTATCATCCTGGTGAGAACAAGCGCCAGCTGACCGCCATGCCCGAAGTCGATATCCCACAGACGGCCTCCCATCTCGTTGATCCACCCTGCACACTCCGCGGTACCGGCATTAATCGTTGGTCCTGGCTCTGTGAGAATCCGCAGGCCAATGTCATGGTGCCGTTTGAGCATCTCGTGGATTCCCGACACTCGTCCAAGGATTCCATCTATGATCAGCTGGTCGGGCCCATGGATCGGTCGCCACTCACGCAGGATCGCCGCTTCCTCTGCAAGGATCTCTTTGTGGCGCCAGCAGTACCCGTGCCCTCGCTGACAAAGAAGGGCGACCCTCCCAATTTTCATGATACGATCCCGGGCTATTCGCAGCGCATAGGCCAAACACCCGTCGCCAAAGAGCCCACGCGATTTGGGCCGCCACCCGTTACAGGCGCCAACAATCCACTGGCACCGCCGCGTGGTCCGCCGACCGTGGGCGAACGCGAACGAACCACATCAGGCGTGTTAGCACCGCCGCCGCCCTTTGCGAAGTTCATTGCGCCGCACTAGGGATACTTAAATCGATTCTATACGGTAGAGGATAATGGAAGTCATAGCACTGGCTGCACTTATGGGGGTTGGATATGTGCTGACACAGGGACCCAAGGCACCGACCGGCGTTGAGAGTTTTGAAGGAGGTGGTGAGGATGCGCCCGATGGCTTTTACACAACGGTGTTCCCACACGGCGGGCAGCCACCGCCCACCTATCAAGAGGTGCGCACGGACCCCGGATCCAGCACGGTACCAGGCAAACCCCGTCAGCCTTCGATGGCGCCCGAGGGACAGCTCGACCAGTACTATACGCTGCCCACCGGTGGCTCTCTGCCGTCAAATCCCATCACACAGCCGGATCTCTTTCCGCGATCGCTGCTGTTTTCATCGGACAATATGGTGCAACCGGCACCCCAGACCGCCGTGACGGGCCAGGTGCGCTTCAATACGCCGGGCATCGAGGCGCCGCCCACCTATAACTCGGGGAAGACCGTGATCTCGGCGCTGACGGGTCTGCCCATGTCCGCCGAGGAGTTCAGCCACAACAACATGGTGCCCTTCTTTCGCGGCTCCGTCAAGCAGAATGTATCGGATGATGCGAACCGATCCATGCTCGACAATATGATCGGCACCGGCTTCAACCAGATTGAAAAGCGCGAACAGGCGCCGCTGTTTGATCCCGTCCGCGAACCCACGGGCAATGTCACGGGCCTCGAGAACTTTTCGGATTTCATGCAGGACCGCGTAATCGCCTCGACGAATCGGGCCAATGAGTTTCCCATTGAGCCGACCAAGGTGGGTCCCGGCATCGGTCAGGGGTTTTCCTCGCTACCGATTGGCGGGTTCCAGCAGTTCGAAATCCAGGAGGTGGCGCGGCGTAATCTGTCCGTCGATGAGCTCCGCTATGAATCGAACCCGAAGCTCACGTACGAGGGCGTGGTCATTCCGGGCAAGGCGATTGGGGCCCAGCGTGCTGAGATCGGCGAGGTGCGCAAGTATCATCCCGATCGCTTCTACATGAACGAGGACGGCGAACGCAACTTTACGACAGCGACGGCGGACAATTTGAGACCCACGGCGCGACCCGATCAGATCATGAAGTTCCAGACGCGCACGGAGACATCGGCGCCCATCCAGGGTCCCGCGGGCCCCACGGACGTCACGGCCACTTACACAGTGCCCTCCTTCCGTGCTCCCTTTGTCCGCCAGCAGGACGGCTACGGCTATCGTAACGCGGATGGCTCGTCCTACGGTGTGCCGAACACGGATGCTCCCAATAACGATTTCGGTGCTGCCGCGGTGGAGCTGCCGGTCAATCAGCGCAACGTGACGTCGGAGCGCGGTCAAACACTCAACCTGAAGACCGCCGGCGTTCCTGGTGCGATGACTGTGTATGATCCCAATGATGTCGCGCGAACGACGGTGCGTGAGACAACGGGTGCGAATGACTGGGTCGGCGGGGCCGTGGGTGTGGAGGCGACGAAGCTGACCGTGTATGATCCCACAGACATTATGAGGCCGACGCACCGCAATACGAATGCCGAGGTGGATACTGCACTCAACGTCACACGGGCGGGTGTGCCGGGTGCGGCCACGCTGCAGTTTCCCGATGGGATGCGAAACACCTCGAAGGAGGCTATTTCAGCGCGGTCGGCCTACACGGGTCCCGCCGGTTCCGCGCGCGCCACGGGCGAACAGGTGTATGACGGCGCCTACGCGATGCGCCAGAATGGCATGAAGGAGCTGTCATCAGTGGGCCGCCAGCCGATGAACGGCAATGGCATTCTGCCGACCTTTAACGGCGAGGACAATGTCAATCTGTCGTACCGGAAGATCACGATGGACTCGGTCAATGATCGCGACAATACGATCAACCGTGTTATTTCACCGGGGGCGGGTGTCGAGACCATTGGCCTTCTCAGGCCGAAGCAGGTGGTGACACTGGATGTCGCAAAGGATCGTAATATGTCATCGATTCTCGACATGTTGGATGACAATCCGTATGCGCTGCCGATCACGAAGATCGCGGGAGGGATGCCGGCCGCCAAGGGGTACCGCGGCAACGAGGGGCCGTTTGAGATGGCGCTTCGATCATTGTAAAATTCTGAGGATCCAGTAATGAGTACGCGCAAGCGATCCAGAAAGTCTCCGACCGAGTCTGCTACGCTGTTTGCCATTGGCACCGTCAAGACAGGGAACGACGGAAACCAGTGGCGCATCGAAGCGAACAAGAACGGTGTGAAGCGCTGGACTCTTACAAAACCCAAAAACACGACGGTGTCCAAGCGATATCTAAAATGGCGCGAAAAGACGGCTCTCTTCACAGTGTTTTACCAGCAGAGCGAGGCCTGCAAGGCCAAAGAGGAAGGCAAGTGCGATCCCTACATGTCAGATGGGCCGCTGTATGATATTATGTGGAACATGGGCGGCCCCAGCAATACGATCGACAAGACATACGATACGGCCATAACCTTTGACGGGCCGATGGAGTCCATCAAGGAGGCCAAGGCGATTGTACAGCGGGAGTATGAAAAGATCAAGAAGCGCGGGGCCATCAAGGCTTTCATGATTCGGGATGACTAGGTCTAAAAGACCCAGAGGAAAGATCCATAATGGATACTGCGACAACCGATCCACACTCTCCAAAGAGCGTCGATCAGATGGCGGGAGCGTCGGACTGGGGCCGGCTCGTAGATCTCGTGAAACGGCCGGAACCGCCCCATGTGATTCTCGTGGGGCCGGCGGGCATTGGAAAGAGCTGCGCCCTCCGCTTGTCTCTCGGGTCCAGCGTGGCCCTCTGGCTCCGCGCCTCCCAGGATCCGACGCTGCGCGATAATCGCGAACGCATCAAGGCTGTGGCGCGGCGGCGCGTGGAAGCGGGAGCCATTGGCTGGATTGTGTTGGAACACGCAGATGCCCTCCACGCCGATGCGCAGGCATTTTTGCGACGGATCATTGAAACCACGATGGGCTCGTCGCGATTCGTTCTGGAGGTGCGCGATGCAGCCGCCATTGCGGAGCCACTGTTATCCCGCTGTTTGCTCTTCCAGGCGCCGCAGCTGCTGCCGTATGAAATCAGAGCAGAGGTGTTGCGGCGATCACCTGCACTCTCTGTGGTGGATGCCAATAGGATCGCCGAATCCTGTGACGGCAACGTGCGCTGGGCGATCCTCCAGGGCCTGGGATCATCTAGCAGTTATGGTCCTGGTGTAGAGACAGGCTGTTTGAGCGTGGAGAGAAGGAAGCCAACAGGGTGGGCCGATCTGTTGGCTCTCATGGAGGAGATCCAGACCTCGGGCTCGTCCCCGCGCGCCTTTTCGCAGAAACCGTCGATTGTGTGGGACCGGCCTGGTGGGATCTGTCCGTGGTCTTTGTTGGCTTTAGAGTTATCGCAGTCCCTCTAAACGACTGGTTTTTAATTTAGCGATAATAGCTGGAGGAATATATCGTGCAGCCGATTCATGGGTCGATTTCAAAATAACAGGTGGAGCTTTGCCGGCTCTGTAGGCCTCGAGCCAACGGAGAGCGCACAGACACCAGCGATCACCGGCTTTTAATCCTGGAAACCCAGGCTGCGGTGTCATAAGATCATTGCCTCGGGATTTGGTAAAAGTCAAGAATTCATCCGTGACTTTTGCGCAGACAACATGCGTGCCCATATCCTCAGGGCCCGTTCGACACTTTCCATCACGATAAAATCCCGTCGATTTGCAGCAGGGTATTAACCGTCGGCCAAGGATATTTAATAACCGATTTTTTTGGGTACCCGTCCTTTTGGACCTCCGTGTTTTTCTCATTCTGCTTAGGGCCGTGCTTTACTTGCGCGACCGGCGTGTCTTCCTGGATTTTTTGTTCTTACGATTTTTCCTTGCCCTGCTTTTACGACGGTAGCCGCCTTTTGCGGCGCATATTACTGCTGTTTTCCCCAAAGACCCTCTTTCGTCAGGTTCAATAGCTCCGAGGTCCTTTAATTTTTGTGTGACAGTGCTTAACTTGTAATAGCAAGATAATGCTAATGCGGTATTACCCAGTATATCTTTTGAATTAATATCCACGTTATTATCTATTAACCTAAGTGCTTCAGCAGCATTGCGGTTTATAATAGCTATTATTAAATCATTGTTTTTTGGCTCTGCATTTTCTGCATTTTCTGCATTTTCTGCATTTTCTACCGGCCTTGGGTTATAAAGAGGATTCTCACGCATATTAGTATTTTCTCCACCCCTTTGTTTGCGCGTCCTTCTCATCCTCTACTCTATGCGCCGAGTTCAAACATTCTCTCAATTCTCACGACCCGGTTCAGAGAATGGAAAACGTGGCTACCTATTCTGAGGCCCGCTCCGAATACACCAAGCAGCTCGCCACCTTTATTGTACCCGCCACGGTCGGCTGGTTCCAGACACTCTGGTCCCGGAACGCATCCGATCGCCAGCGCTGCCTCACTCTCTTCCAAACCGAGTGCGAAGAGGTCAGCCGGTGGAATCAGGACCGCATCCACGACGAGGTCCGGGTCCTCCTCGAAAAGTCCGGCTGCGACTACATGGAGGAGCTCATGACGGCGGTCTTTGTGGCGCACACCAAGGTACTGACCGCCGTGCGCCTTTCCACCAAGCAGAAGAAGCTGTCCATCACGGTGCCGAAGCTCGATCACTTTCTGCATCGGGTCTTCCGGGAATGCGCCCGGTCTTTCTGGAAGGCGCCCTTTCTCTTTATGAGCGGGGACAGCGGTGTCGTAGAGCGCCAGAAGAACCTGCTGCAGATCGAGGGGCTGGCGTCCGAGGCGATCACGACGGCTGTCCGGGGCCTCCTGCCCGTCAAGCAGATCTTGCATGATTATCTCGGCGAAGACGGCGACGATGAGGTGATCGAGGAGGCGGTTGCTGTTGCAGCAAAGACCGCAAACCAAGAGCCAGAGGAAGAGGAGTCTGAAAAGCCCAAGCCCAAGTCGGCTCTTAAGAAGGAACCTGCCGAGCCGACCCCTACAAAGGAATCCACCGAGCCGACCCCTGCAAAAGTAGAAGACGATGAAGAATCAGAAAAGCCCAAGTCGGCTCTGAAAAAGTCGAATCCGGCTCCAGAACTCGTTGAACCAGTTGAGCCAGTGGAACCATCAGAGGCCCCGGCGGTCGTTAAAATCGACACCGAAGAAGCGGTCCATTTTAGCGACTATGATGATGTCTATGATGAAAAGAATGGAGGTGGGCCCTCTGTAGAGTATAATCCCAAGGATGAAGACGATGAGGATGCAGTATCCGATGCGCTCACGGTCGATGAGAGCTCCACCAAGCCACTGGACGATGACGATGTAGAGGATCTGGAGGCACCCGCGCCAACAAAGCCAGTGGCCAAAAAGGATACAATCGACGATGAAGACGTTGTCGTTCTGGAGTGAAATGTTTAAATCCCCGCAAAGGGCAAAGATGGAAATGCAACACATTCTCCTCTTCGCTCTGGTTGGCACCATCTGCATGGTGATTGTGACGGGCGGTGTAATCAGCATGACGTCTGACATCGAGCCTTCGACGACGAATCTTACGGCGGGCGGAGCTGTGGGAGCCGCTGTCGGCGCCGCGGCAAGTCTGCTGTTTCCCGCTGATGGATCCTCGCCAGGCATCAAGGGCCTTCAGGATATGCTGACCTCCTCCGGTGTTCCCGACATGAAGGTGGGGCTGCCATCGTTCTAACAATACATCTGACTCAGGCTCTCATTGATCACCTTGCGCTTCAGAAACAGCTCCACGTGATCGCGCTTCATGGTGAAAGGCAGCGCGAATCCCTTGATCGCAAACGGCACCTTGGCCGGATCATTGTAGAAGCGCAGCAGATTGAGCTTGCTGATCACTGTCTGGATGCAGCGCTTCAGCTCCCTGACACCCTTCTCCTCGCCCGTGTAATGCTCAATGATGTGCGTAATGATTTCCTTGCTGATGCCAATCTTCTCGAACAGATTGACCTCACGCAGGGCCGAACTCACCAGATAGGTCTCTGCAATGACGAGCTTCTCCTTGACGCCGAACCCCTCCACCTGAATGTTGTACATGCGGTCGCGGAGAATGGGATTGACGCGCTCGTGATTGTTGTGGCTGAAGATGAACAGACAGCGGCTCAGATCTAGATCGATGCCCGTAAAGTACTTGTCCTGGAAGCGGTCGTTCTGGGAGCCGTCCGTGAGATGGATCAGCAGATTGTTGATCTCCTCGCCCTTCGGCGTCTCCGACACCTTGTCCAGCTCGTCAAAGTAGATGACGGGATTCATACACTTGGACTTGATGAGAACATCCACGATGCGGCCCCACGTGGAGCCCTCATAGGTATAGGAGTGGCCGTCCAGGAAGGAGGCATCCGTGGCGCCGCCCAGCGTGATGAAGTGGAAGGGACGATCGAGGGCCTTCGCCACACCGTCCTTGATGAGCGTCGTCTTGCCGACACCGGGCGGGCCGTGGATGCTCAGCACATTGCCCGCCGATTTGGGATTCGCGATCCAGGAGCTGACGAACTGCATGATCTGGAGCTTGGCCTCATCGTGGCCGTAAATCGCCGACTCCATATGGGACCGGACGGAGGTCATGAAGGCCTGACACTTCTCTGTGCCGTCCTCGAGCTTCACGGGCAGATCCTTGTAGATGCCGAGGGGCAGCTGCGTGTAGCCGTGGATCCATTGGCTGGCCTTGTAGTATTCGGTGCTCGAGGGATCGATGTTGATGAGCGCCTGATACTTGGCGAGGGCCACGCGCTCCACCTCGGCCGGCACCTCCTTGGCCAGGATCTGGAAGCGCAGGGGCACCGTAGGCTCGACGGGCTCGATCTTGGTCTGGAGCTTGGTCAGAAGGCGATCCTGGGCGCGCGGTGTCAGTCCCTTGAAGTAGCCGATGTCGCGGTCGATGTCCTCCTCGGTGGGATCGACCTCGGTCTGCACGAGCTTGACGAAGCGGCGAACATTCTCGGGCTCCTTACTGAGCTTGTACTTCTTGGGTTTGGGGGGATAGTCGGCGCCGGCCAGATCGGAAATGAGGAGCTCGATGGCGCCGCCACTCCTTCTGGGCCGCTCTTCCTCCTCCTCTTCCTCCTCGTCCTCTTCCTCCTCTTCCTCCTCTTCCTCCTCCAGTTCCTCATCCTCCTCTTCCTCCTCTTCCTCTTCCTCCTCCTCGGTGGAAGATTCCTCAATCACTACCTTCTTCTTGGGCTTCACTACAGGAGTTGGCTTAATCCGGCGCTTCTCCTCCTTCTCAATCTTGTTCTTGATAACCTTCTCGGCTGCAACGGCGGCCTTCCGCCGAGGAGGAGGAGGGGCCTCCTCCTCTTCTTCGCTCTCCACAACATTGGATCGCTTGGTCTTTGTCTTGGCCTTGGTCTTGGTCTTGGCCGCCTTGGGCGTCGAGGCCTCCGAAGAGCTCGGCACGTACTCTGGTGACTCATCCGTCTCATAGGCAATGAGCCCTCGGAGATTGCCGTGACTATCGACCGAACTGTCATCGTCGTCGTGGTCGGGGCGGCTCTTGCGCTTCTGGGGAGGGCTCTTCATGTCCTTCTTTCCGGCGGTTCTTGGCATTTCTACTAATGTAGCATTAAAGTGAGCGGCTGGGCCGCGTCACCTTTAGCGTTGTTTAAGTAGGAGATGGCAGTTGCAGTGTTTAAGGAGCCAACCGTGCAGGGTACGGTGCTGGTGTTCGCCGATGAAGGAGGTGTTCGGATTAGGGCACATTTTACAGTGCTGCCAGCTGGCAAACATGGATTCCATATTCACAAGGCGGGAGATATGCGTGGGTCTGGCTGCAAGGGGGCGTGCGAACACTGGCACGTGGGGCCTGGGAAAGGGACGCATGGACCCCGACCTGGAGCAAAAGATCGTCATACGGGCGATCTGGGAAATGTGGAGATACGACCGGAAGCGGTCAGCTCACGATACTCGTATGTTCTAGAGGGAGTGAAGGTGTCGGATTTCTGGGGGCGGTCGATCATTGTGCATGAAGGAGAGGATGACTTGGGCAGGGGCGATCATGAGGACAGCAAAACAACGGGGCACAGTGGCGGTCGGCTGGCTTGTGCTGTCTTTGGGCGTGTTTTATGCTAGCCTTCGGAAGAGCCTACTAGCCTTCGGAAGAGCCTTATGCTAAGCCGTCATTTCAAGAAATGTATCCGCCCACTCGGCCGAACACTTGGCGAATCCCCTGATGCAGATATCAATATAGTCCTTGTTCAGCGGGTACTCCTCTGTAGGATACTGTGACACCTTAGGTATAAATACGGTGACAGATCCATCCTGCAAAACCGGCTCCAGCGTCAAAAAGGCAGAGAGCGGCAGAACCAGTTGTCGGTATTCCGCTTCTCTTACGATGAGATCCTGCAGGATTGCATCCGTCACTTCGATCAAAACGCCATGGACTGCCCTTGCTTGACAAAACGGAACCACCTCAAGCCCTACTGCGCAGTACTTGACACCCTTGTTTTTTCCGGCTTTCTTCCAAACACAATGGACATTGAACGCGCGCCGCAACGGCACATCCCGTGTTGGAATCAATGTAGCATACGACAGCTTTGTGTAGGTTTTCGTGAATTCTTCGTCTAACAACGAGCCGTAGCCAAACAGGATCGGCATCTTCTACTAGGGGCGAATCAACACTCGATCCTCCTGATTTTTAAATCAGGCAAACAGCTCCACGATATCCAGCAGCGCAAACCGGGCCTTGTTGGTGAGCGATCCCCCCTTTTCTTTTATTGCAATGATACGGGCCAACACCGGTCCAATGGATCCCTTGATCAGATCCTTAGAGGTCTTTGTCAGATCCGCGAGGCAGTCCGCGTACTCTTCGCACAGAGAGCCCTTGCCCTCGGTCGCCTTTGCGACGCCCAGGCCATCGAGAATGACACCCGCTGTCTGGAGCACTTGGACCACTGTGAGCGAACCGCACTTGGCGACCTGACCCAAGAAGGCCGCGTAGCCTCTGCGATACTTGCGGCGCTCTCGGAGCGACAAGTACTCTGTGTAGCCGGCGGACCCCACATCGGGCTCCACGGCTGCATCCACGAAGATCGCCATGAAGGAATCGAAGATCCGTTGAAGCTCCGTATTAAGATGAGGAAAGCCCGCGCACAGCTCTGTTAGAAGCCGTGCATAGGACGCGCAGTGGAGCTCTTCGGCGGCGGCCTTTTCGAAGACGAGGGTAATGAAGTCCGTGAGAAAGTCCGTTTGGCCCGAGTCGAGCAGGTTGCTGAGCCAGGTCTTGGTTGCATCGTACGTGAGGCTGCTGAACTTGTTCATCTTGTCACGGATACGATCCAGCATCCGCTCCTCGGTCGTGACATCGGCGCGGGCCTTGTTGCCGAAGCGGGGGGCCAGTGCTCTATCTGCATAGGGCCGCCTTGGTTGGGGCCCAGGAGGACCGCCTGCACCTCCAGCGGCAGAGGGGGGCCGAGAAGACCAGTTGCCAAAGCCACCTCGGCCTCCGCTTCGAGGATCCCGATCATGGTAGCCTCCGTGCCTCCCAGTAGAGTTCCAGGGCCTTGAACCGCCACCAGAGGAAGAGGAAGAGCGCCATGCCGTATTCATTCGACCCCCTCCTCCTTCTTCGGACGCTGGAAGACGCAGAGCAGCAATCCGCGCCTTTACCTCATCGGGGCAAGCGATCGATCGCTGCATGTACCCAAGAGCCTCCGTGATCAAGGGGTTCATGCTTGTTCTGCTAGCTCCTACACTGTTTAAGTTGAGAGATGACATCGTCGTGGTTGCCATCCTGGTGGCAACGGGTCGCGGCAAGCGCGGTGTCAAGTTTTATAACGATACTACAAATGGCCTACATCGGTCCTACTTTGCTGCGCGACATTGACGTAGAGGGCCTCGCAAAATCTCTGGAAACCTACACAGAGGCCGGTGCAGCCGCTTTAAAGGAGCGCCTCTCAAAGCCAATCAGTGATCACATAGAGATTGTAACACGGCAGATACGAATACGCGGCATCCGGTTGTTAGCCAAGACCACGGACCAGAAGCTGGCCATCGCCGCCTTTCGTAAGACCCTCAAGGAGACCGAGGCCGATGTCAAGAGTGTGGGTGCCTGTGCTACAGATACCCGGCACGCCGAGTATTACACGCAGATCTTATGGGCCGCTGATAGCCAATGGGCATGGATGAACCACCTGGGCTGGCTGAATGAGCTTATCGTGCTCTTCCGAACCATTTTGCTACCGGGGCTCTCAGTTCTGTTGCCACTGTTTGTCTTTCTGGCGCCGCTCATCTTCTTCAATGTCATGACGAACGAGCCGCTGACATTTGACAAGTATCTGACACTGCTGCAGACATCGCTCAAGAAGGCCATGCCGCCGGTGCTGGGCGCGCCGCGCTTTGCAGGCACGGGCGGAATTCTCGAATTCGGCGAACAGTTCTTCCACATTGGTGTGAGTCTGGCTATGTTTGGCGCATCGATCTGGTCGCAGGTGGCCGCGGCACTGTCCATGCGGGCCGTGGTGGCTGACATGCGGCGACGGTCTAACGCGGTGCTTGTTTTCTCCAAGGCCACGGCCGGTTTAGCAGCGGCGCTGGGGCAGCCGTTGCCTGCGATCCAGTGGTCGGAGGGCGAACTGGGTCTCTTTGGTGATGCATGGAACCAGCCGGCTCGGATTCAAGATCTGTTGGCGGCTGCAGGAAATCTTGACATGCTGGCGGCGGTCGCGTTGGCAAAGAGGACGTGCTTTCCTAATCTGCCGAAGGCAGACAACGCATCAAAGGCCGACAGCGCGCTCAAACTCACAGATCTCTACCATCCCGGACTTCAAGAGGATCTGCGTATTTATAATTCGCTGACACTCGACGCGACGACCAAGCAGCACGTACTGCTGACGGGACCGAATCGCGGCGGCAAATCGACACTGCTCAAGGCAGTAGGCGCGGCGGTCCTCATGGCGCAGACGGTGGGCATTGTGTTTGCCAAGAAGGCGGTTCTGCCGGTCTTCGAGAACATTATTACGGCGCTGTCGCCTCAGGATGTGATGGGCAGCCTCAGCCTGTTCGAGGCCGAGATCGAATTTGCCAAGGACGTCAAGGCACGCTTGGCGGTCGCCAAAGGACCGACCTTCTTGATGATGGATGAAATCTTCCACGGAACAAATGCCCATGATGGCGTGGAGGCATCGCAGGTGTTCTTGGATGGTCTCTATGAGACGAAGGGCCCTATTTTCAGCATTGTTTCGACGCACTACATGGATCTGCCGAAGCGGTATGGTGCCGACAAAACCCAGAATCTTTGCATGGAGGCATCGGTGGATCCCAGGGACAACGATCGCCTGATCTACACCTACCGGCTCAAGGCGGGGGTCAATGGATTTTCGAGCGTACGGGAGATCTTGCGAGAACGGGGTCTGCTCGTATCCGTAAAGTCGTTGGTGGAGAAGCTGGCTGAGCCTAGCAAGCCAGCAGGTGCGGTACCGGCACCAGAAAAAACACCGGGTAGCGAGTAAAGCATGACTCCCTCCATGGAATCCATCTTTCTCATTTTGAGCGGTGTTATCCTCGCAGCCGGCGTGCTGTATTGGTTCTGGAGCCACATCCAGCTTACCCAGAAGAAGGTTCAGTTGCTTGAGAATGCCGTGTTTGAGCTCCGCGGGCTCGTCACCGGTCCCGAGAAGGAGGGACCCCGGTCCTCTCCTGGACCCAGCAAGCCAGTCTTCCAGGACTTGGCCGATGATGACGAATGGACCGGCGATGCAGAGGCACCTGCACCTGCCGCTCATGAACAGACGGAAAAGGCATCAGTGTCCGATGATCTGAGCCCCGGCGGGCGCATTGAGGTACCGAAGGAGGAGGTCGCCGAGGTGCCGCTGACACCCGACCAGTTCCGCGACCTCTTTGCAAAGCGTGAGGCGGAGGTACTTCCTGCGCCGGCCGCTGCTGCTCCTGAGGCCAACACGATTTCCTCCTCCTCCGAGTCGCTTGACTCTATGCCGGTAAAGGAGCTCCGCCGCCTGGCTGAGCAGCGAGGCCTCACCGGTGTCAGCGAGCTCCGTAAGAAGGAGCTGCTGACGGCTCTGCGGCAGCAGGTCCCTTCTCCGTCTGTAATCAAGACGGCCAGTGAAACTGTCACGGTGGAGCGTGTGCTCGATCTTACCGAGAGCATCGGGGAGGATGACGCTGTGACGCTCGAATAGCCGTAACGTCTGTGACCCTATGGAATAAATCTGTGCCGTAGAATAAGGGCATGCTTGGAAATCGCGTAATTAATCCCCATTATCCTGGATCACCTGCACGGATGGCCGATGGACGCCTCTTTACGGATTATCGCGGCAACTGTCAGATCTTTACGAGTACGGATTTTGATACGAAACAGCGATTAATGCGCCAGGGGAATCTTCAGATTCAGAATGATCGGACACTGCTGACTATGTTGGCGGCCTCGACGGGCTGCGTCGATACGATGGTGCCGGAACTTACGAAGCGGACATGTGATTGGTCGGGATGCCAGACACTTGCGTCGCAGCCGGCGGGACTAGGCCAGGGGCGACTGTACTTGCCGGGCCGACCGGATCTTGCTGCAGGGGATCCCGATGTGTTGGCGACTGCGACCTTCCCGATGCCGGGTACCTTTTCTGCCAATGCAAATCCGTATTTTAATGATGTGGGTCTTGTGGCTAGGGCAGGGCTGATTGGGATACCGGCGCGGCCGAACCGGTATTCAGCACCGTATGGTTAATTTTTACGAGCCTTTGCGTTATAGATGATGCTAGAATTATAGCATGATCTATATAGAGGAACTATGCGAGGACGAGGAGGACGAGGAGGACGAGGAGGACAAGGCGGAGTTGCACTAGGTGTTAATCCAATTCCTGTAAATCCTATTGCTGCTAAAAAGTATGCATGGGAAGGTCGCGGTCGCGCCCCTCCTGCTGGTAGAGGCCGAGGTGCTGCTGCGGTCGGAGGTGTTCCAGGTGCTGCTGCTGCTGCTAGAGGCCGTGGTAGAGGCCGAGGTGCTGCTGCGGCCGGAGGCGTTCCAGGTGCTGCAGCTGCGCTTGTCCCACCTGCTGCTGCTAGAGGCCGCGGCCGAGGAGGTGGTGGTGGTGCAGCTGCCCCTCCTGCTGCTGCTGCCGCTGCTGCTGCTGCCGCTGCTGCTGTCGCTGTAGAAGGAGTTCCAGACGATCCTGCTCCTGCTCCTGTCGATGCAGCCATGGTCCCAGACCCCCCTACTACATGGGCTGCATATGGGTGGCCAAGCAAAACAGTAGCTAACATCGGCGATGTTGCTCCCCCCCAAGCAGCAGGCGCACCGCCAGTGACAATTGACATAGATAGATATTATGGAATGACGCCCATGCAAATGTTGGTACAGGCGTGGTCCGATACCGTTCATGATTTCTTAGCCGGCGAACGAAATAAAAAGGGCGAATCCAATACTATTAAAGCCCGCATGGGAAAAATTCTGTTTGAAATGTTCAAACAAAGTTTAGATCACAGAGACTTTCGGAAAATTGATACTGGTAGAGTATTCCCTTCAAACAGAGGCCCAGCAATAGGTCGATTATATACTAATTCCACGCATAATGATATTACACGGATATTTATGGAGGCTCTAACACTAGAGGCACAAGCAAGAGGTAAATCGCCGCGCGATATTCATGTTCTTCAGTCCGACATTGAAGACTCCATCCGCGATTATTTTGAAGATTATTGCGATCTGTTAGCCAGGCCCAATCCTTCTGCCACTGCATCCCATACAGATATTCTCGAAGCGGCTGAACGTGATGATCCGATCGATGTAATGGCCTTTCGTGCCGAAAATGATGTCTTTGTGATTACACCTGGCAACCGCAGAATTAGCACATTTACAAAAGAAGAAAAACAGATAATTGCCAACTTTATCCTAGATTTTCTATTCGGTCGCCACGAGGGTTTCTTAGCTCAATTTACATTCGACACGGCGCCTGCAAAGGTTGGCTACATATTTGAGCATGTGGAAAACGTGTGCGCGCGCATGCTGATCCAATGTTTTACAGATTCAGCCACGTCTTCACCCAATCAACAGTTTGGAAAGGGTGAAACAATATGGTCCGCACCCAATAATGTTGAGTATAGAGATGGAAAATATGTGGAAATACCTGGGAAGGTTCTAATTTCGCGACGCAATGTTCTAACACCTGAATTTACGATCTCATATGAGAATACGGGCTTTGGACCAAAGTCCCCCTACGCATTTAACTACGTAATTAAGAGTAATACAGGAATTGGCAGAGCCTCGTTTAAATTTGATCAAAACCAGCGACAAGGCGCCTCGCTGAATTATCTTCTCCAGGCGCACATCGCGATGGAAGATATTGCAATAGCAGTAGGCCCTGAGACACCTGCAAACCGTGCAGGTCTTTTGGAGAGACTTCGCCGAGCATTAAAAAATCTACCCGTGCAATCTGGATGTTTGCGTGTAGCCGATTTTCCACCTGGAGCTGAAGCAGATCAAATTATTTTGGACATATATAAAAGTATTCGGGAAAAACGCTCTATTTGGGAGGAGATCAAACGCCTAGGAGATCAAGATCAGGGCGACGGTACGGCCTACTTTGCACGTCTCGGCGGAAAAGTCGTGTTGGTAACGATTGATCGCCCTCTGTTTTTATTGGCGCGTCTCTTGGGAATACCCTGTATCCTTCATTATAAAGATAAATTCGTGTTGTCAAAGTGCGGAATAGCGGAGAAACCGCCAACACCCGATGAAATACGCATGTTCCAAAAGATGAAGGTTAAAAAATTTGTAGATAATTATTCCGTGCTTTATAATACGTTGTACAATGGTCGCAAGTTTTTGGACAATTTTTTTGGAACAATTCGTGTTCCTGCATTAGTTGCGGGCTGGCCACGAAAACCTACAGACTCATCGCGAATTTTTAAAAAGTTATTAGAATTAAGATTATTTGATATAAAAAGGCATCTTAAAAAAGTGATTAAACATTTACCGCCGTATCCCTTACTGCCTATAGTGGCCGGATCAACCGAGCTGCAAGAATCAGTTATATATGCCGCCAATGAAATGCGGATTCGGATGCGATTGGCAGAATTTTCTAAAGAAGGAATTACATTAGATGATCTTTCTGATATTGTAGCAATGATTAATTCACCGGCTACTACAATAGCTTCTTTTTTTGCACGGATTGTGTCAAAAGCACTTAGTCCAAAAAATCAAAACGATAAACCTAAAAAAAATGCTGCAAGGGAAATATCAAAACGTACATATGAAGCAGTTACAAAAGCTATTAAAGATAGGCTTTTAGTTCAGGCACCGCCAGAGGGGGGCGAACCTGATATTCTTGGACAAACTGAAGACGCGGCCGAAGCCATTTCTAGTGCAGGGACAGATGCTGCGCAATGTTCTGCATTTATAAGCACCCATAATGCAAGAGTGGCAGCTATACCAGCACCTGATGTAGGGACACTTATCCAGGCAGCACTAGCCGATGCCGCTGCAGCTGCGGCTTCTCAAAGTGATGCTTCTCCTACCTCAGTTCAAAGGGCAGTGAATGCTGTAATTCTAGCAGCAGCTGCTGCTGCTGCTGCTGCTGCAGATTATGGTAAAATTACTGCTCTTGCAATTGCAGCAGCAAAAGATCCTGGTAATTTTGAATCATTAGGTACTATTAAAAATTATTTGGCATCAGAGCCTGTTGCCGCTACAATTAGAGCTGCGCCAGATCCATACACTGTAGCTAAAACAGAAGTACTTAGAGTGGAGGCCTATCTTGGTATTCTAAGGGAAGCAATTAATACATGTATTGTTGCTTCTGCTCCTGCTGATGCTGCAGCTTATTCTGAAGAGATTAAAAATGCGGCTGCTCAACTACTTCCACTCGCAATTATTAATCCTTCAGTAATGCTTGCAGTTGCGGCCATCACTGCAGCTGGAGTGCCCCCTGCAGGAATATTTGATCCAATACAAACAACAGTAAATAGTTTGGGACCATACCTAGTACCAGTTATTTCAAGTATTCAAGAATTATTTAATGGACCATCTTCTGGAATTTTACTTGCACTAAAAACACTGCTTAGCGCCCAAATAATTGCTAATCCACCAGTTGCCGCTGCTGCTGCAGCGGTTGATCCGGTTCAAGATGCAGACGCTTTACTTGGTGATACTTCTTTACCTATTTATGAAACAACATTACGGCGAAGTAGTGATCAGGTTAAAGTAGCTACTGAATTGTGTAGAAAGGCAAATGAAGCTATACCCTTATTAATTGCGGCAGAACAAGAAGCTGCAGCAGCAGCAGAGAATGCAGACGCAGTAGCTGCATTCGAATCGACAAAAGAAAAAATTAAGTTATCTATTCAACAGGCCGCGTCACTTATAATTTCTAACTTCATAGCAGAAATTGCCTCTACAATTAGGGATACATCTGTTAATATTGTAGATCTCTGCACGCTCGCAATTTGTGTTACATTAGGGAATATGACAAAACTTCAGGCGGCGATTGCTCCTGCAGCAGCAGCAGAAGATGATGCCGAATTAAGAGCACAGGCTGCTCCATTGGGTGCAATAGGACCCGCAATAACTGGAATAGTTACTTCTGTCACTACGATTAAAGCGGCTCCTGCAAAATTAATAGATTTATTAGTACATACTTTCATGTTTGATATCGATACTCCTTACAATCAATTAATGTTTTCAATTGAAAATTTTAATAGTTTATTGTCAAACTATGACACGTTGAAAAATATTGTTACAGGATCAAGAAATCGCCCATCTGATTTTTCAAAACTGATTGAAACATATGGGAAACATGTGATCGAAACGTGTGATGGATTTCGCAATAAAGAACACGCAGAAAAATATAAGAATGCGCTTGTTGTGCCGCAGAATCCATCTGATTCGCCCTTTTATGCAGGACGTGCGTATGGTCCAGATATTATTGCAGAAAATAGTCGCTGCTATGCGGCATTGCAGGAAGCAACGAATACTAAAAAGTCAAATACATCTGCAGAAATTAAATTGAAAGCGGCACTTCTTAAACATGAAACTGATGCAAAACTTAAACTAGATGAGAGCTTTGCAAAGGCGCAAGGGTATATAGCAGATCAACTTGCCTGCGCTACAACTGCTTATATTCCAACTGAAAATGAGGCGGGTGATTTAGTTCCTGCACAAACACCGGTACGACCTGAGCAATGCGTTCAACAGGGTGGAGGCAATGACCCATCTGATTTAAGCATTATGGATGAGCTAAAACCGGCTATTGTTGGATTATCAAACATAGCAGTTAAAGTTTGCAATCAAGTATATTCTGACGCATTTCCTATATTTTTTAAACAAAATATGATTCGAACTCTTAATAGGTATTTTAGTAAAATTGATGGCATTATCATGAATCTGTATATAGCTAAGAAAGCGTTAGCTCAATGTGACGCATTAATCAATAAAATAACAGAAACTACAAAAACAATTGCTGCGGCATACAGATCAGAACTCAAAAATCTTTTGTATAAGAAACAAAATGAATCACGTAAGCATGAAGGATTAAGCGAAATATTAGAGGACGATGAAGAATTAGAAATAGTTGCGGTGGCTCTTGCAGCATTAGAGGTAGCAGGTTTATTAGATAATGGGCCGGTGGTAGTAGGAGGTGGTGGTGGCCCGCCAATAACACCAACACTATCTCTTGCTCAAGAATCAAAAATACGTGCGAGACTCCTTTCTCAAGAATATCGTACTCTTAGACAGCGTCATGCCGAGCTTTTTTCTTCAATAGAAGAAGGGCAAGATACATCTACTTATTTTGAGATGTATATTATACAAATTGGTAACTCTGCAGTGCTTGCTTTGTTAAATGAATTAATACCATTAAAACGTGAGAATGCGCGTAAATCAAGGGTCGCGGCTGATGCTGCAAGGGACGCGGCTGATGAAATGGGCGCTGCTGATGAGCTTGTTAATACGGCTGCTGAACTTGCAAATAAAGCGTTTGCAGATAATAAATACCTTGAGGAAAGTATTTATAAACAAGAAGATATTCAACGAATTAATAGACTATACGCGGAGAAAATACAAAGACAGTATGAATTAGAACGAGCTTTTATTAATGAAATGACAGACTTTGATCTATATGGCGGATTAAGTAATTTACAAGAAATTCGGCCTGATGGAACTTTAAATGATGCGGCTATTAATCTTGAAGATAGAGTACAAGAAGGTATTACAGATCAATCTGAAAAAGATAAAAATAAATTTGAAGCAAAAAATAAAATAAAGAATTTAGAATTAATGAAACGAGAATATCTTGAATTATCTCCTCTAGCACCAGCAGCACCAGCAGCGCCAGCAGCAGCAATTGTAGTAGATGAAGAAGCAGCAGAAGCAGCAGAAGCAGCACCAGCAGCAGAAGCAGCACCAGCAGCAGCAATTGTAGTAGATGAAGAAGCAGCACCAGCAGAAGCAGCACCAGCAGCAGAAGCTAGAATAAGAGATGAGCCATCACCAGGCGATGATACAGGTCCATTGTCTCAATGGCTCTCTTTATTTGTGCCATATGCTAGACCAGAAGAGAGTATAGTACCAGATAAAAAAATATTTATGAGTTTTTTAAAATCAGCAGATATGAAGTCAATTCATTTAGAATTAAAGATGTATTGGGCCGAAGCAACAAGTACGCTTCAACAAAATATTGAAGAAAATACGCTTCCTAAAATTGGCGATACGCCTGAAATAACACTTATTAAAACAACAAAACTAAATGCATTAAATAATAGTGAAATAATTCGCATAATTAATGTGTTAGTAGATCCTTTTAGAGAATATGATGACGCCCAAGAAAGGCAATATGAGCGTGCTGTTGCTATTCGTGCAACGCTTGATGCAGCTTTACAGATAAATGAGCCTGAACTCTTGAATGCAATAAGGGCTCAACCTTTAATTTCGTTTAAGGGTGGTCATCCACTTCAATCACCATCAAGCCTTGGTTTTACACATCTGGGTAGTTACTGGCGCCCACCTGAAAATCTTTTAACTGTATTGACTCCAGAAGCAGAATCAATGGCGATTCCAACATTTTTACTAGCGCTGGCATTAATTGATGATATAGACAAGGGTTATATTGGTAGAGAATCATCGTATTTTATGCAAATGCTATTTGAGAGCAATGTACCAGTTGGGCCGCTTGCAAAATTATTTACAACTGACTCTGCTATTGTGTTTGGTATAAAACAGGTGTTAGAAAAGGTAGTATTAGCTGCATTTCGTCCAGAGTCTGTTAATCGAAGGACATTTCTATTAGGGGGTGGCGCACGCACAACGCGAAAAAGTAAATCTGCAAATCAGCGGAAAACCCTAAAGCAGCGTACCTGATCGTGTCCATAAATTCTTATCTGATCTGTTTTTAAACAGTTCGGATAAGAAGATGTTAGTTAAAACCTAGAAGCCGACGGTATCAGCGCTTACAAGCGAGGGAACCGTGCTAAACAGGGTTTAGCACGCTAACTCCGCCTCTTTAGAGGCGGGGGAACCGGACCTGGCGGAGCCACGGTCCGTTACCCGACGGTTATAAGCTACGCTTATAACCTAGGGAACCCCACGAGGTTGGCACCCAGACCGAAGCCCGCGCCCTGGCGAGCTGTTAAACCAATGGACGGCGCCAGGAGATCCAGGAGCGCGAACGTGACGGCGGCGACGATCGCGACGGCGAGCACCTCCTCCACATTGAGCTTCTTCTGGGGGATAATGAAGGTCGCCAGGGCAACAGCGAGACCCTCGAGGAAATACTTGATTGCACGGGTCACAAGCTCAGTAACAGTGAAGCCGTCCATCTCTTATAATCAGGTCCGCGAAATTCTTTGCGGTTGAATGCCCCCGGTTAAAGCCCCGCTTCTCATAAGAAAGTACAATGAGTGGCCCCACTACACCTGACGCCGATGAAAAGCCCAAGGTCTTCCTGGAGGGCGACGACGAAATCCGGGGTCAGAAGTATGTCTGCCTGAGTTTTCTGACCCCCAACCGGGGCATCCTCCGCAACAAGGAACACTTCTTCTTCAGTAAGTTCCTCGAGTTCTACAACATGGACTACCGGATCCGCGCCACGGAGACCTTCATCGCCGGCCAGTTCCGGGAGATCCAGAACACGCTGTCGGACGTTGATATGCTTCTGCGCAATGCCGACTCGACCGATGCAAGTGACAATAAGAGCCTCGCACTCACTCTCTCGGAGAAGATCACCAAGGTTCGGGGTGAAGTGGCGCAGCGGTCCGCGGCCGACCTCGAGGCCCACGTCAAGGCGAACCTCGCAGATTTTAAGGAGAGCTCCATTGTGGAGAGCTACGAAAAGTACATGTTGATGCACCGGGCACGTCTGGAGGATGAGTTCCACAAGGCCAACAACTATCAGACCACGATGCACGGTCTCAAGGTGCGCGGTGTCTATTCGACGTCGGAGCAGGCGACTGTAAGAGCCAAGGCGCTGAACAAGAAGGATCCCTACTTCAACGTCTATGTGGCCGATGTCGGGGAGTGGCTGCCCTGGGATCCGGAGCCCGAAGAGGTCAAGGACCAGGAGTATCAGAGCGATGACCTCAACAAGCTCATGCGCGCCTATCGGGAGAATGCAGAGAAGCGCGACGAGTTCTTCGAGGAGGAGAAGCGCCAGAAGGTAGCGAAGGCGAATGCGGAGGTGTCGGCTGCCAAGGCTGCGCTGGCCGCGTCGCGCCCTGCAAAGGCTCCTACGTTCGGGGCCCAGGCGGAGGAGGGAAGCCCTTCGGACATCTTTAGCACGGAGGGCCACGGAGACCTGGTGTTGGCTCGCAAGGCTGCTGCTTCTCTTCTTGCAGCCAAGACAGCCAATGAAACTAACACGATTTCTCATGCCTAAGTAGATGAGGCGATCACGCAGAGCGCTGAAAACACGCAGAACACGCAAATCACCTAAAGAAAACTGGGGCTATCATCTGGTCGTCAATGCCGGAGACTGCGATGCCGATTCGCTGCGGTGCAAAGACACGATCGCCAAGTTCGCCAAGGATCTTGTAAAGAAGATCGACATGGTGGCCTTCGGTGAGCCCCGCGTCGTCATGTTCGGCACCGGATCCAAGAAGGGCTACACCCTCGTCCAGCTCATCGAAACCTCGTGCATTACGGCCCACTTTGTCGAGGAGTTTAACGATATTTACCTCGACATCTTTTCGTGCAAGCCCTTTTCAGTGCGCGATGCACTTGCCGTCTTCAAGAAGGCGTTCTGCCCCAAACGCGTCGATACGCAGTTTCTAAAGCGACAGGCTCGCCACCAATAGAACCAAAAAACCTAGCGCCCTCTTAGAGGATGAAACGGCTGCTGATAGAACCTACCACGTTCGAGATTTTGCCTATGCAGAATAAGCAAAATCCCTATATCAACATTCGCAAGGCCGTGCATAATAAGAAGGCAGAGGACCAACACGAGCTCCTCACGAAGTCCTTGGCCCATGCGATTATCTATCGCCTACCCGCGACGCTGATACCACTGCCCGATATCGTCTTCACGGCCAATGGAGGGCTGTCGCTGCCAGGCCTGCGTACAGTGCTGCTGCCCAACATGAAGTATGCACAACGGCAATCTGAGTTGTCATTCCTGACTGAGATTTTGAGGCAAGAGGGGGTCCGAACGATGAAGTATCCTGGCCAAGAACCCTTCGAAGGCCAGGCGGAACTCAAGTGGTTCAATGGAGGTCGCCGCGCTGTCTGCGGCTACGGGCATCGCTCCACTAAACAGACGTTTCGGGAACTCGATGATCTGTTCGGCCGCCTCTACGGTGCCAAGAAGCCGACACTGTTAGTTCTGCCCCTGGCATCGGCCAACTACTATCATCTCGACGTGGCGATGTGTGAGTATGACCAGACCCGCTGTATCGTCCATGAACGGGCTTTTTCCGCAGCTTCTCATCGCAAACTTGCAGCCTTTCTCGGACCCGAGAATGTGACGGTGATCGACACACCGGATTCTTTCTGTCTGAATGCGGTTATCGACGGTAATCATATGATCACGCACAAGCTGACAGACAGTAAGCTGAAGCCACTGTTTGAACGCCTGACCGGTCGGCGTGTGGTCGAAGTGCCGACAACAGAATTCGAAAAGTCGGGCGGCTCGGTGCGCTGCATGACCCTTGATCTGTTTTGAGGTTAAAGCCATCGATCAGAGCCACAGCATCATGACCCACCGCCTCTTTATTGCGCCTAAGCCAGAGTCGGCCGAACGCTACAAGGCCGCCGCTCAAGCCTACAATCAGACCAAGATGGAAGAGCGTTCCTCGGGCTTCGATCTGTTCTGCGACGGCGCCGATCAAGACTGGACCTATTCGGAGCATGCTTCGCTCATAGGCCAGGGCTGCAATGCGCTTGCCCTCGGGCCCAACGGAGGACCCGTGGGATTCTGGCTGGCGCCCCGCTCTTCGATTAGCAAGACGCACTATCGCCTCGCCAATTCCATGGGCCTTATTGATCCCACATACCGTGGCGTCATCAAGGCCGCCTTTGATGGCCAGGTTGTAGTAGATCATGGCCAGCGCCTGTGTCAGCTGGTGGCGGCCGACTTGACTCCTTGGCTCGATGTGATTGTCGTGGATAGACTACCGTTTGGTCCTACGGAGCGGGGAGAGGGCGGGTTCGGTTCTACCGGCTGAAAGCAGGACTTGTTTGGTTCCACGGGAGAAAAGTAACGGCGGTCCTGTGCCTCTCGGGCTGCGATCAGGGCGGCTATCTCTTTATCCATAGCAGCCGGTGCTTCCACTATATTTCTGACCACTTTCGTACCGATCAACTTACGTCCTTGGCAGCCGGGCATTCTGTCAGATCATCCCGTTTAAATTTTTGACTGAACAAGAGTAGAATGCTCGGTCGATTGTTTATAGCTGCCTTAGCAGCGGTTGCAGCCGTGGCCCAACAGGGCCCCTCTGCCCTCTATACCCTTCTCAATGGTCGGACCTTCAACCCGCCGGGCTACACGATCGTCATGTACCAGTCCTGCGTTCAAAATCAGAATGCCGGCAATCCCTGCGGCTCCTTTAGCGGCTACCAGAGTTCGAACGGTGCCTACACGTACCAGCTGTACGGTCCTGAGGCCGCTGTCTCTCCCACCTGCAGCCGCACCTTCAAGCTGACGCTGGCCTGCGGTCCCACGATGCAGATGAGCGGCGTTAATGAGAACCCCACGTGCGTTTATTCGGCCACCCTCTCGCTCCCGGAGGTCTGCGGCGTCAGCATGGTCGTGGGCCAGGAGGCGGCCTCGGTGAGCCCCACGGCATTGCCTCCTACGACGACTCCCACTGTGACATCGAGCGTCACGGCTACCGGCACGGGAACGGGAACTGGAACTGGAACTGGAACTGGAACCGCTACAGGAACGGGCACCGGCACTACTACAAGCACCGGCACCGCCTCCATGACGCTCACGGCCACGCCCACATCCTCCACCACGACCACCGGCACGCCGCTGTTCCAGATTACTGCGTGGCCGACCACCAGCTCCACAATGACGCTTACAGCTACTGGAACACCGCTCTACATGATTACCGCGTGGCCGACACCGAGTCCCGTAAATGTCTCCGTGACATCGACACCGCTGTATTACTACACGGCCTATCCTTCTGTGGGCTCCAATTCTTCGGGCCTGCTGGGGTTTGCCTCTTCTCTTGCCTCCAGTGCATCACCCGTGGCGATGATCTTGGGCTCCGTGGCTCTGGGCATTGTGGGTCTCGGGGCGATTGGCGGCGGCATCGCCTACATGCGCAAGGGCGGCACAGTGGGAGGTCTGTTAGCCAAGGTGGAGGCCAACAAGGGCGCCATGGCCTCGTTCGCGAACGCCCTGCCGATCTCGGAAGAGCAAAAGGCGAAGCTGACGGGCGCCATCGCGGATCCATCGTCGCTGTTGCCACCGGAGGCTCGGGCTCAGGCAGAAGCGCTCAAGGCTCAGGCAACCGCGTTGGCCGAAAAGGCGGCGTCTGTGAATGCGACCGTACTGGCCGCGCTGCCGCCGCAGATCAGCTCGGTTATTGAGGCCAAGCAGGCGTCTATATTGGATTCTTTACAGGTTGCGATTGAACAGAAGAAGGAGGCAGCGTTGGCTGCGGTGAATTCATTTGCACCGGTTGCTGTTGCAGAGCCAATTTCTTCTGTTGCTGAGCCTATTTCGTCTATTGCAGCAGTTGCAGAAGCAACACAGGTCACGATCAATCCCGAAGATCTCGAGGCCTTTCGCACCTTCTTGGCACTGAAGGCGAATAAGAGTGAGAATTAGAGGATGCACCTGTTGTTTTTGTTGTGGCTGCAATCAGCAGCCGCTCTGTTCCAGGTCTATAATGGCGTTATTGACGGAAATATCTGTACGGGTGATACACCCCCGTTGGTTCAGAATGTCACGGTCCAGAGTCCCGCAGCCGCTATAAACGTTCAGCAACTCGCGTTCCAGATTGCGGGCTCTTACACTGCTACTGCGATCACGATCAATGGGGTCACTGGTATCTATGATCCCCAGTGCTGCAGCTGCGATGCCATCGGTCAGTCGGTCAATGGCGGCTTCAGCGAATGCGGACTCACCTGGTGCGGTCAGGAGAATCAATGGCAGAATGTGGATTTTTCGGGTCTGTTTGCGGGTCCAAACATTACGCTGGGGTTTGCACCGCCTGCGCCGATTGCTCCGAATGCAAACGGGGATCCGATTTTTTCACTTTCTTACACGATCGCATCGTCCAGTCTGTCACCTAGCCCTTCGGTCAGCCTATCACCTACTCTGTCTGTAATGTCGAGCCTATCACCTACTCTGTCTTCAAGCCCTTCGGTCAGCCTATCACCTAGTCTTTCGTCCAGCCTATCTGTATTGCCTAGTCCTTCATCAAGCCCTTCGCTGAGCCCCTCCAGAAGCATATCTCTAAGTAAATCTTCTACTGCTTCGCCCTCTGGCATCTGTTACTCCGTCACGCGATACTATAATCAACTATACGTACTGGGAAACTATTTCTATATTATTCCAGGCGTGAATGTGTCGCAGGCCTATAGCTCACCCCCTTTCATTTCGATGGGCAACTTCGTCGGCTGCACGACAATCGGATCGACGTGTAAGTGCTCTTACACCCAGGGCTCTACCGTCGCCGGCTGCTCAGGAAAACGGAATTCATATATCACCTATTCCTACGGTTCCGGTACGAGCTATGCATTCGTGAATGAGAGCCCCACATGCTCCTATAACTTCGCCGGCACGATTGATCTGAGTAGCTCTTCTGCTTCTGCAACGCGGTCGCGATCTATCTCCCAATCTGCCACCGAATCACGTAAGGCCACCATGTCTGTTACAGTATCACCGTCCTCTTCTATAACCCCCGCGTCCTCGCCACTCTCCATTTGCCAAAACGCCCTGGCTGCTTTACAGGGAACTCGAGAGGTTGTGTATGGCGATGTGACCTATTATGTCACGCATTTTACCAATATCACGCACACTATGGGCGCCACAAATCCAGAGATGCTCATTGGTGATTATAGTACCTGCACAGATGCGGCGACCAGCTGCAACTGCAAGTACGGGCCCAGCCCCGCTACGCCAGAATGCCCCGCTGGGCGGATGGCATTTATTTCCTATCTGTATGGTGGAGCCTCTTATACAATCTTTGCCCAACAATCGCCGAGCTGTGTTTATTTTTTTTCAGGAACGGTGAAGGCGAATTTTGTCTTTTTTACTATCTCGCCCACCGACACTATTACTCCGTCACCTACGCTGTCCAAATCCGTAACTATTTCGGTCTCTGTGATGCCCTCAGTGTCTGCATCTGATTCTCTTACATCATCTGGAACTATTTCGGTCTCTGTGATGCCCTCAGTGTCTGCATCTGATTCTCTTACATCATCTGGAACTATTTCGGTCTCTGTGATGCCCTCAGTATCTGCATCTGATTCTCTTACCTCATCTGGAACTATTTCGGTCTCTGTTATGCCCTCAGTATCTGCATCTGATTCTCTTACCTCATCTGGAACTATTTCGGTCTCTGTGATGCCCTCGGCATCTACAACAGGGTCTGCAACGGAGTCAGTGTCTCTCACAACCTCGGCATCTGTAACAAGGTCTGCTACAGAGTCAGTATCCGTCACCGCCTCTGGAACTACCTCAACCTCTGGAACTATCCCAGCATCAACAACAAGGTCTGCATCAGGATCGGTGTCAGCCTCTGGAACTACCTCAACCTCTGGAACTATCCCAGCATCAGCCTCTGGAACTACTTCAGCCTCTGGAACTATCCCAGCATCAACAACAAGGTCTGCATCAGGATCGGTGTCAGCCTCTGGAACTACCTCAACCTCTGCAACAAGGTCTGCTACAGAGTCAGTGTCTGCCACAGCCTCTGGAACTACCTCAGTATCTGGGTCAGAGACCATGTCAGTCACCGGAACACCAGGCCCCACATTGTCCATGGTGCAAACGGAGTCGATTACTCCTTCAGTCACACAGACATCTAGTGAAACCGGAACGCCTCTCGTCTATTGTGTGCCCTATCCCTCTTCCACGCCGAGTGCATTTCAAACGCCCACGAGCACCCCGCGCTTCATGATGACACCCTGGCCCACGAACGGCTCCTTTACACCGTCCTCATCGCCCTTCTTCATGATGGTGCCGTATCCTAGCGTGAGCTCTGCACCCATCAATGTTACAGAGATAGAGATCACGGATCCCACGGGCACAATCGTAACGGGAGTGGCGATTGGAGCACTCGGCGTAGCTGGTGTCGGTGGCCTCTTTATGTTGCTAAAACATCTGAATCTGCTGAAGCATTTGATGCCTAAGAAGAAGAACCAAGAAAACCAGAAGGTCAAAGAGGAGGATAAAAACACGGTCAAGATTCCCATAGAAGATGGAATTAACTATATTTGTGTGAAATCCGCCGATCTGGAGGAAATCAAACAACTATTGTTTGCGTTCAAGAAAGAATATAGAGTGCTCACGTATTAGGAACCTTCAGCTACCGACAGCTATCAGTTCCTATGAACGTTCAGCTGATACCGCCGCGACCGCCCTCCCGTTGTCGGATCAAAGTCCTGATCCTCCTCCGCCTCGTCCTTCGAATAGGCCGCCGAATGCGCCCAAAATTCCGGGCTGCACAAACGAAACTCGGGGCGCGGCGCCGCCTTGTACCAAAACACCTGATCCTCCAGCTTGTTGCTCTTGGAATTATTGTCAATCACGAGGCACTCATAGTTCTCCGTACATTGATTCATAACCTGGCAAAACGAGTCAAAGTCCGGAAACATACCCGCATACTGGTCATACAACTTCCGCCGATTGTTAATGATGTTCTCGCGCAGAATGAAGACGTAGTCGATGTTCGTACGGAGGGCCGGAGGGATACCCATCGCATACTGCATCGTAATGATGAACATGGTATGGACGTGCCGACCGTTCATGAAGAGATAGCGGACATTGCGATCACGGATCCACGTGGTGTCGAACAGACAGTCATCAAGAATCAGGAAGTTGCGCGGATCCACCACGGTCGTACCCCGCTCACCAATGTCCTTTGCGATCTTCTTGGCAATTAGCTTCTGGCGCTTGAGCACATTGGAGACGACCAGTGGCGAATACTCCTCGTGGATAAACATGGACGGCACGAGCTTGCTGTAGAACTGGTTAGAGCCCTCCGTGCCGGAGATAACTGTGCCGCAGGGAAGAGACTGATTGTGCCACAACAGATCCTTCACCAAGAAGGACTTGCCGGTTTCACGCTTCCCGATGAGCACGACGACCTTGTCGTGCTTGATCTTGCTCATATCGAATTTCCGGAGCTTGAGATTGAGGCGCTTGGGACCACCGCCGCCTTGTTGTGACATTGTCTTGCTGTGGGACTCTGGTTTAATTATG
>Ga0209189_1000244_pt1 | contig 47582 bp, 77 predicted proteins | sample C_130820_EF_Meta_FD_187308 | JGI IMG/M metagenome (GOLD analysis project Ga0209189, IMG submission 187308) | Freshwater microbial communities from Lake Croche, Canada to study carbon cycling - C_130820_EF_MetaG (SPAdes) (version 3) | ecosystem: Environmental > Aquatic > Freshwater > Lake...
CGAGAGTGCCAGTCTCGCGAGCATGCCAGTCGTGTATGCCAGTCTCTCACTGGCACGTTGCGAGCATGCCAGTCTCGAGCGTGCCAGTCGTGGCCGAATGACTGACCGGTCAGTCAATAACTCGGGCCATGTAGGCGCCGCACCTACACGGGCAGTCGCGCGCGATCATGCCAGTCGACGTGCAACATTGTGTCGCGCGCCACGGACTGGTCACATTGCAACCTTGCAATGCGAGCATGCCAGTCGAACACCTAGGCGCGTAGTGCGCTTCGCACCCGCGTCGAGCATGCCAGTTTGCTGGCCACGTCGAGAGCGCTTGACGCCGCGCGCCCACCGTGTTATGCGCGCGCGCCCCCGCCGCATGCGCGAGCGGTCGACTGTGCCCCACGCGCCCGAGCTCGCCGGCCGTGGCGAGGCGCCGTGGTCATCGAGGGCCGGTCGACGTCCTAGGTGGCTCCCCTAGCCGCTCTCCTCTGAGGGCCTGGCGTCGGGCGGCGTGTCGGTGCTCGAGGTGGCTGGCGTGACGTGCCAGGTCGCGAGGGCAATCGAGGCCCGTCAGCTGGCTCCCCTAGCAGCTCTCCTCCAAGGGCCTGGCAGCGGTCGACCTCGAGGTGCCCGACGAGCTCGCAGCTCCTAGGCATGGCGTCCCAGGTAGCGCCGGCCGAGTAGAGGCCCCAGGACGCTCTACCTAACCGCTCTCCTCGTGCCTGGCGATGGTCGGCCTAGGGGTGCCCGAGGGTCGTGGCTGCCCCTCCTCCCTACCGTGCCCTACCGGGTTTCGCGGGGTAAGGCACCGGTTTCTCTTGTGAACACGAGGGGTTAGCGTCCGGTGCCTCTCGTGGCCTGCCCTACCGGTGGATCCGAAGACTACCCCGGCATCATGTCGTGCTCTCTCAGGGCCACGGTCCAGATCTCGATCCTAGGTAGGGCAGGTGAGGCAGGAGTGGTTTACAGCGGGGAAAGCCGGTGGGCCGCGTGCCTCTCCTCGCTGCCGGAAGAGGGGCACCGGTAAGGCACGGCAGGGCACCGAGTAGGGCGCTCGGGTGGCAGCTGGCTACGTCTATCGGCGCCCTGTCGGTCCTGGCTGGCCCTAGGACGCGCGACGGCCAGCCGAGCGGGTGCCGGGCGGGCCGTGGAGCAGCGTGGGCGTGGCGGGCCGCTAGCGGGGCGGCGCGGGGCGCGGCGGGGCCGCGAGGGTGGCGACGGGAGGGCGGCGGGCTCGCGGGCGGGGCGGGCGGGCGCGGAGCTCGATCTCCCACGCCGCGCCCAAGAGCAGGCCGGAGAGGAGGGTCAGCGGAGCGATCAGGGCGTCGAGGCTCATCGGGCCTCCGCGGCGGCCTCGAGGCGGGTGGCCTCGGCGACGAGCTCGGCGACCAGGGTGGAGTCGTCGATGCGCGCCGCGGCGGCGCGGAGGGCAGCGGCGGCGGCGTTGCGCGCGCGGGCGGCGACGATGGCTTCGGAGAGCGTCGGCGGCGGGGCGGGGCGGAAGTAGATGGCCTGGGGGATCGTTCGCTCGTGGGGGGTGTTCACAACGCCCAAAGCCCCGGCCCTGGGTAGGGTGCGGGGCGGGACGGGGGGGCGGGGAGGGACTACTCCGCGGCCTCGTTCGCCGCGCGCTCCGCCGCCGCGAGCTCGGCCGCGAGCGCCTCGTACCGCGCCGCGATGGCTTGGTACGCCTCGGCGAGCGTCGCCAGTTCGTCCTCGTGGCGCTGCGTGTGCACGCCCGCGAGGTTGTTCGCCGCGCGGAGGATATCCCGCGCCAGGTCCGCGTACCGGGCCGCGTAGATCTCCGCGGTGACGGCGTAGGCGCAGGGGGCGAGAGGGAGGACTGCGGGGAGGAGGGTCGTTTGCATGGGGGTGGCTCCGGGGTGGTGGGGAGGGAGGTTGTGGGCCCCCGTAGGGGCCCGGTGGTCTCAGGCCGTGAGGGCCGCGGCGCGGGCCCGGTACTCCGTGGCCTTCGCGCGGGCTGCGGCCGCGCACTCGGCCCAGTGGCCCGTAAGGCCGTCGTTCTTCGCCGCGAGGGCCTCGAGCTTCGCCGCGCTGGCGTCCGACTCGTCGGCGATGAGGGCGAAGGACTTGGCGAGGTAGGCGGCCTGGGCTGCGGTGCGAATCATCGCCTTCATGTGGGTGTATATACGGCGCCGCACGCGGCGTGTCAAGCGTCACTCTACCGCGAGGCGATAATATGTGCGAGCCGCACCTACATCGCGTCAAGCAGCGCGTGGAGCGCGTCGAGCGCGCGAAGCAGCTCGGGCGCTAGCGGCTCGTCGGCGTAGGCCGCGGAGAGCGCGCGCAGGGCGGCGAGGACGACGTCGCGACGGTGCATGCCCCATCGTAGCCCAGCAAGACGAAAGGCCCGTGCGCTGCTACGCCCGAGCCTTACCGCGCCCTATCGCGGGCGTCGCGCTCGGTGCGACCTCGCCCGAGTAGGAGCGTGCTACGCCACGCCAGGCGCCCGCGAAGGCCCGCGGGAAGCACCCCAAAGCGCCACCCTAGCAGGGGCAGCCTCCGTCGAGACACGGAGCCCGGTGCAGGGCAAGCCGCACCGGAGCGTCGACTTCTACTTCACGTCGCGACGAAGCGCAAGCGATTTCGGAGCGGGCAGGAAGAATCCGCAGCCGAAGCGGCGGCGTCCTCCGAGCCCTGCGGCCTGGACTCGCAGCGAGGCCGCGTCGTCGAGCCCGCGGAGCTCGACGGCGAAGCCTACGACGACATCGCCGGCCACGCGCGTCACGCGACGCGCGCCCACGTCGACCTCGGCGGCTACTTCAAGTGCGTCAAGCTGGCGCCGTAGCGCCTCGGCGAACGGCTCGGGCTCGGTGAAGCCCTTGACCGTGACCAGGCGCGCGCGAAGGTCGCGAGCGGGCGCTAGAGGCGCCACGCGCGCCGCGTCGAGCCGCACGCGGTGCCCGTCGACCTCGAGCTCGCGCCCGGCGAGCGGGAGAACCTCGGGCAGCCGCTCGGGCGGCAGCCGTAGGCGTAGGGCGCTCGCGGGCGTCAGGGCGAGGTCACGGCACTGCCGGGCGCCCCGTACGGGCGCCACGGCCAGCCAGTTCGCCCCGTGAAGCACGGGCCCGAGGGCCCGGCTACACGCCCCGAAGAGCGCGTAGCCGTGATCCGTCGGGAGCGTGGCTCCTCGGAGCGGGAAGGATGCCTCGATCACGGCTCCTCAGTCGGAACGGGCGCAGGCGCCGCCGCTCGAGCGCGTCGCGCGACCTCGCGGCGAATCAAGCTCACGATCATCCACGACACCGGCCGCTCGTCGTCCTTGGCGAGCTGCTGTACGGCGGCCCAGTCCTCGGGGCCGACGGTAATGCTGCGAATGCGTCGGATGCGCTTCGGCTGGCGCTTTGCGGGCGCCGCGGGCGGGGGTGTCTCGGCGGCGCTCACGACGCGGGCTCCTCGGCGGCCGCGACGACGAGCGCGCTTGCGTCGGGGAGGGTTTCGGCGTCGTACGGCGCGGGCACCGTGTCGCGCGGGAACGGCTCGAGGCCGAGGGCCGCGCGTGCGAGGGTGGCCGCGTCCGCGGGCGTCGCGACGATTGCGAAGAGGACGTCGCGGTAGACGTCGCGCTCGTCGAGGCGGGCGCGGAGGTCGGTGATCACGGGGTGGTTGGAGAGGTCGAGATTAAACATAATAGTCGTGCTCCTGTAGGATGGTAGTCCAGGCGGCCCGCATGCGTGCGGGCACGTCGACGAGCGGCTGCGGCGCGCGGTAGTAGCGAATGCCGGTCTTGATGGTCGAGACGAAGGCGATGGCCGCCATGTAGAGGGCGGCCTGCGCCGTAAGCATCACGGCCCACTGGTGCTCGTATCCGAACACCACGACGAATCCTCGCCGCCATAGGGCCAGCCCGAAGGCCGGCGTCATGCGGCGCCGAATGGTGGCGTCCGCGCGCCATCGCTGGCCACGCTCCTCGTCGGTCTCGTCGTCGGGCGCGCAGAGGTCGCCGCGACGGACGTAGGTGTCGATGGCGAGGTGTCGAGTCCACGCGGCGAGGAGGTCGTCCGCGTCGCGCTCGGCTTGCGCGGCTTCCTCGTCGATGGCCGCGATCTGCGCGCGGGCGAGCCGCGCGAGCGTGGCCGACGTGATGCTCGATGCGCCGAACCCGACGCCCGAGCGAACGACGCTCGCGCCGGGCTCAAGCGTGGCGTCCGCGGCCGCCGTGTAGTCATGGCACCGGATGACGGTGCCCGACTCGGTCTCTACGTGCGCCTCGATGGTGCCCGTCTTCTGCCAGTGAACGATGGCGCTCATGTCAGAAGGGAATGTCAGAGGCTTCGTCGGTTGCCTGCGCGTGGCCGCTGTCGCCGCCACGCTTGCCGGCGCCTCCGCCCATGAGCTCGACTTCGTCCGCGCGGACATCGACGGAGAACCCGCGACTCCCGTCCTTCTTATCGTATTCGCGCACGGTGAGGCTTCCGCGGACGGACACCTTCGAGCCCTTCGTGAGCAGCCTCGCGAGCGTCTCGCCGCGCTTGCCCCAGACGTCGCAAGAAACCCATGTCGTGACGTCCGTCCACTCGCCGTTGACCTTGGCGCGGTGGCTCGACGCGATTCTGAGGCGCACGACGGTCGTACCGTCTGGCAGGCTCTTCGTCTCAGGGTCGGCCCCCAAGTTACCATTCACTACTGCGTGGATCATCGTGCCATATCTCCTTCTGCCAGTGCCCATGTGCGCGGGAACCGCTCGGCCACCAAGGCCGCGACGGCGCGCGCGTAGTCTCGGATCTCTTCCTGCGCGTCGGGCGCGAGCCGAAGCGCAAGGAAGTGCAACCAGTTACGCAAGTTCGCCGAAGCGCGCATTCGGCTATACCGGCTCACCGTCAATGCGCACCGTGCGAGCTCGCGCGAGATACCGCTATCGACGCCGAGATGGTAGACGTGATCGGCCTGCACCTGCAAACTCGCTAGCGCCTGTAGCCATGCCGTCGCCGATTCGCGCAACACCGGCCCGCCGCTGCCCCATGCCTCAACGAGCCGGACGTAGCCGTGGTTGTGAATGCGCGTCACGCCTTTTTGATCGACCACCGCTCACCTCCCGGTATCAAGCCACCCTCGGCTTCGATGCGCGCCACAATGCGCCGCACGCCGCTCGACACCGGCTCACCACCGCGCGCTCGCAGTGCCTCACCGATTGAGTCCCGCGACACGCTGCGAGGCGCTGCGAGGTCGAGGTCGACACCCTCGGCCTCGAGGACGTGTAGAGCCGTCGCGGTGTCGAGCCGCGTCGGCCCGCGCTCGGGCCCGTACACGCGCCCGTCACCGAGGTCGAGCGGGGTGCCGAGCGCGCTCGTGTACTCTCGCACCGCGGACTCCGCTTTCGCCGCAACCGCACTGGCCATCTTCGCCGCGCGCAGAAGCCACGCGGCGTGCGCGCGGCTGACGATGGCTCGCGGGTCGACAACCACGGGCCACTTAGCCGGCTCCTCGGGCCGGCCGACCTCGAGCAGCGTCGCAACCGTCGCCGGGCACTGGCCGAGGCGTTTGCAGTATCGCTCGGTGCAGTGGGCGCCCGCGCGCGGATCCGCGGTTGGGATCGAGCGGAACAGGGCCACCAACTCGGCCGCGAACGCATCGAGTTCGAGGTCGTAAACCACGGCCGACGAGTAGCGCGCGGGCTCCGAGCCGTCGCCGAGGTAGACGATGCCGATCTCGACCTCGCTAACCCCGCAGTGCGACCGCGCGCACAACGCTCCGAGGAGGAGCTGCGCGTTGTCGCGCGCGGGCTCGACGTGCGCGGCGCGGCCCGTTTTCCAATCGACGACGACGGCCCGGCGCGGGCTTGTTACGGCGACGAGGTCGAGCGTGCAGGGAATCTCGCGCGAGCGCGCGACGTCGTCATAGTCCCGCGCGTGGCGGGGTTCGAGTGCGCGCGCCTTGCCTTGCGTGGTGTCCCACGCGAAGGCGACCTCCGCGCGTGCGGTGACGAGGTCGGGGCGCCCGGCGAGCCACGCTCGAGCGCGCTCCGTCTGCGCGTCGACCGTGCGCCGCTCGTCGTCGGAGAGCCCGTCGAGGAGCGGCTCGGCGAGGCCGAGCGCCGCCGCGATGCGCGCGTGCGCTGCGACGCCGACGACGGCCGCGCGACCGGGCTCGTCGGGCGGCGGCGGGGCGAGGTCATCGCGGAACCCGTAGGCGCACGACCTGAGAAGCGCGAGCGCCGACCCACTAACGCGCGGCAAGAGTCACCCCCTTCGGGCCGCGCGTGCGCGCGATTTGGTGGCGCTGCACAAGCTGGTCGCACGCGCGGTAGAGGCGCTTTGGGTCGACCTTCGGGCACGACTTGCGGATGGCCTCGTAGGACGTCGCGCCGGCCTTGATTGCGGCGAGCACCTGGCTTGCCACGGACTTGGCCGACGTCGGGCGTCCCGCCGGCTTCGCCGGCTTAGTCTTCGCGAGGCCGGGCTTCGCGGGCTTCGGCGTTGGCACCACAGCGGGCACCACGACCGGCGCCACGGCGCGCGCGTCGACGAGCGCCTGGGCGGCGTGCCAGATTGCGAGCCAGAGGATGCACCGGGCCTGGTCGGCCTCGACTGCCACCTTGCCGCTGGTAAGGATTTCGAGCCAGAGCTTCACTTCGTCGTTCATCACGTCACCCCTCTTCGCCCGGCTCACGCATGGCCGGGGCTTCGGTCACAGCGGCGTCGATTGCCGCCTTCCTCGCGCGATAGAGTTCGCGCAACTGGGCCTGAGCGTCAGGCCCAAGACTCTTATCGGCGCGAATCTCGACGGCGACTGTTGCGAGGTCGACCATCGTCACGGCCTCGGCGATGCGCGCAACGTACAGCGCGACGGACGTCGCCGGCCGCGAGGGCTCCGCGCGCGGCGCGGCTGCGGGCGGCGCGTCCAGCGGCTCCTCGATCTCGCCCGAGTCGCTATCGTAGACGCCGAGGAGCACGTCAGGATAGACCGCGCGCACAAGCGCGCTCGCGGCACGGGCGCGGAGCATGGCCGCGGGGAACTTGCGCCAGTTGTCTTTCCCGGCGATGGCCGAGGCGCGCGCCTCGGCCATCGTGAAGGCCAGTCGCGTCGGGCTCGGGTCGCCCACGCGCTGCGTCTCGTACACCGCGCGCTCGGCCGTGGTCTCGACCAAAGAGAAGTGCCGGCATACCGGAGACCGCTTGACCAAGGCCACCATCAGGTCGGCCGACATCGTGGGCTTGCCTTCGATGATGTGGATCGAACGCAAGCTCTGCATCGCCGTGAGCCCGAGTTCGCGGCCCGTGCAGATCACCGCGAAAGCGGCCTCCGGGGTGGTGATCGAGCGCGGGAGCAAGCGCGAAGCGACGAGGATTTGAGCGAGTCGCACAGCGTCGGCGATGTCGCGCGGCTCGAACGCGAGCGTGGCGCCCGTGGTCGGGGTGGTTGTGGTTGCGAGAGCGGTTGTCGTCATTGTGTCGGGTCTCCTTCTGTCCCGGTCGGCGCCGCGGGAATCGAACCCGCGGTAGGACCATCCGCCGAAAACCCCGCGCGCGGGTCTCGGAGCGCCGCGTGTCTCGGAGCGAGTCACGCTTTGCAACCGCGCGCGAGGGCACTGGGAGCATTCCCAGCGTCGTCCTAGGCCCTAGCGGGCCGATGTGGCTCGGCCTCCGCGAGCGCGTCCGCCGCGGCGTCTTGCGCCTCGTGGAGCGTGTCGGCGGCCTGCACGCGCTCGAGCGCGAGGAGCGCCCGACGCGCGAGGTCGACGGTCTCGCCCCACTGGGCCACGACCTGCCGGGCGAGTAGCTCCTGCGCGGCCACCGACTCCGCAAGCGCGTCGGCGCGGTAGCGGGTGACGACCAGCTCGCGGGTCGTGCGCACGAGCGCCGCCTCGAGGTCCGCGGCGACGTCGTCGGGCCGGGGCTGGCCCGAGACGGCGCGCAGCGGGTGCGTCGCGGGCGCGATGCCGACGCACGGGGCGCCGGGCAGGGCGCCGCACGTCGCGCACACGAGGTCGAGCGGGCTCACTGGCACGCCTCCCGAATCGCGGCGAGCGCCTCCGCTCACAGCCACACCGCCCGCTCGTAGTCCGCGAGCACAGAGCGGATCGCCTCGGAGCACGCGCCAGCGAGGGCATCCCATCGCTCGGCGTCATCGACCTCGTAGGCGTCCTCGGCATCGTCGGCCGCGACGGAGGACGTGTGCTCGACGGACTGGAGTGCGCGCACGACCGCGACGAGCCCGCGGCTCGACGCAAGGAAGTCGCACACCTGCGAGGAGGCGGCGTCGAGCCGCAGGATGGCGGCGAGGCTGGCGACGCGGGCCAGGGCCTCGCGGCTGCGATGGGAGAGCGGAGAGTGGTCGGATGTGACGGTATGCAGCATGGTGGTCTCCTAGGCGTCGAGGACGGATACCCAGCCCGCGGCGCGGGCCGCGGCGTCGGGCGAGATAGCGCCACCACGGATGGCGCACGCGAGCCGCACGATGTCGTCGTGCGCGTCGTGGTAGGCCGCGGCGAGCTCGCGAAGGCACAGCTCCGCGCGAACCGCGGCCACGAGGGCCTCGTCGACCGCGGCGCCGAGCGCCACGACGTCGAGCGGGCCCTGCGCCGTGGATTGCGCTTCGAGGTGGTACAGCGCCGTCGCGAGCGCGTAGAGGCGCTGAGTGGCGTACTCAGGCGAGGCAGCGAGGCTCACGCGCGCACCTCGGGGCAGACCTGGTCGTACACGCGGAGCCACTCGGAGCCCTTGCTGGCCGTGCTGCGGCGCACGACGTAGCCGGGGCCCGCGGCGCGGAGCGCGGCGCGAAGCGTGCGGTGCGAGGACATGACGCGGGTCCGGTCCCCGTAGTCACCGGGGGCGGGGACGACGACGTAGGTGGTTGCGTTGATCATGCACTCACCATACACCCGCCATGCACACCGTCAACAAGTTTTTATCGCTTGACGTTCGAAACGCGACGGTGCAAGTTTCACGGCATGACGCTCTCCGACTATCTCACGAGCCGCGGCCTCTCGTGGCACGCCGCTTCGCTGGCCCTCGGCATCAGCTACGGCTCGATCCACCGCATGAAGAAGGGCGGCCGCCCTAGCGTCGCCACGGCCGCGAAGATTGAGACGTGGAGCCAGGGCGCCGTCCGCGCAACGGAGCTCCTCGGCCTGCCGAGCCGCTGACGTGGCCGGTCGGAGCACCGCGGCGATGCGCGCAGCGCGGCGCGGGCTCATTCCGCATCGTCGCTCCGAATGGTGCGAATGCCTCGCGTGTCACGCCGGGCAGCTCGCCCTACGGCTGCCGCCTACGGCGCCCGTGGCGAAGCCGTACGACGTGCCCGCCGACCGCCTCCTGCGCGGTCCCGGCGAGCGCCGTGTGTGCGAGCGCGACTCCGAATGTCTCGACGAATGGGTGCGCGGCCCCTACGCCGACGACGAGGCGCACTGCCCGCCCGCGTGCCCTCGGTTCCAGCCGGTCGACCGGCGCCACTACTGGATCTCGGCGCACAGCGCGCGCCACTACGACACGGACGCCGACCTACCGACGCACGGAGACGACTGATGGATCTTAGAGGGGACAGCCTAGTTCTCAGCAAGCTCGAGGCGAAGGCGCTGAGGGCGTTTGCAGGAGCACCCGAGGGCGAGGGCCAGGCCGGCATCGTCGCGCAGGGCTCCCAGCTCGCGGCCGAGGACGGCTACCGCGCCGTGACGCTCGACCTCGCGGACGGCGGCGGCTGGCGCGGACCGGCGTATCTGGTCCCGCTCGAGGCGTGGGACGCGGCCCTCGGCGCCTGCCCGTCTCGCGGCGTTCTCGCGGTGCGCCTCGGCGAGTTGGGCGTGTACCGCTCGGCGACGGACGCCGAGCTCGTCGCCGAGGCCGACGCGGCCGAGCGGTCGAGGACCGCGCTCGCCACGCTCGAATTCGTGCCCGTCGAGGCCGCCGACGTCGACGTGTCGCCCGGCGCGGGCGAGCCTGCGCCCGTGTGGTCGGTACGCGCGGCGCACCTCGCGGCGCTCGCGCTCGTCGCTCGGGCGGGCGACGTCGAGGCCCTGGCGGTCGCGTCGTCGCCTCGAGGCTCGGATGGGCCGCTCGTCGTGGCGTGCGGCGACTTCCGTTGCCGGTTCGCGGGCGGTGAGTCGTGAGCGTCACGCTGCGCCCGGACCAACGCGCGGCCGTGGAGGCGCTTTACGCGCACCTCCGTACCGGGACGCGCAGGATACTAGTGCAGGCTCCGACCGGCTGGGGCAAGGGCACGGTCGCCGCGGAGCTAATGAGGCGGTGCGAGGCCCAGGGTCGGCGCGCGGTGTTCGTGTCGCACCTTGCCGACATCAACCGCGACATCGCGGCCCGCGCACGCTCCTACGGCTGCCAGCGCGTGGGCGTTCTAATGGGCAGCGCACCCGAGGGCGACGCGGATCCGGCGGTGGTCGTGGCGACGGTGCAGACCCTGTTTGCGCGCCGCACGGAGCGGCCTGCGGCCGACCTCGTGATTTGGGACGAATGTCACCGCGCTGCCGCCTCAAGCTACGCCGACGTCCGTGCGGCATATCCCGCGGCTGTGCATGTGGGTTTCAGCGCGACGCCCGAGCGCGCGGACGGCGCGACGTTGGGCGATGCGTTCGACGCCTTGATTCCAGGCCCGTCGCCGCTCGAGCTCGTCGCGCTCGGCTGTCTCGCCCCGGTGCGCGTGCTCGCGCCGACCGAAACCACCCAAGCCCTCGCGCGCGACCCTGCCGAGGCGTGGCCCGCGGGCTCGCCGGGCGTCCTGTTCGCCCACAGTCTCGCCCACTCGCGGGAGTGCGCGGCGAAGCTGTGTGAGAGGGGCATCCGAGCCGCGCACGTCGACGCGGACACGCGCGACCGCGAGCACCTGATTCGGGCGTTCAACGCGGGGTCGATTGACGTGCTGTGCTGTTATCGCCTGTTCGTCGAGGGCGTCGACGTGCCTCGCGCTTCCGTGGTGATGTTGGCCACGCTCTTCGGCCACGCTGGCGGCTATCTTCAGGCCATCGGGCGCGGGCGTCGCGTCGCACCGGGCAAGGGGACGTGTACAGTCGTCGACCTCCGCGGCAACGTCCACCGTCACGGCTTGCCCGACGAGGCGCGCACCTATCACCTCGACGGCGAGGCGATCCGACGCGCGGAGAAGCTGCCGAGCATCGTCCAGTGCCGCAAGTGCCACGCTTGGGGGCCGGGGGGCCAAGTGTGCTCGGCGTGCGGCGCACAACTGCCGCCGCCGCCGCCCCCTAAAGTGCTCGCGCGGGACTTGGTCGAGGTGCGGGCGAAGGCGGATAGTCAGGACGACCGCTTCGCGCGGCTTGTGCGGTTCGTGCGCGATGCTGTCGAGGAGGGGCGCAACCCGTGGAGTGCGGCGCACCGGTACCGCGGGACTTACGGCGAAACGCCCGCGCGTGGGGACATGATCGCAGCGATTCGGAGGGCTGGAGAGTGAAGGCACCGTTCCCTTGGTTCGGCGGCAAGAGCCGCGTGGCCCCTATCGTCTGGGAGGCATTCGGCGACGTGCCGAACTACGTCGAGCCGTTCGCGGGTTCGCTCGCCGTCCTACTCGGCCGACCGCATGAGCCGCATACCGAGACGGTCAACGACCGCGACTGCTATCTTGCGAACTTTTGGCGCGCACTCCAGGCCGAGCCGGAGGCCGTAGCGAAGTGGGCCGACGTGCCCGTGAACGAGGCCGAGATCGAAGCGCGGCACCACTGGCTTGTTGCGCAGGCCGACTTCCGTGAACGAATGATGCGTGACCCGCACTTCCACGACGCGAAGGTTGCCGGATGGTGGGTCTATGGTCTGTGCGGTTGGATTGGCTCGGGCTGGTGCCGCGAGGAGACGTGGAACGACGGCGGCGCGGGCAGGGGCGTGCATCGGCAGCTCCCGCACCTCGGCGCGGGCATGGGCGTGCATCGGCAGCTCCCGCACCTCGGCGCGGGCATGGGCGACGAGCCTATCCCCTTGGCCGCCTATCTATCCACGCTCGCCGCTCGCCTCCGTCGCGTGCGCGTCGCATGCGGGGACTGGACGCGCGTGCTCGGCGACTCCGTGACGTGGCGCCATGGCACGACGGGAATCTTCCTCGATCCGCCGTACTGCGACGGCGCGATTGACTATGCCGCTGGCGGCCGTGGAATCTCCGCGGACGTGCGCGCGTGGGCCGTCGAGCACGGCGACGACACGCGCCTTCGCATCGCACTCTGTGGCTACGAGGGCGAGCACGATATGCCGTCGTCGTGGCGCGCGGTGTTTTGGAAGGCGCATGGCGGCTTCGGCAGTCAGCGCCGCGACGGAACGAACAAAAACTCGCACCGCGAGCGCGTGTGGTTCTCGCCGGGGTGCCTCTCTACCGACAAGCAAAGGAGCCTGTTCTAATGCCGTCATTACCCATCCGCCGCATCGACCCCACCCTCCCGCCGCCCGCCTACGCGCGCGCGGGCGACGCCGGCCTCGACCTCCGAATCGCGCTCGACGGCGCGGAGGGCTACGACTACACCCGAAGCCCCGCGTGCCTGCGCCTCTACCCAGGCGGGCGCGTTCTGCTGCGCACCGGCCTCGCGGTCGCAATCCCAGAGGGCTACCAGGGCGAGATCCGGCCGCGCTCGTCGCTGTTCCTGCGCGGACTCCACTGCGCGCACGGGACGATTGACGCCGGATACCGCGGCGAGATCCGCGTGGGCCTCGCGAACCTGGGGCGCGAGCCCGTCGAGTTCGAGCACGGCGAGCGGCTCGCGCAGCTCGTCGTCTCGCCGGTCGCGCGGTGCGAGGCGGTGGAGGTCGAGGCGCTGGACGCTACCGAGCGCGGGGCCGGGGGCTTCGGCTCGACGGGGCGCGCATGAGGCCGACTGATATGCGCGTCCTTCGTGCCAGTCTGCCCGACGCAGAGGGGTTCCGCGTCCACCTTGTCGAGAGCGAATGGGACGCGCTCGTGACTGACTATGTGGAGATGGAGTCGGAACTGATTGCCCTGAGAACGGAGCACGTCCGACTACGCAGCCGCCTGGCGCTGAGTGATCAAACTGTCGGCACCTACGACACACGCGCGCTCGATTGGGATATGCGGGAGCGCGCCTATCTCGCGGAGATTGCCAGCTTGAAGGGGAAGCAAGAATGATCGAAGAGAAGGACTTTCCGGGCCACTTCATCGGAGCCGACCGGTGCCGATGGTGGCGACATACGCGCGTGGGATCCTATCGCGTTTCCTCTGTGGGGGAGTGGTATCCAATGGGAAGCCGCGAACAAGAGGACATCGGCTACAGACGCGCCTACGAGACGATGGTGTTCTCGCTCGGTCCTGACGGCGCAGTGACCGACTGGAACGGGCTGCACTGTCGAGGCGCATTTAGCCGCGAAGAGTCGAATGACATTCACGAGGGGTTCGTGTCCTACTACGCGAGGAGGGCGTGATGGCGTGCGAAGATTGCGGCGCTGCCTACGCGGACTGCTTGACGCGCGACCGGGTGCGGTTGTGCGAGTCATGCCTCTACGAGCGCACGGCGCGCGAGCGCGACGAGCTACGCGAGGAGGTGGCGCGGCTTCGAGCCGCGCTGGAGGCCAAGCGATGATCGCCGACCAACTAGCTCGCCGCGTGTGGCTCTTCGACGGCGACGACCGACGCGTGGAGGTGTGGTTACGTCACGACGGCCAGTGGTACGTCACGGCGCTGCGTCGCGTCGACGAGCGCCGGGTGTGGCGCGAGGTCGACTCGACGTTTGCGAACTCTCAGGCCGCCGCGATGGCGACGGCAGCCGACTGGACGACGCGCGAAGAAGCGAGGATGAAGTGACATTCTGGTACAGCTACGACCCCGAGGATCGGTTTACGCGTCACGAAACCGCGGACGAGGCTCGTGACGCGGCCGAGGCATCGCTGGAGTACCACCGCGACCGTTCGACGGACGGATGGCACGAGGACACTGCCGCAATCGAGTGGGGCTTGCTTGTGCCGTACGGCGAGGCGCGCGAGTGCAACCGTGTGGAGACGCCCGAGGGCGACTTCGACTACACCTGCGATTACCAGCTTGTGAGCGCGAGGCCGGGCGACCCGCTGGAGGAGGTTCACAGGCGGCTGGAGCGAGCTGAGCGCGAGCGCGACGAGGCGCGGGCCGAGGTCGAGCGGTTCCGAGACGGGTGCGAGCGGGCATCGCTCGTCGGAATCGCGATGCGCGGTGAGATTGACGATTTGCGCGCCGAGCTCGCCGAAATCAAGCGGCTCCGCGCCGCAAAGGAGGAGAAGTGATACCCTGCGACCGCTGCGGCACCCCATTCCGCGCCGCCCGAGGCCGCACGCGCTGCCTCGAGTGCGTCTCCCGCGAGCCGCCCGCGGGCCGATACGAGGCCGCGGGCCGCGCACTAGGCTCGCTCGTCGACGTCAAGCAGGCGGCCTACGGCGACAGCTTCGGCCGGGCCGGCGACGTGCTGCGCATCCTCTACCCCACGGGCATCCGGCCCGAGCAGTACCGCGACGCGCTGGCCGTGACGCGCGTCCTCGACAAGCTCTTTCGCATCGCCACCGACCGCGATGCGTTGGGCGAGAGTCCCTGGCGAGATATCGGTGGATACTCGCTGCTCGGCGCCGCGGCGGCCGAGGCGGCGAAGGACGAGGAGGAGTGATGCTGATTCTCAAGATGCCATTCGCGGGCCTCTACTTCGTCGGGCTGAACGACGACGGCTATCTCGCGTGGTCGCACGACAAGCAGGCTGCGATGGTGTTCGCCTCGCGCGAGGCTGCCGTCGAGTACCTGCCCGCCGAGGTGCCGATTGACACGCTCGTCTGCGTTCCGGTGGAGGGCTGAAGATGCGACTTGAACCCCGTTACGCCCCCTGCCCCAAGTGCCGCGCCACCCGCCCCTGCGCCCACGAGCGCCCCGCGTTCGACCTCTCGTCAACCCTAGTCGACGAAGAGGGCACGATGGTCATCGACCTAACCGGTGGCGAGAACACCCCGAAGGAGCCAACCAAGTGAACATTTTTGCGGTCGACGACGACCCCGTGCGCGCAGCACAAGCCCTCGCAGACGTTCACGTCGTGAAGATGTGCCTCGAAACCGCTCAGATAGCCTCTACCGTCGCGCGCTCTGTCGGCCTCGAGGTGCGCTACCGCTCGACGCACGAGGCGCATCCCTGCACGCGGTGGGCTGGGGCCACACAAGCCAACTTCGCGTGGCTCGTCGCCCACGGTCGCGCGCTGCTCGCCGAGTACACGTCGCGCTACGGCCGCACGCATGGCAGCGCCGACGCGCTCGAGGAAGCGGCGGTCGCGCTCGACTCGCTACCCGAGGGACCGCGTACGCCGTTCGCCCAAGCGATGCCGGTCGAGCTGAAGGGCGACGACGCCGTCAGCGCCTACCGGGCCTACTACCGCACGAAGGTCGCATCCTGGGGCACACGGGCGCGCTGGACGCGCTCGGAAAGGCCAGCATGGCTCGCGTGACGATGCTGCCGGCGCATCGGTGCGAGCACGGGGCGCTTTGCGTCTCGCCCGAGGAGATGCCGACGATTGCGTGCGAGGAGTGCGCGACTGGTCGGACCACATGAAACAGGCTGCGCTGCCATTCGCTATTCGCGATTTTCCAACGGACGCGATCCTCGCCGAAAGGCACTATCTAGGGCCATCGGCAAGAGGAAGTTTTACCTACCGAGACGATTTCGGCGTCATCGTGTTTGCCTCCCCCGCATCTAGGAGGCTTCCGAAGGAATGGTTAGAGCTCGCTCGATGGTGCCTTACAGGTGAAAAGAACGGAGGATCTCGACAGTGGTCGTCAGCTTCCAAGTGGATAGCCAACGAATGCCCCAGAGCAACCACCGTCGTCAGCTACTCCGATCCGTCCGTGGGTCACACGGGCTCGCTCTATCGAGCATGCAACTGGATATGGGCGCCAACGTGGCACCGAATGGTGCCCCCCCCAGCCGTGGGGGTTCGTGGGATGGCGAGAAGAAGCAAGAAATCAAGGATCGTTGGATCTGGGTCATACGAGAAGACTCAGACAGGGAGCGGATTTTGTCTCTAGATGCTAGTTACGAAAGGCGGTTTCCCGGCGCAGGCTATCGCGAGCCGAAGTTCCGCAAGGGGAATCCAATTCGAGGCACAGGTGGCGGTGATTATGCACGGTGGGGAGCACATGCCCGCTAGACCGGAAGCCGCGCTCGAACGCGCCGTGCTCGCCCGCGTCGGCGCCCTACAGCGCGCGGACTTGCCCTCGCTGACCATCTTCCGCAACGAGGTCGGCTCAGGCCACACCGGCAACGTCGGCCCACTCCTCGCGCGCGAACTCTGCCCGCACTGCCGCGCTACCGCCGCGCGCGTGCTCACCACGAACCGCATCACCTACGGCCTCGGCGTTGGCAGCCCCGACCTCGTCGGCGCCGTCGACGGGCGCGCCTTCGGCCTCGAGTTGAAGAGCCCCACCGGCCGCGTGCGACCCGAGCAGCTCGCGTGGTGCGAGGCGGCCATTCGCCGCGGCGTACACGTCGCCATCGTCCGGACGGTAGAGGAAGCCGAGGAGGCCATACGTCAAGCGATGCGCTGACCCCCGAGCTCGCCGACGCCCTCGCGTCCAGCCTCGAGGCCGTCGCGGTGCTGCGCCTCGCAACCCTCTTGCTCGCGCGTCGGCCCTCCGCGGTCGACGCCGAGCGGGAGGCGTTGCGGGCCGCCGTCCTCGACGCCCCGCCGCGGCTCACAGGCGCCCGTAGAATCGTCCTTGCCGCCGTGGCTGACCTTCCGGCCGTCCTGTCGCTCGCGACGCGCCTGGGGACCGTCTGCGCGGCCGCGTGGGAGCACTGGGTCGAGACGGGCGACGCTCTTGCGTACGAGGCGCACATTGAGGCCGCGAGGCTCGCGCGCGAGGTGCCCGCGTGCGACCCGACGCTCTGGCTCGACTAGCTAGTTCTCGCAGCGTCGGAACGCGCGCTCGTGCGGCTCGGTGAGCGCAATCCACCGCGCATAGTCGAGTAGCTCGGCGAGGTCGTCGAACGACCAGTCGTGGATCTCGTCTTCGAGTTCCGCGAAGAGCAACTGCTTCGCGGCGTCCTCGTCAATCAACACCGAACACCGGCCCAAGCAGCGCGACGCAGTCGACCCATCCGAACACGACGCGCCGTGTGCCGCTGTCGACGAGCGTATCGACGAGGCGCCCCGTCGCGTCGGGCGCCATCATGCGCGTACGCCGCGCGATATGGCAGCCTCCCGCACCCTGGCCACCGTCGATGCTTTCGAGCGTCCACGTCGTGCCGTCGCCGCGGCCAGCCGTCACGGTGTAGACGTGCAGCTTCGGGTCAACGCCCACGATGACGGCGTCGCCGACACCGGGCGAGTCGCCGTCGACGCCCGTGCGCCATGCGCCGGCACGCTGCCCGATGGTCATCACGTCATTCATCGCGCGCCCGATGACGTAGCGCCGCAGGAGCACCGCATCACGACACCCAAGCTCGCGCCAGATAGCGCGCACCGTAAGGGCGCACGAGGAAATCTTCGCCATGCCATCGCGTACCTGAGCAGGCTCGATACCGCCCGAGAGGAGGTCGAGGTAGGCGTCGCGCCGAGGCCCGTCGGCGCCGAGGCCGTCGAGCGAGAGCGCGTAGTCGGCGACCTTCCGGCGAAGCTCCTCCGACGTCATATCCACCCCATATCGTCGGCGACGAGCCACGCGGCAGCCAAGAACACGAGCAACGTCATCACGGCTCGACCCCTAGCACGTCTGAATCCCGAGGCGCCTTGCGCCACGCTCGAACGAATAGGCCCTCACCGAACGCGAGCCGCGCCGCGCCGGCCCCGTGCGCGGCAATCGAGCCGCCAGCATAGGCGTCAAGTCGGTGCGTGGGGTCGGCCCCTGCGGCCGAGTGGAACGACGCGCGAATGAGGTGCAGCGCCGCGCGAAAGCACTTGCGCCTATCACTGGTGAGTTCCTCGCCAGTCCAGCCCTCGCGCGTCGTGCGGCCCGGCCCATCGGCGTGAACCTGCATGAGGCAGAAGGCCCGGCCTCGGTCGCAACGCGGCCCCGTGCCATTCGAACCGCGGAAACACGGCCCAAGGTCGACGTCGCGCGCGAGGCCGGACTCCATGATTGCGACACCCAGCATCAGAGCCGCCGTGCGTGCTCGAGCTTGCGGGCCGTCGTACGCGGGGCGCTCGCGTGGGTCGTAGGCGACCGCGGCGAGGTCCGCTGCGATGTGCTCGTACCGCTGCGCGCGTAGTTCGGGCGACTCCTCCCAGCCGGGCGGGTTCTTCGCGCGCTCGACGGGCACGGAGGCCAGTGCGAGGCCGAGCAGCCAGGCGACCGCGTCGCTCACGGAGACCCCCAGAGGCCGCCCGTGAGCTCGAGGATGAGCGCGTCACGGACGATGCGCGTGATGGCGTCGTCGAGCGCCGAGGCGAGCCTGCGTGCGTCCTCGGCGTCAGGCAGCGTCGTAACACGGAGCGCGCCGATGAGCACTGAGGTGCCCGCGGCGTGCGGCTCCGTACGAGCGTAGGGCGAATCAGCGGACACGGGGCCCCTCTAGCACGGCGAGCACGCGCGGCGTAGCCAGCTCGGGCCGCGTGCGGAGGAACGCCGACGCCGCGTGACGCACGGCGCCCGAGACGGTCGGACCGAGCGTGTCGGCCTCGACGACGAGCTCCGCGAGCGCGTCAACGGAGGCCGAGGACGTCAAGCTTTGCGAGGGTGTCATGGAGTCTCGTTTCTGCCAGTTTGCGCGTCGGGCCCTTGCTTCCAAGCACTTCGCGCGCAGCGGCGACGAGCTGGCGCACGGCCACCTCGCGAGCCTCTTCGAGCGAGATCGTCCGCGGAGGCGCCGCGCGCTGCACGATGGGGCCGGGCAAGAACACCGTGCGATGACACGCGCACGAACACGATAGACCCGAGCACTCGGCTTCGCAGGGGATGCAGTCGGCGCGGCTCATGCGGCGAGCGTATGACGCAGGAGCACCACGCCTTGCGCGTCGCGGTACTCGACGATCTCGTAGTCCACCACGCCCGCGGTGCGGCCGTGGAGGTCGAGGCTCGAAGGGTCGTAATCCGCGGGGAAGCACACCACGGCGCAGGTCGGGAGCGTGTCGAGGTAGGCGTCAATCAGTTGCTGCACAGCTCTACTCCTAGCACGAGAGGATCACGCAGCCCGAAGCATTGGAAACGTCGTTGCCGGCGTAGTAGCCGACATCCGTACCGCTTGATCGCAGCGTCGCCCCGCTGACGGCCTTGCGCGTGAGGCAGATTTCGCGCAGTCGCCCGCCATAGGTGATCGGCGGATCGGTGTAGTTGAGCGTTGTATCCGTGACGGATACGATGATCGGCAGACGCGCGTACTTGCCCGCGCGCGAGCCGAATGCCGTTCCCATCGCGACATACCGACCCGTGCGCGCCAGTCCGAGAAGCGTGCTGCCTCCCGGAGTGAACGCAAGACATTTGCAGCCTGTGCTCGTCACCGTGTTGGCGCCTTGATGCGCGAACATAAGCCCGCTCGACGCAGTCGATACCGGGAGCCCACCATCGAAGTTTGTTGCCGAAAACGTCAGGTTGCTGGATCCGATGGCGTACAGCTTCCCGTCCGACTCAGCATCTGAGGTCGTGTCGCCCGTCTCCGGGTCGACCAAGCCACCCGCGAAGAAGTAGTTCGACTGGAACGCAGTCGCCGCGTTGATCAGGACGAAGATGCCGTCTTGCGACTCGTAGACTCGCACCTGGAGGCCATACGTCGCCTGCACCGTGTGGACGCCGACGTAGCCTGAGAACTGACCCGACGTGAACGGAGTTGCGCCGTCCCACGCGGAGAAGGCGCCCGCGTTCTTCGCGAGCGCACCATAAAGCGTGTTCGTCGCGAAGGCCGAAGCCGAGGCCGCCATGACGGGCGTCTTTGCCGTCGTCGCGCCCGCGAGGATCACCTGTTGCGTCAACGTGTTGGTCGGCGGGTAGGCATACACGGCCTGGGTCACGCTTGCCGCCTGGAATCGCGACACCGTCCACGCGACGCCACTGCCCGGCGTGCGCGCCGCGCCGTTGACGTAGGTCGAGCTGCCGAGCGCCGTATAGATGGCGTCAAGCAGCGTAGTAATCGTGTACCCCGCCGCGAGCGTCTGAACGGGCAACTGCCGCCAAGTGAGAGCCGTGAGTGCCATTGTCTACTCCGTATCAGACGATGCCGGTTGCGGTGTCGATGCCCGTTCCATCGAGCGTCACGATGCCATTCGGCGCCTCAAGTGCGACGTCGTATCGCTCGATAATATATGCGTCCGTCACATACTGAGAGCCCGCGAACAGCATCACCGAGGCCATCTGCGCGACCCACGCGAGGTTTCCGCTTGAGTCCCATCCGAGCACCTGATTAACCTTGCTCGCGGGCGCGGCGAGGGTAGTAGCAGCGCCGTTGGCCGCAAAGAACGGCACGGCATTCGCGCCGCCAGTGAGGCCCGACGAGGAGAACGCGCCGGCCTGTACGACCGACGCGGGCGCCCACGCGGAGCCCGACCAAACGAGCCCTTGCCCCGACGTCGGCGCCGAGCTCGATACCGAGCGGCCCTGGATCTGGGCCACGGTCGGCCCCGGATAGGAGCCTGAGAGGTCGCCCGAGGCCGAGCCCGCCGCCGTGATCGTCGTCGGCGCCCACTGGCTCGAACCACTGACCCACGCAAGCGCCTGACCGTTCGTCGGCGCGGTCGTGGCCACTGCGCGGCCCTGGACCTTGGCGACCGTCGCCGCTTGCGAGCCGATCCCGCTCGCGGTCGTCACGTCGCCCGTGAGCTGCGTGATTCCCGTATCAGGCGGCGTCGATGGCGCCCACTGGCTGCCCGTCCAGCCGAGATACTGGCCCGACGTGGGCGCGGTCGTGGCGACGGCGCGGCCCTGTAGCGCGGCCACCGTGGCGGCCTGGCTGCCCGTGCCAGGGCCCGCGGTGACGTCGCCCGTGAGTTGGGTTAGGCCGCTAGATGGCGCCGCCGCGGGCGCCCATTGCGTGCCGTTGTATGCGAGCAGTTGGCCAGTCGTCGGCGCCGTGTTTGCCACGGCCGTCCCCTGGATCTTCGCCACCGTGGGGCCGGGGAAGGTGCCCGAGAGGTCGCCGCTCGCATTGCCCGCGGCCGCAATCGTCGTCGGCGCCCACTGACTACCTGACCACGCGAGCGCCTGCCCCGACGTAGGCGCTGTGGTCGCGACTGCGCGCCCTTGCAGCGCGGCCACCGTCGCCGCTTGTGACCCGCCACCCGGCCCGGCCGTGACGTCGCCGGTAAGCTGCGTCATGCCCGAGACGTCGACATCGCTCGACGGCGTCCACTTCGCGCCATCGTACGCGAGCACTTGGCCCGTCGTGGGCGCCGTCGTGTCGACGGGTACGCCGCGAAGCGCGTTCGCGCTACCACTCCCGCTCGGCCAGCTCATACCGTCACCCCTTGATTGCGGCGAAGAGGCCCACGTTGCTGCCGACGAGCGTCAACGAAGCGACGGTCGTCGAGAGCGCCAAGGTGCAGCCCGTCGCCATCGTGAGGCCCGAGCGGAACTCGTCACCGTTCGACGTGCCCGCCGCCACGAGGATAGGCACCGTGCCCGGCGCGGGGAGCGCGCCATTCGCGGGCAGGCTCGTCGCGTCGAGAATAAACAGGTACGCATCCGCGACACCCGTATTCGTCACGAGCGCGCGATAGAGCGTGCCAGTGGTCGCGAGCACGACCTTCGACTTCTCCGCGGTACTCGACGAAACGCCCGAGTGAGGGCCCGAGTTCATTTTCAGCGCGACGAGCGTCTCTTCGCTGGCGAGCATGGCCTACTCTACCACGGATTCGCACGCCCGCGCGGCCTCGCACGTCGTCGCCGCGAGGAGGCACTCGACGACCGGGTCGAGCTCGCACGCGCATTCGTCCTCGGGAAGCACGTCGCATGCGCCCACGGGATCGGGCGCCTGCTCAACCGTCGCCGTGCCGAGCAACTCGAGCGCCACAAGGCAAGCGAGCGCGCCGCCCGTGACAAGCCACGTCGTGAGCCGGTCGCCGCTCACTGCCCTAGACGCTTGCGCGCTTCCTCACGCGCGGCGTCCACCGCCTCGAGGCCGGGCAGCGGCGCCGCGTCGAGCTCGGGGTGCTTCGCCTTGACCGCGTCCACCACGGCCTCGACGGCCAGCCCGAACGCCTCGGCGACGGTCGTGAGCACCGCCAGGAGCGCGGGGCTCATTTCGCCACCGCCTGCACGGCCGCCGAGAGCTCGCCGGCCGCCTTGCCCGCCGCGAGGGCCGCCGCGACGGCGTCGACCTCCGAGGAGAGCCCAAGCTGCGCACGCTGAATGGCGACGACGGCCACGCTCCACGACGCGGCGTACACGCGGTAGGCCCGAGACGCCGCGTCACACCGCGCCTCGACCTGCGGAAGCGTCTCGCGCGTCGCGGCCTTGTAGGCCGGGATGCAGACGTGCTCAATCGCGTCGTGCGCGATCATCCCGACCTCGCGCGACCCGTTCGCGGCCCTCACGGCCACGTCGAGCGGGCGCGTGCAACCGGCGAGCACGAACGCGAACACCGTAGCGGCGAGCGTGTGCCTCACTTGGCCTCGGTGCTCTCGGCGGGCTTCACCTCGACCTTCGGCGCAGGCGCCGCATCGGCCGCAAGGATACCCACGCCTGCCGTGCCGACGGCAATCAGCGCATGCCCGAGGCCCACGAGCCACGGGGGCGAGCCGACGGCGACGAGCACAGCGCCGAGCGCGCCCACGAGGCCAAGAATCGAGGTGCGGAGGTTCGTCGTGAGCATTAAACCCTCTCCCTGCTTGGTAGTCTCGGCGGAATGGTCGCATCCGCCGCCTGCGCGTTGATTAATCGGTCGAGCTTGCGCTCGATTCGGCCCATGCCGTCCTCGACACGTTCGAGCCATTCGCGCGTGCCCGTGAGATTCGCCTCGTGCTTCACCTGAGCGAGTTCGACGGCGTGAAGGCGCCCCTCGGCTGCGCGGAGCTGCGACGTGGTGTCACGAAGCGTGGAGTCGAGCGAACCCACGTTCCTCGACACCAACCACCCCACGAGCGAGCCGCCGAGCCCGAGGAGCGCGGCGACGACAGCGACGAAGTCGTGAGCGGTCATGCTCCTATCCTATCACGCCCAACCCATCGCGTGACGGTATGCGAGCCGCACGTCGCTCGCACTCATGGCCGTGTCACGGATGCGGAAGAGCCCCATAAGAAGATTCTGACGGAGGTCGATCTTCGTGTTCGACGTGCTGTAGTCCGGGCCGGTTCCGCTTGCCTGCGAAGCGACGAGCCCGCCATTCAAATATACCTTGTAGGTCGACCCATCGTAGGTCAATGCCATCATTACCCACTCTCGCCAGGGCATCGCGCGCCAGTCGCCAGGGTCGCCACCCGCCACGTCGATCTGCGTGTGACCGCCACCCGTTTGCGAGAAATAAGCGTACCAGTTCATTGTATCGGTGTTGGTGCTCGAGTTGAACCAGTAAGCTCCGAAGGGAGTCACGTTGGCCACAACATCGTACACCGCCAGAAGCGTAGTTTGCGACCCGTTGAACGAATTGAACGGCCGAAAGAAGGCAATCATCGTAAATTGCGCCGGTCGGAATGCGGTAGTCACGCCGCTCGCCGCGCCGTTCTGGCCGATAAAGGCGCCACTCCCGAAGGGCGTCGCTTGACCGTAGTAGGTCGTCGACCCTGCAATGGGCACGATATCGATGGAGCCCGCGGTGCCCTGGTTGGCGAAGTTGCCCGACGCCTCCGAAAAGTCCCAGTAGCCTAGGTCGTGGCTGTCGAGCGCGGGGTAGACCGTCGCGCCGCCGCCGCCACCGGAAGGCGCCGCAGGGGCCCAGTTGCTTCCGTTGTACGTCAACACGTTGTTGAGTGCGGGAGGCGCCGCGCTCACAGTCGTGCCTTGCAGCTTCACGACGCTCGGGTTCGCGACGGTGCCGCCGAGGTCGCCTGAGAGCGCGTCACTCTGTGCGACGAGCGAGCTCTCAGCGCCACTCGTCCACACCGTCAGGTGCCCCGTCGCGTCGAGCCCGACTTCGCCCGTGGCCGTCGCGTGCGTCGTGCTGCCGTGGTAGAGCGTGACGACGTCGGCGACCTCGAGCTGCGTCCCGACGCCGTTCAGCGTGACTTGGAACGCCTTGCCCGTGCCGATAAGCACGTCAGCATCCGAGTCGGCGTTGCCCACTGTGACGGTCGTCGCGCTGCCCTGGAGCGCCGTGCGGTCGACGCCCGAGTCGCGGTAGGTGACGAGTTCGCCGCCCGACGTGCGCAGCGCGCCCGAGAGCGACGGGTCAGAGCCCGACGAGAAGTGGTCGGCCGCGACGCCGAAGCTGTTGCCGACCTCGAGGTCTGCGTCGGCCGTCGCGAGTGCGGCCTGGACCTGCGCATAGCTCGCATTCACGGTCGCCGCGTCAATCGTGACGTCCGTCTGCCCGCCATTCGTCGCGGGCGTGCCCGAGAGGTTCTGGCCGAGCTTGAGCCGGATCGGGAGGTAGGTGCCATCCGTCTGCGGGAGGTCGACGCGCTCGCCGGTCGAGTCGACGACGCCAGTCACGAGGGAGAGGAAGGCCATGGGCGTGCTCCTAGAGGCCGGTGCGGTAGACGGTGGCGACGAGCGAGAAGGGCGCGTCGATTTGCAGCGAACCCGCGTCGACTCGACCTTGAATGTAGACGTCTTGCGTGCCGATATACGTCGACGTCACGGTGAAGAACGCGGAAAGCATGACCGGCGTAGGAGTGCGCCAGTAGTTCGTGCTTCCTCCAAGCCCCTGCGTGTAGTTGTTGTCGATTACGCAGTTGTTGATTGCGAGGCTCGTAAGCGTGTTGCCGAATCGCAAGTAGGCCGGTGCGCCCGTGCTCATCTCCGCGAAGAAGGACGCTTGCAGTTGAACGACGTCGCCGACCTTCAGGCCGGGGAGCGTGACCTTCGTTCCCATGTTCGCGAATGCGCCCGTCGTCGCGGGCACGCTCGTAGTAATAGCCGCATGCGCGCTCGTCGCATCGTCCTGCGACGCCTTCACCACTTCGACCACGCGCGGCTGCGCGAGCAACCACGCCCATCGGTTGCACAGCGCCTGCTCGGCCGACTCGAGGTCGACGGCGTGAATCGTCGTGCCACTCAAAGGCGGGTAGACGTTCGTCGTGAACGTCGCGACGGGCGTGATGGGCGTGACGCTCGTGGTCATATCAGGCTTTCCCCAGGTTGTAGGCGACCGCGCACGTCGGCAGTCGCGAGAGCTTGCCAGTCACGGGGTCGATGGTCGAATACCAGTTACCGACGGGCAGCGACGACCAACCATCCATGCTAATGGTCGGATTCGACGTCGGGTTGAATGAAGTCGGGTCCGTCGCGAGGATGATGCCCCAGAGCGTTGAGTGCGCCGACTTCCACTCTTCGATGGCGTGCCGCACCGTCTGCACTTGGTCATACGTGAGCAGGCTGTCCCATATGTCGGAGGCATTATCCCAGTAGGGCGTGTTCGGCCACACGCCATCCCACTTCGACGACGCAGGGAATGCGATGGTGTCTACGTAGATGATGACCCAGAATCGCGACCACGCCGAAGTGACACCATCCCAGTTCCAGTTCGATGGCGCGTGCCGCTGAACGGTGTAGACGTCGGCCGCGTCGAGCGTGTGCCAGGTAGCCGACGAGCCGTCGCCGGCCTGATGCACGATGCGCATCTTCGGCAGTCCGCCAAACTGGTCATTGAAGAACGGGTGCGCATAGCGCATCTCGCCCTGATGCGTTCCGCGCATGCGGTGAAGCTGCCACCAGTGCGCCAGCCGGTCGCGCTGCGAAACGTCGCCTTCGGTCGTGTAGAGCGTGATGCCGCGGTCGCCCGAGAGGTACGGCAGCGCCGACGTGTCCGCGCGTAACGGTTGCGAGAGCCGTACGCCCTGCGCGAGCGACTCGGCCGCATCGTCCTCGACGAGCCCGAACGATTGCACGAGCCGCTGGACGTTCTTGTCCTGCAAGAACGCGACGAGCGCGTTCGCAATCGCCCGCTGAAACGTGCCGACGAAGCCCGCCACGTCAGACCACCGTCACCGTCCACGAGGCCGTGGACGTCGAGAGCACGGGGACGTGGCCGAGCGCGATAGCCGTGCTCGCACCGGCCGGCGAGGTCAGGATCGGGTCGTAGAGGCCCACGTAGGCCGTGCGGATGACGGCCTGCATGTCGGCCGCGTACACCACGCCTGCGCCCGCGACCTGGTCGACGCCGCCGATGGGGATCGTCGAGAAGTAGTCGACGAGCGTGTCCACGATTGCCTGCTTGATCGTCGCCACGACGAGGCCGGGACGCGCCTTGATCTTGACGGTGCCACTGCACACGATGGTCGTCGCCGTCGCCGCGACTCCCGTGAACGTGATGGCGTCGGGCGTGGCGTACGCATACGAGGTGATGTTCAGGTTCGCGGCCGTCACGTCCTCGGCCGTCGCCGGGCCCGTGGGCGAGGCGTAGTACGCGTCGACGATGCCCGTCGTGCTATCCGAAGAGACGTAGACGCGCGTGATGTTCGACGCCGTGCCCGAGCCGTTGATCACAGGCGTTCCGTCGTACTGGGTCGCCGCGAGGTAGCTAATCGCCGCGCCCGGCCCGCCGAGCGACGTGCGCGCGGGCGCCGTGCGGCAGCGCGCGCGGTAGGCGTCGGCGCCCTCGCGGTCGGTGCCGAGCACCGCGGCCGCGTTCGTCGCCGAGCACCCGAGGAGCGACGTCGTGAGCGAGAGCGAGCCAATCGTCGCCGAGTTCGCCGAGCCCGGCGAGATTGCCGCGACGGGGATCGTGAGCGACGAGCCCGCGGCGACTGTCACCGTCCCTCCGACGCCCGTGTAGATGGCCGCATCGGGCGTGTTCGTGTACGTCGGCGCCGGGCTGCCATACGAGCGCGTGAAGATGAGGCCATACGGCGCGAACGTGCGCGGGACGACTCCCGCGTTCGTGAACGTCACGAAGCCGCTCGCATTCGACGCTTCGTTCCGCGTCGTGCCATAGACGTTCGCGCCCATGTTGCTGAGGAAGCCCGGCGCGGGCGTCAGCGCGACGTTCGTATCGTCGTACGGGTCGACATCGCCGGGGTCCGTCGCCGTGTCGAGCGAAGCGAACCCGCGCACGATGGTCGGAACGGTCTGCGTGTATCCGTACAGGCCAGCGACCATCGTCTCGAGGATTTGCTGCCCTACCGAGCCGACGAGCCACGACGTGACCTGAAGGCCCGCAGCCTGTGCGTAGCTGATGAGCTTCGCGCGGATCGACGCCTCGGTCTCGGGCACTTGCGACGACTCGAATAGACCCATGGGCTAGCTCGTCTGCTGGTCAATCGTCGAGACTGACACGTTATCAATCGAGAGCACGAGGTCGAAGGGCCCCGCGGCCGTCTGGCATTGTGCGGTCACGGTGACGATCCGAAGGCCCGTGCCCGTCGAGCTCGCCTTGACGTTTACCGTCGCGCCCTGGATTCGCTCGTCGCGTAGGAGCACCTCGGTGAGCAGCGGCTGGATAGCCGAGATCATCGAGTCTTTCGCGCCGAGCAAGCGCCGGCAGTCGTAGCCCCAGTCGTCGCCCGCGGGCCCGAGCACGCTATCGGTGAGCAGCCGGTGATAGGCGTCCTGGCGCACGACGTCGATGCCCGTCGTGCTGCTGAATAGGGAATCCGTGCTCAGGATGCACCCGAGGTCGGTCCCGTAGGCTGCGGGCGCGTTGCGAGCCACGGCGCGACTATATCACGGCGCTAGCCGCTTGTGACCTTCGACGAGCCCGAGTCGATGACGATGCTTGTGCCGAGCGCCGTGGGCAGTGGTGGCACCGGGCTGCTTTGATTCGACTCCACGGCGACGTAGGGTGCGAGCTGCCCCGGCGCGTAGTAGAGCGTCTGGATGCCCGCGTCGAAGATGAGCCGCCCCGCCGTATCACCCGCACGCGCTACCGACGAGCCACCACCCGCGAGCTCGACGGCGCTTGCGCTCGCGCCGACCGTGACCGTGTCACTCGCGTCGACCTCGAGGCGCGTCGGCGTCGTCGCGTTGGGCGACCCACCGGCCGCGGCGACGCCTTGCGCGTAGCCCACCACGACGGGCCGCGACGGGCTTGCGTCGCGGAACACGACCACGACCTCCGTGCCGGGCGTAGGCGCCACCGTGACGCCGTTCAGCGTCCACGGCTCGACGTTGACGAGCTCGGGCAGCATCGTCGCATCGGGAGGCGGCGAGAGGTCGAGGCGGCCGTCCGAGCGCACGCTCTGCACGACGTACGTCCGCGGCACGCCGTACACGAGCGCGGGGAACGCCTCGGCGACGATGCGCAGGACGAGCTCGCGGAGCGTCGGAGCGGCAGCCACTAGACCAGCCCGTACACCGTCGCCGCGGTTGCCGCGAGCACGCGCGAGACGTGAATCGGAATGATGCTGCCTTTCGTCCAGTTGCCGAGGTCGATATTCACGCCGTCGAGCGTGCGGATATGCACGCCTCCGTTCGATGTCACGAACAGGCCGCGAGTGGTCTCTGCCGTGACATCGGTCGTGTCGCTCGGCGTGATGGCCTTCAGATTCGCGGCCTGTAGCAGCGCGATCATCGTGTCCTGAGAATCATGCCCAGCGAGGAAGCTCACGACCACACCTCCACTTCGAGGCGGTTCGTCGCCTCGTCTACCACTGCCCGCGTGATTAGCACGTTCGCGTCACCATCGACGAGCGTGTTCCCCGGCAGGAACGCCGCGGGCGAGTCGATGCCGACGATGCGCAGCGACACGCCGAAGTTGCGCCGAATGATGGTCGAGCGCGCCGTCACGGTCGTGCCCACGCGGTCGCCGTAGCGCGTCACGCCGTCCGAGTCGACGCGCCAGGGCGGCGTGTAGCCGACGAGCGCGAGCGCGTTCAGCGCGTCGCGTACCGTGCGCCTCGCCGGGCTTGCGTAGGCTAGCCCGAGCGGCACGTCGGCGGGTCGCTCAAGCGTCTCGCCCGCGCGCCGCGCGAGGTCGTCGAGCACGGTCGAGAGCATCACGCTCGCATCGCTCTGGTAGCTCACGGGCGCCGCAAGCGGCGTCTCCCAGCCGAGCCCGCCGACGAGCACGACGTGCGGCCTATCGGGCGCGTCGAAGCCCGCGCGAAGCACCTTGCCCGTGAGCTCGAGGTCGCCAACGAGGGCCGACACCGTCGAGCCCTCCGCAGGCACGTCGCCGCCCTCAAGTACCGCGTCGAGGCGCCACTGGCCGTAGCGCGGCAGCGTGAGGCGCAGCGTGTGCGCGTGCGCGGTGCCGACCGTGGACACGCTATGCCGCCTTCGCCGCGGCGACTGCCTGCTTGAACTCCTCGGCCGCTTGCTGGTTGGCGCTTGGGGGCGAGTTGTTGCTTGTGCCCTGCCCGCCACCGTTGCCTGCCTTCGCCGCGCCCGCAGGCCCGGCCTTCGCGGGCTTGCTCGGGTTGTATTCGATGAGCGTGACAGTGCCTTCCCAGCTATTCGACGCGCCCATCCACTTCGGTGGCGTGATGTCCACGACCGCGACGCGCGTGATGCCTACCCAGTTGATGTGCGCATTGACCACGATCCACGACGGCGGCTTCGTGCCGAGCTTCGGCCGTAGTTGGTCGCGCAAGACGTAGTATGCGTCGACCTGGAGCACGTCAAAGAGGTTCGTCGTGATCTTGATCGACTCAGCGAGCTTCGTGCCCTTCCACACGGTCGTGGCGTTTGACGCGCTCGTGCCTTTCTGGACGCTCCACTCCTCGGGTTTCGACGCGCCCTCAATGGCCGTCACGATGCCGGGGACGGGGTTGTCGCCGATCATGACGAGGCCCCACTCCGTGTGGCTGATGTACGGATTGAGCGGCGTGATGCTGCGGTTGTAGTAGTCATCCGGCGAGAACGTGCCCGCCTGGTCGACCGTGCCCGTGCTCGGCTCGCTCATGCCACCGCTCCCGCGTCGAGATACTCAGCCTCGAACACCGCGCGCATCATGGCCTCGACCTCGCGCTGCGTGGTGCCCACGAAGTTGCAGTTGCTAAACGTCGGCGCGAAGCCTGTAGAGGCGCCGCCCTTGGCGCCGAGTGCGCCCGCGGCCTTCTTGCCCGCCGTCGCACCCGTAACCGCGGCGTCGGCGAGGCCCTCCGTGCTGGCCTGCACGTCCTCCGCGCTCGCGTCGACGCCTCGGACCATGCCGGCGCCCGTGTTGAGGCCGATGTCGGCGAACACCTTGGACGGAGACGCGATGCCGAGGGCGGACTTCGCAGCCTGCACTCCGCTTTTCACCACGCCAACAATCGACGACACGAATGCGCCTGCGGCGCCCTTGATGCCGCCGATTAGGCCGTTGATCATGTTGCTGCCAATCTCGGCCAACGAGAAGGACGAGAGCGCGTCGTAGGCGTCAACGAAAGGCTGAATCAGGTACTCGTACAGGAAGCTCCCGACTGTCGAGAGACCATTGACTACCGCCATCCCGATGTAGGCGATTGCGCCCCACACCATCGTGATTACACCCCACGCCGCGCCCATGATGGCGATGATTACGCCAACCACCGCGGCGACAAATACGAGCGCAGCGACGACCCCCATCGCAGCCAGTTTCACGACGGCCCAGGCAACTGCGTTGCTCTTGATTGCCACATAGGCGTAAAGCAAGATCGTGCCCAATCGAAGCAAGGCGCCAATGATGAACTCAATCGCGCCACCGATGGTTTCGCGCATCGCCTGCCCCTCGGCCGTGGTAGCGTCGAAGATCGATAGAAGCGCGTGCATCGCCTCAAGCAGCGGCGTGATGTCGGCGCCGCTAAACAGGCCGACGAGGTTCTCTTTGAGCTTGTCGATCTGAACGCCGAACGACAACGCCTGCGCGGCGGCCACGCCGCCGAGCTTGTCTTTCATGGCCTTGGATAGCTCGTCGACGCTTCCGCCCGTCTTCTTCGCGGCCTCGGCGGCCTTGATGAAGTCGTTCGCCATCTGGTCGCCACCGGCCGACGAGGCAATCGCCGCGGCCTCAAGCGCGTTCCGAAGCTCGGCGCCCTGCAAGCCCGCGCGCGCGAGTTGTCCGGCGAGGTCGGTAATCTTGTCGCGAGCGAGCGCGGAGCCCGAGGCGACCTGCGTAATGGCGCCCTGTAGTTCCTTGGCCGCTTCCGCGTTACCGCCGACCGCGCCCTGGAGCCTCAAAAGCTCGTCTCGGTACTCGCCTGCGGACTTTACGCCCGCGACGAACACGGCGCCGATGGCCGCAATCGCAGCCACGGCCGCGGCCACCGCAACGGCCGCCGCGATGGCTTCGGGCCCGAGTTCCGCGAGCGCCTCGCCGAACTGCCGAAGCTTGCCGATTTTCTCGCCCATAGGCCCGGCGAGCCGTTGCGAGGCTTCGCCGAGGTCGCCCAAGGCTTCGCTCGATACGCCCGCAGGCCCGGCCGCGGCACCCATTGCGTCGCCGAGCTTTTCGACCTCGGCCGCAGGCGCACTGGCCGCGTCACCTAGGCCCGAGAGTTGGCCTTTGAGTTCTTCGATCTTAGCGACCTGCTCCTCGCACTTGATACCGAAGTAGTCAACCTGGCCGCTCGCGCTTTGGAGTTGCGCGACGTTGACGACGCCGAGATCGGGCGAGCCCATCGCGGCGAGTTTCTCGGTCGCCGCCGATGCCGCCATTCCTAGCGTGTTGACTTGCGACGAGGCGGATGTGATGGCGCTTTCGTCGGGCTCGGGTGCATTCGCAAGCTCGGCGAACTTCGCGCGCGCTAGGTCGAGTCGAGCATTCAAGTCCTCAACGGCCGCCGCTTGCTTCTCGTAGGCCGCAATCGCCTTCGGCTCGACCGTGCCCGCGGCGAGGATGTCCATCTTCTGGCGCGCGTTGCCGAGCTTGGTTTCCAGCATCGCGAGCGTGGCTTGCTCGCGGAGGATTTGCTGCTCGAGCTTGCTCAGGCCGCCCGCCGCGGCTTCCGCCGGACCGCTGATCTGCTCCTGTAAAGTCAGAACGACGGTCTCAGCGGATGCCACTCTTGCCTCCCGGTCGACTAGCCTCGCGCGAGCGCGTCGAGGTACCCGCGGATCATATCACGGATCTCGTGGATCTCGACGGCCGTCTCGGCCTCGAGGATAGCCCCGGCCTCGGCCTCGGGCGAGTCTTCGCCTGCGCGGTGAGCGCGTAGGAGCTCGGCGCGCACTTGCGCCGCACTCACGCGCCCGACGACTTCGTCCCCCTGCGAGTAGACCACGCCTCGGCGGCCCTGCTCGCAGAGTTGCTTGACCTCAGCTTTTCCGGCTCGCGAGGACGAGACCTCCGAGCTCGGCCGCGAGGTTCGCGATGCTGGTCGCGACTGCCGGGTATTCCTTGACGAAGCGGAGCAGCTCGGCGCCCTGCGCCGACGCGAGGCCGTGCAGGTCCGTCGCACCATCCCAGTCGTACACGCTCGCGAGCGCGTAGTTGCGCGTCACTTCGGCGCGGTCGATCTTCGGGTTGCTAGCCGACTCCGCGATCTGCTTCTCCCACGCCTGATGCGCCTTGGCCGACGGCGCGCGGACGATCATCGAGTGCCCTAGATCCTCAAGCACGAGCCTGCGCACCGGGATGCGCGGCCCGAGCGCCTCGCGCGCGGCGTCCTCGCGCCTCGCGAGGTCGATCTCAAGCTTCTCGGCGGCGAGCTTTCGCGCAGCCGCGAGGATGGTCTCCTCCTCGGCGCGGGCCTGCGCCTCGGCGCGGTCGTCGTCCGTGAACGCGGCCTCGGCCGCAGCCTTCGCCGCCTTGGCGGCATCAAGGCGCGCCTTCCAATCGATTGCCATGTCGTTACCCCTCTTGCGTACGAAACGCGCGCCACGGGCCCGCTAGAGCCCGCAGCGCGCCACCTAATCAGAACGCCGACGCGCCCGAGGGCACGATGCCGTTCAGCGAGTTGATCGTCTTCCTGTCCGAAGTCCAGTAGACCTGCAAGATCTCCCACGTCGTTTCGACCTCGAGGGCCTTCGACGACGCCTCGGCCGCGGCCGTCCAGTTCGTGCAACGGGCGCCGTCGAGGAGGTCGCTATCCGAGCCGATGTCCGGGTGCGAGAAGTTGACCGTGATCGGCACTCGGCTGTTGCCTCCGCCGTTCGTCGGGAACAGGGGCATGACCTCAGCACGGAAGATCGAAGCGCGGAACTTGATCTTCACGCTCTCGGTCTTGTAGGTGCCCGCGGTCCTCGCGTTCTGCTGCTGCGAGCCCATCATGCGGACGACCTCGGTTTCGAGGGAGTCGCCGTAGCTGGCAGAGAGCGCCTTGATTTCGTGACGGCCAAACGTGACCGTCACAGTCGAGCCGTCGAGCTCGACGTCCGTGGTTCGCGTGATTCCAGCCATGATGCGTTACTCCTGAATGGCGAGCACGATGTCGAGCGAGAGCAGGTAGCCGAAAACGAGCGGGCTCAGGGTGACAGACACCGTGAGCAGGTTGCCGCCCGAAACGGTGACGTACGGCGACACCTGCACAAGCCCCGTGTCGAGGCCGGCCGCGTTGGCGTTCTGAATGTCATTCGTGAAGTTGACGGCGAGCGCCTGGTAGATGACGCCGTGAATGGCATTCCGCGAGACGTCCGTGAGCTGCGCCTGCGAGCCCGGCGAGCCGTCCGCGGGCGTGTAGAAGAGCTTCGCTCCGAGCTGCGAGGTGCCGGCCGACACGGCGACGCGCTCCATGGCATTCGCGATGCGGCGCGTCGGGAGGTTCTTGATGCGCTCATCCGCGGCGTACATGACCCACGGCACGCACGAGAAGACCTGCTCGCGACGGGTCGCGTCGGGGAGGCGCATCACGCAGCCGAAGCGGTTGCCGAGCGTCTCGTTGCTCAGGCCCGTCACCGCGCCTCGAGGCCCTTCGTCGTGGCCGACCGTGACGCCCGCCGCATCGACGAGCGTGAAGTTCGCCATCGGCTGGTCGGAGGGGACGTCGGGGAACGACGAGCGCGATACGCGCACGGCGTCGGCCGCGTACTGCGCGAGGTCGCCGCGAAGGTACTGGTTGCCCGTCATGGCGTCCGTGAGGAGGCCATACGACGCGCGGAGGTGAATGCGCGAGTCGGAGAGACTGTGGAAGCTCGACGCGATGGCGTCGGCCCACTGCTGCTCGGTCTCGCTCGCCTCAAAGTCGGGGAGGCGCGTACGGCAAAGGACCGTCACCCGCTTGCCGACCGCGAGGCAGGCGTCGATCCCCGACGAGATTGCCGCGAAGTTGCCCGTCGACGTGTCGCCCTCGACGACGATGAGCGCCGAGTCGATGGTCGACGCCGCGATGGCCGCGAACGCCGCCGTGAGGTCGTCCGGGCCCGGCTGCGGCGCGAAGGTGCGGCACGAGAACGTGTCGCCCGCGACGATGGTCGCAACAGTGAAGTCGACCTGAATGCCGCTATGCGGAACGATGTACGTCGTCGCCGTGCCGAGCGCGATGATTGGCGAGTAGTGGCGCCCGCCGTCGAGCGAGTAGCGGATCTGGACGCCGGACGTGCCGATGGTCCCGCCCGTGACGCACTTGATCACGAGCTTGTAAGTGCCGTACGGGTGCGAGCCAGAGTGCGCGCTCATCACCGTGACGCCCGTGCCGACCTTCGTGATCGCGCCGAACGAGCCCGCGGTCCCGTCCGCGTGCGTCGCGCTGTAACACGCGACAGGGTACTTGCGCGCCGTGCCCGTGGCTTGCTTCTGCTCGATGATCTGCGCGACCGCGTCGACCGCGTCGCCGTAGCCGAGGGCCGCAACGGCCGCCGCGCCACTCGAATAGAACGAGCTCATGCCCGTGCCCGCGCTCGTCGCGCCGATGACGATTGCGAGCCTGTCGAGCTCGGCGGGAATGGCGATCTGCCCGCGAGCCTCCGTGACCGAGATGCTGAAAACGCCCGACATAGGGGTTACTCCTGTGGGATGGTAGTGACCTCGACCGCCTCAACGGCCGCCGAATCGTCGGGCAGCGCACCGAGCCCGCCGCGGTTGGATGGTAGCACAGGTCGCGCTACTGCGGACGACGCAGCGGCCGCCGCGAGGTTCCAGCGACCACGTCCCGCAGGCTGCGGCGCATGCGTCACGTCGCGAGCGTAAGTGAAGCTGAAGACAAGCCCGGCGCCGAGCATATCGACGTTGACCGGCGAATCGTCCCGAAGACTACCCCACTCGATACGCCCAGGCGCGGCCGTGATAAGCGCGTTGATCACGAGGTCGGCGAGGTAGTACACCGCATCGCAGCGCGACACGTCGGAGCCCGTCTCAGGCCCTCGGACGTAGACGTCGCACGAATGCACGACACTCGCCGCGTTGCCGAGGTTGATCGGTCGGTCGACGCGCCCCGAACCGGCCTCGGGCACGAAGAGCACGCGCGGCCCGAAGCCCGCGCCGAGGTGCTCGAGGTAGTGTTTGCCGACCATGATCGGCGTCGCGTCGCCGAGCTCGGCGAAGGCGTCGATGACTTGCTGGATGACGACGGCCAGCGTCGACGGCTGGCCCGGTTGCGCGACGAGCGGCACGGCTACTGCCCGCCTCGGCGGAACTCCGCGGCAGCCTCGTCAAGGATGATACCGACCCAGCTCGAAATCTGGCTTCGCTTGTCGACTTGGCGCATCACCCAGTCGGCGCACGTCACTTCGACGTTGTTGCCATTCGCGACTGCTACGCTCGGAATGTCGCCGAACTTGGCGAACGAGGGCACGTTACCCCTGCGCGTCGTCGAGTCGGCGCGGAGCTTCGCCTGGATGCGCGGCGCGCTCGCCTGCGCAACGCGCGCGGGAGCTGCCTTGATCTCGATGATGTGCTGCCGAAGACGATTAAACATAGGAGCGCGACCATCCCGCATTCGGACGACCGTAACCCGCTCGAGGTGCGTTGTCGGCGAGGTCGTCCTCGTCTGTCGGCCTGGGCTGGACGGGCTTGCCTGCCTTCCAGTCGGCGAGGAGGAGCTTGTCGAACTCTTCGCGCGCCATGAGCCGGTCGACGGCCACACGATAGGCCGCGTTCTCGACTTGGAGGCTCGTCACCGCGGCTCGAGCCGCCATGCGCGCCGCGAGGCCCACGATGACCTGCGGATAGAGGCCAGTGACCGGGTCGACGAGGAGCGGCGGGTCATGCGCCGTCAGGTGCTCGTCAATCTCCGAACTCACCTCGAGCGCATGCGCTGCGATGCGCCGCAGCGGGTCGACGCATACGCCCCATCCACCGCCCGTGCTCGCCCACGACGCGATGGGCGTCCCGTTGGGCGTGGTCGCGACGTGGATGAGATCCGCGCTAATCGGCACTGGGTAGTACGGCTGGAAACCGCTGATACTTGTCGGGAGACTACCCCCGGAGACCGCCTCGAACGTGATCACGTCCGAGGTGGTCAATCCGTGGGCCTTGATCCGGATGACGGCCGGATTGGCACTCACCGCGTCAGGCACACGAGGACGAGTGACGAATGCCGCCGCGGCAAGGCCGAGCGTGAACACTTCGTCTGTCGTGCAGTATGCGACTGACATGGTGAGTGCCTCTCCTAGCCCTAATTAGGGCGTGCTCTCCGTGTACATCTGGATGCAGTGCGGAAGACCCGCAGCCGCGCCCGCGTCGAGGTCGCCGAACATACGCACCTTGCGCGTCTTCCGGGCTTCCTCCGTGCCGTCGCCGAGGAGCGTGAGCATCGGCGCGAACGTGGCATTCGGGCCGGCCATCTCGCACCACTTGAGCGAGGGACGCGACTGCGAGATCGCGAACCACATCTGCTTGGTCGGATTGGCCACGACGTAGGGATGCGCGTCGAGCTGCGGCGCGATGTGGAAGCGGTACGGCGTGAGGCCGGCCGCGTTCACATACGCGAGCGAGTTCGTGACGTGCTCCGGGGTGAAGGGGTTCGTCGAGGCGACCGCGAGGTTCGCGGGCGTCGTCGTCGTCTGGAGGCTGAGGCTCTGCACCGCGGCCTGCATGAACACCGGGAGCATCGACGTCGGGCCGACGAAGTCGGTGACGCCGAGGCCGAGGGTCATGTTCGCCTTCGACGGGTGCGGCACGCGCGACATGTTGTAGAGGCACTGGCCGAGAACGCCGCTGTCGGTCAGCTTGCCGACGTTGTAGAACAGGTTCGAGAACCGCGTGGAGCGGCTGTCGAGCGGGTTAGAGAAGTGCTGCGGCGTAGCCGAGCCGTCCGTGAAGAGCGGAAGACCGCTCGGATAGCCAGGCTGCGGCAGCGTGAGCGCCTTTGCCGTGAGGCCGAGGCTCGAGTTCGTGAAGCCCGCGAACATGAGCGAGGCCACGAGGTCGGCCTTGAGCGCGCGCGCGTGGCTCACGACGTCATTCGCGAGGCCCTGAACGCCGTAGAACTCGACGAGCTGCGGAATGCCGGCCTGCGTGAGCTGAATCGGCCACTCGAGACCGAGCGAGTACGGCGCGGGCCGCACTGCCACAGAGCTCACGTTGACCTGGTGGTACTTGCGCTCGCCTTCGAACGCCTCGAAGCCGAGGAGCGAGGTGAGGCGCACAGGCACCTTGACGTCGATCATGCCAGGCGTGTACCGCGAGCCGAGGTCGGCCCACGCCACGCTCTGCTCGGGGATCGCCGTGAGGGCCTCGACGCCTTCCGCGTTGAAGACCGTGGCAATCTCGCGAACCTGGTCAGAGATGAGCCCGTGGGCGGTGAACCCAGGGAAGATGTTGAGCGGGAGTACGTTTGCCATGATGGTCTACCTCAGATGACCTTCTGCACGACGCGCACGTTGCCCGTGATCGTCTTGCCCGCGCCGCCCTTGGCGACCGTGATGGTGATGATGTCCGTCTCGAGCAGGTTGAGCGCACCCGCGACGGCCGAGAGACCAAAGGCCTTCGGCACGAAGCTCGTGGCCGCGCCTTGGTTCGCCGCGCGCGAGTCGTAGGTGGCAACCACCACCGCCGCGCCGCCCGCGCCGTCACGCTTGCTGACCGTCACCGTGACGTAGTCCGTGTTGTCCGCGGCAATCGCGGCACCGATGTACTCGACCGACGTCACGACGCCGTGAACCCTCTGGCGCTCGACGGCGCGCTCCGCGATGGTCGCGTTCGCCGCGGCGTCCGCGATGTCGTACGTCGCTGCGTTCACACTGTTCGCGAGAAGCTGCGCGCGCGCGAGGAGCGAGGCCACAGGGCCGCACCACGCAATCGGCGTAGAGTCGACCGCGAGGCCGAACACGAGGCCGCCGAGCGAGCGGTTGCTGCCCGAGTAGTTGCTCAACTTGCCGAGCGTGTTCTCGTCCTTGATGTAGAACGGAACGCCGAAGTCAGCATCGGTGAACCCGTCATTCGACAGGGTCGAGGCCGCGAGGCCGTAGAACCATCGCTCCGTGAGGCGAACCGCGGCCGCGCCGGCCGTGCTCGAGGTGTCGGAGAGCTCGGCGAAGTCGCCGACGCCCGCGGCGATCTGGCTCGGCACCGTGCCGTCGTTCAGCGAGGCGTAACCCGTCGCCGGGTCGACCGTGACGAGCTGGCCCTTGCCGACCTGCGCGGAGGCCGCGAGGGGGCGAGCGACCCAGCCGGGAATCGCGTTGTGGTCAGAGATCGGCGTCCAGGCGCCGTTGAGTTGTGCGGTGGCGGTCATTGTCTAGGCTCCTGTCAACCGTTGGAGAAGGCGCCCATCTGCATGAGTGCAGCGGCCGCCGCGGCGAGCTTGTCCGTCGAGGCCGTAGAGCGGCCAGAGAACTGCGTGGCCTGCGGCGCGACGACGTCGACCGTGGCCTGGTTGGCAGCCTGCACGGCGGCAGTCTGCGAGGGCTGGAACGGCGCGACCTGCGTCGAAGGCGCGCTCTTCAGCTTGCCATTCACGAGACCACGAAGCGTCGAGAGCTTCATCTCGTCGTACATCGGCGCGGGCACCGGCACGAGCTTGCCATTCGACTCGACGTCGACGAACAGGTCGCCGCGCGTGTAGCCGGGCAGGTTCGCCGAGGCGAGCTTGCGGAGGAGGTCCATGCGCTCGCGACGAGCCTCGCGCGCCTTGCTCGCGCGGAGCTCGGCGCGCATCCGCACCGCGTCGGCCGCGTCGTCGGCGAGAGCGCGAAGCGCACCCTCGGCCTCGCGCACCGTGCGGGCGCCCGTGACGCTCAGAGCGGCCTTCGCGAGCGAGACGTAGGGCAGAGCCGCCGCCTTGACCGCGGGCGCGCTGGCGCTCGCGTGGAGGCCGAAGAGCGCGGCCACCGAGCGGTCCTGCTTCGCCGGAGGCGGCTGCATGCGCTTCGGGGGCGGCATCGCCTTCTTCGACGACGGAGGAGCCTCCTCGTCTTCGTCGGCCTCGTCCTCGACCTCGGCCATGTCGGCGTCATCGCCGCCACCGCCGCCGCCGCCGCCGTCACCACCACCGCCGTCGCCGCCACCATCCGAGTCGGAATCGGCGTCGGCGTCGGAGTCCTCGTCGGACTCCTCATCCTCGGCCTCTGCCATCTTCTCGGCGTGCTTCTCGGCGAGCTCGTCGGCGTACTTCGCGGCGAGCGACTCGAGCATCTTCTTCTCGGCCATCTTGCGGGCCTGTTCGTCGAGCTTCTTCACTTGCTCGGGCGACTCGGGCTGTCCTGCCATTGTCAGTCTCCGTGCGGCCACTACGCCGCTTGCGTTGTTGCCAGTCGGCGCGGCCTCTTCGTCGGAGGTCGCGACACCCTCATCGCCCGCCATCGCGAGCGCGTAGGCGAGCACGTCGTCGAACGACGCGACGCCGTCCGCGAGGCCCGCGTCGACGGCCATCTGCCCCGTGAGCGCGTCTGCGTCGAGCTTGATCAAGTCGTCACGCGAGAGACCGCGCGAGGAGCTCACGGCTGACGCGAACGCCTCGAAAGCGATCCACACGTCGCGCTCGCCGCGCTGTTTGCCAATCTCGGAGAGCGGCAGCTCGGGCGCAAACGCGACCTTGCCCGCGCCGGGCGCCGCGAAGTACGTCACCTCGACGCCCTCTTGCGCGAGGTGTCCGGCCTCCGAGCAGTGCGACGAGCGCGCGCCAATCGAGCCTACGATGCCCGCCTCGGGCAAGTAGATTTCGTCGGCGACCGTCGCGGCCCACCAGTAGGCGGCCGAGCCGATCATCTCGTCGGCGTACGCCGTGATGCGTCGGCCGTAGTCAGCTTTGCACTTCTGCACGCGACGAATGGCCTCTTGAAGCCCCGCGTGCGCGCCGCCAGGCGAGTCGATGACGAGCACCACATCGCCCTCGCACAGAGCCGCGCAGAGGCGCTCCGCGATGGCATCGTGCCCGTCCGTCCAGCCACCGCACTCCGAGTGCAGCGACGCGCGCTGCTCGAGCGGGCCGCGCACCGTGACGATGGTCACGGACGGATCGAGGTCGGCCTCGTACACGTCGAGCGTGCCGCCTGTGGTGCCGATAACCTCCGCGCGCATATCAGCTCTCCTCGTCGGCGGCGTTCATCTGCTTCACGAGCTTATCGCACCACGCGCGCCCAGGGTCGCCGCCCCAGAGCAGCCACGCAATCTTGCCCGCGCTCGGATAGCCAGGCTCGCCGGGGTTCCACCCCTCGCCGTCCTTGTCGCTCTCGTGGCGGTCGAAGTAGGCCTTCATCCGACGCGCCGTCTTGGGGCTGATTGCCTTGCCGTTGCTTAGGTCGCGAGCTCGCGCGACGCCAACCGCCGTGCCGCCGCGCCCGTGCTTATCGCGGAGCTCGAGGCCCTTCTTTGCGGCCTCACGAACGCCCTTCGGAGGCGTGAAGTCGATGTGCGCGTACTTGTCGGGCGGCGCGAGCATCGGCGAGGGCTCAAGCGCGGCGCGCGTGATGCGCTCGTTGTACGAGGCGTCCAGTCGCGCACTCGATAGCACATACGAGCGGCCGATAGCCCTGTCGTCGAGGCACACCACGGGGCCACCCGCGTGCGCCGCGACGATCTGTTGCGTCAAGCGGTATGCGCTCACGCGGGCGACTATAGCACAGCCGTTGCGCTTGTGTGAGCCATTCTATGGCAGCGTCGGTGCGGTAGGCGCCGGGAGTTCGCTCAGTTTGCCCGCCATGCCGATAGCACCCACGGGCGCCTCGTCATCAAGCTCACTGGCCTTCTGCGGCGTCGGCTCGGGCGCTCCCATCGTGTCGTCCGCGGGCACGCGACCCGTGCCGATAGGCCGCCACCGGATGCCCCACGCATGGTCGCCCGCACCGGGCGAGCTCGGCGGGATGAGGATGCGCTCGCGCTCAATACCGCATACCGGGCAACGGTTCGTCTTGCCATGCTCGCACTGCGGAATCTGGTGTTGCGTCATCTCCTCGGCGAGCCGCGCCGCGGCCGTGTCGAGCATCGCAATCGGCCCCGCGTCGGCCACGCTCTCACCGGTCGCGTCGTGCGCGGGCGTCGTGCCGATGACCGGGTCGGCGAGCATCGGCGGGCTCGTCACGTCGAAGGCGTCGGCGAGTTGTTGCACACGCTCTTGCGTGATGCGCATGCCCGCCGCGCGCTCGGCCTGGACCTGGGCCACGAGCGCCGCGAGGCGGTCGGCCTGGCTCTTCACGCGCGCGTCGCCGTCCGGGTCAGGAAGCGGAATGTCGAGCACGGGCTCGACCCACTCGCCGATCTGCTTCGCCGAAACGATGGTGTTGCGGAAGTTGAACGAAAGCCACGGGTAGACGTGGCCCTGATTCGCCGCGCGAACCACCGAGGCGAGGTCGCGCGCAATCAAGTCACGACGAACGCCCGCGAAGATGGGCGCCGAGTAAACGCCCGTGCCTCGCGAGAGCGTGCCATCCGAACCGAGGATGATGGCCGCGACATAGGCCCACACGCTTTCGAGCGCGTCCTTGAATACGCCGCTCGTCTCGCCACTAAGGCGCACGAAGTCGAGCTTCGCGCCCGCGGGCAGGACCATGATGCCGTCCGGGTTGCGCACGTCCTGCAACGCCTGGAAGAAGTCGTCGCCCTCGGGCGTGCGCACGCCTGTGCCCGTGGGCATCGTGCCGACGAGCTTCGGGTTGCCATACAGGTCGATGTAGTGGGCCCGCGCCTGCTTCGCGAGCATACCGTCGAGCACCTCGACACCGAGCGCGCGAATGGCACCCGAGAAGTGCGGCTCCTCCTCGTCGGCAATCAAGGTGAACTTGCCGTCACCACTGACGATGTCGACGGGGCCTTCGTTCGTAATGGCCACATACGTCCGCCGATAGCGGTAGTACTGGACTGCCCACGTCGGCCAGCGGCGCGTATAGACGGGCCGCACGCCCGTCTCGGGGTCGGGCTCGCCGTAGACGTGCTGGAGCACGGCGAAGCCCATCATCGCGCGGTCGGCCGCGACGGAGCCCCAAATCGTCTCGGGGAAGTACGGGCTCGGTAGCAAGCCCGCGCGCGGCACGAGCTGCGCCTCGACCTCGGCCGCGAGGATGCGGCTCACGCCGCGCAGGCCGCCGCGGATATGGCGCGGCAGCGAGAGGATCGGCGCCACGCGCTGCGAGAGCGCGGCGAGCACCGGGCCGAATCGGAGCGAGGCAATCGCGAGAAGCGATGACTCGAGGAACACGCCATTGTCGTGGACGGCAATCGCGTTGCGCATGCGGTCGACTGTCCAGCCCTCAAAGGCCAGTGGAGCCGAGTAGGCGCGAAACGTCCTATCGTGGTAGCCTTCGCGGAACTTGAGCGGCGTCGGCGGCGGCGTCGGCTGGTCCGCGGCCCACGCAGGCGGCGGAATGTCGGCCGCGCCCGGCCCGGTCATGGCGCCGCCATAGGGCGCGTTCATCGGGTACTCGGGCGCACCGTAGGTGCCCGCAGGCGTGATGCTCGTAGCGGCCACGATACGGCCTGCCGTCGCCGGGTGAATGCCTACCTCACGCGCGGCCGAGCGAATCGACGCACCGCTTTTCACGGCGGCGAGCATGCGAGTGACGGCCTCGGGCGATTGACGGTGAGCCATGCGCGCCACTGTATCACATGACGCGCCTGCGATGCGTGCTGAGTGACGCACTCCGATGCGACGGCGAGCGTGGGTCGAGCGAACCCAGGCCGCCGAACTGGATTAGCCGCGCGTCGCGGTCGCTCGTGATGCGCTGGTTCAACTCGCGCACACGCTGGGCGAAGCCCTCGAGGTCGGGCCGTCCTGCCATCGCGGAGCCATGCACTCCCATCATCGGTACGCTGGCATTCTCGCGGAGCCAGTAGGCGGCGCGCGACAGGCCACCAAGCGACTCGACGGGCATCGCGTCGACCTCGTCGCGGCACGCGACGGCCGTAATGGTCGGGTTCGCGAGCCATGTCGGAATGGCGGCCGAGTCGGCCGTGATGGTGCTCGCGTGCGCGCGGATGGCCCTCGCGCTCTCGACGTCGCCGCGAGCCTCCTCGCGCTGCGCGACCTCGAGGAGCCCGTCGACGACCACGGGCACGAAGCCCGGCCCGACGCGTGCGATGTGGTTCTGCGACGTGTCGCCGTCTGCGATGGCCTGCGCGTGGCTGCCCGTCGTCGTCCACGCCGACGAGCACCGAATGGCACGGATGCCTGGCCGCGCGCGGAACGTCTGTAGAAGCGAGGCGAGGATTTCCGTCGACGGGTTCGCGCCGCTTGCCTTGTCACGGAGCTTCGCTTCCTCGTCGATGGTCGCCCCGATGGTCGACGGGCCCGACACGCCCGCGATGGTGCTCGCAATCGAGACGAACGCGATGGGCTGCTCGCGCACGTCGAGGAGCTCGAGCGTCGGGTGGCCCTGCGGGTACTTGGGCGTCAGGTTGACGCCGAGGGCCGCGAAGATGGCCTGTAACTCCACGATGCGGCGCCGCGCGTCGCTCGTAGCTACGGAGATGAACGGCCATATCCACCGTTGACCGGGCGGGATGGTGCGCGGCGTGAACAGCGCCTCCGTGGCTGCGATGCGCACAAGCGATGTCGACTTGCCGGCGCCGCGGCCGGCCATGACGATCATCCAGCGTTTGCCGCTCGCGTAGAACGCTTCAACCTGCGAGCGCCACCACGGCGACATACCGGGGAAGCCGCGTGCGACGAGGCGCGCGTCAACCGCTGCGAGGTAGCCATACGCGCCGCCGCCATACTCGGCCGCCTCGCGTTCGAACGCGGCCGCGTCGAGGCCCTCGGGTTCGTCCTTCGCCTTGCCCTTGCCTTTGCCCGTGGGCGACGGTCGGTTGACGGCCGGCGCGGCCTTCGCGCGCTTCGCACCGCCCTCCGCTTCGGCCGCCTCGAGCTCCTCGGCGAGCTCGTCGTCCTCGCGCGCCGCCGCGCGCATCGCGTCGGGATCGACGCCCGCAATCTGACATGCCCAAGCGAACGGAGCGCCCGCGCGTAGGGCTTCAAGGAGCTTGGCACTCATAAGCGGCCTCCCGCGTCCTCAGACGGAGGGGATACGCCCTCGGCCACGGGTAGGCCGTCTGGCATGGTAGCACGCGGTCGATAGGTCATGGGGACGTAAAGCGGGCATTCGTAGCGGTGGCGTCGCGTACAGTGGCACCCCGCGGCCTCGCGCGCCTCGCGTGCGAGCGTGCGCGCCGGCTTGCGCTTCGGCTCGGGCGCCTGGACTTCAAGCGGGCGTCGAGCGGCCTTCTGGGCCTTCTTCTCCTTCGGCCGTAGCAGCCAGAGGCACAAGCCCGCCGCGTCGCGCGCGTGCTCGTCAGCGTCAATCGGCCAACCGGTGAAGCCGATGTCGATAGCCGCTCTCACGCGCTCGTCGCCCTGGAATCCCGCCTTGCTGCGCCCGAGCACGACGCCGCGCCATGCCGACGCGCTGACGCGCACGACCTCGACGCCCGCCGCTCGAGCGGCCTCGCCGACCGCACCGTCAAGCCACGACGCGCGCGCGATGGCGGTCGCCTGGCTCATGTGCGCCGACGCGCGCTCGGCCGACAAGAACACCGCGTCGACGTGCTCAATCACGAGGTGCGTCACGTCGTGTTCGAGGAGCCGCGCTACGACGGTTCGCGCGAGCGCGTCGACGTGCTCCGTCGTCACGGAGTGCCGGAATATCGTGACTTTCGACGAGCCGTCTGCGCGCACGACAACCTTCGGCTCGGCGAGGCGCACGCGCTCGCCCACGGAGAGCGTATCCGCGTGAATCGTGCGCAACGGGAGCGGCCCGACTTCCGCAATCGCGAGGCCCGCATATGCAGAGCCAGGATCGAAGCCCGCAATCCGAGCGCCGGGCTCGACGTGTTTCGGCTCCCTCGGCGCCGGGGCCACTGGGGCCGTCGACCCCAGGGCCCCGAGGCGCGGGCGCTTGTCCTGCGGGGGAGAAGGAGTAACCCCCGCGGCAGCGTTCGCACCTTGGCCCGCCATGCCTTCGTCGATGCCATGAGCCTGCGCCAGAATCTTCGGATCGCGTACCTTGCGCGCTTCACCTCGAGCCGCGAAGAGGGCGAGAGCGCCCGCCATTCTCGCGACGCGGTACTTCGCCCACGCTGGCCAGCTCGGCAGCGCGGCGACCTCTTCGAGCGTCCACCCTCCCTTGTTCCACGCCTTCAAGGCGCGGAGCTCGATGCCCTCGGGGCACGACATCGCTATCACATCGGCGACGCGCTGCGACGCCTCCGAGCCGTGCTCGGTGTTCTTCCACGATTTCTCGGGCCGCACGACGAGGACGCGCTCGACGCCGTGCGCCTGCCAGAGCGGCACGACTTGCGCCGCGAGGTCGTGCGCCGCCTCGTCGTCAACCACGCGACGCGCGTTGTACCTACCATTCGGCTCGTCGAGCGCCACGAGCCGCCCGGCAGGCACGGAGAGCACCGCGCGCACCTCGACCGGGTCGGCCGCCTCGTCGATGACGACGCTCGCGCAGTATCCGTTTCGGAGGGGGAGGAGGGAGGCGATCAAGGTTCGCCCTGCCGGTAGACGTAACCACGACTGCCGTTGTGTTGCACTCGGTGGCGCACATACCCAAGCGCACGAAGGATGGCGCCAGCGCGCATTTGCTCAGGCCGTCCCCATCGGCTCGTTTCGAGCTTCAAGGCGCCTTCGAGCACTTCCGAGATCGTGAGTTCGCCGCCATACTGAGAACGAAGCCAGTCGCGAATCGGCTCTTCCCACGCATCGCGCGATTGCCTATCGGCTTGCTCCGAGCGACACGCCTCGTGTTCTTCGGGTGTGGTCGGATACCACCGCTCGCCGCACAAGTAGAGCTCGCGCGCCTCGGCCCATAGGAGGTCACGGTCGCGACGTAGCTCGTCGAGGAGGATCGGGTGTTCCGTCGCCGCGCGCACGGGCCACCATCGGCGGCCGCCCGTCTCGTCGTGCAGGTACTCTTGCGCCGGATTGATCGTCGCGAAGAACACGCACCGTCGCGGCACGACGACGTCGCGTCGCATGTACGGTGGTCGGTACTTGTCGCTCGCGCTCGACGCGAACGCCTTGATGATGCTCGCCTCGTGGCGCGAATACTGGTCGAACTCGGCCAGCTCGTAGCCCCACACGCCCTGAACGGCGCCGAACCGGTCCTTGCTCGCGAGGTCGAGCGGCGTGTCGCTGTACCACTCGCCGAAGAGCGCACGGGCTGCGCTTGACTTCATCGCGCCCTGCGCGCCCTCGAGGACGAGGGCCGTGTCGACCTTGCAGCCAGGCGCATAGATGCGCGCGACGGCCGATATGAGGAACCAGCGGCCGACCCATCGCGTGTAGAGCGAGTCGGGCACTCCGAGGTACGTCGTCAACCAAGACACGACGTCCGGGTCCGTGCCGCCGACGCGCGAGGCTGCATCCCACTTGCAGTCGTCGAGGTACGCACGCGGTGGGTCAATGGGGTTGCCCTCGCTCGCGACGAGGAGGGCCGCGTCGACCGTCTCTCGACCGGCCTTCAACTGCAAGCTTGGTTCGCGTCGGAGCCACGACATGAGGCGCACGCTATCGGCGTCCGTCCACGTCCCTGCGCGCACCACGGGAGGCGCATCCGTCGCGTGCCACGACGGCGGCTTCGTCGTCACCACCGTCTGGCGGAACACGTCGAACGCGAGCACGCCTTGCCACGCGGGATGATGCCGCAACGTCGCGACGACGTTCGTCACGCCGTCGTCGGGTACCCTGCGCCCGTTAGCCAGCGTGCGGAAGACCAGGTGGTCGAGCCACCCGCCTTCGAGCTCGCGCGGCGCCTCCTCGACTTCCTCAGACGGCCGAAGACGAACGACCTTGCCCTTCTTCGCGGCCATTAGCGCACCCCTACAAGCCGCGTCGACGGGTGCAGGGGCGGAAGCCCCTCGCGACGCAAGGCCGTGCTAGGTACCACGAACCGAGGCGCGTGCACCGGGTGCCGGACGTAGCGCCCCAACGTCGCGACCCGTTCGCCTCGGTACTCGCCGGGCACGTCCCATCCGCGCTCGGAGAGCGCCGAGAAGGCTTCGCGCGCATGCGTGTGCGCCTCGGCCTGCGCTCGCCCCCATCGGCCCGCGAGGCCCCAGGATGCGGGCGGCTTCCACCCGTCCGGCGTAAGCGTCCAGCCGTGCGCCTCGAGGTCAACCTTCACGCTGCACCTGCGCGGCTTGCGGCGCGTCGAGCCCGAGCTGGGCCACGGCGGCGCGGATGCGGTCGCGCACTTGTTCCGTGCCGGGCTTGCCGGCCAGCCACTTACGCACAGTCGGCGGCGAGACGTTCGCCGCGACGCACACGCGGAGGATGTCGTGGTTCGTCATGGGACGCCCTTGGTACCGTTCGTCCCTAGACGTGTCAACGTGTTTTGCCAACGGTTCCGCACGTTTACGTCATACGCTGGCCCACCTGGCGCGTGCGTGTGCGTAGCATGTAGGCACCCTCCTCTCCGGCCTGCTCTTGGGCGCGGCGTGGGAGATCGAGCTCCGCGCCCGCCCGCCCCGCCCGCGAGCCCGCCGCCCTCCCGTCGCCACCCTCGCGGCCC
>Ga0209189_1000246_pt1 | contig 47055 bp, 41 predicted proteins | sample C_130820_EF_Meta_FD_187308 | JGI IMG/M metagenome (GOLD analysis project Ga0209189, IMG submission 187308) | Freshwater microbial communities from Lake Croche, Canada to study carbon cycling - C_130820_EF_MetaG (SPAdes) (version 3) | ecosystem: Environmental > Aquatic > Freshwater > Lake...
GATGGTGATGGCTTTGTTCGGCGTGGTGTATTCGATCTGCTGGGTCAGGATGCGGACTCCCGTGCCGCTGGTGAGCTGGGTCGGGTTGAAGATATTGTATGTTCCAGTCGTGTACTGAGGGCTACCGCCGAAGCGGTCGCGCCAGTTCGACTCGAAGGTCAGGCCCTTGATGCCGAAGAGGGCGTCAAAGTCGTAGAGAAACTTCAGTTTCACTTCCCCATCCCAGTTGCTCCTGGGTTGGTTGGGGAGTCCGCCGGACACCTGACCGAGGAAAAGTTCCTTGGCCTCGCCAGTGATGCTGAATCCATAGGACTTGAGGGGATCCGCAAGACCGAGCCATCCTGCGGTGGCGCCGTTTGTCTGGCGTAGCCAATCCTGACATGCATTGCCTGTGGCAGAAAGGTCGGAGGAAAAAACGACCGAAACAGTAGATAAAATGGCCAAAAAAAGGCCAAGCCATCGTTTTTTCAAGTGGAGCGGGATGCTGATGCTGCGGGTTTTCATTGTTGGTTCAGGGTTTTTTGGTTGATCGGTTGGGGATGGTTTTCAGAAGGAAGGTCAGGGTTTGATAGAGGCTGATTCAGTGCAACAAAGGGAAGATTCGGTAGAGGTTTCGGCGATGATGGAGTGCGTCGCGGTTGCCGATTCCAGCGTGGCGGCGATGAGTCCCAGACCGAGCGCCGAGAGCAGGGCACGGCCAGGGTTGATAGGCTGGATTGTGATGGAGGCTTTCATAAGAAAGGGGATTTATAACACGATCAGATAGGTCGTCAATAAAATTATGAGAGAAATTAGAAGGTTTCCTAGAGTTCAATCAAACGGACCTTCTAGATTGCGAAGTCCTTGTACTCGGGACGGGCAATTTCGGTCGGGGGAAGGAGCATTCCGGCACCCACCGTGGCGTTGGTGCCGGGTTCGATCAGAATGAAGGAGCCGGTGAGGCGGTTGGTGGCGTATCCGTCGTAGACGAGGGGTTTAGCCGTCTTGATCCTGACCTCCCCGAGATCGTTCATCGCGAGTTCCGTCACGTCGGTTTCCTTGTCGAAGTTCGAGATATTGATCCGATCTTCGATTGCCGTAACGGCGGCCTTCACGGTCTGCGTGGTGTGTTTGAGGAGAAACTGGCGTCCCGCCGTGAGGTGGCGAGGAGCCATCCAGCAGATCTTGGCCTGAAGTTCGTTGGAGGCCCCCGGAAGATCGGCCGCATCCACGATCACGTCGCCGCGGCTGATGTCGAGATCATGCTCGAGCACAAGTGTCACGGACTGAGGGCTGAAGGCCTCCTCGAGGGGGCCGCCCAAGGTCCAGATCTGCTTCACGGTGGAGCTGAATCCGCTTGGTAGGACCATTACCTTCTGGCCAACCTTCACGATGCCTCCGGAGATCTGGCCACTAAGGCCACGGAAGTCGTGGAGAGATTTGTCGGTGGGGTTGTTCGGGCGGTTGACCCACTGCACGGGGAAGCGGAAGTTCGTCAGGTTCCAGTCGCTTGCGATGTGGACGGTCTCCAGATGCCCGAGAAGAGTTGGGCCGGGATACCAAGGAGTGTTGGCGGAGGCGGTCACGATGTTGTCACCGTTAAGCGCGCTAACCGGGATGAACTTGACGTCCTTGATGTCGAGGCGCGGGAGGAATTCCTCGAACTGCTCCTTGATCTCGAGGAAGCGTTCCTGGCTCCAATCGACGAGATCCATCTTGTTGATGGCGACGACAAGGTGGGGGATACGCAGGAGGGAGGCGATGATCGCGTGGCGGCGGCTCTGTTCGATGACTCCCTGGCGGGCGTCGATCAGGATGATCGAGAGATTCGCCGTGGAGGCGCCGGTGACCATGTTACGCGTGTACTGCACGTGGCCCGGAGTATCGGCGATGATGAACTTACGGTGGGGTGTCGCGAAGTAGCGGTAGGCGACGTCGATCGTAATGCCCTGCTCACGTTCGGCGCGGAGACCGTCGGTGAGGTTGGCGAGATTGATCTGTCCGCCGCCGGTGATGTCGGCGGAGCGCTCGAGGGCCTCGATCTGATCCTCCATAAGCGACTTGGAGTCGTAGAGAAGGCGGCCGATCAGGGTCGACTTGCCGTCATCGACGGAGCCGCAGGTGTTGAAGCGGAGAAGGTCCACCGGATGGTTGGAAGCAGTCATTTGAGAATTTTAATCAGGAAATCAGGAAGTCAGGAAAAAGAAGAAACGGCGGGGCGATTTGGAATCATTCGATCAGGCATTTCTCTCAGCGCCTCCGCGTCTCTGCGCAAAACCATTCGGGTGAGTCATCATCGGAAAGTATCTTAAAAGTACCCGGCCTTTTTGCGGTCCTCCATGGCCGCCTCGGAGACGCGGTCGTCGGCGCGGGAACCACGCTCGGTGACGCGCGCGGCAGCGATCTCGGCGATGATGTCGTCGATGGTCGTCGCGGAAGACTCCACACAACCCGTGGAGATGATGTCGCCGATGGTGCGTACCCGGACGATCAGATCCTTAACCTCCTCGTTGGCCTTCGCCGGCATCAGTTCGGTGTCCGGAACCCACTGACCACCGCGTCGCACGCAGCGTCGCTGGTGGCTGAAGTAAATGGAGGGAACCTCAAGTTTCTCCCGCTGGATGTATTCCCAGACATCCATCTCGGTCCAGTTGGAGAGAGGAAAAACACGCATGTTCTCTCCGGGGTTCAGGCGGCCGTTGTAAAGGTTCCAGACTTCAGGCCGCTGGTTCTTCGGATCCCACTGGCCGAAGCTGTCGCGGAAGCTGAAGAAGCGCTCCTTGGCGCGGGCCTTCTCCTCGTCGCGCCGGGCGCCGCCGATGCAGCAGTCGAAGCGGAACTCCTCGATCGCACCGAGGAGTACGGGGATCTGGAGTTGGTTGCGGCTGATCTGTCCGGGAGCCTGCACGGCCATTCCTTTTTCCAAGGCATCATCAACGGTGCGGACGATGAGCTTGGCGTGGAGTTCTTTGGCGCGACGGTCGCGGAACTCGAGGAGTTCGGGAAACTCGTGACCGGTCGCCACATTCAAAAAGGGGAGTGGAATGTCGGAGGGGCGGAAGGCTTTCTCCGCCAATCGGAGGAGGCAGATGGAATCTTTTCCTCCCGAGAAGAGAATGGCAGGACGATCAAACTCGGAGGCAACCTCGCGCATGATGTGGATTGCCTCGGTCTCGAGGTAGTCCAGATGGTTCAGGTGGTATGATTTCATCGTATGGGGAATGGGTGATCGGTCATGGGATTTGGGAAGAGCGAAGGCAGTCAGCTCCCGATTACTGATTTTCCCCATCCGGCATGCAACCCGCATTCGCGTTTCTCGTCGGCCTTGGCAGGATCGAAGTAGTCCCACTCGTTGGAGAGATTGTGTTCCGACAGATAGGCCGCCATCTCGGCATCGGAGAAGTAAAAGACGGGGCTGATCTTGAGGGAGCCGAAGTTGGCATCGGCCGAAACGATATCGAGTTCCGCACGGTTCGGGTTCTGCACCTTGCGAAGGGCGGTGATCCAGATAGTCGGGGAGAGTTCGTGCATCCCCCGTTGGAAGGGTTCGAGTTTCATCAGGGCGCTGAACTTCTTGAGCCCCTCCTCGTCTTCCGGAGTCGGAATGGGACCGTCGATGGCGTCCCGGTGAGCCGGAGTGATTTTAGGGAGATAGGCTTTGAGGTTGAGGCCGAGAAGGTCTGTCAATTCCTCTGCGTGACGGTAGGTAGCGGGTCTGTTGTATCCGTGATCAACCCAGAGAACCGGAATATCCGGCTGAGCCTGCGTGGCCAGATGAAGGACGACCGCCTCATAGGGACGGAAGTTTGTCGAGACGATGGCATTGCCACCCGACTCCTTGGCACGGTCGATCGCCCAGCGGGTGATCTCCAACGGGCTTTTCTCCCGGAGTTCGGCGTTCCAGGCGGCGATCTGTTCAGCGGAAACCTTCACAGATGAAATCAGTCTTCCTGGGCGACCTTCGGGGCGCCGACGCTGTGAAAGGTGGCGTCCGCCGGGAGGATCTCCCGATCGCAGAAATCACCGAACCCTTCGCCTTCCTGACGCTCCTTGGCATAGCGCTTGATGATCGGGGCAAGCGTGCTGACCGCGTCGTCTATCGTGATGCTCGGCGAGAAGAGTCGGTTGAGCCTGGTGCCGTTGTACTTGGCTCCCAGATAGAGGGCGTACTTGCCCGGGGCCTTGCCCACGAATCCGATCTCGGCGAGGTAGGGCCGGCAGCACCCGTTGGGGCACCCAGTGATGCGGAGGCTTATCGCATCATGGCGCAGTCCGGCTTCGTCGAGGACGTTCTCGAATTTACCAAGGATCGATGGGAGATCGCGCTCGCTCTCGGCAAGTGCCAGACCGCAGGTGGGGAGAGCCACGCAGGAGAGGGCATTCAAGCGGAGGCCGGAGCGGTCGTTTTCATGCGAGAGACCGTGCTTCTCGAGGATGGCGCTGATCTCTGCCTTCTTGGCCGTACTAACACCGGAGATGGTGACATTCTGCGACGGGGTGAGGCGGAAGTCTCCCTCGTGGATCTCGGCGATCTCGCGCAGGGCAGTCTTCATCGTCCAGCCCGGGACGTCCTTGATGCGGCCGCTGAGGATGTGGAGGCCGTAGAACCAGGTGCCGTCCGAGCATTCGTGCCAACCAAAGGGATCTTCGATCGTGGTGAAGTGGAAGGGGCGGGCAGGTGCAAGCTGGAAGCTGATGCGATTCTGGACCTCGCCGCGGAACCAGTCGATCCCTCGATCCTGGATGGTGTACTTGAGGCGGGCGTGCTTGCGGTTGGTGCGGTCGCCAAAGTCGCGCTGGGTGGTGAGGACTGCTTCGCCGACCTCGTTTACCTTGTCGGCCGGGATGAATCCCAAGACATCGGCCAGGCGGGGGAAGGTCTCCACGTTTCCGTGGCTCATGCCAAGGCCGCCGCCGACAGTCACGTTGTACCCGGCAAGTTTTCCGTTCTCGACGATTGCGATGTAGCCTAAGTCCTGGGAGAAGACATCGACATCATTGGATGGGGGGATGGCGAAGCCTGTCTTGAATTTCCGGGGGAGATAGGTGTCGCCGTACATCGGTTCCAGCTCGGGTTCGCCGCCGGCCACCAACTCCTCATCGAGGTATATCTCATGGTAGGCACGGGTCTTGGGGAGTGCGTAATTACTCCAACCGGCCGCATGCTGATAGACCTGCTGGAGGATTTCCGATCGCTCGGGGTTTGGCGGGGCCATCACGTTGCGGTTCACATCACCGCAGGCGGCGATCGAATCGAGCAGGGCCTGGTGCATCCCCTTGATGAGTTTCTTGACGTTTCCCTTGAGGACTCCGTGGAACTGGAAGGTCTGGCGCGTGGTCAGGCGGAGGGAAGGGGAGGCGACGGCATCGGCCAGTTTGTCGAGGACGAGCCACTGCTTCGGGGTGGCCTTTCCACCGGCGAGACGGACGCGGAGCATGAACGCAAAGGCTTTTTCCTTACCCTCCTTCTTGAGCGCGTTGCGGAGATCGCGGTTATCCTGCATGTAGAGGCCGTGGAACTTGGAGAGTTGGTTGCTCTCTTCAGAGATGTTGCCTGTGGAGGTGTCGGCCAGATCGGCGGCGATGTTGCCGCGCAGGTGGCGGGAATGGATTTTCATTCCCTCGTTGGCGGCGAGTGGCTTGGTGGGAGTGGCGTCTGTGCTCATGGGATCAGTTGGTGATGGTAAAAGTGAAAAGTAACAGGCTTAGAATCTAAAGAAAGACGACCTAAAAGATAGATGGAAAGTGTTTTCGTCGGACGATTTGTTTGGAAAATGTAGGATCCTTGGAGCTTTTTAATCAGCAAAGAATGGGATTTTATCAGAAGACCTACCTCTCGCTAGAAAAATCAGCAATCTTTCTATAAAGATACGATCTATAAGATCGTATAATGAGCTTGCGCCGTTCAAGTTTTGGAACGTCTCCTCGCTTCACGCCCGGGGGTGGGCTGCATCGTAGGCCCGCTTCAACCTCTCTGTGGTCACATGGGTGTAGATCTGTGTGGTGGTCAGGCTGGCGTGGCCGAGGAGTGACTGGACGCTGCGGAGGTCGGCTCCATTGTCGAGCAGGTGCGTTGCGAAGGAATGGCGTAGCTTGTGGGGGCTGAGTGTCGCTGGGAGGCCGGCTTCCCGGACATAGTTTTTCAGCAGCAGCCAGATGGAGCGGTGACCGAGACGCTTGCGGCTTTTGTTGAGGAAGAGAGGTCCCGATTGGACATTCGCCTGGTGGCGGTAGCGGGAGACCGCTTCCAAAGCGGGGCTGCCGACGGGTACGATACGCTCTCGGGAGCCTTTTCCCATGACCCGGATTGTCTCGCCGATCTGATCGAGATCGCGCACATCGAGTGCCGCGAGTTCGGCAAGACGCAGGCCCGAGGAGTAGAAGAGTTCCAGAATTGCGGTGTCACGGGCCGCCATCCATTCCGGGGCCTGTTTGGATTTCGCCTTGGCGGCTGGCTTTTCCATCAATGCCGAGACCTGGGGAACCGTGAGGAACTGCGGGAGCTTTTTCTCCAACTTCGGAAGGGAGACTAACTTCAGGACATTCGACGGGATGACATTCCGGTCCGTAAGATGATTGAAAAAACTGCGCAGCGCTGCAAAGGAGAGCCGGATCGTGGCGCGTGATCGCCCGCGCTTCATCTGATCAAAAAGGTGGGCTCTGAAATCATCGGGGGTGGCATCGGTCCATGCCAGCGCAGGGCGGAAGGCGCGGAATTGAGACAGTGCCTGCCGATAAGAGCGAAGCGTCTGGGGAGAATAGTTTTTCCCGTTGCCCAGGTAATCGAGGAAATCCTCCGCAAGGAGATCGGCCGCTACATTCTTGGGAGAGTCGGAAGGCCTCTCCCATGAATGATTGCTTTGGGATCGGTCCATTGGTGGAGGATAAAGCCTTGGAAATCGGTTTTGTATCAGGAAATCAGGAAAATAACGAGATCCCCAAGCCCTTGTCCGCATGCATCGCTTCCATCCAATCGTGACGGAACCGTTGGGTTTTTTGTTCACCCTTCCGCCATGAGTTCGTTTAAAAGAATTGTTTCACTGCCTAGTCGTCGAAATCTCCTGATGCGCATCCTCTTCACCAAACTCCGTCATATCGGCGATAACCTCCTGATCACACCGATCATGGTGGCGACGAAGAGAAAGTACCCAGAAGCCGAGATTTGGCTGGCAGTCCGCAGGAGTACCGAGGGCATTCTGGCTGGCTGTCCCGAAATCGACCGGATCGTCACCACCGCGCGTCCCGAGGAGTCCATGCGATCATGGAGGAACAGGGTGGAGGATCTGAGGACGCTTGCACGGATTGCCCGCACGCATTTCGACTACGCCTTTGAGTTGGGAGACAACGACCGGGGGCGCCTTTTGGTAGCCGCCTCGATGGCTCCGTTTCGGGGTGCTCACCGCGGGGAACCTGGACTGAACGCATTCTGGCAAAGGGCTTTCACGGACATCGTGCCGACCGACCGTTCCGCCATGCATCAGGTGGAGATGGATTACATCATCCCCAAACGGGTTTTGGGACTTCCGGAAGAGCCTCCTCCGATGAGGTTTGATGCCGCCGCAACCCGCCCTTGGAAAGGGTTGTTTGATCCGGAGAGGGAGGATTTTGCGGTTCTTCACGCGGCCACGCGCTGGGAGAGCAAGTCGTGGCCAATGGAGAGGTGGAGGGAAGTCCTGGGGCGAATCCTGGAGTTTACGCCCCGGGTGATCGTAAGTTGCGGGCCCGGCGCCGAGGAGGTTGCCGGGGCCGGATTTCTCTGCGCCGGATTCGGTGATCGTGTCATCACGACGGGAGGCACGGCTTCGTGGAACCAGCTCGCCTGGCTTCTGGCCAGGGCCCGGTATTACATTGGTGTGGATACAGCGGCGATGCACCTTGCCGCGGCAATGCAGTGCCCCGCGGTGACCCTTTTCGGTCAGACCATCCCTGGACAGTTCGGCCCTTGGAAATCACCCCATGTCATGGTGGCGCCCGCAGGGAGGAGTGTGGGGGAGCCTTCCGAGGATCCTGGGAAACTGCCGAATCACCGCCTTCTAGAGATCAGTAGCGATGCGGTTGTCGCGGCATGCCGCCAAGCATCCGGTATGAGGCGTGAAGACTTTCATTCATGAGCGATCCGAAGTTCACTATCGGATTCCTCCGTAGGGGTTATTCGCCAACCGGTGGGGTGGAAGTTTATCTCAAGGGTTTGGCCCGCGGACTTCTGGCGGAAGGTCATCGACCTGTTCTTTTAGGAACGGAGAACTGGCCCCAATCGGAATGGCCGGGCGGGGAAATCCTTCGCTGCAGGGGAAAACGGCTTTCTGATTATGCAGTCGATGCAACCCATCACAAGCAGACCGCAGGGATTCATTTTGATCTGACTCTGTCCGTGGAGAAAGTTCCTGATTGCGACATCTATCGTACCGACGAGGGGTTGCACGCAGCATGGCTTGACCAGCGTTTACCATACATCTCTCTCCTTGCCCGAATCTTCCAGCGAATCAGCCCAAAGCATCGTGAAAAGCTGCGTCTTGAACGGGAAATCTTTCTTCCCGAACGGACGCGGCGCGTGATTTCCATCTCCCGAAAAATCAGTCATGAAATAGGCGAGTACTATGACTATCCGGCCGAGCGGGTATCTCTGATCAGGAATGGGGTTCCTTCGCGCAAGTTTCCGACGATCGTCGAGAAGAGAGCCGCCCGTAAGGGGCTTAATCTAAGTGAAACAGACAGGGTTGTCCTCTTTGTCGGTACCGGATGGGAACGCAAGGGGCTCAGGTTTGCCATACGTGCGGTGGAGGGAATTGGTGATCCCAGAGTCAGGCTTGTGGTCGCGGGAAAAGGCCCCGTTAGAAAGTTCACCTCTCCTTTCACGCACTACCTCGGCCCTGTGAATAAAATGGATGAGGTCTATGCTGCGGCCGACATTATTATTGTCCCGTCGATTTTTGAACCCTTCTCACTAGCCGCCTTGGAAGCTCTGGGTGCGGGGATTCCGGTGATCACTAACGAATGTGTCGGGATCTCGGAGATCATGACTCCCGGAATCCATGGCGAGGTGATCTCTGCTCCCTCCGATGTCATCACTCTGACCGCTGCTCTCCAAAAATGGCTTCTGATTCTGGCTGATCCTGATCGATCGGGTCAGGTCCGGTCGAATTGCTCCGCGCTGGCCTCCGAGTTCACGCTTAAGCGCAATCTTGACGAAACATTAGCCGTGATCCGTGAGGTGATTGCGGAGCGAGAGTGAGCTATTAAGAGACGCGCTGGACGGAGACTTCGACGACCATTTCCCGCGTTCCCTTTCCTCGGAAGGTCCCCCCCACGGGGCGGATGTCGGCGTAGTCGCGTCCTACTGCGATCTTCACATAGCGCGAGTCGGTCTGCCGACGATGGGTGGGATCGTATCCCTTCCAACCGAAGCCCGGGAGGAAGACCTCGACCCAGGCATGGCTCGCCTCGATTTCACCCGGGAATTTCCGCGGATTGAGGAAATAGCCACTGACATAGCGTGACGGGATGCCATGCGTGCGGAGCAGTCCCAACATCAGGTGGGCGAAGTCCTGACAGACTCCCTGCTTCCTCTTGATCACCTCGAAGGCGCGGGTGTTCACATTGGTCGAGAGGGGGCTGTACTTGTAATTGCGATGGATGTGTTCGCCGATTGCCACGGTGTCACTCCAGACATCACGCAGGCTACCCGGAAGTGCGTCGACCGCTTCGCGCCAGACATCTGCTCCCAAGGAAACGAATTCCGAACTGTGAAGGAAATCGAAGTATTGCTCTTGCAGCCTGGGGTCGAGCAGGGATTCGGGACCGGCTTCCGGAACTGGGCCCCGTGACTCGGGTAGGGTCTGGACAACGGAAACCGCCTCCACCTCGAGGGACTCATGCGGATTCTGGACATCAAAGTAGTGGACGCAGTTTGAATAGAAGTCCGGGTAATCCCACACCTGCGCATCGGGATCGAGGCGGAATCGGAATTCACGGCATTGCTGTAACTGGTCGGTTACTGGCTGGAGGCGTGCCTCGTTAAAACTGTCCTGGACGGGCCCCTCGTAGGTGTAGCGCGTGAGGTGGGAGATGGTCAGGAGCAGCGGTTCGATCCAAGGGGGCTCCACCGATGAGGAAGATGTGGTGTCGCTTTGCGGAATCATTGCTGTTGCTGCATCTGCTGCTGGTGAAGGAGGATCTCCGCCTGAATGTCGACCGGAGGGTGGAACATGTATTCCCGGTAGATATGGTCGTCGAGTCGGTCGAGCACTGTCTGGACGCCCTGAAGGAACTCATGCAGACCGCTGGTCTGAATCTCATCGATCGTCAGGAAATTCAAATCGGAGAGGAGTTTGCCAAAGGCACGCTCCTCCGGGCTCCTGTATTCACGCCGCTCCTTCCCGCTCAGACGATGGAGTTCGTCATCGAGACGCTGCATGCAAGCGCGGATCGAGCGCGGGAAGGTCGTGGAGAAGATCAGAAACTCCGCCACCTTCTTCGGAAGGATATCCTCCACGTGGAATCGTCGGTAAGCCTCCAGAGCGCTCGCCGAGCGGAGGATCGCCTGCCACTGTGCCGCGTCGACCGCGCCGCCGATATCGGCTACGCTGGGGAGCAGGATATGGTATTTGATGTCGAGGATCCTGGTGGTCTTGTCGGCGCGCTCCAGGAACTTGCCGATATTGATGAATTCGTACCCCTCACTCCGCGTAAAGGTGGAGGCGGTAAGGCCCTGGAAGAGGTGGGAGTATTTCTTGATCTGCTCGTAGAAATCGTGGGCTCCCGTCTGCCAGATCTCCCGCGCATTCCTCGACTTGAGGAAGAGATAGCATTCGTTCAGCGACTCAAACATCTCCAGGGAGATCTGATCGCGCACCTGTCGCGCGTTTTCACGGGCGGTGAAGAGGCAGGAGATGATCGAGTTGGGGTTCTCCTCGCGGAAGGTCAGGAACTCGGTGACATTCTCGCTATCCGCCCGGTCGTAGAAACTGAAGAAGGTCTCCTCGTCTCCCGCCGAACAGAGGATGGGGAGCCAGTGCTCCTTGAGTTGCTGATCGTTGAAATCCGCGAAATCGAGCATCAGTTGCAGGTTCACGTCGAGCAGGCGGGCGACGTTTTCCGACCGCTCGATATAGCGGCTCATCCAGTAGAGGGAGTTGGCGACGCGAGAGAGCATGACCTGCGAGTCACGTCTTTCGGTGATCGGCTTCTGGGCCGTGGGGGTGGGAAGATCATTCATTGTCTGGAAATTATTCCGACCCGAAGTCCTAGGAATCGCCGTACAGGACCCATGTGTCCTTGGATCCCCCTCCCTGAGAGGAGTTCACGACGAGCGATCCTTTTCTCAGGGCGACGCGGGTGAGTCCGCCGGGAGTAACCGTTGTTTTTTCCCCGAAGAGGATGTAGGGACGCAGGTCGACATGTCGACCCTCGAACCCTTCTCCCGAATCGCCGTGGCACCAAGTGGGGTGGCGTGAAAGGGAGATGGGGTGCTGGGCGATGAAGTTGCGGGGATTTGCACGGATCTGCTCACGGAAGCTTTCGATCTCCTCTTTGGAGGCCCATGGGCCCATAAGCATCCCGTAGCCGCCGGCTTCGTTCGCCGACTTCACCACAAGCTTCCCGAGATTCTCCATAATGAAGCCACGGTCCTCGGGTTCGCTGGCCAAGAAGGTTCCCACATTCGGCAGGATCGGTTCCTCGCCGAGATAGTATTTGATGATCTTGGGGACAAAGTAATAGACCACTTTGTCGTCGGCGACGCCGGTGCCGATGCTGTTGGCGAGGCTGACATTGCCGGAGCGGTAGGCATGGACGAGTCCCGGAACCCCTAGCAGCGAGTCGGGACGGAAGACCGTCGGGTCTAGGAAGTCGTCGTCGATCCGTCGGTAGATCACGTCGACCGGGACGAGTCCCGAGGTCGTCCGCATGTAGACCTTGGCGTCGCGGACAACGAGATCGCGTCCCTCGACGATCGGGATCCCCATCTGGCGCGCCAGGAAGGCGTGTTCGAAGTAGGCGCTGTTGAAGACGCCGGGCGTCATCAGCACGACATTCGGTTGCGAGGTGCCCAGCGAGGGGGGTGACACATGCTGGAGGAGCTTGCGGAGTTCCGTCGCATAATTGTCGACGGGTTGCACACGGGCCGAGCGGTAGAGATCAGGGAACGCCCGCTTCAGTGCCGCGCGGTTTTCCAGCATGTAACTTGCGCCCGATGGGCATCGGAGATTGTCCTCGAGGACAAGGTAGTTGCCACAGCGATCGCGGATGAGGTCGGTGCCGCAGATGTGGATATAAATATCCTTCGGCACATTGAACCCCATGAATTCACGACGGAAGTGCTTTGCTCCAAGGATATAGTGGGGTGGAATGACGCGGTCCTTGAGGATTTTCTGCCCGTGGTAGATGTCGTGCAGGAAGAGGTTGAGCGCCGTGATCCGCTGGATGAGTCCTTTCTCGATTTTCTGCCACTCGCTGTCGGGAATGACCCTGGGGACAAGGTCAAAGGGAAAGATCCGCTCAGTCCCCTGATCGTCGTTGTAGACGGTGAAGGTGACTCCGCTGCGCATGAATGCGAGATCAACCGCCGTCTGTTTCCGGCGGTGCTCTGCTTGGTCGAGGGTCTGGAATCGATCGGCAATCTTCCCGTAGTGGGGCCTCACGGTCGCCTTGTCGGCGAACATTTCGTCAAAGAAGTCTTCGGGTTCGTAGCGGTCGAGGAGCATGAATCTGATGTATGGGGGGTGGAAGTCGGGGGGTGCAAGTTGGTAAGCAATTCCCGGGCCATAGTCGCCGCCTCTTTAAAAGATCATTTTTTTAGCAGCAGCTCCTTGATCCTGTGCTCGTAAGAGTCGCGGGCGTTCAGGTAGGCAAGGCATCCGTTGCGGTCCATCAACCAGAGGGTGGGGAGCGTGTTGATGCCGAAACTCCGGGCAAACCCGTTCTGCCAACCTTTTCCGTCAAAAAACGTCGGCCAGGTGATCCCGAGCGAGCGCATCGCCGCGTCGAGATCACCCCTGTTGCGGTCGAGGCTGACTGTGACCACGCGGAGGGACGGGCACTCGGCCGCAAATCTCACGAAGTACCCCATCCAGACGAGACTGGGTGCGGATTCCGCAGACCAGAAGATAAGGGCTGTCACGCGACCGCGTTCCTTGGAAAGATCAACCCTGGTCCCGTCCGTCGCGGTGAAGGCGAGGTCGACTGGTTTCCCCAGTTGATCGAGTTGTTTTTTGTCATCCCGCAGTCGCTGCAGGAGGCTCTCCTCGCTGCAAAGGGACATGGCCTGATCGAGAAGGCGGGACTTGAGTTCCGGGTGGGTGTTGCAGAGCGCGGCCGCCTCGGCAAGCAACCGGGCCGCGCGCCGATCCTTCGGAAAAGCGGCGGCGAAGTTCCTGGCATTGGCCACCGCATTGTCACGTCGCACATCGGGTGTGTCGCCCAGATCCTGCCACTGGAGCGAGATCCTGCGGAACATCGCATCGGCTTTCAGGGAGTCGTCCGGCACCTGATGCTCCAACTCTTTCAGTGTTGCAATCGCCTGCTGCACCCCGGTTTTGTCAGCCGAGAGGGAGGCAAGCCTTCCCTGCGCCGAAGCAAGCCTCACACGTGACTCCCAGGCATAGGGGTCGTTGGGTGAGGCTTTCAGAAAAGCCTCGTTCGCCGTGATTTGGGAGCGGATATGCTTGGACATGGCATCACGGGCCTTGGCAGGGTCGGCGGAGAGTTGTGTGATCGGGACATCAAGGGCGGTCACTTCATCCCATCCGGCGAGGAGTCGGGAGATCGGCAGCAGGATTGCGAGAAAAAGAAGGGTGCGGGCATTCATCGTGTGGATCCTGTGGTTGGGATTGTTGTGTGTGATGGATTCTTGAGTGTCAGAAAAACGGGGCAGTGGTCGCTGGCCTCGTTCCAGAAAGGAGGGCGGGCAATGCCTGATTGAGAGGAATCGATTTCATCCTCCAGTCTCTTGGAGACCATGATGTAGTCAATCCGGGAGTAGATGTCGGCCGCCGCCCAGTATTCCGTCCAGAACTCCCCCCGGTCATCGGCCAAGGGGAGGGCCTTCAGGCTGTCGGGCCACTCGGGCTTACCCAGGATATGCCAGATGGCCTTCTCGTTCTTGGTGTCGTTGAAATCGCCCATAAGGATGAGTCGTGCCGAGCGATCCGCACGGAGAATCTCCCTCACGTAGCGTCTCAGATACTGGGCCTCCGCTTCACGCAGGCCCGCCTCATCGTATTCGGCGACCTCAAGTTTGGCTTTCAGGTGAACGCAGAGGAAGCGGATCCTCCTTCCCGGTGACTGCTCCACGGTAACGTCGAGAATGCCGCGTGGACTGTGCAGCATGACCCCGTTCACAAGGAGCGGGAGGTCGTGCTGGGAGTGGTTTTCCACAATCGGATAGCGACTCAGCAGGGCCAGATGTCGGGTGGTGTCCGCCGCCTGCAGGTATTCCGAATAAGGAAGCTCTACCCCGGCCTTTCGGAGGCGTCGTTGCAGATCCTCAAACTGTCGGGGTTCCCCGATCTCCATCAGTCCGAGAATATCGAGACGGAGCATTCCGATCATCCGGACGACGGCATCCTTTTCCGAATCGGGTTTTCCTGCATTAGTCCGGAGTCGCCCATTGATCCTCCGGCCCATGGTCAGATAGTTCTCCACGTTATAGGTGGCGATGCGGAGGCCCGCCGAGGATCCGGGAGCTGATTCCCTCCCCGCGGGCGCAGAGAAAAGGAACCCCGACACACCGCAGAGAAACGCCGCGAGACACAGGAGGATGTTTCCTGTGCGGATGGTATCCTTCCTCACCGGGAAGTTCTTAGGACGGCTTCTGGTCTTCCTTCGCCTCTGGGGCGGCTGGCTTGGCCACTTCCTTGTCAAACTCCTCTTTCGCCTTCTTGAACTCGTTCACGCTCTGACCGAGTCCGCGGGCAAGCTCCGGGAGTCGCTTGGCTCCGAAGAGCACCAGCACGATGACCAGGAGAATGATAAGATCCGGCCCGCTAGGGATGCCGAATGCCAGAATCGGGCTGGAGGCGAGCGGTGAAGCGATCATGTTCTTCTGGAATCCTTCACCAGCACAGCCGCTTTTGCAATAAAATCCCTCGATCTCGTGCGGCATGGTATCCTTAGGAACGTCTTGGAAATCAATGGGCCGATTCTTTCTTGATCGGAGCGCATTGTTCCCCAAGCCTTTTGATCCGCCCGAGCACCCTTCAATCATGACAAGACTCCGATCACTTTTCGCAGGAACCATAACAGGCACCCGTCCATGCACCGGGAGGGGGGCGCGATGAACGCGGCGGTAGCCGACGGTGCGACTGATGCCGATGTCAGGGCGATCCTTGAGCGGTTCGCCTCTGGGGTGGGCATCTCCCCATCGGGCATGAAGATCCGGCGCTCATCCTCGCGATTCTGCCTCGGGGTCGAGCATGGCGACTACAACGGGACCGAGCTTTTCGGAGTCGGCACCGATCGGTTTATCTGGATGGCTTACAAGCCCAATGATTCGGGCAGGCTCCGCCTTTTCAGCGGGAATTTTCCCGAGGACGGCCTGATCGACGTGCCGCTGGATGGGATTCCGGAGCCGGGATCCCTGAAGGACTCGTGGGCGCGCTTTCCGCTTGGGGTTGCATGGATTCTGAAGCGTGCCGGTCATGGGCTGAAACGGGGCATGGACGCCGTGCTCCACGGAAACATCCCGGGCGGTGGCATGTCCCGTTCCGCATCGCTGACGCTGAACCTGCTGATTACCCTTGCGGAGGTGAACGGCATCGACCTTGCCCCGGGAATGGCTGTCGTCGATCTCGCACAGGCCGTGGAGAACGATTACATCGGCTCCCCCTGTGGAAATCTCGACCAGATCATGATCCTCTTCGCACGCGAGGGCATGGGGACGCATTATAACCCGGCCGACCGTTCGATCAGCCATGTCCCTCTTGCCCCGCATGCGCCCGAATTCCGCATCATGAGCCTGGATACCGGGACTATGCGCCCAGGTCTCGAGAAATCGACCTACAAGATCCGTCACTCCGAGTGCCGTGAGATGGTGGAACTCTGCCGGGAGCCGTTCGGGATCAATTCCCTAGGCGATGTCCGCACCGCGGAACTTCATGCAGCGATCCTTGAGAGATTCAGTACCACCCATCCCCATCTCTGCCGCCGCCTCACCTACATCCATGCGTCCCAGCGGCGCTTCGGCAGGATGCTGGAAGCCTGGCGGCAAGGGGATGTTGCGACCGTGGGGGAGGTTTTCCGTGCGGATGGCATCGGGTTGCGTGACGACTACGAGATTTCCGGCAAGGAACTGGAAACCATGTGCGATATCGTGAGAACTATCCCGGGGGTCCTCGGCGAGCGGATGCTCGGCGGCGGCGACAAGGGGGCCAGCGGAGCGCTTGTCCTTGCCGGGAGCGATGAGGCGGTGCGTGCGGCGGTGGGGACGGCCTACCCCCGGAGTCATCCGGAATACGCCGACCGGTACGCCGTTCACTCTTGCAGGATGGTGGACGGGATCACGCTTCTCCCCGGATGGTAGTCGGGATCGATTTTCCTTCCGCTCCATCCTGCAAGAATCACTTTTTACTTTCCACATGCTCCGTTCGCACCGCCGTTGGAATCCGCTCACCCGCGAGTGGTTGCTTGTCTCTCCGCACCGGGCCTCCCGACCTTGGTTGGGGCAGGTCGAGGCCGTTTCCGAGGGGCGTCCCGCCTACGATCCGGAATGCACGCTCTGTCCCGGAAACACACGTGCCGGAGGTGAGGTCAATCCCAAGTACGCCGACACTTTTGTCTTCGGGAATGATTTTCCCGCGCTCCTCTTCCCGGATGAGTCCACCGGGACCGGAGGGCAACATGATTCGCCGCTGTTCCGGACACGGGAGGTTTCCGGAGAGTGCCGGGTTATCTGTTTCTCTCCCCGGCATGACCTTTCGCTTGCCCAGATGACCGCTTCCGAAATCGAGCGCGTCGTGGTGACCTGGCAGTCGCAGTCCGCGGAACTGGGAACCCGCAACCGCTGGGTACAGGTTTTCGAGAACAAGGGTTCGGTCATGGGGTGTTCCAACCCCCATCCCCACGGACAGATCTGGGCGGGTGACTTCATTCCCGAGGAAGCGGCCAAGGAGAATCTCTCGCAGCGCGACTATTTCCGAGAACACGGCCGTCCGTTGCTCCTCGATTACGCAACCCGGGAACTGCGCGACGGTTCCCGCATCGTCGTCGAGGGTGAGCACTGGATGGCCGTTGTTCCGTTCTGGGCCCTCTGGCCCTTTGAGACGCTTCTCCTGCCGAAGAGCGAGCATATTGCGCGGCTTGTTCCGATGAAGTTGAACATCCGTTTCGATCTGGCCGAGACGATGCGCCGGCTTCTTGTCCTCTACGACAATCTCTTTCAGTGCTCCTTCCCCTACTCCATGGGATGGCACGGTGCACCGTTCCTTCCCGACGAGGGGGAAAAGCCTGAAGAATTCTGGCAACTCCACGCCCATTTTTATCCGCCGCTCCTGCGCTCGGCCTCCGTGAAGAAATTCCTGGTCGGCTACGAGATGCTCGCCGAGGGACAGCGTGACCTCACGGCCGAGCAGGCTGCGGAGCGCCTGCGGTCCGTTCCATCGGTTCATTACACCGTTTGAGCGGAGGCCCCGGCATGGAGCAGGCCGTGGCCATGGCCTTCCTGGTGCCTGACCGCTCGCTGGGATTGGATCATTCCATCAGTTCCATGAAAGCAGGCATGAGAGCCGACCTGATCCGATTCACTCCGGCGTGGATTCTTACCGGGGTCTGGATCGGTGGAGCCTCTGTTACCCCCGACGGCCCAAGGGTTCTCTAACATCAAGATCCCATCTTCCCATGCCTATTTTTCCCTGATTGCTTGCCCGTAAGGGGCCTTCATGGAAAAGATGATGGATCGCACGACATCGCTACAGTTGGGAGGATCAGGGGGAGCGTCGCAGGAAACCGTGGTTCCTGCGGATATGGTTTTTGCTGCCGATGTTCCTTCTGTTGGCGGGGGCTTTTGCCGCCCTAGCAATCTACGGGTGGATGGTGGCGGAGTTCTCCGCCAAGGCAGCCGTGTTCGATCTGGAGAAACTCCCCAGGATGGAGTCGGCGAGCGTCATTCTGGACCGCTTCGGGGTGCAGATCGGCAAGATTTTCATCCAGAACAGGCTCCCCATCCCCTATGACCAGATCCCCAAGGGCATGGTCAACGCCGTCGTAGCCGAGGAGGACAACCGCTTCTTCGAACATCACGGGGTCGATTACTTCGGCGTGCTCCGTGCCGCGATCAGCAACTGGCGACAGGGACGGGTGAAGCAGGGGGCCAGCACGGTGACCCAGCAGTTAGCCCGCAATTCCTTCGATCTACGGGAGCGAAGTTACCGCCGCAAGTTGCTGGAAATGTTTGTCGCGCAGCGTATTGAGGATCATCTCCCCAAGGAAAAGATCATGGAACTCTACCTCAACCGCGTCTACTTCGGGAGCGGCTTCTACGGGGTGGAAGCCGCCGCCAGGGGATACTTCGGCAAGCCTGCCAAGGATCTCTCGGTCGGTGAGTGCGCGATGCTGGCGGGACTTCTCAAGAGCCCCAACGCTCTCTCTCCTTGGAATAATTTCAAGGGGGCCAAAAAGGTCAGGGACTTTGTTCTCGGCAGGATGAGGGAGATGCGCCTGATCTCCCGCGAGGAGTATGAAGAAGCTCTGGAATTCAATCTTTCCGTCAGGAAACGGACGAACCCCAACCGGGTGTCCTATGCCATCGACCTAGTGAGACAGCAGGCGATCGCGGCCTTGGGCTACGACACGGCAATGAACGAGGGGGTGAGCATCCAGACCACCTTTGATTCCAAGCTGCAGTTCGCGGCGGAACGGGCCCTGCGATCGCATCTCGAGGAGGTGGAGCGGCAATCCGGCTACAATCACCAGACTTTCGCCCAATACCGGGAGACCAACCGGAAGACGGAAGATGCAGCGCAGCGGGGAGAACCGGTGAGCATGCCTGCCCCAGGCTATCTCCAGGGAGCGGTTCTTGCAGTTAACAATGCCACGGGTGGGATCCTCGCCGTGGCGGGTGGCCGGGAGTTCCTGCACAGCGAATACAACAGGGCGCTACAGGGCCGTCGTCCTCCGGGAACCCTTTTCACCCCGATGGTCGCCGCGGCCGCCTATGCCAAGGGGATATTCCCAGGGGATACGGTGGAGGATGGATGCATCGACAACCATTTCGTGATGATCGGTGGGGACAACGGCATCCTGGGGGAGTGGGGTGTGGAAAGGCCCGACAACGACTACGAGGGCCCGATGCCCTCCAGTGAGGCCGTCTCGCGCGGAAAGAACGCGGCGGTTGTGCGACTCGGTTTCAAGACCGGTCTCGACGACCTTGGCAAATTCTGCACGGCGGCTGGCATCCGCTCCCCGCTGAGAGACGTGGCCAACGCCTATCTGGGATCAAGCGAGATGACTCTCGATGAACTCACGCTCGCGTACACAACCTTTCCTGGCGAGGGAACGCGGCCTGCCAAACTTTTCACGATCACTCGCATCACGGATCAGGAGGGCAACCTTCTCTACGAGAATCCGGTCACGCGGGTATCCGTGATTCCCAAGGACATATCCTATCAGGTTCACTCCGTCCTGCGTGATGCCCTTTTCAAGACCTGTGCGCAGGCGGCAACCGCCGCGAGCCTGAACACCAATCTCCCGCTGGCCGGAAAGTCGGGCACAGCCTACGATTTCACCGACACCTGGTTTGTCGGCTACTCAAGTGCGGTCACCTGCGGTGTCTGGGTGGGATTCGACAAGCCCCAGAGGATCTATCGCGGGGCATTTGGCAAGGATCTTGCCCTCCCGATCTGGGCCCAGGTGATGAATGTATCGCTGACTAACTTTCCCTCAACCCAGATAGCCATGCCATCCGGACTCAAACAGGTGGAAATCTGCAGGAGCTCCGGGCTTTTACCGGCCGAGGGATGCCGTAAGTTGCCGGGCATGGTCGCGACAGCATACGCCACGGAGTCGGAAACGCCTTCGGGGTACTGCGATATCCATGGAGGAGGGATGAGAAGCTATACTAAGGATGTTGATCAGGAAGAGTGGCCGCGCGCGGCGGTTGCCGTCGATCTCTCGCGGGTGCGGCCGATTCCGGTCAATGCCCCGACTCTCCTTGCCCAGAATGATCTCTACCATTCGGTGAATCCCTCCCAGGGCATCACTGCCGTGGATGAAGGCACCGTCAAGGTGGCCCGCGCCACAACGCCGGACGGGCGGGAGCCCGGAGAGAGGTGGGGGGAGATGGTGACCAATGACGTGGTGGCCCCTTCCGTGAGGGAAAAGGAGGTCCGAAGGGCGGAACCGGTGCGTCCCATGGATCTGCCGGCCGCGGTGCCGGTCCTCACGATTCCCACCCCGAAACCGGCCGAGTTTTAAGGCTGGGTAACCGCTACTGCGGTTCTGGAGAGTCATCCAAGCGGGATCGAATCTGTTCCCTTTATCCCCTTTATACCTGCGCGACATCGGGCTACCATTTTCACCATGAACATCATGGTTACTGGAGGTGCGGGTTTCATCGGTTCCCATGTGGTCAATGCTCTCCTGAACGAAGGGCATGAGGTCACGGTGCTGGATGAGTTCAATGATTTCTACGACCCGGCGATCAAGAGGGCGAATGTCGCCGCGTTTACCATGCGGGGAGCCAAGGTGGAGGTGTCGGAGATCGATCTGCGCCGGTGGGAGCCGGTGAAGGATCTTTTCACCAAGGTGAAGCCCGAGGCCGTGATCCATCTGGCCGCCCGTGCCGGCGTCCGCCCCTCGATCCTCGATCCAAAGCTCTACATTGACACCAACATCACGGGGACCTTCCACGTGCTGGAGGCGGCCCGTCTTTCCGGGTGCGCAAAGGTTCTCTTCGCCTCGAGTTCCTCGGTGTATGGGCTTTCAAGGACGGTTCCATTCCGCGAGGATCTGCCGTTGCTTCAGACTCTCTCTCCCTACGCGGCGACGAAGCTGGCGGGTGAGCAACTCTGCGGGAACTATGTGAATCTACACGGGATGCGGATCGTGGCACTCCGTTTCTTCACGGTCTACGGACCCGGACAGCGTCCTGATCTGGCGATCCACAGTTTCACGGATGCCATTGAAAACGGCCGCTCCATCCGTCAGTTCGGAGACGGATCGACCCGACGCGACTACACCTACATCGATGACATCGTTCAGGGGGTCATGGGCGCCCTTTCCTTTGCGGGGGGTGAGGGACCGCTCTTTGAGGTCTTCAACCTTGGTGAGAACGAGACGACCACTCTGGCACAACTCATCGCCGCCATTGAGAAGGCCCTTGGAAAGAAGGCCGTGATTGAGTTCCTCCCCGAGCAGAAGGGAGACATGCCTCTCACGGCCGCCGACATCACCAAGGCGCGGACGCTGCTTGGCTATGCCCCTCATACCCCGATCCGCGAGGGGATTCCGAAGTTTGTGGCTTGGTACCGTGATCTTCACTCCGGAAGAAACGCCCGATGAAACCGCACTCCCCAGTTGCACTGCTCGGGGAGTTGATCCGCATTCCGAGCGTGAATCCTGAAGGGGATCCCGGTATCAGTAAGCCAGGTGAGGCTGCACTCGTTGCCCATCTGGAAAAATTTCTCATCACCCTCGGTGCCGAGGTGTCGCTCAGGGAAGTCCTTCCGGGTCGTCCCAACGTGGTGGCACGATTTTCCACGGATCGTCCCGGAAAGCCCCGCCTCCTGCTGGCTCCCCATACGGATACCGTCAGTGTTGTCGGGATGACGATAAACCCCTTTGGTGGCGAGGTGCGTGAGGGGAGGGTTTGGGGACGCGGTGCCAGTGATACCAAGGGCCCCATGGCGGCCATGCTCTGCGCGCTCGATCGGTGCCGGGAGATTCTTCCCTCGATCAGCCACGAGATCTGGTTCGCAGGGCTCATGGGTGAGGAGTCGGGCCAGCACGGCGCCAGGGCCCTTGCGGAGGAAGAGTCCTTCGACTTCGTAATCGCTGGAGAGCCCACCGATCTGAAAACCGTTCATGCTCACAAGGGCTCTCTCTGGGTTACGCTGACGAGTCACGGCAAGGCCGTCCATGCTTCTGCTCCAGAGCGCGGCGAGAACGCCATCTATGCCATGACATCGGCCATCGAGTCGATCCGTCGAGAGGTTATTCCGGAGATCTCCAAGAACGAGCATCCGCTGCTCGGTCGCACCACTCTCAGCGTCGGAACGATGAGCGGAGGATCCAAGACAAACATCGTCCCTGACCACTGTGAGGCGACCATTGATATCAGGGTGATTCCGGGTGAGGATCCCGAAAGGATTGTGGAGTTGATCCGGCAGGTGGCGCCCGGTCTTGAGATGACATATCAGGGCTCTAACCCGCTTGATACCGATCCCACCCATGCCGTGATCAGCCAGCTCTCAGGGCTCGGGGCCCACCCTGTTGGTGCTCCATGGTTCTGTGATGCGGCTGTTTTTTCTGCAAAGGGCATGCCTGCGGTTGCCCTTGGGCCGGGATCCATTTCTCAGGCACACACGGCTGATGAGTTTATCGCCGTGTCCGATCTGGAGGAGGGGGCGGACTTTTTTGAAAAGTTCCTCCGCTCACTTGCGTAATCCTTGCCCCTTTCTGACCCGGTCATCTAGCCTTCACTCTTTATGAGTAAAGGCCAAGAAAGCGCGATTTCCCCGAAGCGTGGGGAGGATTTTCCCGAGTGGTACCAGCAGGTCGTCCGAAGTGCCGAGATGGCCGAGAATTCCGAGGTGAGGGGTTGCATGGTGATCAGGCCCTGGGGCTACGCCCTCTGGGAGAGGATGCAGGGGGCCCTCGACGGCATGTTCAAGGCGACCGGCCATAAGAACGCCTACTTCCCGCTCTTCATCCCGCTGGGTCATCTCCAGAAGGAGGCCGAGCATGTCGAAGGATTTGCCAAGGAGTGCGCCGTGGTCACCCACCACCGTCTTGAACTCAAGGAAGGGAAGCTCGTTCCCGCCGGAGAGTTGACCGAACCGCTCATCGTACGTCCCACATCCGAAACGATTATCGGTTCCACCTACGCCAAGTGGGTGAAGTCGTATCGCGACCTCCCGATCCTGCTCAACCAGTGGGCGAATGTTGTGCGATGGGAACTGCGTCCCCGACTTTTCCTTCGCACCGCCGAGTTTCTCTGGCAGGAGGGGCACACGGCCCATGAGACCCAGGCGGAAGCGATTGAGGAGACCGAGAGGATGCTCGGCGTTTACGAGACATTCGCCCGCGATTGGTTGGCGATCCCGGTGATCCGCGGTGAGAAGAGCGAGAGTGAGCGATTCCCCGGTGCCGTGCGCACTTACTGCATCGAGGCGATGGTTCAGGATCGCAAGGCGATCCAAGCTGGCACATCCCATTTTCTCGGCCAGAACTTCGCCAAGGCTTCCGATATCAAGTTCCTCTCACGCAACAACACCGAGGAGCATGCCTGGACCACCAGTTGGGGTGTCAGTACCCGGTTGATCGGAACCCTGCTCATGGCTCATGGTGACGATGATGGAGCAGTCCTGCCTCCTCGCATTGCCTCGACCCAGGTGGTAATCATCCCCATCACTCCAAAGGAAGAAACCAAAGCCGCTGTGCTTGCCAAGGCCGAGGAGATTGCCTCGGCGCTGCGATCCTCCAGTTATGAGGGTGAGCCCATCCGCGTGGAGATCGATGCTCGTGATATCGGTGGCGGCAGCAAGACCTGGGAGTGGATCAAGAAGGGGGCGCCGCTCCGCATCGAGATCGGCCCCCGTGATCTTGAGTCCGGGAGCGCTGCCGTGGCACGCCGCGACAAGGGTCCGAAGGAAAAGGAATTCCTCCCCGCTGACACGCTGGCTGACCGTGTTGCCGGGATCCTCGGCGAGATCCAGCAGGCCCTCCTCGATCGCGCCCTGGCATTCCGCAAGGAACACACCCGCAAAATTGATACCAAGGAGGAGTTCTACGCCTTCTTCACACCCAAGAACCCCAATAAGCCCGAGATCCATGGTGGCTTTGCGCTCACCCATTGGAACGGTGGTCCCGAGGTGGAGGCCAAAATCAAGGAGGACCTGAAGGTGACGATCCGCTGCATCCCCGAGGCGGATGGGGTGGAGTTTACCGACGAACCTGGTATCTGCCCCTTCACGGGAGAATCGAGCGCCCAACGGGTTATCTTCGGCAAAGCCTACTAAAACGATTTGAGATTTGTATCCCGCAGAGACGCAAAGGCACAGGTTTTTTTATGAGCGTTGTTATATCAAGTTATCGTTTGTCGGGAGTTATTTTTGCCCCCAAGCCCCATAGAAAATCTCATCATTAAGCCTTATAGACTCAATTCCACTAGAGACAATTAAAAGATTATCAATTTTTTGCCTCTATCAGCCTTTTAAGATTTTGTTTGGAGCGGACGAATTCATGAAGTCCCCCTAATAATTCATCCAGTTCAGAATTGCTCCAACTCTTCTAAAACAAGATAACTCTGAATTCTTTCCTGTATCTTGCTAGTATCTGTTGTGCTTTATCTTCAATAGATTCTGCCCAATAATCTCCAGCAAGTTGGTTGCATAAATTGCAGCAACGGCATGTTTTTTTCTGGGTCATAGGATCTTTCAACGGCATCGAGTAGTATTGGCACAATGTGATCTCTACACTGATACCAGTCTTCACAGTATATGCAGTGATTCGGTTTAAGATTAAATCCACGCTCTTTGTCACCTTTATAAAAGCCGTGACTTGTAGTTAATATGTGAGAGTGCTCAGATTTAGGTTCTAATTTTTAAGTTCATTCAACAGGGCTTTGATTCAATCACTCCCCTGATCTAAACCCTTCGGCCCGTGCGTTAGTTCATAGGCTGCGGTATTCCCCCGTCACTGGCCGTTGTGGTGCCTGTTCAAGATTCCTCTCCGAGCCGCCCACTCTAAATAGCGAGGAAACGGTTTATTCCTTATTGCTTTGTTTCTGCGAGGCCCCCTCGGAATCCGTCCGACCCGTGAATCTGCTGCCACTCATTCGGATTATGTTTCAAGAAAAAGCGTTAGACCTTCTGTGTTCCGCTTAACAGCGCCACGGTCTGGCCATTGATATGGGCGGTCCCGGTAATCCCTTCAGGGAGCGTTATGCTTCCGGAAATCTTGCCGTTGGCTTGACGGAAATCGACTTCGATGAACCCTTGCGGGTGAACCAGTTTTCCAGACGCATGATCGAGTTGCCCCAGTTGCGGCGTGATCCCGACGGTGGCAAATCCCATGGACGCCGGCCGGATACCGAGCACGGTTGCGTAAAAATGAAACAGCGGATGCGCCGACCAGGCATGACAATCCGACCGGGTGTGCGGAAGGGTCTCGGGCGTGGTCTTCAGACCCATCTCCAGCATCTTGTGCCACGGTGCCAGGCGCGCAAACAGGGCATCCATGCGCCCGAGACGGCGATAGGTTTCAAAAAGATAATGGGTGTAAAAAATCTGGACGCGGGTGAGCGAAGGATCGGAAACCAGTCTGTCGGCGATTGAGGATTCTTGTTGCGAAGTAATCCGCGCGCCGAGCACCGCCAGGCACTGCGAATGTTCGGAGAAATGGCGATGCTCAAGATCGATGGCGAAAAGTCCGCGTGCGTCGTCCCAGAACGTTTTGCCACATGCATCGGACAGGCTCTTGGCCTTCCGTCGCCATCGTTCCGCGAGTTCGTTTTCACCGAGATAGGTTTCAAGTTCTGCGAGCAGGTCGAGGACGTGCGCGGCATGGAAATTGAAGATGCTCTCGGTGCGCGATTCGCCCGCCGGAGGATTGCCGTTCGGGAAACCATCGGCCCAATCGGTGTAGGGCCAACCCTGCGACCAGGCAAGCAGTCCATCGTTGCGTGTGGTTTGCAAAATCTCGTCCATCGTCGCGCGAGCCTGCGGCATCAACTTCTGCACGAACTCCTTTTCTCCGCGCCAAAGCGCTAGGTCATGCACGGAAGCGATGTGCCAGAGCGCAAAGCCGGGAATCAACAGGCGGCTTTCTGAGGGATAATAGGCGCGAACAAAGCCTCCCTGCGCGGCGGAATTGTCCACGAGCGACAGTGCTTTGCGAATCTGCCGCACATCGCGGGTCGCGACATAGTGGCAAAGCATTTGCACCCGCATGTCGCCCAACCACTGCGTCTGTTCGTAGTAGGGGCAATCCATATAAATCTCGTGGCAGCACTCCTGCAGTGTGCGGAAGCAAAGGGAAAGAATCTCTTCCCACTTCGGATCACTGCAGGCGTGGCGACTCTCCAACTCCAACGGATACCGCGTTTCCCGAAACTCGACGCGAGAGAGAGTCAGCGGCTGGTCGCTGGTGGCCACGATGATTTGAACGAAGCGCCCGCAGCACCACCAGCACGGTTCCAGCGTGCGGTTTTTGCCGCCATCTAAAATGAACTCATCATTCGGGCCGTCGAAGAAAGTGCCCTCAATCTGGTTGTGGGAAACTTTCGCCTCCCACGGACGTTGAGGTTGGTTCACCTCAGGATCAAAAAGCCGCTCGGCCGCTGCAATGCGCAGTCTCGCCCCGCGTCCACCGGAAACAGTGATCGCGTAGTAAAAGCTGTGGTAGTCATCCAATTCGAGCAGCACCCGGCGAATAGAATTGGCGGGAATCGTCAGTGAGCCCGCGTTCCATCCTGAATGTTCGGCGGCCAAATCTGACTCTGCAGCAAACGCACACCGGTTGTCCGTGAAATTCGGAATCGTGTCCACATGCCTCGCTGTCACGCCTGCTATCTCGCGATCAAGTTGCGGCGGAATGACGGCCGGACGCAGCAGATGCGAGCGGCCATTGTATTCCATTGCCGCCGAGGCGACACTTGCCTCCTCGAACGGAACGGCATCCATCCATCCTTCGCCGCCGCCGGTTTCGTAGCCCCACGGAAATTCGCGCGAGTCCAGTGTCATCGGGCCGGTTGCCTGAAGTTTCCAGTCATGTTCACCGATGTTAAAACCCGGCAACAGTTTGCAGGACCACGGCGCGGAGCCGGTCGCTATGAGCGGAATCAGCGGTGATTCCGGATCGGGACAAACCACCAGCCCGTGCGCCAGGGAAATTTGCGCTCCCGGTTTGTTGTCTCCCAGCATGAACACGCGGGCAACCAGCACATGTTCACCGGGCGTGAGTGCGAGTTCGTAGGTGTCGAAATACCAATTCTCCTGATCGCCGAATGCGGGCCCACGTCCCAATGGCCGACCGTCGAGAAAAAGCTGATACCGTTCGTCAGCCGAAATGTGCAGACGCGTGGTCACGGCCTCGGCGATCACAAGCCGGCAGCGGAACGCCACCTGCGCGGGAGTCATCAACGCAAAAGATGGCTGCACCCACTTGGCGGGCCAGATGTTGATCTTCTGACACATGTTGTCGGCCTGTCCCGGCCGCGCAAACGGATCTTTGTTCAGTAGCATTTGCATTTCACCCAACATTTTTTAGTCCAAAAGGAAACCCTCCAGCTTGGCTGGAGGATCCCCTGAGTTTGATTTTTTGGCTGTTTTCTGTGGACAGTAACTGGGTGACAGGTGGCCGGTCAAACTCCATGAATTCCAACTCCCTGTGGTTTAGTTGCTGCTTCCCCAACGGCCTAAATGGATGGTGATGACCACATCTGCTCTGTTCCCATCAATGAAAAATATCGTGCCGTCGGGGAGCGTTCCGGTGAAACCGTGATTTGGGTCTGGATCGGCTCCCATAATGATTTCGACAAGCTCTTTGGATAATCCGCTTCAGTCCCTAACAGTCTAATCGATGGCATCCGCCGCCCGGGGGACAGTGCCACCCCTTTGGGGGGCTGACTTCGTCAGTCATCCGCGCTTGTCCCCACAAGCTTGGTTGTCTTCAGCCTAAAAAAATTTTATCCTTGGATTGCCCCTCTTCTCTGCGTTCTCCGGGCCTCTGCGCGAGACGATCTCAGTTTTTCCCTTCCTGAGTTGACGGCGCTTTGCTCCCGCAAAGCGGTGCCGCCCTGCGGTCTGCGACTACGTCGCAGTCTTCCGCGTGACTTGCCTCGTTCGCTCCCGCTCACCTCGCCCTACCGGGCTGTGCTATCGCACAGGCTACGCCGTGCCTCCCGGCACTCGGCGGTCCCAGTCGCTTGGTTCCTGCTTTCCTAACAGCCGAACAGTCTTCAACCTAAAAGCCTTCTCATGCGTCCCACTCTCACTTGGTCCAACCGTCAGCGGGCGGTGAAGGTCGATCTGCCAAAGATTCGGCGGATCGTGGAGGTGGCGTTGCCTTTGTGTGTCGGGAAGCCGAGGAAAAGGGGTCTGGCATTGCCGCCCGAGGTGGAGATCACGCTGCTGGGTGAAGCGGCGATCGCCAAGGTGCACGGGGAGTTCCTGGAAGATACCACGCCGACCGATGTGATCACCTTTGAGCACGGGGAGATCCTGATCGGGGTTCCCATTGCGGCGGCGAATGCCCGGAAGTTCCGCCAACCTGCGGACCATGAGGTGGCCCTCTGTGCGATCCATGGTCTTCTCCATCTGCTCGGCTACGATGATCTGACGGAAAAAGAGCGGGTGATCATGCATGCCCGTCAGGAGGAGATTTTGCAGGCCGCGCTTCGCGGTCTGTGATAGCTTCTCCGCCATGGGAGAAGCCACCGCCAGTCAGTTGGAGCAGGAGCAGATCGATTCCGGGAGTGATCTCGGGGTGATCGTGCGTGCGGCGGAACTCTGCAACCCGTTCCTCGATGCTCTCGGGGAGGTCACGCTTGAGATCCGTGGTTCGGTGGCCTCCTCGGTCGTGAACTGGAACGCCGCTCTTTTTGCCGCGGCGATCCGGCCTTCGATGCTCGGTGTGCGCCGGGAGTATTCGTCGGGAGGCAATCTTGAGATTGCCGGGATCGATTGCCGATTGGAGTCACTTCTCCCAAAAACACTCTCCCTTCAGAGCCGCACGGCAGGGAAGCAGCTCATCGGGGGACTTCTGCCACCGCGTGGAGACCGGATGCTGGAACGCTACCGCACGATGGTGCTCGCCGGGGATGCTCCGGGACACCTTGCCGTGATCCATGCGCTCCGCTCCGCCCTTTTCAGTCTTCCCCCGCGTGTCATGGAGGGGGCTTATCTCTTGCAGGAGGGTATGGGTGGGGGCCTCGATGGGCGTGACATCTCACGATTCCTGATCCTTGGCATCCTCGGTCGTGAAGAGAATGCTCCTGCCACGATCGCCGTCCTATGATCATGGCTTCGCCCGGTCTTCTGGAATCGGCCGAGACGGATCTCATGGAGGGGCTCGACCGGCCCTGGAATGTCGTCGTGCACAACGACCCGGTGAATCTCATGAGCTATGTCACGATGGTCTTCCGGAGGGTCTTTGGATGGACGGCGGAGAAAGCCGAGCAGCACATGATGGAGGTTCATGTGAGGGGGCGCTCCGTCGTCTGGAGCGGGGGGAGGGAGCAGGCGGAACTTTACGTCCAGCAACTCCACGGATTCCTGCTGCTGGCGACTCTGGAGCAGTCCTTCTGATTGGAGGTGGGGCGCTTATGATTTTCGATCCCGGCACCGACGGCACTCCCCGCTTCATCGGGATTCATCCCCTGCTAGCCGAACTCCTGCGTGCCGCGGCGCTCGATCCCTGGGAGCGATGCCCCTCCGGAAGCGCCCGCCTGCTCCCGCCTCCCGGCGACGAGGAGGAACTCCGCCATGACTGGGAGGATCACGTTCAACCGGAACTCCGTCGCCATTTTGAGAAGGAGCGATCGGTTGTGGCGACCGATCTGGAGTCCCTGAAGGAGGAAGTGCCGAAAAAAGGAAAATCCGGCCAACCGGCGACCTGGTCACTGGAGATTCCGCGCGATCATTCGGAGGCGTGGCTCACGACGCTCAATGCCCTCCGCCTCTCCCTTGCCGGGGAGCATGACCTCGCCGAGAAGGATCTCTCCGCAAACACGGAGCCCGACTTCACCTCGGAGAGGGGTCTTGCCCTGATGCAGATCAACTTCTACGCCTTCCTTCAGGAGTGCCTGCTGCTCGTTCTGGAGGGCCGGGACGTTGGAGGCGGGTGATGGAACAGTCTCATGCCATCCTGCTGAGGCGGTACAAGTTTTCGGAAAACAGCCTCGTCGTGATCTGGTTTACTGAGCGCCATGGCAAGGTGAAGACCGCGGTCCGGGGAGCCACGAAGCCCGGCAGTCCCTTTGCCGGAAGACTCGAGCTCTTCACTGAGGCGGAGATCGCCTTCAAGGCGCCCAAGTCGGGCGATCTGCACGCCCTCAGCGAGGTGGTCATGGCGCCCGATGCGGCTCTCCCCGCCACCTACCCGACCATTCTTGCCGCCTCCTACTTCGCGGAACTCTGCGACCTGATCACCGAGCCGATGCATCCCGTCCCGGAGATATACCGCCTGCTTGCGCGTGCCTGGGGCTATCTGCGCCGACGGAATCCGGACATGCGCGGCGTGGAGCATTTTGAAACGGAACTGGCGAAAGTCCTCGGGATCCACGACCCCTCCCTCCCGGCGCACCGATCACTGGCATCGGTGCTGGGCAGGATTCCCGAGAGCAGGGGGCGGTTGCTGGCGGTCACGGGGCAGGGAGGGAAGAAGGTCTAATAAAGAACGATGGGCAGGCAGCCCCTGGGGATTCCCTAGCGTAGGTGATTCCAGAAAACCAGCGCCGCCACGCCCACCGAAACCATCGCCGCGATCAGCACGCCCCCGGCGGCAACATCCTTCGCCTTTCCGATGCGCTCCCTCCTCTCGAGGGAAACTTCGTCTGCCAGGAGTTCCAGAGCCGTGTTCAGCGCTTCTGTCAACCAGACCATGCCGATGCAGAGCAGGATGGCCGCCCATTCCCACCGCCGCAACCTGACAAGGATGCCCGCGGCGATGACGGCAATCGTGGCGAGGAGATGAATCCTGGCATGGGCCTCGCCCGACACCAGGGTGTGGATCCCCTTGCAGGCATGTCCGAAACTTTTCACGCGCTTGGCGAGATACCCGGTGATCATGGTTTCATGGATGGAATCAAGCCTCCTCCACCGTCCCGGTTGCCGGCGCCAGCGAGGAGAGGAGCTCCCATTCCTCCATGACTTTAGACAGGCGCTCCTGCAGGTCGGCAAGCTCCCTGTTGAGATCGAAGGCCCGGCCGTTCCTGAAGCTTTCGGGATCCTCCAGTTCGGCAACCAGTTCCCGCTGGCGTGTTTCCAGCGCGCCGATCGACTCCTCGGCCTTCCTGAGCCCCGCCGCGGCATCGCGGGCGGCCTTGTTCGCCGCCTTGCGGGCCTCGGCTTCCGCCCTGCGCTGTTCCTTGATCTCCTTGAGACCCATCTTGACCCGCGGTGTCGCGGAGATGGAAGCGACTTCGGGGCGATAATCACCCGGCGCGACCAAGGCCTCCCTCTCCGAGCGCGATCCCGATTTGTCGAGGTAGTACTGATAGTCGCCTGCATAGGGCGTGAGTTTCCCCGCGCTGATGTGAAGAACGGTCGAGGCGAGCGCCCTGATGAAGTGGACGTCGTGACTCACGAAGAAGAGGGTTCCCTCGTACTGCCAGAGCGCCCCGATCGGGGCATCGATGCTCGGCATGTCGAGGTGGGTTGTCGGCTCGTCGAGCAGGAGGAAGTTGGGGGGATTGAGAAGGAGCTTCACGAGAGCCAGGCGACTCTTCTCGCCTCCGCTCAGCACGCCGACCGGCTTGAAGACATCGTCACCGCGGAAGAGGAAGGAGCCGAGGATCGTCCGCACGGTCTGCTCCGGTACAGGCGTCCGTGTCTCCATGGCCTCGGCCAGCACGGTACGCTTCACATCGAGCATCTCGGTGCGGTGCTGCGCGAAGTATCCGACGGAGAGATTGTGGCCCGGGGTCACCGTGCCGGCTTCCATCGGTAGCATGCCGGCCAGGATCTTGAGCAGGGTCGACTTGCCCGCACCGTTGGGACCCACCAGGACGGTCCTCTGCCCGCGCTCCACCTCGAGGTCGAGGCGCTCGTAAACGACATGGGATCCGTAGGCCTGCCGCACCCCCTCCAGGGTGATCACCCGCTGGCCTCCGCGTCGGGGCTGGGGAAACGAGAAGGAGACGGTCGCCTCGTCCCGTTCGGGCGGTTCGATCCGCTCTAGGCGCGCGAGTTGCTTGATGCGGTCCTGCGCCTGGGAGGCCTTGCTTGCCTTGGCGCGGAATCGGTCGATGAAGCGCTGAAGTTCGGCGATTTCCCGCTGCTGGTTCTTGTAAGCCGCCCACTGCTGCTCCTCACGGGCGGCCTTCTGGGCGATGTAGTCGTCGTAGTTGCCGCGGTAGCGGTTGAGTTTCCGGTTGCGGATCTCGAGGATTCCCACGCAGATCGCATTGAGAAACTCCCGGTCGTGGGAGATGGCCAGGATCGCCCCCTGATACCTCGCGAGGTAATTCTGGAACCAGCCCAGCGACTCCAGGTCGAGATGATTCGTCGGCTCGTCGAGCATCAGGATGTCGGGCTCCATCACGAGCAGACGCGCGAGGTGGGCCCTCATGATCCAACCGCCGCTGAGGGTGCGGGCCGGTTTTCCTACATCGCCCTCCCGGAAAGCGAGGCCGCTCAGGATGCGCTTCGCCTTCACTTCCAGGGAATGACCGTCGAGTTCGGCGAACCTTGCGACCGCCTCGTGATGGATCGGATCCTCCTCGGAATGTTCCCTGAGGTGCATGCGGACTTCCTCCATCTCCGCAGAGACATTGGTGGCGAGTTCCAGCACCGTCTCCTCGCCGGACGGGGCGCTCTCCTGCGGAAGGAAGCCGATCGAGACACCCCGCTCCAGGGCGACCGTTCCCGCGTCGGGGGAGGCCTCGTTGAGGATCAGCGAGAAGAGGGTCGACTTGCCGGCGCCGTTGGCCCCGATCAGTCCGATCCGGTCGCCGCGGTTGATCTGGAGCGAGGCATTCTCGAAGAGAGAACGCCCGCCGTAGGATTTGGAGAGGCCGGAAGCAGTCAGCATGGTTTTCGGATCGGGGCGAAACGATGCCCGTGACGGAGCCGAAGAAAAAGAAGATTTCCCGTTTCTTCGGAAATCACGCCACTCGAAGGAGTCGCCTCGCCGCCCCTTCGTTGATACAAGTCGGATCATGAGTTGGATCGAGATTCTTTCCCTGTTCTGTGCCGCGGGCGCCGCGGGTGCAATCAATGCGGTGGCAGGAGGGGGGACCCTGATCACGTTTCCCGTCCTGATCCTTTTCGGGGTCCCGCCAGTGATCGCCAACGCCACCAGCACCCTCTCCCTCGTGCTGGGGATCCCGGGGAGCCTTTACGGATTCCGTTCCCAGGTTGCGGAGGTCCGTCCCTGGTTTGCCACCTTTGTTCCCGCAAGCATCGCGGGGGGCTTTCTGGGCAGTCTTCTCCTGACGCGCGGAAGCGACCAGGCTTTCTCGAAACTCGTTCCCTACCTGGTTCTCTTCGCCACCGTTCTCTTCATGCTTCAGGGGGTGCTCCGCAGGAAGGTGGCTCGCCGTGTCCTCTCCGGGGATTCGACGCCCCCGGGAGGGGTCCGCCTTTTTCTTGCGCTTCTGTTCCAGTTCGCGGTCTCCGTCTACGGCGGCTATTTTGGGGCCGGGATAGGAATCCTCATGCTCGCCTCGCTCGGCTTTCTGGGATTCACGGACATCCACCGCATGAACACGCTCAAGAACGTGCTGGGTGGACTGATCAATGTGGTGGCGGCCCTCTGGTTCATCATCAGCGGACTCATCGACTGGCCCCGTATGGGAGTCATGACGCTCGGTGCCGTGGTCGGCTATTATCTCGGAGCGACCTGTTCCCAGCGTCTCCCGCAGCGTCGGGTCCGTCATCTGATCGCGGCGATCGGGCTCGTGATCACCGTTGTGATGTTCTGGAAGCTGCGTTAGCTTTTCTCTCCCCCGCGATGGCGTAGCAACAGGGCCACGGCATGGTTAGCTCCCTTGAGGAGATAGTGGATCACCGTGACGCTCGCGAAGAAGATGGCCGTGAGTTGCTCCGGCTTGGGGGCCATGGCATCGCGGAGCGTATCACTCATCAGCGCACCGGGATCGGTCACCAGATTCCAGCTATTGAGCCTGTCGATGCGGCCGAGGTAGATGGCAAAGGAACTCAGCGCGATGATCACGATCTCGAGCGGGAAGACCATCCATCCCGGCCCGCGGCCCTTCAGATACTTCCCCCAGAGCATCATCGAGAGGGTGAAGCACTGCATGCCGAAGAGAAAGTAGAAGAAGTACTCAAGCAGAAGGAGGCTCATCGCCCAGATGGGGAGGGGAGGGGTCACCCTGACCTTGGCGACGAAGTGGATCACATCGGTGAGGATATAGGGGGCGTTCGGAAGGAAGAGGATGAAGACGCCGAGCAAGGGCCACCAGACCGGCCCGGGAAGACGGGGACTGCTTCGAAAGAGGACCAGCGCGAGCAGGAAGGGAAACAGGGCGAGGGCGCTGTCGATCCCCATGTGAAAACCCGGACGGATGATCGCGACCGCCTGCTCCAGGGTCTGCTCGATTGCGGGATGGGTCTCGACGACGGCGGAGAATGTTTCGAGCATGGGATCTACTGTTTGGGGTCGGGCTTGTTTACAGGTCGAGTTCCGCGACGAATGCCTTGGGTTTCGGAGAGTAAAATGTTTCCCCCTCCACGAGGGCTTCCTTTCTCAGTCCGGGAAGGATCTTCCCGATCCTTTCCTGAAGCAGTTTCGATTCCTGCGACTTCGGGCCGGCCGCGAGGGTGAGGGCGAGCAGGGTGTGGTCGCGCTCCGTCCCGGCCAGATTCCCGATCTTTCCCGTGGCCGCGATGAGATCCTCCGCTTTGCCGGGCCAGTAGGGTGAGGTGATCCGCAGCTGATACCAGAGCTGCTTCACAAGTTTGCGCCAGATATGGAACGCATCGGGATCCCGTGTCGCCGTGCAGAGATCCAGGGTTGTGCGTCCGCGGCGGTAGGTGCGCCTGATCCGCCGGCGAAGATCCTTGCCCCCAAGCGCATCCAGTGGCCATTCCGGAACACCCTTCCGGACATGTTCCAGGGAGGCGATCACCCGGGGTATCTGCCGGACATCGTTGATACGCCGCTGCTTGGCCACATCCGCAAGACCGCTGCGTAGCGAGGCAAACTGATCGGGCGCCCGGTGGCTTTCCACGAGCAGGAGATCGAGGGTCTGGAGCTGAACCTCCGAGTCGCGAAGCTGCGCCATTCGTGAGGAAGCCCGGCGCAGGTGTTCCTGCAGATCATCCCTCAGGGGGCGGGGCATCACCGGAGAGGCAAGCTGGAGGATGGCGCGGACTTTTTTGATGGAGGTCCGGGCCATGTGAATCGCCCCCGGGGAGACATTGTTTCCCTCCAGTCCGGCAATGGCCGCTTCCAGTTGAAGGCTTGCGAGCGCCCGGAGCCCTTCGCCGATCCCCTCGCCACTGAGAAGGTGAAGGCGCGCCTTCGCCAAAGCGGCCGTTTTTTTCCCGGACTTCCCCCCCTTTCCTGGCCGGGGGGATGATTGGTTCCGTTTGCTTTTGGCCATGGGATGCCGTGGGAGCGGCTAGGAGCGCGCGCGGGGTTGATCCCTCCACTCCCTGAAGGGATGGACGGTCAGGTTGGAATTGTAATAGCGGGCGTCTCCCGTGACCTCGGCGCCGACCCAGTCGGGCAACTCCACCCTCTCATCGGGGCGGGAGAGTTCGACTTCCGCGATCAGGAGTCCCTCATTCTCCCCCCCGAACTCGTCGACCTCCCACAGAAGCCCCCCGTGGGGGATCTTGGTGCGGGTCTTCTGGATGACCGGCCCGTCGCAGAGTGGGAGCATGGCCCGTGCATCCTTCAACGGGATGGGGTACTCAAACTCCTGTCTGGTGATTCCGGTGACGGGTCCCTTGACCGTCAGGAAAGCCTCTTCCCCGGCAATCCTCACACGCACCGTCCGGCCGTTGCCGCGCTGGAGATATCCCTGCGCATAAGGCACGGGCGTGCCCAAACGGCGCCATCCCTCGCCGACCACCAGGAACTTGCGCTCGGTTTCCAAGGCCATGGTTCCAGAGAATCACCCGGAGAAGGCTTGGGCAAGTGCACACCGTCTCATGAGTGGCTTTTGCGCGAAACTGGGGTAGTCTGCCCGCCATGTGGTTGATCTACGCCATCGCCGCCTCGGTCTGCTGGGGCATGAGTTATGCCGCAAGCGGCCCGATCCTGAGAAAGGGCCTCAGTCCCCTGGTTTTCTTTTTCGGCTACACACTTTTCGGGCTCATCGGGGCGCTTGCGGCGCTCCTTTCCTCGGGAAAGCTTCCGCAGGCGCTCAGGCTGGAGGGGGTGCATCGCGGCGATCTGGCATGGTTTTTCTTCTCCATAGCGGGATCCGCCCTCGGTGCCTACCTGACCTATGCCGCGATGTCGGCCAAGAACCCGACGCTCGCCTCGCTGATCGAGATCTCCTACCCGATCTTCGTCGTGATCTTTGCCTGGGTTTTTTTCCGCGAGATGCAACTCAACACCCTCACGATCTGCGGCGGACTTCTGGTGATCGCGGGGGTCTCCGTCATCATCCTCGGTGAACGGTGATGGGAGTCCCTTTCCCCGGATCGCCCCGCGCACTCCCTCCTTGATCGTCCCCCATGATGTGCGACTGACTGGATATCGTGAACAACCACCCTCCACCGATGGAACGTCCCCCGGAACCACCCCCTGAATCCACCTCCCCGGTCCGTTTCAGCCGCCGTGAGTTTGTGACGGGCCTCGGCGCCTTCGTCGCCTCGCAGGTTCTCGTTCCCAGAGTCCTGGCCGGAGTGGAACTGCCCGGGGGACTCAGGCCCCTGCGGCTTGGTTTTCTGACCGATTGCCATGCCATGGCGGAGAACGGCGCGCCGGCGGCGCTGGATCGCACCGCCGACCTGATGAATTCGCTCCAACCCGACCTGATCATCGGGGGCGGGGATTTCGTCCACGGCGGTTTTTATTCCCCGGGAAGGGAGATCGAACATCGTTGGGTGATCGCCGACACCTTCCTCAGGAAACTGGGCACACGTCTCGAACCGATCATCGGAAACCATGACTTCTACGATCCCTTGATGCCGGACGGCACGCCCTCCGCGAAGGATCCGCGCTGGCGGTGGCGCAAGCATTTCGGAATCGGGAGCACCTACCGGTCTTTCCCCTTCCGGGGTTACCGTTTCCTGATGCTCGACTCGGTCAAGGTGGTCGGCGGTGCCAATCCCTACAGGGGATGGATCGACGCGGCCCAACTTCTCTGGCTCGACCGGGAACTCAGGACGATCCCCGCCAACCAACCGATCATTCTCTGCACCCACATTCCCTTCAAGACCTCCGTGATGGAGAACTTCGGCGCCTTCACGGGGCCTTCGCCCGGGCGTGTCAGAGTGATCAACGCCAACGCGGTGCTGGAGAGGCTGCGCAACCGCCCGCTCGCCCTCATCATGCAGGGGCATGTCCACATCAAGGAGCGTCTCGAGGCGGGCGGAGTGCCCTGTATCACCGGGGGGGCGGTCTGCGGGAAATGGTGGGAGGGACCGAACATGGGAACATCCCCGGGAGTCGGCCTGATCGAGATCACCCCGGAGGGCGCCGGCCGGAAAGGTTCCTCGGGCGGTGCCGCCCGTGTGGGTTGGAGCTACCTCGACACCCCCGCCCCTTCGCTTCCCTCCTCCATGGCGTGACCGGGGTCTCAGCCCGCGTGGCGGACCAGGGCGATCACGATCTCGATGACGATGAGCAGGATGATGGCGAGTTCAAGGAGCTCTCCGCGGGCACCCGAGGCCTCGGCGTAGAGCGCGGCGTAGGTGTCCCGGACAATCGACAACTTCCTGTCGACCGCCGCGCTCACCGTGGGCACCCGGAAGATCTCGAGCGATGCCTGATAGATCCGTGCGAGATAGACATCCTCGGTCACCTGAAGCACGTTCCCGGCCTTCCCGGTCAACTCCGTCACCTCCGCGACCAGCGTGTAGAGTTTGCGGGCCAGATCCGCGAACCGGCGTGAAGAGAGACGGTTTGCGGCGCGCCGCGCTTCCTTCACGAGTCCGTACATCCTCGGGAGCTCCTCGTCGAGCAGTCGGTCATAGTAGCGGAACTCGAGCAGTTGCGCGTTGGCGACCTCGATGATGTCCGCCACGTCCCATTCGTTGCGCGGCTCGTAGATGAAGGCGCGGTCCCAGGTCATCACGACCAGATCATCCTCGTAGTAGGAGTAGCGCTGCCCGAGGAGATCCTTCCGCGCCTTCTCCGAGAGCACCCTGTTCTCGCCCGAGAGGAGCGGGACCAGGTCGATCCTCTCCGGAAGATCGGCCCCGCTCACCGGCTCGTTCCATTGCTGCACGACGGCGATCAGATGATCCTCCTGCAGGAGCGTGGTGTTCGGCCTGTTCATGGCGCATGACAGGTCGTTGCGCAGCCTCTCCAGAATGCCCGGCAAGGGCCCGCCCTCCGTTCCCGGGCCGACGAGCCGGTCGACGGAGTTGGAAAACGCCGTGAATTCCGGCCAACTCATGTCCGATGCCGGAACCCTGACCGAGAGCGCCGCCACGCCGAAATCGTAGATGCGGGCTGTGACCGTGCAGGTGAGGGGAGTTTTTCCAAGGGTCAGGGTGAGCGGATCGAGAGTGATCAGGACCGGCGGCACGTCGAAGGCCAGGGCCTTGGCCGGGGCCGAGACCAAGCTGCTCCGGACGGCCTTGCCGGCATTGCGCAGGGCCCAGAGTTCCTCGACCTGCTTCAGGTCGATTGAATAGGCGATGTCGAAGAGCCTGAGGGCGATGACCGCCCCGGATTGGACCTGAAGATCAGCCATGGGATAAGAGTCGCGGCCCCAGCCTCTAGGGGAGGACCACCCCTTCATCCTACGCCATGAAGGCCGGCGGGGCAACCGCGCCCCCTCCCCGCCGTGGCCTGAATCTGATCTTGGGAATCGGTCTTCATGGACCGACTGGCCCGGTGCGACGAGGCCCGCGCCGGGGAAGATGCAGACCGGCGGGGCCGGGACCCGGGGCATCGGGATATTCCTCACGGTGGCGGAATGCATGTCGGTGATCCCGGCGGGGGAGGGGTTCCCGGTTGGGAGGATCTTTGTTGTGATCCCCCGTCACATTCCCGTGAAAGGAAGCGTGACCTGCTGCCTGATATCCCTTTCAGAGAGGCCGATATCAATCCTGACGGGGCCTTGGGGATTCACCCAGATTCCTTTCTCGGGGTGCCAGTAGCGGAGCGCCGTGTCGGGGAGCGGAATCGTGACAGAGCGCATCTCCCCGGCCTTCAGGTCAACCCGTTGAAATCCCTTCAGCTCGCGCAGGGGCCGGGGAGTCGTCTCCTCCGGCAGCCCGACATAAAGCTGAACCACCGTGGCGCCGTCGCGCGATCCGGTGTTCTTCACGGTCACCGTGACGGAGTGTCCGTTGGCGGTCGGCGTCGCCTTCAGGTCCGGGATCTCGAATTCCGTGTAGCTGAGTCCGTGTCCGAACGGGAAAAGCGGCGTGAATCCCGAGCGGTCGTAGCCACGGTACCCGTAGAAGATCCCCTCGTGGTAATCGGCCACCGGCCACTCCTTCCCGACGGGGAAGTTCCCCGGGTAATGGCGGAAGGCGGGATTCTCGTCGATCGTCCGGTCAAACGTGCAGGGAAGATGGCCCGAGGGATTCGCGCCGCCGAAGAGGATCGAGGCGAGCGCCGTGCCCGCATCCTGACCGAGGTACCATGTCTGCAGGACGGAGGGGACCATCCCGATCCACTCGCGCATGTCGACCGCGGCCCCTCCGCTCAGGACCACGACGGTGTTCGGATTGGCCTTGGCGACTTTCCAGATGAGCTGCTGCTGGGAGACCGGCAGGGTGAACCCCCGGTCGAATCCCTCTCCCTCCACCTCGGGGCTCAGGCCGACGCAGACGATGGCGGCATCGGCGTTTTCGGCCGGATGGAAGCCCGTCGATTCGGGAGGCACCGGCCTGATCGTGACCGAGACGTATCCGCTTCCCCGTCCCACCTCGCTGGCCGTGACGCGGAGCGGGATGACCTCACCCTGCTCGAGCGACATGATATAGCTTTCCGGATTCCCGAGTTCCCTCTCACCGAGGCGGATCTCGGGATGCCCCGTGGCGATCAGTTCGAAGTTTCCGCTTGCTGGCACATCGATCCGCGCATCCCAGATAATGCGCGCCTCCTTGCCCTTGCGCACGCCTTCGGGAGGAAAATACTTGTCCCACCAGACGGAGATGTCGTTCTCGTGTTCGAAGGTGACGCGGGTGACATTCGGGTGCGTGACGCAGACCATCTTGCGGATGTCGGTGATCCGCGGGGGAAGGGCGGGGGCCGGCTTTCCGATTTCCAGGAAGTTGTGGAGCGAGAAGACATCCCTCACCGGCATCGGGGCGTAAAAGATCTTGGTCTCCGGAGGAAGTGCCCGCCGAATCCCCTCGAGGAAGCTGACTTTGCGGAAAGGGGTCACCTCGCCGCTCCCGCCGCCGACGGTCGGCGTGTCCTGGGCGTTTGGGCCGTAGACCACGACCCGTTTCAGTTTCGTGCGGTCGAGGGGAAGAAGGGCATGGTCGTTCTTGAGGAGGGTGATCGACTTCGTCGCCACGTCGAGGGAGAGGGCGCCGTTCTCCTTGGAATCGAGGGGGAGATCCTTGCGGAGTTGCTCGCCATCGAGGAATCCCATCGAGACGGCCATTCGCAGGAGGCGGCGCACCGCATCATCGATCCGTTCCTCGGTCAGCCGTCCCTGCTCGAGCGCTTCGCGGACACTCTCCGGAGTCACCCGGTAACCCATCGGCATCTCGAGATCGAGTCCGCGGGCGAGCGACTCGACCGATGCCGTCGCCCACCAGTCGGACATGACCACTCCGGGGAATCCCCACTCGTTTTTCAGGACGCCGTTCTGCAGGGCGTCGTTGGAGGTGCTCGGCAAGCCGTTGAGCCTGTTGTATGCCGACATCACCGACCAGACGCCCGCGCGTTCCACCGCCTTCAGGAAGGGTTGGAGATAGATCTCCCGGAGCGTCTGCTCGTCCATCACCGACTCGATTTCCATGCGCCGCCACTCCGTGTCGTTCCCGACGAAATGCTTCACCGTGGCCGCCACCCCCTGCGACTGCAGGCCGAGGATGTATTCCGCCGCGAGTTCCCCCGTGAGGTAGGGATCCTCGCCGTAGTACTCGAAGTTGCGTCCGTTGAGCGGCGTGCGAGCGATGTTCACCCCGGGAGCCAGCTGGATGTGGATTCCGCGGGCGCGCGCTTCGCGACCGAGCGCCTCGCCGTAGAGGAAGGCAAGCCGACGATCCCACGTCGCGGCCAGGGCGATCCCGCTCGGGAAGGAACAGGCCGGACCATGGGCGCGGATTCCCTGGGGACCATCGGCCATCACGAGCTTCGGAATCCCGAGTCGTGGAATCGCGGTGGTCGACATCCCGTCGAGGCCGTCCCCGGCGAGCAGGCTCACCTTTTCCCCGTGGGTGAGTTGGGAGAGGAGTCCCTCCACCCTCGCCTCGATCCTTGCGGCGGTCTCCCCGCCCGGGTAGGGGGACGAGGGGCGGGATGGAGCCGGCGGCTCGGCCCGGAGGGGAAGCGCCGGAATCAGGGCGGCCAGAGCGACCCGGATCAGCTTCATGCGCTTCGGGTCAACGCGGCGTCGTGGGCCAGCACCTGATCGAGGATCACCTGTTCCATCATCGGATCGGTGCCGATGGCGCTCCCGTAGTGGAGATTCTTCCCCTGAAGATGATGGGGGTTGGATTGAAAGACCTCCGACTGGCTGGCGGCCGGGCCGATCTCCTCCCGGATCCCCAGCAGGACCGGGATGTCCTGATAGCTGTGGAGTCCGTCGCTGATGAAGAAAGGAATCACCACCACGTTCTTTTGACTCGTCATGGCGGCCCAGTCGCTGACCAGCGGCGCCTCCTCCATGTAGGCGGGGAGAACTTCCGCGTAGAGTCCCGATGCGGAGAGGAGTTGGACCTGCTTCTTGGCGGCCTTGGCCGAGTTGTCGTTCAGATTGGTGCCGTGGCCGACGATGAGCAGGCTGGTCTCCCCCGTCGGGACGCCCGGAGCCGTCTCCCGCGCACGCTTGAGGAGCACGGCGGTCATCGAGGCATGGTTCCCGACCGGTTCGCAGTAGCGGAGCGTCATGCCGTCACGGCGGGTGAGGGGGCCTTCCAGGGCGAATTCACGCGGGATGACCGTCTGGGTGAAGTAACCCTCGCTGATGAAGTTCGGGACGATGTAGACCTCGGGGGAGGAGACCGAGTGAAGCACCTCGCGCATGGACGGTTCCTCCTTCCAGAAACAGCAGAGCACCTCGTCGAAGATCCCCTTCGAGCGGATCGCGTCGGCCAGCAGATGGTTCGGCTCGCTCGAGTCGGGGTTGGTCGTCGATCCGTGTCCGACGATCACGAGTGCTGTGCCGGGGCGCTTCTGCATGGGAATCAGTGAATCACGAAATCAGGAAATCAGGAAGCCATGGAAATGAGGGCCTTTGGAGAACCTCTGGGGAACCCTTTTTCACTAGATGAATGAGCGCGACTCATGTCCTGAGTTGGCTTGCCCGGCCTGGGCCCATCGGGCATTCAGGTTTCCGGTTTCTTCAGCTCCTCCCCCTACCTCAGGTCTTCCAGCGCATCCCGGATCGCCACGGTGAGGTCGCGGCCGCCGTCGCCCCCGAGCCGCTCGTCGATCTCCTCGAGGCGGCGGATCCAACCGGAGACCTCCCTCCGCGTGTAGGGACCCCCCGCGGCCTCGCAGAAGTGGGTTCTGCATCCGAAGGGCCGCCCCTCGTAGATCATGCAGCGCGAGGTGTAGGGGTGCAGGAGCGGGCAGGCGCCGTCCTCCCGCTTCGGCAGTTCCTTCCTGCCGGCCGCGCGTACGGCCTTGGCGGCGGTCAGCGCCTCCCCCTTGGTCAGCATCGGCACGCGACCCGTGATCCGGAACCGACAGCATTCGGTCACCAGCGTGCAGTTGCGCTCGGGGGGATTGGCCTTCAGTTCGGCGTAGATCTGACGGACTCCGGCGACTGCCTCCTCGGTATCGCGGCGCGGGTCGGAGGTCTTGTGGGGATTGCGTTTACGCACGGGGAGATAAAAAAAGATTAAATATGGAACTCAGGAACTCAGGAATAAGGAACTGAAATAAGAAGTATCATGACTTGGTCAGCTCCTCTTGGTTTTCCAAACTCTCTCAAGACGCATTCTTTTTTGATCTTCTTGCATTTTTTCCTGAGTTCCTAAGTTCCATATTAAAAATCCCAGAATCATATTGAAGAGCCGCAGGCGTGCGCGCTGGCCCATGCCCATTGGAAGTTATAGCCGCCGAGCCATCCGGTGACATCCACGACCTCACCGATGAAATAAAGCCCCGGCACCTTCCGTGCCTCCATGGTCTTCGAGGAGAGTTCCCCGGTATCGACACCCCCGAGCGTCACCTCGGCCTTCGGGTATCCCTCGGTCCCCGCGAACGAACTGCTCCAACCGTGAACCGACTGGAGAAGCGCGTCGGTCTCCGCCTTGGTGCAGCGGGCAAGGGCCTTGTCCGGGGCATTGCGGGCGCACCATGACTCGGCGAAGCGGCGCGGCCATGCCTTGGAGAGGGCCTGGAAGGGCGTGTTTCCGCCGCGCAGGGTTGCCGCAAACGCCTCCGACTCGGCCCGCTCGGGAAGGAGATCGAAGGATAGGGCCTCCCCCTCCTTCCAGTACGAGGAGATCTGAAGGATCGCCGGTCCGCTCACGCCGCGATGGGTGAAGAGCATCGCCTCCTCGAAGGTCTTTCCCGCATGGGTGACGCGTACCGGAATGGAGACTCCGGCCAGCGGTCCGAAGAACGACTTCTCAGCAGTGTGGAAGGTGAGGGGAACCAGACCGGGTCGCAGGTTCGTCACCCCGAGGCCGAACTTCCGGGCGATCCGGTGGCCGATGTCGGTGGCTCCGAGTTTCGCGAAGGAGAGCCCTCCCGTGGCCACGACCAGCGCATCGGCGGTGAAGGTCCCGCGCGACGTGATCACCTCGAAGCGATCATTCCTCACGACATCCTCCACGCGGCATCCGCAGAGGATCCGGACACCCGCCCCGCGGCACTCGCTCTCCAGCATCACGATGATCTGCCGGGAATTCCCGTCACAGAACTGCTGGCCGAGCTTCTTCTCGTGGTAGGGGATGCCGTGCTTCCCGACCAGCGCGATGAAATCCCGGGGCGAGTAGCGGGCCAGGGCCGACTTGCAGAAGTCGGGATTCCGCGAGAGGTAGTTCTCCGCCGTGGCGTGGATGTTGGTGAAGTTGCAGCGACCGCCCCCTGAGATCCCGATCTTTTTGCCCACCCGGTCGTTGTGCTCGAGGAGGAGCACCCGCTTGCCGCGATTGCCCGCCGTGAAGGCGCAGAACATCCCGGCACCTCCTCCGCCGATCACGATCACGTCGTGGTGTTCCGGAAGGTTGTCGCTCACACGGGTAGTGATGACAGATGGGCTTGCAAATCAAAAGCAGGGGATGAAGAAAGATGCAGCGCCTCGGTGTCGTGCGCTCCGGCTCTCGGCCCGGTCGCGACCGATCCTTGGTGACGCCGCGCCCTTCCCTGCGTAAGCTCCTCCCCTTATGGAAAAACAACGCTTCGACGGACTGGGTCTCTCACCGGAAATTCTCAAGGCGGTGGCCCAGCTCGGATTCGAGGAAGCGACCCCGATCCAGTCCGCGGCCATCCCCGTCCTGCTTGCCGGAGGGGATCTCGTCGGCCAGTCCCAGACCGGCTCGGGGAAGACAGCCGCATTCTCCATCCCCGCCATCGAGAAGATCGATCCCTCGAGCAAGGCGGTTCAGGTGCTCATCCTCTGCCCGACCCGCGAACTTGCCGAGCAGGTGGCCGACGAAGTCCATCAGCTCACCGCCTTCAAGCGCGCCATCCACTCGGTTCCCATCTACGGCGGCGCCTCCTACGAGCGCCAACTCTTCGAGTTGAAGAAGGGCGTCCAGATCGTCATCGGAACCCCCGGTCGCATCATCGATCACCTGGAGCGCGGCACCCTCAAGCTCGGCCAACTCAGGGTGGCGATCCTCGACGAGGCCGACCGGATGCTCGACATGGGATTCCGCGACGACATCCAGAAGATCCTCGACGCCACCCCCGGGGAGCGCCAGACGGTCTTCTTCTCCGCGACCCTCTCGCGACAGATCAAGGAGCTGATCAACCGCTACTCCCGCGATCCCCAGACCGTGGCGATCGAGCGCAAGGACGTCGCCGCACCCGCCATCGACCAGTGGTATTACGAGATCCCCCCGCGGGGGAAGACCCAGTCGCTCATCCGCCTCGTCGACTTCCACGGATTCCGTCTCGGCATCATCTTCTGCAACACCCAGCGCATGGTCGACGAACTCGCCGACGCGCTGCTCGCCCAGGGATTCTCGGCCGACCGTCTCCACGGCGGCATCACCCAGGCCCAGCGCACCCGCGTGATGAACAAGTTCAGGAACTCCGAGTTCGAATTCCTCGTCGCCACGGATGTCGCCGCGCGCGGGATCGACGTCGACGACCTCGAGGTCGTGATCAACTACGACCTTCCGCACGACCCCGAGGATTACGTGCACCGCATCGGCCGCACCGGCCGCGCGGGACGCAAGGGGATGGCGGCCACCTTCGTCAGCGGCCGCGACATCTACAAGATCCAGTACCTCGAGAAGTTCACCCACTCCCGCATCCGCCGGGGAATCGTCCCCACCCCCTCCGAGGTCGAGGGACGACGATCCGAGGTCCTCTTCGGGAAGGTGCGCGACATCCTCGCCGCGGGCCGCTTCTCCGACCAGACCCAGTTCACCGACCGCCTCATGGAGGAGGGATTTCAGGCAACCGAACTCTGCTCCGCCCTCTTCTCGATGCTCCTCGGCCAGGCGGGAGGGGCTCCCGAGCCCCTCAACGCGCCGAAGGCCGCGCCGCTCCCCGTCGAGATCCCCATGGACGAGGGGTTTGCCAAGCCGAAGGGATTCAAGAAGAAGCCTCCCTTTGTCCCGAAGGCTCCCGCCCACGGCAAGCCGGCCTTCAAGCAGCGATTCCAACCCGGGTTCAGGAAATCCTCCGGGCAGGGCACCGCTCCGGGTGCTCCGGCAGGCCACGGCAAGCCGGGCAAGTTCGCCAAGGGATTCGGGAAAGACCGTTCACCGAGATCCTGAGGAAAGGTCGTGAGACTGAAGGATGAAGACTGTTGGGGGATCGCCGATGATATCGCATGGAGGCCGTTGCTTCCTGAGTTCCTTGGTATTCCATCGGACTGATCCGTTTCCTCCGTGAAGAGAGTCTTTCAGGTTTTCGCTTTCAGCCTGTTCTGTACCGGCCTTCTCGCGGAGGTCTCGATGCCCGCGATTTTCGGCGACCACATGGTGCTCCAGCAGGGCACAACCCTGCCCGTCTGGGGATGGGCCGCGCCCGGAGAGCACGTCTCGGTTTCCTACGCGGGGCGTGATGGCGAGACCGTGGCCGACACCTCGGGTTGCTGGAGGGTGACCCTCCGCCCCCTTCCCTATTCCACGGCCGCCGCCCCCATGGTCATCAACGGGTCGAACCGCATCGAGTTCCGCGATGTCATCGTGGGCGACGTCTGGGTCTCCGCGGGGGAAGGGAACATGGCGCTCCCGCTCTCCGGGGCCACGGGGGGCGTGGAGGCCGCCGCGAGCGGCGACCGGGGGTTGCGATGGTTCACACCCACCTCCCGCACGGCCTCCCGGCCCTGCAGGAAAGGATCGGGCGGTTGGGTGGTCTGCGCTCCCGGGACGGCCCCCTCCTTCCCGGCGATACCCTTCTTTTTCGCACGGGACCTGAGGGCCGCCCGCCAGATCCCCATCGGCGTCATCGACTGCTCCACCACCGACCCCGCCCCCATCACCTCCTGGATCAGCCACCGGGGAGCGAAGGGATCCGCGGGGGGCCCCGGGATGGAGGGGGCCGCCGGTGTCGGCGGAGGTTCCGGGACGACCCCCCCGGCAGCACTCTTCAACGGCATGATTTCGCCGCTCCTGCCGTACGCCATCACCGGAGTCCTCTGGTATCAGGGGGAATCCGACGAGGGGGAGCGCTCCCTCCGCCACCGCATCCTGCTTCCCCGACTCATCCGGGATTGGAGGGCTCGGTGGAAGCAGGGCCCCTTTCCATTCCTCATGGTCTCGCAGGCCGGATTCGGCTCCGGGGAGGGCCCAGTTG
>Ga0209189_1000247_pt1 | contig 46890 bp, 46 predicted proteins | sample C_130820_EF_Meta_FD_187308 | JGI IMG/M metagenome (GOLD analysis project Ga0209189, IMG submission 187308) | Freshwater microbial communities from Lake Croche, Canada to study carbon cycling - C_130820_EF_MetaG (SPAdes) (version 3) | ecosystem: Environmental > Aquatic > Freshwater > Lake...
ACGTTCGCGTTTCATGGTCTGCTCACGCGGGCCGTGGACTGGCGAGGGCTCGACTTCCAGGTCGAACTGCTCGACGTGGAGACGCTCAACGAGCGGATGCTCGCCGGCATTTTCGATGTCTGCAAGGCGAGCTTTCATGCGGCCCTGCTGGCCGCCGCCGACGTCGTCGTGCTGCCGAGCGGCTCGGCCCTCGGCTTCGGCGTCGGCCCGCTCCTGCTCGCCGCCGAGCCGGGCGCACGGCCGACGCGCGCCGGCCAGCTCACGCTCTGCCCCGGCCGGCACACGACGGCATCGCTGCTCTTCGATCTCTTTCATCCGCACACCACCCGCGTCGAGCAGGTCGTCTTCTCCGAGATCATGCCCCGGCTCACGGCCCGCACCGCCGACTTCGGCGTCTGCATCCACGAGGGGCGGTTCACCTGGGAAGCGCACGGCCTCGCGCTCGTCGAAGATCTCGGCACCCGCTGGGAGACCGAGACCGCCTGTCCGCTGCCGCTCGGCGGCATCGTGGCCAGTCGGCGGCTGCCCGACGCGACGATCGCCGCGGTGCAGCGGGTGATCCACGACTCGCTCATGCTGGCGCTTCGCGATCGCACTGCCGCCCTGCCCACGATGCGGTCCCATGCGCAGGAATTCGACGACGGCGTACTCATGCAGCACGTCGATCTCTACGTCAACGACTGGACGATCGAACTCGGCCCGACCGGGGCGAGGGCCCTCGACGAGCTCTCCGCGCGCGCGGCCTCGCTCGGCCTGGCGGCCGGGCGGCTCTGTGTCTTCACCGGCTGACCGTCGGCCGCCGGACCCGGCGGGTGGACAACACGGCTGATGGCAGGAATGATCTCGGGTCTTCCGTTCCCCGGGATTCCCATGGCACGCCAGCTCGAAACCATCCGCAACATCGGCATCGTCGCCCACATCGACGCGGGCAAGACGACGCTCACCGAGCGGTTGCTCTTCTATACGAAGACGAGCCACCGCCTCGGCGAGGTGGACCGCGGCACCACGATCACCGACTTCGACCCCGAGGAGCAGGAGCGGGGCATCACGATCTATTCCGCCGCCGTGTCGTTCAAATGGCAGGACGTGACGGTGAACCTCATCGACACGCCGGGCCACGTCGACTTCACGGCCGAGGTGGAACGCAGCCTGCGGGTGCTCGACGGGGCGGTGGTCGTGTTCAGCGCCCGCGAGGGGGTCGAGGCCCAGAGCGAGACGGTGTGGCGGCAGGCCGACAAGTACGGCGTGCCGCGGCTCGCGCTCGTCAACAAGCTCGATCGCGAGGGGGCCGACTTCTTCGGTACGATCGACCAGATCGAGAAGCGGCTCGGGGCGAAACCGCTCGTGCTCCACGTGCCGCAGGGGATGGGGCCGCCGCACGTGAAGGATCCATTCCGCGGGATCGTCGATCTCGTCGAGATGCAGCTGCTCACCTTTCCGCCGAAGGACGAGGCGCTCGCCGGCGGGACGGCGCTCACGGCCGTCACGAAGTCGCCGATCCCCGACGATCTCGCCGATGTGGCGGCCGAATACCGCGAGCAGCTCGTCTCCACCCTGTTCGACCATTCCGACCAGATCGCGGAGCTCGCGATGAGCGAGGCGCCGATCCCGCCGGAACTCATGCGGCAGGCGATCCGCCAGGCCACGATCCAGCGGAAGGTGGTGCCGATCCTCGCCGGCTCGGCCCTCGACTGCATCGGCATCCAGCCGGTGCTCGACGCCGTGGCGTGGTATCTGCCGAGCCCGGCCGACGTGCCGCCGGTCGAGGGCCTCGATCCCTCGAAGAAGCCCCCCGTGCCCGCGGTGCGGAAACCCGATCCGAAGGCCCCGTTCTGCGGGCTCGTGTTCAAGATCATCGCCGAGAAGCACGGCGACCTGTACTTCGTGCGGGTCTATTCCGGCACGCTCAAGGCGGGCAGCCGGGCCTGGAATCCCCTGCGGCAGAAGAAGGAAAACGTCGCCCAGCTCTGGCACGTTCAGGCGGACCGCCGCGAGCAGATCGAGGAGGCCTTCGCCGGCGACATCGTGGGCGTGATCGGGCCGCGGGCGAGCGTCACCGGCGACACGCTCTGCGATGCGAACGAGCCGATCCTGCTGGAAAGCATCCAGTTTCCCGAGACCGTGATCTCGATGGCGATCGAGCCGGAGACGAGCCTCGAGCGCAAGAAGCTCGGCGACGTGCTCGAGATGATGAAGCGGCAGGATCCCACGTTCCGCGCGCTCGAGAGCGAGGAGACCGGGCAGACGCTGATCTCCGGGATGGGGGAGTTGCACCTCGAGGTGATCCGCCACCGGCTCGAACGAGACTTCAACCTCAAGTGCCGCGTGCACAAGCCGCGGGTGAGCTACAAGGAGACGCTCGAGCGGGCGGCCACCGTCGCCGGCTCGATCAATCGCCAGGTGGGGGGGCAGAATCTCGTGGCCACCGTCACGCTCCGGGCGGAGCCGGTGGACGAGCAGGCGGCCGTGACGGTGGAGCAGGGGTGGTTTCCGGAGTCGGAGCACCTGGCCTCGCTCGCGGCGCTGATGACCGAGTCGGTCCGCGAGAGCGCCGAGCGGGGCGGCCTCAAGGGCTGCCCCTTGTGGGGCGTGCGGATCGTGGTGGTCGAAAGCCCGATTCCCGATCCGCCGCCGAGCGACGTGGCGATCCGGATGGCGGCCGCCGAAGCGATCGACCGGCTGCTCGACGCGGCCGGCACGGTGCTGCTCGAGCCCGTGATGAAAGTGGAGGTGACGGTGCCCGAGGAGCACCTCGGCGACGTGATCAACGACCTCCAGCAGCGCCGGGCGATCATCACCAACACCGAGATCCGCGGCGGCATGAACGTGCTCACGGCGGAGGCCCCGCTCGCGAGCATGTTCGGCTATTCGGCCGCCGTGCGGAGCGTGAGCCAGGGACGCGCGAGTTTCACGATGGCCCCGCTCAAGTACGGGCCGGCGCCCGCCGAGACGGCGGCCGCGTTCGTGTGAGGCTGGCGTCACGCCTCCTCGAGCAGGTCCTTGAGCCGAGCCATCGGCGTCCGTCCGATGGGGAGCGGTGCGTCGATGCCCCGGAAGAAGACCAGCATCTGATCGCGCGACTTCCACTGCGTCGAGCGGATCGCCGGCACCTGGACGATCAGCGAGCGGCTGATCCGGCAGAACCGCTCGGCCGGAAGGAGCGTCTCCCATTCCGTCATCGTGCGGCGCACCACCGTCGGCGGCTGGCCGACGATCTGCACGCGGGTGTAGTTCTGCACCGCCTCGATCCACACCAGTTCGTCGTAGTGGACGAGCGAAAAGCCGTTGCCCCGGCCGGTGGCGAGCCGCACCGCATGCCCCTCGTCACCCGATACCGCTCGCGCCGCCGGGCCGTCGTCGGTCGGCGCCGCATCGACATCCACGGCGGCGGCCGCCCCGGTGCCGAGCAGGTGCTCGAGCCGTTCGACCGTGATCGCGAGACGGTCGCGATCGAACGGCTTGAGCACGTAGTCCACGGCACCCGCGCGAAACGCGTCGATGGCGTGCCCTTCGCGGGCGGTCACGAACACGACCTTCGTGCCGCGGGGAATGCTCGCCACGAGGTCGACCCCGAGCCTTCCGGGCATCGTGATGTCGAGGAACACGACATCGGGCACGCGGCCGCCGAGAAACAGCTCCGCTTCGTCCACGCTCCCCGCGCGGCCGATGACCTCCACCGTGTCGAACGTGTCGAGCAGCTCCGCAAGTCGCTCGATCGCCCGCGGCTCGTCGTCCACGAGCAGTGCCGTGATCATCTCGTCGCCTCCTCGGTTGCGGGCTGCAGGGCGTACTGCGGATCGAGTGGCAGGCTGATCGTGACCAGCACCCGGCCGTTCTCCTCGGTCGTCGTCACGGTCGCGGCCGGCCCCGCGTGCAGCAGGAGGCGTCGGCGGAGCGTGTGCAGCCCGGTCTGCGTCGACCCGGCGGGCGCCGCGGGGAGCCAGCGGCCGGTGTTGCCCACCTCCACGACCAGGCGATCGCGGTCGCGGAAGGCCCGCACCGTCACCTCCAGCCTGCGGCCGTCATCCAGCCCGCCGTATTTCAACGCGTTTTCCACGAGCGGCTGGATCATCACGGGAAGCACCGGGATCCTCCGCACGTCGCTGTCGCAGTCGATCCGGCAGTCGAGCCGGTCGCCGAACCGGAAAGACTGGATGGTGAGGTAGTCCTCGAGGGCGTCGATCTCGCGGCCGAGGGGCTCGAGTGTGGTCGTCGGCCGCAGCAGGAACCGCAGGTATTTCGCCAGCGACTGCGTGATCGTCTCGATGTCGTCCGGCGACTGCCGGCAGGCCACGATCGTGTTGAGCGCGTTGAAGAGGAAGTGGGGGCTGATGTGGGCCTGCAGGCGGTCGAGTTCGTTGCGGGCGGAGAGCGTCTCCGCCTCGAAGGCCCGCAGTTCCGTCTGCTGCTGGTCGCGGAGCAGCTGCGTCCCGAAATAGGCCGCCGACCATGCGGCCAGGGGCAGGAGATCGAGCACGAACCGCGCCGCAAGCACGACCCTCGCGGGAGCCGTGCCGGCGCCGCTTGGCGAGGAGAGAGTCCCCCCGAAGGAGTCGCCGAGTACGGTGCCCGCGAGGGCCATGGCGACCGCCCCCGCCAGCGGGCCGCCCGCCATCAGCCCCACCTTCGAGACGCCGAGGCGATCGATCAACCCGCGGCTCCGGGCGAGGGCCCGCAACCCGGCGGTGAGAATGAAGCCGGCGACGCAGCGGCTGCCGATGAACCAGCCTGGATCCACCAGCGCGGGGCCGAAGGCCCGCACGACGAGCATCGTCGTGGCGAAGGTGCCGAGCCAGAAGGCCGTGTGGGCGGGCCAGAAGGTCGCGCCAGCGGGCGGATGGAATCGGGGTCCGGGCGTCAAGGCGGCGTCCTCCGACGACGGCCGGTATGATAGCCTCGTCAGGCGTCAGTCCGGGCCAGATCGCAATCCACGGGCCGGGGTCCACGGGTCGAACCAAAGTTCAAACCATAGTTCGAGGGAGTTCAACGATGATTCGTCGTCTCGCGCTGGGCATCGGTCTGTGCGTCTCGTGTCTGGCGGTTTGGACGGCCCGGATGCACGGGGCCGAGCCCCCGACGGCGGCCCCGCCCGCACCCGAGGGGATGGAAACGCTGTTCAACGGCAGCGATCTCTCCGGCTGGGACGGGGATCCGCGGCTCTGGAGCGTGAGGGAAGGCGTGATTCACGGTGAAACCACCCCCGAAAACGTGGCCAACGGCAACACGTTCCTCATCTGGCAGGGTGGGGACGTGCGTGACTTCGAACTCAGGCTCTCCTACCGCTGCAATGCGACGAACAATTCGGGCATCCAGTACCGCTCCCGACGGATCACCGACGAATCGGCCAAGAACAAGTGGGTGGTCCGAGGCTACCAGCACGAGCTCCGCAACGAGATCACACTGCCGAACGTGGCGGGTTTCATCTACGACGAGGGGGGGTTCGCCGGCGGCCGGCAGCGAATCTGCCAGCTGGGTGAACGGGCCGTCTGGCCGGCCGAGGGAGAGAAACGCGTGACGGCGACGCTCGTGGACCAGGAGGGTTTCGAAAAACTGATGCGACTCGACGACTGGAACGACGTCGTCATCCGGGCCGAGGGCAATCACATCCGCCACTACCTCAACGGCCAGCTCGTCCTCGACTTCACCGACGAGCATCCGAAAGCACTTTCCGAGGGCGTGATCGCCCTGCAACTGCACGCCGGCAAGCCGATGTGGACGGAGTTTCGCGACATCCGCCTCAAGCGGTTCTGAAATCGGCCCGCGAACAGGCCGGTTTTTCATGGGTTGTTGACACGACCCGGAAACACATTTAGTTTCTGGGGCTCGCCGAAAACTGGTCGCGAAGGCCGGTTTTGGCGGCATTTTTCCGAATCATTGGAGTGCGCCGCGTGGCCGGTCCGACACAGGAAATCATTCGTATCCGCATGGAGGCCTACGATCACGCCGTGCTCGATCAGAGCGCCGCGGAGATCGTGGACACCGCCAAGCGGACGAACTCCGAGGTTCACGGACCGATCCCGCTCCCGACCCGGGTCGAGCGGTACACGGTCCTCTCGAGCCCTCACATCGACAAGAAGGCCCGGCAGCAGTACGAGATCCGGACGCACAAGCGGGTGATCGACATCGTTCAGGCCACTGCCAAGACGATCGAGGCCCTCAACAAGCTGAGCCTTCCGGCAGGCGTCGACATCAAAATCAAGGCCTCGTCGCGGTAGGGTATCCGCGCGGTTCGGCCACCAGCAAACCCGATCATTCACCACCACAGAGGAGCGCACGAACAGGCATGCTTGGAAGGCGTTGCGGGTAAGGCCCGGGGCCGCCTCGCCGTAAGGCGTGTGGCGCGGCATCGGGTGCTCCCGCAGCCAACGGCTTCGAGCGTGATCGCAAGGCTTTTCGCCGCCGACGGACACGTCGGGGTGATCGTCTTGCCTGCGAAATGAACATGGCTGATTCCTCCGCGGCGATCACGGCTGGCAAGGCCGGGCGCAAGAGTCTGTTGGGCCGCAAGGTCGGGATGACGCAGGTGTTCGACGCCGACGGCACCGTGGTGCCGGTCACCGTGATCGAAGCCGGCCCGTGCCCCGTGCTCTCGGTTCGCACCCCCGATCGCGACGGCTACTCCGCCGTGCAGGTCGGGTTTCTCGACAAGCCCCGGCGGCTGGCCAGCCGGTCGATTCGCGGCCAGGTCGCCAAACTCGACAGCAAGCGGGGCCGGAGGCTCACCGAGGGGGGCGTGGCGGTGCCGCCCAAGGCGGGCTGTGAGCCCAAGAGGTTCGTGCGCGAGTTCCGTGGCGTGTTCGAGGGGGCCGAGGTCGGGCAGGTGCTCACCGTCGAGGTGTTCGAGGGCGTCGTTGCGGTGGACGTCACGGGCACGACGAAGGGGCGTGGTACGGCGGGCGTCATGAAGCGGCACGGCTTCAAGGGGCAGCGGGCCAGCCACGGCGTGAAGAAGGTGCATCGCCATCAGGGCGGCACGAGCATGAACACTTCGCCGGCCCGCGTGTTCAAGGGCAAGCGAATGGCCGGACGTTACGGCAACGAGCGGTCCACCATGCGGAACGTGAAGCTCGTGCGGATCGACAAGGACCACAATCTGCTGCTCGTGCGGGGCGCCGTCCCGGGACCGAACGGGTCGTTCGTCGTGGTCAGGCAGACCAACAAGATCAAGAGGGTCGGCGGGCCCGCGGCGCCGACCGGCAAGAAGAAGGCAGGTGCGAAGTGAATCTTGCCGTCTACGACATTTCAGGCAAGCAGGTCGGTTCGTACGACATCGACCCCGCCGAGTTGGCGCCCTCCGTCAGCAAGCAGTTGCTGCACGATGCCGTCGTGATGTACCAGGCCAACCAGCGTCAGGGCACGATGCGGACGAAGACCCGCGGCGAGGTGGCTGGCTCGACGAAGAAGCTGTATCGCCAGAAGGGCACGGGAAACGCCCGTGCCGGCGCGCGGCGGAGCGGCACGCGGCGTGGCGGTGGCCACATCTTCGCGAAGCGGCCGCGGGATTTCGGCTGGCGGATGCCCCGCAAGGCGCTGCAGACGGCCACCCGCATGGCCCTCGCGGCCCGTCTTGCCGATGACGAGGTGAAGCTCGTGGACAAGCTGCCGCTCGCGGAGCCGAAGACGGCCCAGGCCGCACGGTTTCTCGGTGCGCTGGGGCTGGGCGAGCACACGGTGCTGGTCTCTCCTGAGAAGCACGACGACAACCTGTGGAAGAGCTTCCGCAACATCGACGGCGTGTCGGTCGCGCCGGTCGGCGAGTTGAACGCCTGGTCGATCCTGCGGCCCCGGGCGATCGTGATGACGACGGCCGCCATCGATGCGTTTCGTGCGACCGCGAAGTCGCGGGCGAAGCCGGCCGCGGGTGCGAAGAAGGCCGTTCGGCGTTCGGCCTCCCGTCGTCGTGCGGCGTCCGTCGCTCCGTCCCGGCGTTCGGCCTCCAGCAAGAAGGGGAAGTAAGCGATGGCCGTTCCTGTTCCTCCGTCTCCTGCCGTGAATCCGCGGCTCGCCCCGCACCAGGTGCTCGTGCGACCGCTGCTCACCGAGAAGGGGATGCACCGCGCGACCCGCCACAACGCCTATTCCTTCGAGGTCGTTTCCGCGGCCACGAAGGCGGACGTGCGGCGGGCCGTCGAGGAGTTGTTCAACGTCAAGGTGGAGAAGATCGCCGTGCAAAACCGGCTGGGGAAGACCCGCCGCAGCCGGATGAAGCGGACCACGGCCAAGCCGTGGAAGAAGGCCGTCGTGACGCTCAAGCCGGAGTTCAAGATCAACCTGTTCTAGTCCCGGGCCACGGCTCGACACGTCCAGGAACGCAATCATGGGCATTCGCTCCTACAAACCGACCAGTCCCGGCCGCCGTGGCGCGAGCGTCTCCGACTTCGCCGAGTTGACGCCCGGCGCGGAGGTGCCGAAGCAGCTCCGGTTCCGCAAGCGGAAGACCGGTGGCCGGAACAACCAGGGAAAGATCACGGCCCGTCACCGGGGCGGCGGCCACGTGCAGCACTACCGGCTCATCGACTTCCGGCGCAACAAGGATGGCGTTCCGGGCAGGGTCCACTCGATCCAGTACGACCCCAACCGCACCTGCCGCGTGGCGCTCGTGCACTATGCCGACGGCGAGAAGCGATTCATCCTCGCCCCGGAGGGTCTCCAGGTCGGAGCCACGGTGTCCAGTGGGGCCAGCGCCCCTCCCGAGGTGGGCAACTGCCTGCCGATGTCGGCGATTCCGCTCGGGATGCAGATCCACAACGTCGAACTGCAGGAGGGGCGGGGCGGTCGGCTGTGCCGTTCGGCCGGATCCTCGGCCGTGCTGGTCGCCCGTGAGTCACAGTGGGCCCAACTGACGCTTCCGAGCGGTGAAATCCGCCGGGTGCCGGCGGCGTGCCGGGCCACGATCGGCGCCATCGGCAACTCCGAGCACATGAACGTGGTGCTCGGCAAGGCGGGTCGCAAGCGGTGGATGGGCATCCGCCCGCACGTGCGCGGCACCGCGATGAACCCGATCGACCATCCGCACGGTGGTGGCGAGGGGCGCACGAAGGGGGGACGGCACCCGGTCAGTCCGACCGGCAAGAGCGCGAAGGGCGGCGGCACCCGCAAGCCCCGCAAGCCCTCGAGCGCCGCGATCCTCCGGCGGCGCAAGAGTCGTCGCTACGGCCAGCTGAAACTCCGATAGGAACCAATCATGGGACGCAGCGCGAAAAAAGGCCCCTACGTGGACCCCCGCCTCTTCGAGAAGGTCGAGGCGCAGTTGTCGAGCGGCAAGCGCGACCCGATCAAGACCTGGTCGCGATCCTGCACGGTGGTTCCGGAGTTCATCGGCCTGACGTTCATGGTCCACAACGGCAAGCAGCACGTGAAGGTCTTCATCACGGAGGACATGGTCGGGCACAAGCTCGGCGAGTTCGCGCCGACGCGGACCTTCCGCGGCCACGGCGGCAAGGTGAAGGAGGCGGCCACGCCGGCGCCCGCCGGCAAGTAGCCACGACGACAGGAATCCATCGACTCATGCCATACACAGCCACGCATAAATACGCCCGGATCAGCGCCCGCAAGGTGCGGGCTCTGGCCGACCTCGTCCGCGGCAAGTTCGCCGACGAGGCGCTCGACATCCTGCGGTTCCAGCCGCACCGCGGGGCGCGGATGCTGGAGAAGGTGATCAAGAGCGCCCTCGGCAATGCGGAGCAGGCCCAGGCGTCCGGGGTTGACGACCTCGTCGTGGTGGATGCCCGCGTGGACCAGGGGCCGATGTTCAAGCGGATCCGGCCGCGGGCCCGCGGCATGGCGTTCGGAATCAAGCGGCGGACGTCTCACATCAAGGTGGCGCTCGACAGCGCCGAGTAGCCGCACGAGAACTCGACGGAAGGCACACAAACCATGGGTCAAAAAGTTCATCCCACCGGATTCCGCACCGGCATCACCGAGCCGTGGAAGAGTCGTTGGTACGCGTCGAAGAAGGAGTTCCGGGACCTCCTCATGGAGGACTTCAAGGTCCGGCGGTTCCTCAAGACGAAGTACCGCGCCGCCGCGATCCCGAAGGTGGAGATCGAGCGCACCCGCGACGAGGTGAAAGTGATCCTCCACTCGGCCCGGCCCGGCGTGATCATCGGCCGGAAGGGCCAGGAGGTGGATCGGCTGCAGGAGGAGCTCCAGGAGCTGCTTGGGCGGCGGGTGAACCTCAAGGTCGAGGAGGTGTCGCGGCCGGAGATCCAGGCGCAGCTGATCGCCGAGGACATCGCCGACCAGTTGAGCAAGCGGGCCGCGTTCCGCCGCACGCTCAAGCGGGCGCTCGACACGACGATGGACGCCGGCGCGAAGGGGGTGAAGATCCAGCTCGCGGGCCGGCTCGGCGGGGCCGAGATGTCGCGGTGCGAGAAGGCGATCGCCGGCTCGATGCCGCTCTCGACGCTCCGGGCGAAGATCGACTACGGCTTCTGCGAGGCGCCCACCGCGCAGGGCAACATCGGAATTCAGGTATGGGTCAACCAAGGCATGTACGAGGAGAACGGCGATGGCGCTGATGCCCAAGAGGGTCAAGCACCGAAAAAGCCAAAGAGGTCGTATAAGAGGTGACGCCTCGCGCGGCAATCGTGTCGTGTTCGGCGACTTCGGCCTCCAGGCCGAGCAGCCGGGCTGGCTCGCCGCCGCCACGATCGAAGCTGGCCGCATCGCGGCGCAGCAGTACCTCCGCACGGAGGGACGGCTCTACGTGCGCGTGTTTCCCCACAAGTCGATCACCTCGATCCCGCTCGAAACCCGCATGGGCAAGGGCAAGGGCGAGCCGGAGTACTGGGCGGCGGTCATCAAGCCGGGCACCATCCTCTACGAGATCGGCGGCGTGTCGGAGGACGCGGCGCGCGTCTGCATGGCGCGGTTGGCGCACAAGATGCCGATCCGGGTCCGGTTCGTGAAACGACGGTCGATGTGAGGAGCAGCAGCATGAGCACCACGAAGGCCCGCGAACTGCGCGACATGAGCGAGGAACAGGTCCGGCTCGTCTGGAAGGACGCTGCCGAAGCGCTGTTCCGCTTGAAGCTTCAATCCCAGACGGAAAAACTCGCCGCCCCGTCCGAGGTGCGGAAGCACCGCCGCACGATCGCCCGCTGCCAGACCATTCTCGCCGAGCGGCAGAAGCGGGCCGCCAGCGCCACCTAGGAAGACGACAGACAGGAAACGATCCATGCCCAAGCGTATCGAGACAGGAACCGTGACGAGCGCCGCCTCGGCCAAAACGCGTCGCGTGGAGATTCCGCGCGTCGTGCGGCACGAGAAGTACGGCCGCATCCAGCATCGGCGCACGGTCTGCCACGTGCACGATGAACTCGAGGAATCACAGCCCGGGGACACCGTCGAGATCGTCGAGTGCCGGCCGCGGAGCCGGCTCAAGCGGTGGGAACTCGTGCGGGTCGTGGCCAAGAGCAAGGCGGTGGACGTCGCCTCGCTCCGCAGCGGCGCCCGGGCCACGCAGCTGCGTGAAACAGCCGCCCGTGCCGAAGAGGCGGCGGCCTCGGCCCGGCGCGTTGCCGAGGAGGGAGCCTCGAAATGATCCAGATGCAGACCCGGCTCGTCGTGGCCGACAACACCGGTGCCAAGGAGGTGATGTGCTTCAAGGTGCTCGGCGGGAGCCGCAAGCGGACCGCCGGACTTGGCGACATCATCGTGTGCAGCGTGAAGAGCGTGATCGCCGGCAGCGAGGTGAAGAAGAAGGCGGTCGTGAAGGCGGTGATCGTCCGCTGCAAGAGGCCGACCCGGAGGGACGACGGCAGTTACGTGCAGTTCGACTCCAACGCCTGCGTGATCATCGACAACGAGAAAAATCCGAAGGGCACCCGCATTTTCGGTGCGGTCGCCCGCGAACTGCGTGACCGGAATTTCATGAAGATCGTCAGTCTGGCGAGCGAGGTGGTGTGATGTTGATCCGATCGGGCGATCTCGTCGAGGTGCGGACCGGCAACGCCCGGGGAACCCGGGCGAAGGTGCTCGCCGTGCAGCCGACCAAGGGCCGGCTTGTCGTCGAGGGCGTCAACCGTGTCTACCGGCACGTCAAGCGCAGTCAGAAGAACCAACAGGGCGGCCGGCTCTCGAAGGAGATGCCGATCGACGCCTCGAACGTGCTCCTGGTCTGCACCGCCTGCGGCAAGCCGACGCGGCTCGGCGTGAAGGTCGAGGCCGATGGCGGCCGGTCGCGGGTGTGCCGCGCGTGCGGCGCCGGCCTCGGATCGCTCGGGCGGACGAAGGCCGCGCGGGCGGGGGCGAAGCGGTAGGCACCGAAGGCACGGCGAACAGGACACGAATCAGGACCGAGGGACGTTTCGATGGCGAAGAAGACGAAAGCGACGCAGGCGGCTGTCGAGCCGGCCGGCACTCCGCGGATGCTCGAGCACTACCTCACGAACGTGCGGCCCGCACTGGGGAAGGCGCTCGCGCGCACGAACCCCCACGCGATCCCGAAACTCGAGAAGATCGTCGTGAACATGGGCGTCGGCGTCGCCGTGACCGAGAAGAAGTACCTGGAGGAGGCGCTCGGCGCGTTGACCCAGGTCACGGGGCAGAAGCCCGTCGCGACGCTGTCGAAGGCGGCGGTGTCCGGCTTCAAACTGCGGGAAAATCTCCCCATCGGCTGCAAGGTCACGCTCCGCGGTCGGCGGATGTACGAGTTCCTCGACCGGCTCGTGTCGCTCGCCCTGCCGCGGGTCCGCGACTTTCGCGGCCTGTCGAGCACCGCGTTCGACGGCCATGGAAACTACAGCCTCGGGCTGTCGGAGCAGATGGTTTTTCCGGAGATCAATCCCGACAAGTACACCCGGCCGCAGGGCATGAACATCACGCTGGTGACGACCGCCCGGACCGACGACGAGGCGCGGGAGTTTCTCCGGGCGATGGGTGTTCCGCTCAAGAAGGATGGCGAGGATGGCGGTGCCGCGGCGTAGCGGCACCCGGACCGAAGACGAGCACGGCCCCCGAGGCCGACGCACTGGAACCGAGTATGGCGAGCAAGTCCAAGATCGCGGCCGCGAAGCGTCCACCGAAGTTTTCCACGCGCAAGGTGCACCGCTGCATGCTCTGCGGTCGCCCGCGTGCCGTGTACCGCAAGTTCGGCACCTGCCGGATCTGCTTCCGGAAGCTCGCCGATCAGGGCTGCATTCCGGGAGTCCGGAAGGCCAGTTGGTAGGCGTTCAACACAGGATGACCAGAAACAGGATGACGAAAACCTCCCCGTCGCAGGCGGCAGGGTTTCCCCAGCAGCAAGGGCTCTTTTGACATGATGACCGACCCCATCGCCGACATGCTCACCCGCATCCGCAACGCCGTGCGCGTCGAACGCGCCACCGTCGAGTTGCCGAGTTCGAAGGTGAAGCGCGGCGTCGCCGACGTGCTGAAGCGAGAAGGCTACATCTGGGACTGGCGCGAGGTGGAGTCGGAGCCCGTGGCGAAACTCCAACTCGAGCTCAAGTACGGTCCCAACGGAGAGCGGCTGATCAGGCACATCAAGCGGGTGAGTTCCCCGGGCCGACGGGTGTACAGCCGGTCGGTTCGGCTTCGGCCGGTGCTCGGCGGGCTCGGCATCTCGATCCTCTCCACGTCGAGCGGCGTGGTGAGCGACCGCGAGGCGAGGCAGCGCAAGCTGGGCGGCGAAGTGCTCTGCGAGCTTTGGTAATCAGAAAGGCAACACAGCAATGTCCCGTATCGGCAAGGCTCCCGTGCAGCTTCCCAAGGGCGTGAAGGCGGCCGTCGAGTCCGGCACGCTCAGGGTGGAGGGTCCGCTCGGCAAACTCGAGCAGCGGCTCCATCCCGCCGTGAGCATCGACATCGATCAGGCGGGCGGCCTGCTGACCGTGAAGCGGACCGACGACACGCGCGTGGCCCGGTCGGTGCACGGCCTGTCGCGGGCACTTGCGGCCAACATGGTCGAGGGGGTCACGAAGGGCTACGAAAAAAAGCTCGAGATCGTGGGCGTCGGCTACATCGCGGCGATCCAGAAGAACGTGCTGCAGCTGCGGGTCGGGTTCGCCAACGAGCTGCAGGTGCCGATTCCTGCCGGCCTCACCGTGACATGTCCCGACCAGACGCACGTCGTCGTCAAGGGCATCGACAAGCAACTCGTCGGCCAGTTCGCCGCCGAGGTGCGGGCCTTGCGGAAGCCGGAGCCGTACAAGGGCAAGGGTATTCGCTACGAGAATGAACAGATCCGCCGCAAGGCGGGCAAGGCCGTCACCAAGTAGTCATCAGCCAGCAGGAAGAGCGTTTCATGGACCACGCCCGCACGATCCTTCGCCAGCGTACCCGGCGCCGCCATCGCGTGCGCCGGCACCTTCGCGGCACCGCCGAACGTCCGCGGTTGGCGGTGTTTCGCACGCACAAGCACATCTACGCCCAGGTCATCGACGATGCGGCCGGGCGGACCCTCGCGTCGGCCAGCTCCATGGACAAGCAGATCCGTGGATCGATCGCCTTCGGTGGGAACAAGCAGGCAGCCGAGGCCATCGGCCGCGCCGTGGCCGAGCGGGCCCAGGCGGCGGGCGTCACGAAAGTCTGCTTCGACCGCGGTGCGTTTCGCTATCACGGCCGCGTGGCGGCACTGGCCGACGCGGCCCGTGCGGCCGGTCTCGAGTTCTGAGCCGACAACATCCCTGGGAGCATGAACACAGTGTCCACCGGTAGCAGAGAACGGGAGTCGCGCGGAGGCGATCGCGGCGGCGAGCGCGTGAGCGGCGAATTCGCCGAGAAGGTCGTGAAGGTCCGCCGCTGTGCCACCGTGGTCAAGGGCGGCAGGCGATTCAGCTTCGCCGGGCTCGTGGTGGTCGGGAACGGCCGCGGCAAGGTCGGCTGCGGCTATGCCAAGGCGAACGAGGTTCCGCCGGCCGTGGAGAAGGCGATCAAGGACGGCATGAAGAACCTCGTCGAGGTGCCCGTCGAATCGGGCACCATCCCCCACCGTGTCGAGGGCACCTGCGGCACCGCCAAGGTCATCCTGCTGCCGGCGGGTCCGGGCACGGGAATCATCGCCGGCGCGGCGGTGCGGGCCGTATGCGAATCCGCCGGGATCCACGACGTGCTCACGAAGGCGCATGGATCGACCAACCCGGTCAATCTCGTGAAGGCGTCGATCGACGCGCTCAAGCAGTTGCGCACGCGGGCTGACGTCGAGCGACTGCGCGGCGTCTCGTTGTCGTGACGCCCCACCCCCTTCCGCTCCCACCATCGAAATTCAGCGAGGAATCGGCATCATCATGAAGATCTCCGACGTCAACCGTGGCGTGCACAAGAACAAGAGGCGGATGCGGGTGGGTCGCGGCCCCGGTTCGGGCAAGGGCCGGACAGCCGGCCGCGGCAACAAGGGCCAGGGGCAACTCGCCGGCTGGTCGGCGCCCGCCATCTTCGAGGGCGGTCGGATGCCCATCATCCGGCAGATTCCCAAGCGCGGATTTCACAATCGGCACGGCCTGATCGTCGCGGCGGTGAACGTGGACGACCTCGAGGCGTGCTTCGCGGCCGGCGCGGAGGTGACTCCGAAGACGATCAAGGAGGCGGGGCTGGCGAAGGGAATCTGGCACGAACTCAAGATCCTCGGCGATGGAAAGCTCGGGAAGGCGCTCAAGGTCTCCGCGCACCATTTCAGCGCCCAGGCTCGGCAGAAGATCGAGGCCGTCGGGGGCACGGCGACGGAACTCCCCGGAGCGGCGCCCGTGGAAAAGGGAAAAAAGAAGGCGGCCCGAAAAAAGCCGACTGTGTAGCCGGGGCATTCACGATGTAGGCTGACGCCGACAGAGCACCACAGGAGTCGGTATCGTGCTGGAAAAACTGCGGATCATCTTCACGATCCCCGAACTGCGGCAAAAGATCCTGCTGACCCTCGGGTTGCTCGCGATCTACCGCGTCGGCTGGCAGGTGCCCCTGCCGATCGTCGATCCCAAGGCGATGACGGCCTTCGCCGAGGAGGCCGGCGGCATCGGCGACCTGCTCAAGACGGTGGCCGTGTTTTCCGCGAGCCAGCTGTCGCAGGCCACGATCTTCGGGCTGGGCATCATGCCCTACATCTCGGCTTCGATCATCTTCCAACTGCTGGCCACGGTATGGCCGCCGCTCGAGCGGCTGCAGAAGGAGGGGGAGGCGGGCCGCAAGAAGATCAACGAATACACGCGGTATGCCACGGTCCTGATCTGCATCGTCCAGAGTTGGGCGTACGTCGCCTTCCTCGCGAACGCCCGCGTCGGTGAAACCTCGCTCATCCAGTCGAGCTTCCTCGTCGACGGCAGGCTCCCGTTGATCTGGCAATTCGTGGCGGTGATGACGATGACCGCCGGCACGGTGTTTCTGATGTGGCTCGGCGAGCAGATCGACGAGTTTGGCATCGGCAACGGCATCAGCCTCCTGATCATGGCCGGCATCCTCGCCGCGATGCCCAGCGCCCTGGTGCAGCTCGGCAGCGACACCACTTGGGAACTCGGCGGCGGCGGCGGCAAGCTCGGCATCGAGACGCTGCTCGTGCTCGCCGCGCTGTTCGTGGGCGTGGTGGCGGGCGTCGTGTTCATGACGCAGGGACAGCGGCGGATTCCCACGCAGAGCGCCAAGCATGTGCGTGGGCGGCGGGTCTACGGCGGAACCCGACAGTATCTGCCGCTCCGGGTGAATCAGGCGGGGGTGATGCCGATCATCTTCGCGAGTTCGCTTCTCCTGTTTCCGCAGATGCTGTTCCAGTATCTGCACAATGCGAACCCCGGCAGCGCGGTCCTCGGGGCGCTGCACGATTCGTTCACGCGCGGACAGTCGTTCCTCTACAACGTGCTGTACGTCGCCCTGATCTACTTCTTCTGCTACTTCTGGACGGCCATCACCTTTAACCCGAAGGAGATGGCCGACAACCTGAAGAACTTCGGCGCGTTCATTCCGGGATATCGTCCTGGAAAGCGGACGGCTGATTTCCTCGAGCGGGTGATGGAGCGGATCACGTACGTCGGGGCGGCGTTTCTCGCGCTCGTGGCGATCATCCCCACGATCGTGGGTGGTGCGCTGGGCATCCCCGGGCAGATCGCGAGCTTCTACGGAGGCACCGGCCTGCTCATCGCCGTGAGCGTGGCGTTCGATCTGGTCCAGAAGATCGACAGCCATCTCGTGATGCGGAACTACACTGGCCTTCTGGAGAAAGCTTGATCGGACAGGCCAGCCCGGTGGCAGAGGAGAGGGCTCCGGCCGGGGCCCGCCTGCCATCCGCCGTTCCGCGGCTGCATCCGTTCCCGCGGACGTTTCATGCGGATCATCCTCATCGGGCCGCCGGGCGCGGGCAAAGGCACGCAGTGCCAGAAACTTGTCGAGTATCTCCAGGTTCCGCACCTGTCGACGGGGGAGATGCTGCGGGCCGCCGTGCGGGCGGGGACGCCCGAGGGAGTGCAGGCAGGGCGGTTCATGGACCAGGGGCAGCTCGTTCCCGATGCGATCATCCTCGGGATGGTGACGAAGCGGCTCGAGGCGGCCGACTGCCGGGACGGCTGCCTGCTCGACGGATTTCCCCGCACGCTGCCGCAGGCGGCGACGCTCGATGATCTGCTCGAGCGGCGGGCGATGAGCGTGGACGGTGTCGTCGAGTTGGCCGTGCCGCGCGACGAACTCGTCCGCCGGATGCTCGCCCGGAAGCGTGCCGACGACAACCCGGACATCTTCGCGAAGCGGATCGCGAGCTTCGAGGTGCAGACGGCGCCGCTGCTCGACTACTACCGTCGGCAGGGGAAGCTCGCCAGCATCGACGGGCTGGGAACGGCCGACGAGATCTTCGCGCGCGTGAGGGCCGCGTTGAGGGGGTTCGCGCGTCATCAGCTCCCGCGTCAGCGTCGCGAACCGTCCGGGCCCGAGGTATAATCGAGATTCTCGTCTCTTCCGCTCGCAGGAACGACAGCCGGTGGTGAACCTTCGTAGTGCGCGTGAAATTGCCGCCATGCGGCGGGCCGGCCTCGTGGTCTGGGGCGCCCATCAACTGGTGAGGGACCTCGTGCGGCCAGGGGTCACGACGGGAGAAGTCGACCGCGCGGTCGAGGATTTTTTCGCAGCCAACGGAGCCGTCCCGCTGTTCAAGGGCGTGCCCGGCAAGGTGCCATTCCCGGCCGTCTGCTGCACCTCGGTGAACGACGAGGTCGTGCACGGCATCCCCGGCCCGCGGGTGCTCGTGGCGGGCGACGTGGTGAGCGTCGATACCGGCTGCAGCGTGGATGGGTGGTGCGGCGACTCGGCGGTGACCTACGCGGTCGGTCCGATCGCCCCGGAGACGCAGCGGCTGCTCGACTGCACGTCGGGGGTGCTGACGCTGGCGATCGAGCTCATGGCGGTCCGCAGCCGCTGGAGCGACGTGGCCGCCGAGATGGCGAAGTACGTGCGCGACCACGGGTTTTCCGTCGTGGAAAACTTCGTGGGGCACGGCATCGGCCGCAAGATGCACGAAGATCCCCAGGTGCCGAATTTTTGCACGCCCGCATTTCGGCGGAACCACGACTTCGACCTCGAGCCGGGCCTGGTCATCGCGGTCGAGCCGATGGTGAACATGGGCTCGAAGAAGGTCAGGACCCTGCCGGACCACTGGACTCAGTCCACGGTCGACGGGCTGCCCAGTGCCCATTTCGAGCACACGGTGGCGATGACCGACACGGGGCCGGTGGTGCTCACCGCCGGTCCGGCGGCCGGCGAAACCGTGGGCACGGCGGCCTGATTTTCCCGTCGCGGGGCGGACGCGTCGGCCAAATCAGCGGGTAAATCACCACCCCCTTGGAACGCGCCGAACGCCTTCCTATACTCCGTGGCTCCCCGTTCGTCCCCTGTCCCTCTTGAAGGCGTGGTCGGCAGTCACCACGGGCTCGCGTATGAAGGTTCGCGCCAGCGTCCGCCGCATGTGTGACAAGTGCAAGATCGTGCGCCGCCGCGGCGTCGTGTTCGTCGTGTGCGCCGACCCGCGTCACAAGCAGCGGCAGGGGTGACGAGCGGCTGACGGGGCGTCCCGCCTCGGGTGAGTGCGTTCCGGTTCCCGTGAGGGAGTCCGGCCACGTTTTCGCCCGCAGTGGCCGTTCCCACGAAACACCCCCGAACCCCCTGGCGATTCCACCTCATGCCCCGTCTCCTCGGCGTCGACATTCCCTCGGAAAAGAAGACGATCTATTCACTGCAGTACCTGTACGGCGTCGGACCCCGGGTCGCACGGGAATTGTGCCACAAGGCCGGCGTCGACCCGGAGGCGGTGGCCCGCAACCTGCACGAGGACGAGCTGGCCCGGCTGGCGACGTTGCTCGACAAGGACTACACGGTCGAGGGCCAGTTGCGGCGGCAGGTCGCGCAAAACATTTCGCGGCTCAAGGATATCGGCAGCTACCGCGGGCTGCGGCATCGTCGCGGCCTGCCGGTGCGCGGCCAGCGGACGCGCACCAACGCCCGCACCCGCAAGGGCCCGAAGAAGACGGTCGCCGGAAAGAAGGGCGTCAAGGACCTCAAGTAACCGCCGTCGGAAGGCGGATTCAAAACGGACACGATCATGTCAACGAAGACAGCGAAGACCAAGAAGAAGAGCGTGACTGCGGGCATCGCCTACATCACGGCGAGCTTCAACAACACCACCGTCACGATCACCGACACGAAGGGCGACACGCTCTGTTGGGCGAGCGGCGGAACCTGCGGCTTCAAGGGGAGCCGCAAGGGCACGCCGTTCGCCGGCCAGTGTGCCGCGCAGCAGGCGGCGGAAAAGGCGGCCAAGTTCGGAGTCAAGGAGCTGGAGGTGCGTGTGCGCGGGCCGGGCAGCGGCCGCGAGAGCGCGATCACGGCCCTGCAGGCCGCCGGCATGAACGTGAAGAGCATCGAGGACATCACGCCGCTGCCGCACAACGGCTGCCGCCCGCCGAAAAAGCGGCGGGTGTAGCGACGGCGGCCGGCGGCCGGGCGGCTCGTTCGCCCTGCGGCGGGCCGGCTCGCGAAGGGTGAAGAAGCGGCGAACGATTCAGGAACAGCGACACCAGCAACAGTAGAAGGAAATCGGCAGGGAATCATGGGGCGCATCACCGGACCGGTCTGTCGGCTTTGTCGTCGCGACGGGCTCAAATTGTTTCTCAAGGGCAGTCGCTGCGACACTCCCAAGTGCGCGCTCGAGCGACGGGCTTCGCCCCCGGGCATGGTGCAGAAGCGCCGGAGCAAGCCCACGGACTACGGCTTGCGGCTCCGCGAGAAGCAGAAGGTCAAGCATTACTACGGGGTGCTGGAGCGGCAGTTTCGCACCTATTTCGCCCGGGCCGAGCGGGGCAAGGGGAACACCGGCGAAACGTTGATGCAACTCCTCGAGCGGCGGCTCGACAACGTCGTCCACCGGTTGGGGTTCGCGTCGTCGCGGGCGGCCGCCCGTCAGGCGGTGTTGCACGGCCACATCACGGTGAACGGCCGCAGGCTCGACGTCCCGAGTTATCTCGTCAAGGCGGGGGACCTGATCCGGGTCAAGAATCGGGCCAGGAGTCTGCAGCTCGTGCATGCCGCGCTCTCCGACGCGCGGCGCGAGGTGCCCGACTTCCTGTCGCGGGTCGAGGGGGCGATTCCCGAAGGGCGGGTCGACCGCCTGCCGGCGTCCGACGACGTCTCGATTCCCGTGCAGGCGAACCTGATCATCGAGTTGTGTTCGAAGTGACCTCGGCGCAGCGGCGCCGGTCCGGCATCCACAGAGCGACCTGAACGAAGGAGTTTTTTATGCACATCCGTTGGCGCGGTCTCGAGCTGCCGGGTTCCGTCACGGCCGATTCGAAGACGCTGTCGGGCACGTACGGCAAGTTCGTCGCCGAGCCGTTCGAGCGCGGTTTTGGGACGACCGTCGGGAACAGCCTGCGGCGGGTGCTGCTGTCGAGTCTCGAGGGGAGTGCGGTCACGCAGATCAAGGTGGGCGGCGCGCTTCACGAGTTCACGACGATCAAGGGCGTGCTCGAGGACGTGACCGACATCGTGCTCGCCGTGAAAAGCCTCGTCGTCAAGAATCACAGCGGCTCGACCCGCGTGATCCGTGTCGAGAAGAGCACCAAGGGGCCGGTGACGGCCGCCGACATCCAGACCGACGAAGCGGTCGAGGTGGTGAACAAGGGGCTCGTGATCGCCACGCTCACCGACGACGTGCCGTTCGAGATCGAAATGGTGGTGGAGAACGGCCGGGGGTACGTGCCGGCGAGCGAGCACAGCCCCGAGGCGCAGGAGATCGGGATCATTCCGGTGGACGCGGTGTTCAGTCCGGTCACCCGGGTGCGATACGAGGTCGAGGAGACTCGTGTCGGCCAGAAGACCAATTACGACAAGCTCACGATGGAGATCTGGACCGACGGCACCGTGACGCCCGAGATGGCGCTCGTCGAGGCCGCGAAGATTCTCCGCAAGCACCTCAATCCGTTCGTCGGGTACGCGAAGCCGGGTGCGGCGGTCAATCTCCCGGCTCATGCGAACGTCCTGTCGATCGAAGCGCCCCTCGAGAGCCGCCTGGGGATGCTCGTGTCCGACTTGAAGTTGTCATTGCGGGCGAGCAACTGCCTCCACGAGGAGGGCATCCAGACGCTCCGCGATCTGGTGTCGCGGTCTCGCGAGGAGCTGCTCGAGGTTCGCAACTTCGGTGAGACGACCCTCCAGGAGATCGAGAAGCAGCTCGAGGAACTCGGGCTGCGGCTCGGCATGCCCGTGACCTCGTCCGCGGAGGCCTGAGCGGCCCGGTCCCGTCCCCTCCAATCGTTTCCGTCTCGGATCAGAAGGCAGGATTCCAACCATGCGTCATCGTCGCAAAGGCCGTGTGCTCGGCCGCAGTCCCTCCCACCAGCGGGCGTTGCTCCGCAATCTCGCCGCAGCCTTGATGCTCACGGAGCGAGAAGTGGACGTCGACGAGGTCGGCGCGCCGGCGACGCCGGGCCGGATCGTGACCACCGTCGCCAAGGCCAAGGAAGTGAGGCCGCTCGTCGAAAGGTGCATCACGATCGCGAAGCGTGGTTTGGCCGCGGCGGAGCGGGCCAGGGAGTTCGGCACCGGCGCCGCCCGTGACTCGGCCGAGTGGAAGAAGTGGCGCCAGGGAGAGCAGTGGCGGAAGTGGGCGGCAGCGGTGGCTCCCGCGGTCACGGCCCGCCGCCGGGTGGTCACGCTCCTGGGCGACAAGCAGGCGGCGCGTGTCTTGTTCGAGAAGATCGCTCCGCGGTTCGTGGATCGTCCCGGTGGCTACACCCGGATCCTGAAGCTCGCGACGCCTCGGCTCGGTGACGCCGGTCCCCGGGCGATCCTGGAGTTCGTGGGCAACGACGTGCAGGCGAACCGGGCCCCGGCTCCCAAGGTCGAGGCGGGCCGCCCGCCGCGGGCTGCCAAGGCCGGCACGTAGGCCCCGCTTCAGCCGGTCTGGTGTCGGCTTCGGCATTCCATGCCCCCGCAGGCCCGTGCCAGCCGGACTTCGGCGATTTTCGGGCTGCGGAATAGGTCCCCCGGCGTCCGACGAATAAACTGGATGTGGGCCGTCCGGACGGGCGGTCTTCCGGAGCGAGGAGCGGGAGCATGTCGAGGCTGTTGCCGGTCTGCGTGGTGGCTGCGTTGGCCGGAGCCTGGCTCCCGGCGGCGTTGGCCGTCGATGAAAGTTTCGGAATCCCGCAGGTCAGGTTCATCAACGAACAGGTGTCGGCTGGATGGGCCGATGCGGGGCTCGACCCCTCCGCGCCGGCCACCGACGGGGAGTGGTGTCGGCGGGTGCACCTCGACGTGATCGGCCGGATTCCCACGAGCGAAGAACTGCGCGTGTTCCTCGCCGACTCGGCACCGACGAAGAAGGCCGACCTGGTCGCCCGTCTGCTGGGCGACGACTACGTGGACGAGTACGCCCGCAACTGGACCGACGTGTGGACGACCGTGCTGATCGGACGGGACGTCGAGAACGAGATGGTCAGCCGTCCGGGGATGCGGCAGTGGCTGCGGCGGGCGTTTTCCAAGAACGTGCCGTACGACCGCTTCATGGAGGAACTCGTCACGGCCACCGGCGTGAACACCAACAAGGAGGGTGTCGAGAACTTCAACGGTGCCACCAATTTCCTCACGGGCAAGATGGAGGAAGGAGGCGTGCAGGCGACCGCCAAGACGGCACAGATCTTCCTCGGCGTGCAGGTGCAGTGCACGCAGTGCCACAACCATCCGTTCAACAAGGGGAAGCAAAACCAGTTCTGGGAGATGAACGCGTTTTTCCGCCAGGCCCGGGCGCTGCGGCGGTTCGAGCAGACGATGGACGTCCAGGCGATCGAACTGGTGGACGAGGATTTCGCGGGCGAGGGAGGGGATCCGCAGACGGCCGAGATCTACTACGAGCTTCGCAACGGCCTGAAGAAGGTCGCCTATCCGGTGTTCATCGACGGCACCGAGATCTCGCAGAGCGGCTACCTGCCGGGATCCATGGACAATGGCGAGAAGTACGGGGTGCATCGCCGGAAGGAACTGGCGCTGCTCATCAAGTCGAGCCCGTTGATGCCCAGGGCCATCGTCAACCGGATGTGGTCGCACTTCCTCGGCTACGGCTTCACCAAACCGGTGGACGACCTCGGCGAGCACAACCCTCCGTCGCACCCGGAATTGCTCGAGGGTCTGGCCGCTCAATTCCGTGAAGCGAGCTTCGACCTCAAGGAGCTCATCCGCTGGATCGTGCTCTCGAAGCCGTACGGCCTGTCCAGTCGCGTCGCGAAGGGGAACGCCAAGGACGATCCGAGCCTCGGCGAAAAGCCGAAGTTTTCCCGGTTTTATCTGCGGCAGATCCGGGCCGAGGAGCTCTACGAGTCGCTGCTCACGGCGACGGAGGCCGATCGCAGCCGCGGCGGCGAAGCGGCGGCGAAGAAGAAGGACGAGTGGATGAGGCAGTTCATCATCGCCTTCGGCACCGACGAGGGCGACGACGCCACGACGTTCAACGGCTCCATCGCCCAGGTGCTCATGATGTTCAACGGCGACCTGGTGAAGGTGGCGACAGGCACCGGAAAGGGAGGCTTTCTCGACCGGATAGCCGCCGGCGGCGAGAAGAACGCCGGCAAGATCGACGCCCTCTACCTCGCCGCGCTCGCCCGGAAGCCGGCGGCGAAGGAGGTCTCGGCCGCCAACAAACTGATGCAGGACCGCAAGGGAGACGCGGTCGCCGCCCTCCAGGACGTCTGGTGGGCGATCCTCAACTCGAACGAATTCATCATCAACCACTGACTTTACGCCGGCACGGCCATGCCTGGCCCGTGCCGTCTTGCTCGATGCGGCCACCCGCCCGGGGGCCCTGATTCCACGAAGGAAAACACCGATGTTCGCGATGCCCCATGACATGAGCCGCCGGCATTTCATGAGCCACCTCGCCGGGGCGGCCGCGCTCGCCGCGCCGGCCACGGCCTTCACCAACTCGATCCTCGCCAACGCCACCGACATGAAGAAGCGGCACAAGTCGGCGATCCTGCTCTGGATGGGTGGCGGACCGAGCACGATGGACATCTGGGATCTCAAGCCGGGGTCGGCCACCGGCGGGCCCTTCAAGCAGATCTCGACGTCGGCCGACGGGGTTGCGATCTGCGAGCACATGCCGCTCATGGCCAAGCAGATGCACCACATGTCGATCGTGCGGTCGATGAGCACCCGCGAGGCCGACCACATGCGCGGCCGCTACTACATGCACACCGGCTACGTTCCCAACCCGAACGTGGAGCATCCCAGCTACGGTGCCGTGATCGCCCACGAATTGGCGGAGCAGGTTCCCGACCTGGAGATTCCTCCGTTCGTTTCGGTCGGCAGTGGCAGCGTCGGCCCGGGGTTTCTCGGCATGTCGTGGGCGCCGTTCGTCGTCGATTCCAACGGAAACGTGCGGAACCTCGACGTGGGCATCGATCCCGCGCGGATCTCGCAGCGGCTCGAGATGCTGGCCACGATCGAGAAGAAGTTCATCGGCGAGAAGCGGGGCGGCGTGGCCGAGGACCACTCCAAGGTGCTCGAGAAGACCGTCCGGCTCATGACGAGCAGGCAGATGGATGCCTTCAAGGTGATGAAGGAGCCGAAGGAGGTCCTGGAGAAGTACGGCATCGGAGAGCGCGGCGCCAGCGGCTTCGCCCGCGGCTGTCTGATGGCCAGGCGGCTCGTCGAGGCCGGCGTGCCCTTCGTCGAGGTCGATCTGGGCGGGTGGGACAACCACGACGGCATTTTCCCGACCCTGGCCGATCGCAAGCTTCCCGAACTCGACCGGGCCATGAGCGGCCTGGTGTCGGACCTGGCAGATCGGGGCCTGCTCGACGACACGGCGATCATCTGGATGGGCGAATTCAGCCGCACTCCGAACATCAACGGCAACGGCGGCCGCGACCACTGGGCCCGGAGTTGGAGCGTGGTCGTGGGTGGAGCCGGCTTCAAGCGCGGCGTGGTGGTCGGCGAGACGAGTTCCGACGGCAAGGAGGTGGTCGGCGAGCCCTACACCTCCCAGGATGTGATGGCCAGCGTGCTCAAGTCGCTGGACATCTCGCTGGAGACGACGTTCACCGCCAAGAACGGCCGGCCGATGCGGATCGCCAACTCGGGCAAGGTGATCAAGGAACTGTTCGCCTGACGGGGCGGCCACGCTACACTTCCCGGGAGGCGTTCCGGCGTCGCCCGCGCGGGCGATGCGACGCGGCTTCCGAGGGAGTGCGATGGCAGTCGATCTCGACGTCGAACAGTGGAGTCCGGCCGACGCCGCCGACCTCTACGAGGTGGCCCGCTGGGGCAATGGCTATTTCTCGGTCGGGCCGAACGGCCACCTGCTCGTCCACCCGGACAAGAATCCGACGAAGAGCATCGACCTGAAGTCGCTCGTCGATCGCCTCCAGGTGCGGGGGATCGACCTTCCGATCCTGTTGCGGTTCGGGGAGATCCTGCAGCACCGCCTCGGGGAGATCCACGGGGCCTTCGCCGCGGCGATGAAGGAGTCGGGCTACCGCGGCGACTACTGCTGCGTCTACCCGGTGAAGGTGAACCAGCAGCGGCAGGTGGTGGAGGAGGTCCTCCAATTCGGCCGGCCGTATCGCTTCGGGCTCGAGGCGGGCAGCAAGCCCGAACTGCTCGCCGTGATCGCGCTGGCCGACAACGAGACGCCGATCATCTGCAACGGCTTCAAGGACGCCGAGTTCATCGAGACGGCGATGCTCGCGCAGAAGATCGGGCGGCACGTGATCCCGGTGGTCGAGCGGTTTTCCGAACTGCATCTGATCCTCGAGTACGCGGAGAAGCTCGGCGTGCGGCCGCGGATCGGGATGCGGGTGAAGCTCGCCACCCGCGGCAGCGGGCGGTGGCAGGCGTCGGGGGGCTTTCGCAGCAAGTTCGGGCTCACCGCCGGGGAACTGATCAAGGGTCTCGACACGCTCGCGGCTCGCGGCATGGAGGATTGCCTGCAGCTGCTCCACTTCCACCAGGGCAGCCAGATCACCAACATCCGCCACATCAAGGCGGCGCTCAACGAGGCGTCGCGGATGTTCACGGAGCTCGTGAAGCGCGGGGCGGGGCTGCGATACCTCGACGTGGGCGGCGGGCTGGGGGTGGATTACGACGGCTCGCAGACCAACTTCGAGTCGAGCGTGAACTACAGCCTGCAGGAGTACGCCAACGACGTCGTGTATCACGTGCAGAACGCCTGCGACGAGGCGGGCGTCCCGCACCCGACGATCGTCTCGGAGAGTGGTCGGGCCGTGGTCGCCTACCACAGCATGCTGATCTTCGGCGTGCTCGGCGTTTCGGAGCAGGGAGGCAACGGGGAGCTCAGGGAGCCATCGCCCGACGCGGAGCAGCCGCTCCACGACCTGTTCGAGGCCTACCAGAACATCAACGCGCGGAACCTCCTCGAAAGCTACCACGACGCCCAGCAGTCGCTCGACACGGCGATGAGCCTGTTCGCCAGCGGCTACCTGCCGCTCGACCAGCGGGCGGCGGTGGAGAATCTCTACTGGTCGATCTGCCGCCGGATCGGCAAGTTGGCCAAGCAGATGGACTACGTTCCGGAGGAGTTGGAGGGGCTGGAGGCGGCCCTCTCCGACACCTACTTCTGCAACTTCTCCCTCTTCCAGTCGATCCCCGACAGCTGGGCGATCAAGCAACTCTTTCCCGTGATGCCGATTCACCGCCTGAACGAGCGACCCGGCCGTGCCGCCGTGCTCGGCGACGTGACCTGCGATTCCGACGGCAAGATCGACCAGTTCATCGACCGCCGGGACGTGAAGCGCACGCTGCCGCTCCACGCCTGGCAGCAGGAGCCCTACTACCTCGGCGCGTTCCTGATCGGGGCCTACCAGGAGATCCTCGGCGACCTCCACAATCTGTTCGGCGACACCAACGCCGTGCACGTCAGCACCGATGCGAAGGGCGACGTCGTCCTCGACGCGGTGATCAAGGGCGACACGGTGCGCGAGGTGCTCGACTACGTGGAGTTCGATCCCAATCAGCTCGTGCAGCGGCTTCGCGAGTCGATCGAGCAGGCCGTGCGCGAGGGGCGGATCTGCGACCAGCAGGCGGGGCAGTTCCTGCGATTCTACGAGGAGGGTCTCGGCGGCTACACCTACCTCGAGGAACCCACGCAACGCTGAGTGGGAGTCGATGATCGAAGGGGCGGCGGCCGCCGTCACGTGAACCGATGCAATTGATCCGGATCGGCGGCACGGCGCTGAATCAGACGCCCCTCGACTGGGATGGCAACCGCGACCGGATCCTGGCCGCGATCTCCGCGGCGCGGGCAGGAGCCGTGTCGGTCCTCTGCCTGCCCGAGTTGTGCGTCACGGGCTATGGCTGCGAGGACGCGTTCCAGTCGCCCGGGATGCTGCGGCTGGCCTGGGAGGTGCTCGAGGAGATCGAGCCGCACACGCGGAACATCGCCGTGGCCGTGGGCCTGCCGGTGAGGTTCGAGAGCTCCGTCTACGATGCCGCGGCGGTTCTCGTCGACGGCCGCGTCGCGGGCGTCGTCTGCAAGCAGCACCTCGCCGGCGAGGGGATCCACTACGAGCCGCGCTGGTTTCGCCCCTGGCCGGCCGGTCGGCGGGCGGAACTCGCGGTCGGCGCGCGCACGGTGCCGATCGGTGACCTGCGGTTCGATTGCGGCGGCGTCCGCATCGGCTTCGAAATCTGCGAGGACGCATGGGTGGCGGACCGACCGGCCGCCGCGCTCGCAGCCCGGGGCGTGGACCTGATCCTCAATCCCTCGGCGAGCCACTTTGCGTTCGGCAAGGATGAGGTCCGCAGGCGGTTCGTGCTCGAGGGAGCCCGGGCGTGCGGCGCCGCCTACGTGTACGCGAATCTCCTGGGAAACGAGGCGGGTCGGGCCGTCTATGACGGCGGCGTGCTGATCGCCGTCCCGGGAGGGATGGCGGCCGCCGGACGGCGATTCGGTTTTCGCGACGCGGTGGCCACGACGGCCGACGTCGATCTCGACGGCCTGCGGCTCGCGCAGGCACGACTGTCGCACGATCGCGCCGTGGTTGACGGCGACGCCCGAATCGCCGTCGGCTTCATGCCCCCCGTGGTGGCCGCGGCGGCACCTTCGGCGCCGCACGATGGCCGCGACGCGTGGGAGTCGGGCGGCCACGTGAAGGAGGAGGAATTCACGCGGGCCGTGGCCCTCGGGCTCGTCGATTACATGCGGAAAAGCCGTTCGCGGGGGTTCGTCGTGTCGGCGAGCGGCGGGGCCGACTCCTCGGCGGTCGCCTGCCTCGTTGCACTGGGAGTCCGCTTCGCGGCCCGCGAGTCGGCGGAAGGCGACGTGACGAGGCGGCTCGGCCTTCCTGCGACGACGGCCGAGCCGACCGACGTCAACGCGGTCGTGCGGTCCGTCCTCACCTGCGTCTACCAGTCCACCGTGAACTCGGGCCCCGTCACGCGGGCCGCGGCCCGCGGCCTGTCGGAGGCGCTCGGCGCGGAGTTCCACGAGTTCGACGTCGAGCCGCTCGTGCGCGACTACACGGAGATCGTGTCGCGGGCCGTGGGCCGGCCGCTCACCTGGGACCGCGACGACATCGCGCTGCAGAACATCCAGGCCCGGGCCCGGGCTCCCGGAGTGTGGATGCTCGCGAACATCCGCAACGCGTTGCTCGTCTCGACGAGCAACCGATCGGAGGCAGCCGTCGGCTACGCCACGATGGACGGCGACACGTCCGGGGGCCTCGCGCCGATCGCGGGGATCGACAAGGCCTACCTGCGCCGCTGGCTCGCGTGGCTCGAACGCCTGGGGCCCGAGGGGCTGGGGCCGATCCCCGCGCTCGCTGCGGTCAACGCGCAGGCGCCGACGGCGGAACTCCGGCCGAACGCCGCCGGCCAGACCGACGAGGGCGACCTCATGCCCTATGACGTCCTCGACCGCATCGAACGGCTCGCGATCCGCGACAAGGAGATGCCGCTCGCGGCGTGGCGTCGTCTGGTGGGCGACTTTCCGCGGCACGAGCCGAGGCAACTCGCCGCCTGGACCGAGCGGTTCTATCTGCTCTGGAGCCGCAATCAGTGGAAGCGCGAGCGGTACGCGCCGTCGTTCCACCTCGACGACGAGAACCTCGACCCGAAGACGTGGTGCCGGTTCCCGATCCTCTCCGGCGGCTTCGCCCGCGAACTCGCCGCCCTCCGCGCGGCTGCCGCCACGACGTAAGACAGGCTTCAGCCTGTCATGCCTCAACGCGCCCAAGCCGGCTCGGGGTTGCCCCACACCATCTCGCCGGACGTTCGCTGCGGCCATCCTGGCCTCCGCTCGCTCGGATCTGCCTGCGCCGGCGGGAGCGCCTCCGCTTCGGCATCCTGCCTGCGCTGGTCAGATACGCCGGCTCATACGGGAGGGGCAGCCCCTCGCCTTCCCCTTGACCAGTCACGAGCCGGCGCGCGACGAGTTCGCTGGCCGTCACGCCCCCACGACCGCCTCGAGCGGCTCGCCGCGGTCGAAGTGCACGAGGTTGCGGACCGTCTGGGACGCGATCGCCTCGAGGGCGTTGCGGGTGAAGAACGCCTGGTGGGCCGTGACGACGACGTTGGGGAACGTCAGCAGGCGGGTGAACACGTCGTCGCCGATGATCGTGCCGCTCTTGTCCTCGAAAAACAGATCGGCCTCCTCCTCGTAAACGTCGAGTCCGAGGTGCCCGATGCGGCCGCTCTTGAGGCCGGCGATCACCGCGGGCGTGTCCACGAGGGCTCCCCGGCTGGTGTTGACGAGCATCACGCCCGGCTTCATCCGGGAGATGCTCGAGGCGTCCACGAGATGCCGCGTGGCGGGCGTGAGCGGGCAGTGGAGCGAGATGATGTCGGACTCGCCGAACAGGTCGGCGAGCGGCACGAAGGCGACGCCGCGGTCGGCGAGCCCCGCTGCGGGGGTCGGGTCGTGGGCGAGCACGCGGCAGCCGAAGCCGAGCATGATCTCGGCGAACCGGCGGCCGATGCGGCCGGTGCCGACCACGCCGACGGTGCGGCCATGCAGGTCGAAGCCGAGCAGTCCGTCGAGGGAGAAGTTGCCCTCGCGGACGCGGTTGTAGGCCTTGTACAGCTTGCGGTCGAGCATGAGCACGAGCCCGACGGCGTGCTCCGCGACGGCATGCGGCGAATACTCCGGCACGCGGACGACGGGCACCGAGAGCCGGTCGGCGGTCCGGAGATCGACCTGGTTGAAGCCGGCGCAGCGCAGCGTGACGAGGCGGACGCCCAGTGCGTGGAGCCGCTCCAGGACCGCCGCCCCCAGATCGTCGTTCACGAAGCAGTTGACGGCGTTGGCGCCCGCCGCCAGCGGGGCGGTGGTGGCGTCGAGCCGGCTCTCGAACCACCTCCAGGTGATGCCCGTCCCGGCCGCGGCCCGCTCGAGGTACTCGCGGTCGTACGGCTTGGTGGAGAAGGCGGCGACGATGACTGCCATGCGGCGGCTCCCGGTGACCCCTGGAGTGTACGGGGCGGGGGTCCGTGGTGGTGTCCCGGCGGACCGCCGCGGGTGACCGCTGCAGCCCGCAAACCGCTGGAAAACGGCCTCGCCCCGGGAGGGCTGCGGCTGCTAGGTTCCACGTCGTCCCGGAGGATTCCGTCGTGCCCTGCCGCCCGATGTCACCAGCGTTTCGCCTCGCCGTCGCCGGCCTCGTCGCCATGGGGCTGGCCGCGGTTCCGGTGGACCGGACGCTGGCCCGGCAGCCCGGGCAGGCGGCCGGCGGACCGCCGCCGGGCACGGCTCCGGCGCCCGCGTTTCCGCAGCTCTCGCCGGAGCAGCAGGCGGCGCTCGACCGCCTGCTGGCGGCCTGGGAGGGGCGCAACGCCGCCGTGACGACCTGGTCGTGCACGTTCTACAAGTGGGAGTACAACGCTTGGAGCCCAGCCGACCAGGGCGGCGAGCGGCTCGCCTTTTCCGAGAGTTCCGGCGAGATCAAGTACGCCGCCCCGGACAAGGGGCTGTACCGGGTCAAGGAGTCGAAGCAGTGGAACGGCGAGACTCGCCGCTACGAGCCGCGGGTCGGCGAGGCGGGTGAGCACTGGGTGTGCAACGGTACGAGCATCTACGAGTTCAGGCACTCGGAGCGGCAACTCCGCGAGACGAAACTGCCTCCCGAGATGCGGGGCCGGGCGATCAGCGACGGACCGCTGCCGTTCGTGTTCGGCGCCAAGGCCGACACGCTGAGGAAGCGGTACGCGATGCGACTGGTCACGCCGGCCGGAGTCACGGATCAGATCTGGCTCGAGGCGCTGCCGCGCATGCAGGCGGATGCGGCGAACTTCTCGAAGGTCGAGCTCATCCTCCAGGCCCGCGACCTCATGCCCTTCGCGATGCAGATCTACAAGCCGGGCGGCCAGGATCGCGATGTCTACCAGTTCGATCCGCGGACGAGCCTGATCGACAAGGGGCTCGACATGATCCGCGACTTCTCGAAGCCGGTGACGCCGCTGGGCTACACGTTCATCGTCGAGGATGGTCAGGGTGGGGCGGCCCAGGCACCGCCCAGACAGTCCGCCGCCCCCTCGGCCCTGCCGCGGTAGCCGGCCGATGACGGGGCCGGCCGCAGCCCGTCCCACCGGTTCGGCGGGTGGAAACTCCGGCTATACTACCGCGGTTCCGCGTCCTTCTCCCGAGGCTTCGATGGCCGTTCTCGACCCCGCCCATCCCCTGGGCCAACTGTTGCAGCGGGATCCCCGCTACAAACTCGACGCCTACCTGTTCGTGCTGGAGGCGCTCTCGTTCGCGCAGGATTCGCTGGGCCTGGGGGCCGAGCCGCCGCTGGAGGATCTCGAACCCGCGCGGGGCGTCGAGGCCGCTCCCAAAACGCGGCCGGGCCGTTCGCGACGCAAGCCGGCCGAGCGGCACCTCACCGGCCAGGAACTCTGCGAGGCGGCCCGGCAGTACGCGCTCCAGCAGTACGGCTATCTGGCCCGGACGGTGCTCGCGGCCTGGGGCGTGCAGAGCACCGACGACCTCGGCGAAATCGTGTTCAACATGATCGAGATCGGGCAGATGCGGAAGACGCGCAAGGACAAGCGCGAGGACTTTCACGGCGTGTACGACTTCGAAGAGGCGTTCTGCCGCGACTGTTCATTCGTCGTTCCCGATCCGGCATGACGCATGGGAGCCCGTGTCGCCCGTCGCTGGTTCGTCGCGCTCGTGGCGCTGGAGGCGGCCTGGCTGTCGTTTCTGGCGTGGCTGGCGTTCCGGTAGTCCGGCTCCGCTCGTCGAGGACGGTCCGTGAACATGAACGCCTGGAATGCCTGGCTCGACCCCCCTCCGCTCTGGGCCGCCCTCGTGCCGCTGGGGTGCTATCTCGCACTGCTCGCGGCCGCACATCTGAGACGGCGGCCCTCGGTCGTGTCGGGCGCGTGGGACGGGATCCTTCTCGCGGCCGCGATCGCGGGGCTCGCGTTCGCCGGTCCGCTCGCCCTGCTCCAGCCGGCGTTCGGGTCGGCCGCCTGGACGTGGCTGATCGGGCTGCTCGCATTCGGCCTCGTGGTTGCGGTCTGCATCCTGGCGGCCCGGCCCCGACTCGTCATCTACAACATCACCTCCGATCAACTCCGGCCGTTCGTGGCGGAGGTGGCGACGGCCCTCGACCCCGGAGCCCGCTGGGCCGGGACGAGCGTCGCCCTGCCCGCCCGGCGGCTCCAGGTGCAGCTCGACGGCGCCGACGCGCTGCGTTGCGTGAGCGTGATCGCGGTGGGTGAACGGGCCGCGCACGAGTGCTGGACGGAGTTCGGCCGCAGACTGCGGCAGGCCGTGGGGCGGACGAGGGTCCGGCCGAGTCCCTGGGCGGCCGTCTTCGGATCGGCCGCTGCCGCCGTGCTGGCCGCTGCGGCCTGGCTCTTCCTGCGCTGAACCCGAGTTCCGGGAGAAACCCCGGTCCTGCGCCCGACCAGGGCCCCGCCGCTTTGACAGTCCGAGGCTTCGGCCTTTAATGTCGGCTGATCCGCCAACCACCGGGAGCCGACCAATGTCCTTCGAGCCTGTGTCGATCGAGAAACTCTGCATCCTGTTCGCCTGCTGCTCGCTCTTCGCTTCCGCCGTCGCGCGCGGCGAATCGGTTTCGCCGCTCGTCGGCGAGGTCAGGAGCATCGACGGTTCGCTCGCCGATCTCGGCCAGTACAAGGGCAAGGTCGTGCTGATCGTCAACGTCGCCAGCCGCTGCGGATACACCTCGCAGTACGCCGGTCTGCAGAAGCTTTACGACACCTACAAGGACAAGGGGCTCGTGGTGCTCGGCTTTCCCGCCAACGAGTTCGGCGGACAGGAGCCGGGGAGCGACGCCGAGATCGCGCAGTTCTGCTCGACGAAGTATGGCGTGACCTTCCCGATGTTCTCGAAGATCGTCGTCAAGGGTCAGGGCATCGCGCCGCTCTACAAGACGCTCACCGAGCAGGCGGACCCGCCTGGCGACGTGAGGTGGAACTTCGAGAAGTTCCTCATCGGCCGCGACGGCGCGATCATCGGCCGCTACAAGTCGGGCGTCGGCCCCGACGACGCGACGCTCAAGACCGCGATCGAGGCGGCGCTGGCGAAGGCCGGCTGACCGGGGCACCTCTTCACGCGGCACGGGCGGAGTCGGTGGGGAGCGTGCGCCCGACCGAGGGGTCGTTGAACGTGCGGCGGACGACCCAGGTGGGCCGGCCCTGGGCTTCGCGGTACGTGCGTACGACGTATTCTCCGACGATCGCCACGGCGGCGGTCTGCACCGACGCCACGAGGCAGGCCACCGCGACGACCGCCGCGAGCGACACACCGGGACCGGCTCCGGACGTCGGACCGGCCGCCGCGACGGCGGCGGACGCCAGCCCCGTGACGGCGAGCGCCGCACAGCACACCCACGTGAGCCGCACCGGTTTGTCGGACGAGATCACGACGGCGTCGGCGGCGAGTCCGAGGAGCCGGCGGGCGGAGTACTTCGTCTCTCCGGCAGCCCGGGCGTGCCGGTCGTACAGCACCGCTTCCTGGCGGAAGCCGGCCCACGGAACCAGGCTGCGGAGATACCGGCGCTTCTCCGGGAGGGCGCGCACGGCATCGACGACCGCACGGTCGAGCAGTTTGAAATCGCCGGTATCGACCGGCACCGGGTAGGGCATGAGGCTCGCGAAGAGGCGGTGGAACAGGCTCGCCGTGACGAGCTTGAACGCCGTCTCGCCGTCGCGTGAGCGGCGACGGCCGTAGGCGACGTCCACGCCGTCGCGCCAGCGGGCCACCATCTCGGGAATCACCTCGGGGGGATCCTGCAGGTCGGCGTCGATGATCACCACCGCATCGCCGCGCGCGGCATCGAGACCGGCGGACATCGCCGCCTGCTGACCAAAGTTGCGCGACAACTCGAGCACGCGGGCCCGTCCGTCCCGGGCGGCGATCGCCTCCAGCCGCCGGAGCGTGGCGTCACGGCTGCCGTCATCGACGTAGATGATCTCGAAGTCGAGTCCCGTCTGGGGCAGGATCCTCACGAGCCGCTCGTGTGTCGTCTCGACGACCGCCGCCTCGTTGTGGCAGGGAATGACGACCGAGAGCATGCCGGCCGTGGATCGGGCGGGAGCGGACCGAGGTCCTTCCGGGGAGAGTGGCAGGAGGTGGTCGCGGGTCATCGCAGAAGGCTCCCTGTGGCGGCGCTGCGGTCGGCTGCCGGGGGTGTCGTGCCGACGAGCAGATAGTCGTGCCTGAAGAACAGCGGACGAGCCCGGCCGACCACGCCGCAGCCCGGGGGCAGCGTTGCGGCCAACCCGGGAAACTGTGGTTCGGGCACGATCACCAGCGCGTCCGGGCCCGTGGCGAGAAATGCACCGACCTCTTCCGCCGCGCCGGCCGGCCATTCCGCCACGGTGCCTCGGGCGTAGAAGACGATGTTGGGCGTGCTGCGGCCGAAGGCCCCGAGCCGCGCCCGACCGCCGGCATGGCGATGGGCCTCGCCCACGAGGTGCGGCAGGGCGTTGGCGCGGGCCAGCCATCCCGCCGCCGGCCCGACGGCCAGCGCCGTGAAGGCCAGGCCCGTGACCGCGAACGTGAAGACGGGCTCGAGCCGTCCCCGCCGCGCCGCGAGCAGGCAGGCGATCGCGCCCGCGATCGGCACGGCGCCGACGATCGCCGCCGGGGCGCCGCCCGTGAGCCCGAGGAACGAGGCGGCCGACACCGCGGCCGCCGTGGCGAATCCGCCGAACGCCAGCCAGCCGAGGCCCGAGGCGAGCCAGCCTGGATGGGGCCAGCGGGCGCGGCCCGCCGCGTCCGCGGCGAACGCGGCGACGACGAGCGCCGCGGCCGGGTAGGCCGGCATGATGTAATTGGGCAGTTTGGTGGCGGCGGCCGAGAAGCCCCCGACCCACACCCCCATCCACACGAGGATGAGCGCGCTCGCGGCCGCCACGCGCGGCGGATCGATCCGCTTCCAGAGTCGCCAGCCGGCGATCGCCACGGCCAGCGGCAGGAAGCACGACCATGGATAGAAGCCGACGAGCAGCCCGAGCGGATGATAGAGCGCGCCGCCGCCGTGCTTTTCCATCGGCGCCGCGAAGCGACCGACGTTGTGGATGAGGAAGAATCCGGTGGGCCAGGCACCGTTCGTGCGCAGACCCACGGCGACGTACCAGGGCGCCGCGACGGCCAGCATCGACAGGGTCAGCGTGACGATCCGCACGCGCCCGAGGGCGTCCCAGGCCGCCCGGCACGCCGACCACGCGAGCCCCCCGAGGTTGCGATCCTCGACGCCGCCGCGTTGGAGTACGGCCTTCAACTCCAGGCCCCAGACCCATGGGAGCACGACCGCGAGCGGCCCCACGAATCCGATCGGACCCTTGCAGAGGACCGCGAGGCCCATGAGCGCGCCGGCGAGGATCGTACGGCCTTGATCGAGCCGTCGGCCCGCCCCACGGGAACCGGTGGTCTCCAGGAGCGGCTCGGCCATCAGCACGGTCGCCCAGGTCGTGAGGGCGGTGAGGATGGCGTCGGGCGTGGCGGCGTGCGACTCGACCGCGACGAGCAGGCAGCCGACGTAGGCGAGGGCTGCGAGCACGCCGGCGAGCGGACTGAACCAGCGCGTTCCGGCGCGGAGCAGTGCCAGCGCCGCGAGCAACGTCGCGACCGCCGACGGCAAACGTGCCGTGATTTCCGAGGTGCCGAACGCCCCGAAGCAGGCGGCCATGCACCAGTGCATGAGCACCGGCTTGTCCACGGCGAGCGTCCCGTTGTAGATGGGCACGACCCAGTCGCCGGACTCCAGCATCGTCCGCGCGATGGCGGCAAATCGCGGCTCGTCCTCGTCCCAGAACGGCGTCGGCCAGAAACCGATGGCCAGTGTCACGACGGTGGCGACGAGCACGAGCACGAGCGGATGACGGGTGTGCATGGGCGAGGGCTTCGGGTGGGCGCGGGGGAGGCGGAGCGGGAATCAGGGAGCGAGGGCGAGCGACACGCCGGGGCGCGGCGCGGGGCCGAGCACGATGTAGTGCCGTTCGTCGAGCGTCGGGATCCGGGCGAGCACGGCGCAGTCGGACGGCAGGGCCGCGCGGACGAGCGGTTCGTGCCGGCTGTCGATCACGACGCGGGCGTGCGGATGGCTCGCGAGATGGCGGACCACCTCGTCGGCGGTGTCGAGCTTTGCCACCGTCGTGCGGGCGTAGAACACGACGCTCGGCGGCACGTTCCAGAATCCGGCCCAGCGGGCCGAGCCGTTCCCGGCGACGGCAGTCACGCCCTCGCGCATCCCCTGGGCGCGACTGAAGCGATGCGTGGCGAGGCCGGCGAGGAGGCTCACGAGCAGGCACGCCGTGATGGCGACGACGCGGATGGCTCGGACGGGGGCGCCGGCGGCCTCGTGCCTCCAGGCCGCCAGCGCTCCGGCGATCGGCACGAGTCCGACGAGTCCCAGCCATTCGTCGCCCGGTGCGATGAACGCCGCGGCGATCGACAGGCCCACGGCGAGCGCCGCTCCGCCGGCCGCGAGCGTCGCCCATGCCGTGCGCATCACCGCCACGGCGGCGCGGGCCGGATCCCGGCACACGCTCGTGAACGTGAGCCTGCCGCGCGACCAGTCGGAGAGAAAGCGGGCCGTGAGCAGGGCGAGCGCCGGGTACGCGGGCCAGACGTAGCCGGGGAGTTTCGTGCCGGAGCAGGAAAACGCGCCGACCCACGCCAGCACCCAGGAGACGAGGAGGGCGACGCCGGGGCGCCGGCGGTGCCTCGACCCAGGGCCGAGGATCGCGGCGGCATGGGCGATCATGGCGAGGAGCACGAGCGACCAGGGGAACAGGCCGATGGCGATCGCGCACGGGTAGTAGAGCACCGAGCCCGAGTGGCCCTCCATCGGCGACGTGAACCGGCCCACGTTGTGGACGAAGAAGAAGCCGCGGGGCCATTCGCCGGCGGTGAGACAGCCGACGCAGACATACCACGGAGCCGCCACGACGAGCGCCGCCCCGCAGATCACCGGAAGGCGGATCCCGCCCACCGCCTCCGCCACGGTCGGCACCCGCCCCGTCAGCCGTTCCCAGACCGCGAACAGGAAAAACGCGGCGCAGGGCAGCACGATTCCCACCGGACCCTTCGCGAGTGCGGCCAGCCCGCAGGCGGCTCCGATCGCGAAGGCGGCCGGCGTGGAAACACGCGGCGCTGCACGCCCACCCGCTCGCACGAACAGCCAGAGGGCGAGCGTGGTGCAGAACAGGAGCGGCGCGTCGGGGGTGGCGGCGCGGCCGCCGACCGCGGTCCACGCGCAGGTGGCCATCACCAGTCCGCCGAGAAGTCCGGCCGCCGACCCGAACAGGCTGCAACCGATCCGCCACGTGAGGAGGCACGTGCCGAGCGTGAGCAGGGCCGAGCCGAGGCGGGCCCCGGCCTCGTTTCGACCGCAGATGCTGAACCCCAGGATCTGCACCCAGTTGGCCAGCGGCGGCTTCTCCACGCGCAGCCGGCCGTTGAACGTGGGCACGAGCCAGTCGCCCGAATCGAGCATCGCGAGCGAGCATGCGGCGTTCTTCGGCTCGTCGTCGTCCCAGAGCGCCGGGCCGCCGAGATTCACGAGCAGCGTGCAGGCTGCCGCTGCGGCGACGAGCAACGCGTGGAAGCGGGAATGGATCACGCCTGGAAGCCTCGGTGGCGGAGGCGGCTGGCCGCGGAACGCGACCCCGGCGCCGCACGGGAAACGGGGCGGGAGAGTAGGAACGAGGCCGACGGCGGTCAAGGCGTCCCGAGTCCTCCGAAGTCGTTGATTTTCACGGGTTTCAGGCCGGTTGACCGCTGCCATCAGGCGGGTATGTTCAGGCTGTCCCCGCGGTCAATTTTCAGGGACGAAACGACTCAGGGAACGACCGGGAGAGTGCCCTTTGGCAGACGACGACAACGCGGCAGGTGAGGGAACGCCGGGGGAAGGCGGTGCCGGGGGTGATGGCACGCTGCGGGACATTTCCGGCGGGCGGCTGATCGAACTGCCGATCGAGCAGGAGCTCAAGGACAGCTACCTGACGTACGCGATGAGCGTGATCGTCAGCCGGGCCCTGCCCGACGTGCGCGACGGGCTCAAGCCGTCGCAGCGACGGATCCTGGTCGCGATGAACGATCTGAACCTGTCGCCGGGCGCCGCCCGCGTGAAGTGCGCCAAGATCTCGGGTGACACCAGCGGCAACTACCATCCGCACGGCGAGAGCGTGATCTACCCGACGCTCGTCCGCATGGCCCAGGAATGGAACATGCGGCACGTGCTCGTGGACAAGCAGGGCAACTTCGGCTCGATCGCCGGCCTGCCGGCGGCCGCCATGCGATACACCGAGGCCCGGCTGTCGCCGATCGCGGCGCTCATGCTCGACGACCTCGAACTCGACACGGTCGATTTCGTGCCGACGTACGACGAGCGGAACACCGAACCCGTCGTGCTCCCGAGCCGGTTCCCGAATCTGGTCGTGAACGGTGCCGGGGGCATCGCCGTGGGCATGGCCACCAGCATTCCGCCGCACAACCTGGGCGAGGTCTGCCGGGCGCTCGTGGCGCTGATCGACAACCCCGCTCTCTCGATGGCCGAGCTGCTCGAGATCGTCCCCGGTCCCGACTTCCCCACCGGCGGCATCGTGATGGGCCGCGAGGCGCTCGTGCGCGGCTATCTCACCGGCCGGAGCACGATCACGCTCCGGGCGCGGGCCCACGTCGAGGAGTTCGGCAAGAACCGCAGCCGGATCGTGGTCACCGAGATCCCCTACCAGCAGACCCGCGACGCGATCGAGGAGAAGATCGCCGAACTCGTCAACGAGGATCGGATCAAGGGCATCTCGGCGATCCGCAACGAGAGCGACCTCAAGGAGCCGGTGCGGTTGATCCTGGAGCTCAAGCGCGACGCCGACCCGGACGTCGTCCTGAACCAGCTCTACCAGTTCTCGCCGCTGCAGACGTCGTTCTCGCTCATCTTCCTGGCGCTGGTGGACGGCAAGCCGCGGATCCTGTCGTTCAAGAGCATGCTCGAGGAGTTCCTCCGGCACCGCACGACGGTCATCCGCCGTCGCACCCAGCATCTGCTCGCCAAGGCCCGCAGCCGCAAGCACACGCTCGAGGGGCTGCTCGTCGCGCTGGCCAACATCGACGAGGTGATCCGCATCATCCGCAGCTCGAAGTCGCAGGCCGAGGCGAAGGAGCGGCTCTGCGAGATCCAGACCCCCGCGGCCCTCCTCGAGCGGGCGCTTGGCGCCGACGGATTCGCGATCCTCACGGAGGAGCGCGGGGTCGCCGAGACCTACGGCCTCTCCCCCGTGCAGGCTGACGCGATCCTCCGGCTCACGCTCGGCCAACTCGTGAACCTCGAGCAGGAGAAGCTCACGGGCGAGCACCGCGACCTGCTCGCGAAGATCGGCGAGTTCCGTCGGATCCTCTCGAGCGAGGCCAACATCAAGGCCCTGATCCGTGCGGAGCTCGTGGAGCTCGAGGGCCGGCACGCCAACGAACGGCGCACGGAGATCAGCGGCGAGGCGGGCGACATCCGCGACATGGCGGAGCTGATCACGGAGGCCACGATGGTGGTCACGATCAGCCGCTCCGGCTACGTGAAGCGCACCGCCGCCGACACCTACCGCGCGCAGCGTCGGGGTGGCAAGGGCCTCAAGGGTGCGACGGCGGACGAGGAGGATCCGATCGAGCACCTGTTCGTCGCGAGCACGCACGACTGGCTGCTGGTCTTCACCACGCTCGGCAAGGTGTTCTCGATGCGGGTCTTCGAGCTGCCCGAACTGGCCCGCGACTCGAAGGGGCGGGCGCTCGTCAACCTGCTGGAGTTCGAGCCCGGCGAGAAGGTCGCCGACTGCCGGGCCGTGTCGGGATTCGAGGACCCGAATCAGTTCCTCATGCTCGCCACCCGCAGCGGCATGGTGAAGAAGACGGCCCTCGAGCAGTATCGGCGCCGGCGCACGAAGGGCCTGATCGCCGTCAAGTTGCGAGACGGCGACGAGCTCGTGGATGCGGTCGTGACGAAGCCGGGCGACGAGCTCGTGCTGGCCACGGCGAAGGGCATGTCGATCCGGTTCCCGGAGTCCGACGTGCGGCCGATGGGCCGCGATACGAGCGGCGTCCGCGGCATCAAGCTCGGCTCCGGCGACAGGCTCGTGGGCATGGTGGTGGCCGATCCGGAAGCGACGCTGCTCACCCTCTGCGAGCAGGGTTACGGCAAGCGCACGCCGTTCGGGGCCGGCACTCCGCTCTCGGGCCCCGCGCCGGGCGAGGAGGGGGAGGCCGGCGAGGGCGAGGCTGCCGAAACGCAGGAGCCGTCCGACGAAGCCGACGGCGAGGGCTCGAGCGGCACGCGGTATCGCACGCAGCACCGCGGCGGCAAGGGCATCCGCGACATCAAGACAACCGCCCGCAACGGGCAGGTGGTCTCGATCGTGTCGGTCCGCGACGAGGACCAGGTCCTGATGATGACCGCCCGCGGCAAGATCCAGCGGGTCAACGTCCGCGAGGTCCGCCCGATGGGCCGCAACACGCAGGGCGTGCGGATCATGCGGCTCGACGACTCCGACTCGGTCGCCGCGATGGTGACCGTTCCGCCCAGCGAGCAGGAAGAGGCCGACACGCCGCCCGCGGACGCGTGAGGCAGGACTGAGACCATCACACGACCCAGGCAGGCATCGGCCTGTCGTCCCCGAAAGGATCTCCCACCATGAAAATCGGCGTCGTCGGCACCGGTTATGTCGGGCTCGTGACGGGCACCTGTTTCGCCGACAGCGGCAACACCGTGACCTGCCTCGACATCAACATCGACAAGATCGCACGGCTCAACCGGGGCGAGGTGCCGATCTACGAACCGGGGCTCGAGGAGCTCGTCGAGCGCAACATGGCCGCCGGCCGGCTGAAGTTCACCACCGATGCGGCCGCCGCGATCAGGGATGCGGAGGTGATCTTCCTCGCGGTGGGCACGCCGCCCGCGGCGGACGGTTCGGCGGACCTTTCGGCCCTCTGGAAGGTGGTCGATTCGATCGGCCAGCACCTGCTGCCGAGCGCGATCGTGGTCACGAAGAGCACGGTGCCCGTGGGCACGTGCGCCGGGATCGAGAAACGGCTCAAGGAGCGGACCGGCCGCGACTGTCGCGTGGCGAGCAATCCCGAATTCCTCAAGGAGGGGGCGGCGATCGAGGATTTCCAGAAGCCCGACCGCGTGGTCGTCGGCGTGCGGTCGGCCGACGTGGGCGAGACGCTCCGCAGCCTCTATCTGCCGTTCCTGCGGACCGAGAACCCGTTCCTCGTCATGTCGCCCGAGAGCTCGGAGATGACGAAGTACGTCGCCAACGCGCTCCTGGCCACGAAGATCAGCTTCATCAACGAGGTGGCGAACCTCTGCGAGCGGATGGAGGCGGACATCGACGACGTCCGCCGCGGGATCGGCCACGACAGCCGGATCGGCTTCGCATTCCTGTTTCCGGGTGTCGGCTACGGGGGCAGCTGCTTTCCCAAGGACGTCCAGGCGCTGGCCGCCATGGCACGGGACAGGGGGATCGCGCCCCGGATCCTCTCCGCCGTGCACGAGACGAACCTGGCGCAGAAGCAGGTGCTGGGCGAGAAGATCGTCGCCCACTTCGGTGGAGATCTCGCGGGCCGGAAGGTGGCCGTGTGGGGGCTCGCGTTCAAACCGCGGACCGACGACGTCCGCGACGCTCCGGCGATCGATCTCATCGACAGGTTGCTCCGCGGAGGTGCACGCGTCAGGGTGTTCGACCCCGAGGCGATGGGAAACGTGAAGGCGATCTACGGTGACCGGCTCGAGTACGCCGCCGGAGTGATGGACGCGCTCGACGGGGCCGACTGTCTGGCGATCGTCACGGAATGGGGAGATTTCCGCCGGCCCGACTTCGACGAGATCGCCCGCCGCCTGAAGTCCCGCGTGATCTTCGACGGCCGCAATCTCTACTCGCCGGCGGAAATGCGGTCCCGGGGATTCGTGTACCACTGCATCGGCAAGGTGCCCGTGGGGCAGGGGTAGGTCCGGAGCCGTGCGTGTTTTCCGTCACGGCGGTGACGGCGGTTCCCGGGCCGGGACCGGGCGGCCCCGTTTGACACCGGTTTTTTCCGGGGACAAGATTCTCGCCGCGTAGCCGGTGCCGGGTCGGGCCGCGGCCACCGTGGTGCGGTCGCCAGCCTTCGCCGTCCCGTTCCAGCCGGCCACCTGCCGTTCAACCCCGTCCCGGAGTTCATCCACCGTGATCCATTCCCTGCCCGCCGCCTGTCCGCTGCTTCTCTCGCCGTTGTTGTCGGTCGCAACGGAGGCGGGGGCTTCCGATCCGCGCGTCTGGTTCTTCGGCGTGTACGGCTTCTGGTGGCTCCTCGCCGCCGGCGGTTCGGCGCTCGCCCTCTGGCAGGCCTGGCAGTTCTTCCAGTGGATGGAGGCCCAGCCGGCCGGCACCGACAAGATGATCGAGATCGCCGACGACGTGCGCAAGGGTGCCTATGCCTACCTGAGGCAGCAGTACAAGGTGGTCGCCTGGGCCTTCCTCGCGATCTGCCTGTTTCTCCTCTGGATGGCCGTGGGCCTCGGGGTGCAGAGCCTGTGGGTGCCGTTCGCCTTCCTCTCGGGCGGCCTGTTCTCCGGACTCTCGGGCTGGTTCGGCATGAAGACGGCCACGCTCGCCAGCAACCGCACCGCCGCGGGCGCCGAGCGGTCGCTCAACGAGGGGTTGCAGATCGCGTTCCGTTCCGGGGCCGTGATGGGACTCACCGTGGTCGGTCTGGGCCTGCTCGACATCATGCTCTGGTTCTTCATCCTCTACTGGCTCGTGCCGACGTTTGGCTTCAAGCCGCTCTCGCTCGAGGAGATCACGGTCACGATGCTCTGCTTCGGGATGGGGGCGAGCACGCAGGCGCTCTTCGCCCGGGTCGGCGGCGGCATCTTCACGAAGGCCGCCGACGTGGGCGCCGACCTCGTCGGCAAGGTGGAACACGGAATTCCCGAGGACAGCCCGCGCAATCCGGCCACGATCGCCGACAACGTGGGCGACAACGTGGGCGACGTGGCGGGCATGGGCGCCGATCTCTACGAGAGCTACTGCGGCTCCATCCTGGCCACCTCCGCGCTCGGCGTGGCGGCCTTCCCGGGCCAGTACCGGATGCAGATGGCGGCGCTCTTCCTGCCGATGGCGATCGCCGCGGTCGGCACGCTCTTGTCGATCTGGGGCATGTTCCAGGTGCAGACGCAGGAAGATTCGTCGCAGCGGTCGCTGCTCGCCGCGCTCGCCAAGGGGATCAACTTTTCCACCGCGGCGATCGTGGCGGCGACCTTCGTCGTCTCGTTCCTGCTCCTCGACGGGTTCGCGTTCTCCCGCCTCGCCCTCTCGTTCGGCGTGGCGACGAGCGTGATCGTCGGCCTGCTCGCGGGCTGGCTGATCGGCAAGTGGACCGAGTACTCGACGAGCAATGAATACACGCCGACGAAGGAACTGGCCGACCAGGCGCTGACCGGCCCCGCCACGATCATCATCGGCGGAGTGGCCGAGGGGATGCTTTCGGTCTGGGCGCCGGTTCTGATCACCGGCGCGGCCACGCTGCTGGCGTTCGGGTTCGCCAACGGGTTCGACTTCAAGGATCCCAACGCATTCGCACTCGGCCTCTACGGGGTGGGGATCGCGGCCGTCGGCATGCTCTCCACACTCGGCATCACGCTGGCCACCGACGCGTACGGCCCGATCGCCGACAATGCGGGCGGCAACGCCCAGATGGCCGGCCGGCCCGAGATGGTTCGCGAGCGGACCGACGCCCTCGACGCGCTGGGCAACACCACCGCGGCCACGGGCAAGGGATTCGCGATCGGGTCCGCCGCCCTGACGGCCCTGGCGCTGTTGGCGGCGTACGTCGAGGAGGTCCGCATCGGATTCGATCGCTGGGGCCATTCGGCCGTCGTGGCCGACGCGGCGGGCAGGCAGCAGGCGGTTTCCGGAGGCAAGACCGTCGAACTGGCGGCCGGCGACTGGGTGAAGCTCGCCGACCGGCTCCTGGTGCAGACGGGCGAGAGCCCGCAGGCGAACACGGTCTGGATGCTGCTCGACCCCGGCGCCGTTCCCGGCGGAGCCAAGCTCCGCGCCGGCGAAAAGGTGGAGGTCACGGACGTCGCCGACCTGGAGAAGGCGGGACGCATCGTCGCGGTGAAGCAGGCCCGGATGGCCGACTTCATGCGGTTCTACGACGTCACGCTCATGAACCCGAAGGTGCTCGTCGGCATGTTCGTGGGGGCGATGAGCGTGTTCGTGTTCTGTGCCCTGACGATGAAGGCCGTGGGTCGGGCGGCGAAAGGCATGGTCGAGGAGGTGCGGCGGCAGTTCCGCGAGAATCCGGGGATCATGGACGAGGCCAACCCGCAGAAGCCCGACTACGAGGCCCCCGTCGCGATCAGCACCCGGGCCGCGCAGCGGGAGATGGTGCTGCCTTCCGTCCTCGCGCTCGTCGTGCCGCTGGCGGTCGGCCTGCTGCTCGGTGTCTCCGGCGTGCTCGGGCTGCTCGTGGGGGGCCTGACGACGGGCTTTTGCGTGGCCATCTTCATGGCCAACGCGGGCGGTGCGTGGGACAACGCCAAGAAGCATATCGAGGGGGGCGTGCACGGCGGCAAGGGGAGCGACGCCCACAAGGCGGCGGTGGTCGGCGACACCGTCGGCGATCCGTTCAAGGACACGAGCGGCCCGAGCCTCAACATCCTGGTCAAGCTCATGAGCATGGTGAGCGTGGTGATCGCCGGCCTCGTGGTCCGCTACTCGCTCGAGGCGCTCGGGATCTTCTGATCGCGCGTTCCTCTCACGGCTGCTCGACCAAAAACACGCCGCTGTTCGGCTCGAGCGTCAGCGATCCCGTGGCCTCCCGCGTGGCGATGCTGCCATCAGCCGGGTCGTACACCCACAGAGTGCCGCCGGGCTGACCCTCCAGACGCAGCGTGGCGGTCAGCGGCTCATAGGCGGCGTTGACGACGAAGTTCACGCGGCGTCCGTGTTGCAGCCAACGCGTGATGAAGAGGCCTTCCGGCTTCCCGTCCAGCCGCAGCCTGAAATCATTCGGAAAGGCCGGGCCGAGATTGGCCACCACCTGTTCCGGCGAAATGACCCGGCTCGCAGCGACGGCGGCGCGAATCTGGGCGTGCTCGTCAGGCGTGTCGCCCAAGCGCGGCAGACGATCCACCCACAGCACCCTGCCGCCAGCGGCTTCGAACTGCCGGAGTTTGTGCAGCACCGTGAGGGGCAGCAGTTCCACGCGCGGCATGATGATGGAGGTGTAGGCGTGCCCGCCGATCACGAGCTGGCCTTCGCGAATCTCCGCACGCAACACGGCATCGGCATCCAGCCAACTGAAGTCAACGCCGTTGTGGTAGAGCTGGCGCGCCAGGAGTTCCTGCGTTTCGTGCGCGGCGGCGGCTTCGGGTTGATCCTTGAGCCACTCGCCGAAAACCTTCGGGGAGGGGACGGAGAGTGACTGGAAGGTTTCGGCGGGATAGTACATCGCGACGGACGAGGCATTCCGCGCGCCTTTCAACATCACGCCCAGCCGGCCGACGTTTTCATTGAACTGGCGATACACCTCCGGCGGGTAGCGATCCCAGAACACGTAACTGGTGAACTGATTCACGCCCATCAGGGCCGCCATGTTGATGAATCGCAGCATGAACTCCGGCGAGGGAGTCAGAGTCGCGGTCCGGCGGTCCACGATCGGGTCGATCAACACGCTGACCAGTTCGCGGTCCTGCAGTTGCGCGGCCGAACCGATCAGGCGCGGCATCCAGAAATTCCAAGAGTCGCCGGGATCGGGCATCGCCACGTCGCAACCGGGAATCTGTTGCCGCTGCAAAACCTGGAAAAAATTGCCATAGGCGGCCACATGGCTGTCCATGCGCTCTTCCAGGAACAAGTGTCCGCCGGAACGAACGCCGTGCGCCTCCGCCCACCGCGCGATCCGGCCGGTGTAATTGTCGGCGAACAGAGTTCCGACGGTCTGGTGGAAGTGGCGGCGCACCAGCCGGG
>Ga0209189_1000253_pt1 | contig 46025 bp, 47 predicted proteins | sample C_130820_EF_Meta_FD_187308 | JGI IMG/M metagenome (GOLD analysis project Ga0209189, IMG submission 187308) | Freshwater microbial communities from Lake Croche, Canada to study carbon cycling - C_130820_EF_MetaG (SPAdes) (version 3) | ecosystem: Environmental > Aquatic > Freshwater > Lake...
AAGGGGGGCCACGGTGGCTGCCACGCCTGTTACATTGCCGGTAGCTCCACAGGAGCAGCTGGCAATGGTCTTACCGATGGATTCATGGTGGTTGGTTCGGGATTTGAGGCTTCGGGCACTTCCTGGGAAGTTGCCTGCCTATTGGCCGTCGCAGTTTCGTTTTTTTTCCGTAGGTCGTAGATGGCTGTGGGAGTGTGAGACGGAGCTTCCGATTCTTACGCCGGAGCGTTTAGGAACGGTAAACGACAACGGTGGTGGCACTGGCAATGCTAATAATGAAACGCGCGGATGTATTATTAACAACCGCTGAACCAACAATTGTTGTATTACCATCACCTGCCGTAAGCGTTACGTTTTGTGCTGCCAAGTTAATGTATGTGAGCTCACAAGTTGTTCCAACGGTTGACCCCATAGCTGCAATTAGAGCACTCGTTGCAGGAAGATTCAGTGCTTGGGCACCGGTGGCAGTTTGCGTAACTACTCCTCCAACCGCCTGCGTTGCTGTGAGTGTAGAGGCCCCGCTAGTACCAAGTGCCGTAACCGGCTTGTATTGGATAACAGACCCACCCGTAGTAGTAATATTACCAGAAGTGAATACAGACTGTCCAAGACGAGTAGGAGCCCCACCGGTTTGTTCACCCAAATCAACAAACGCGGCATTTCTGTCCGAGTTGTAGACGGTAAACCCGGGGGCGTTAGGATCAATGAACCCGCGCAGTCCAGTAACAGAATCAAACACAAGAACCCACATGTGATTCAAGGTATTACCACTAACTGTAGATCCATTGTAGGTGTCGCCAGATACGAGACCAGGGTTCGCACCAGGATAGAGTTTGCGGCCCGTTTCACGCAGAATACGGCCAGCCGGACAATTTGTCGCAGTTAACGCGGCCCCAGAAGGGAGGGTAGAAACCACGGCAAGCTGTCCCTCGTACTTAAAATTAGAGGTATTCAAGCGGGTAGTATAGGTGTAAATAGAGGTATTGAAGGCAGACGTGGTAATGTAGGACCTCTTACTACTTGCCGAATTGAAATTGGCACTGCTGTTCTCAAGTAGCGACATTATATTAAGCTGTCAGATTTTATTGAACATTCTTTGAAGGCTTAATAAAATCGGATATGACTAAAAGCACGTAGATGGCTATGGGAGTGTGAGGCGGCGGGGGGTTTAATTTATGATAAGCCAATAAAAAGTAGAGGCATCACCGTTCACACTCGAATATACATCAATAAATCCAGAACCAGGAACAGCGGATACGGCCCTTGCACCGACGTTATTGACTGTAATAAATACAGCAGAAGAACCAGTCGCTTGTGTTGTATATACTCTTTGAGATCCAGGATTTCCACCATTAAAGCTGGCAGATCCAGAAGATGCTGTTAAAGGCGAACCAACTGAACCTGTCCCAGAACCCACAGGCAATGTCAAATATTTCTGTGCAGTCATAGTCGTAGCTGCTGTGATACTTGTTCCTGAAGATATATTCGTTCCTACCGATAAACTTGTTCCTACGGTCATAAATGTTCCTGAAGATATATTTGTCCCTGCCGATATGCTTGTCCCTGCAACCATAGTCGTGCTTGCATAAACACTTGTTCCTGCAGATATAATTCCATTCGCAATGACATTTCCGCCGGTGTAAACGGGCTGTCCAAGGCGAGTAGGAGCCCCACCCGTTTGCTCACCCAAATCTACAAATGCGTTATTCCTATCCGAGTTGTAAACGGCAAAGATGGTGGCGTTAGGATCAATATATCCGCGAAGCCCAGTTACAATATCATAGACATAGACCCAGAGGTGTTGAGTTGCAGAAGTTCCTACAATTGCACCATTGTAGACATCACCCACTTGGAGACCAGGATTCGCACCAGGATAAAGTTTACGACCCGTTTCGCGCAGAATACGACCAGCCGGACAATTTGTAGTACTTAACGCTTCTCCAGAAGGAAGAGTAGAAACCACGCTAAGCTTCCCCTCGTTCTTAAAAGCACTCGCATTCAAGCGTGTGCTGTAGCTATAAATAGAGGCATTGAAGGGTGCAGTCGTAATATAAGACCTCTTACTACTTGATGAGTTTAAATTAGCACTTGTGTTCTCAAGTAGCGACATTATATTCAGCTGTCAGATTTTATTCAGGTTTCAAAGAACGCTCACATAAAATATAGAAAAATAGGAATTGTGTAGTGGCGACAATCATAGATATCGTGCCGCTAAATACAACTGGCGTTGTAAGATATTTTCTACCGGCTGAAGTTGTCAGAGCCACCAGCAATGATAAGACTAAGAGCACTAAAACCACGGCATACACCACGTAGAAAATAAAAAACCAATTACATACGGTGCTATTCGAAATAACTTGCATCCAGCTGGGTTCCTTCATCTATAGTAAATATTTAGATAAATATTCCTGGCACTTGCTGGTATTTTTCCCAGGAAGATTTTCAGCGTTACAGCTAATGGGAAACGTCCAATCACACAATCCCTCGCATGTCCGAATTTATAAGAATTTGCTAGGCATTCAAAATCCTCAAACGCGTGCTGAAATGATACGCACTCTTTTAGTGGCTCCGGAATATGTGGCATCTTTCCGGTTGGCAGGAATCTATGCTCACATGTTGGCGTATATTGCCAAGGTAGAAGCGAGTCAAATACCGCCTCCGTTGCCTGGAGAAATGGCTATGAACGGAGGGCTAGGAAACGGAGGGCTAGGAAACGCGCAAGCGCATCCAAGCGCCCCGCCGGCAACCCAGACTACACTATCCTATCATAGATCCCAGCCCCAAAGCGCCTCCAGCAGTGTCACAAAAGGACAGCGAGATAAAAAGGCGCTCAACTATTTCCAGAGCTGCCTTGAAGTTCTCGGGCTGGAGGAAGAGGTTGCACTCACGGAGGATGCCCTCAAAAAAGCCTATAAAAAGGCTGCCTTAAGGGCGCATCCAGACAAGGGCGGAAATGAAAGAGATTTCGAGGCCATTACACGCGCCCATGCATATCTTGGTGAGATTCTTCTTCGTGTCAAGGGTGGTCGCACGAAAGAAGGAAAGGTAGAAGCTCCCGACCGGCTGCGTGATACGCGCGAAGGAGCATCCAAGGAATGGGAAATGGTGGAACCTGTCCGGTTAAATCCGAAAAAGCTAGACATGAATCTCTTCAACCAGATGTTTGAACAAACCCGCATTCCAGATCCCGAAGAGGATGGATACGGCGATTGGCTAAAAGGTGGAGATACCGCATCTTCTACCCCCAATTTTGGCGGCAAATTCAACCGCGATGTCTTCAATCGCGCATTTGAAGAAGAAGCGCAGAAAAGGCAGACAAGTTCCGCAATGACGGTGAGACAACCCGAAGCTCTTACACTTGCCCCCAATAGCGGAGTAGAATTGGGACGAACAGGGGGTGGGGGATTCACCGCTGCTGCAAATGCCAATCTTAAATTCACAGATCTCCGAAATGCCTATACAAGTGAGAATATGATTACAAACCAAGTGGCAGATGTCCGCGTAGAGGCAAGGAGCTTTGACCAGTTTTCCGCAAGTAGAAAACAGGCACCTACCCCGCTTACAAACCACGAACTCGCCGGTATTCAAGCCGCAGAAGCTGCTGCAGCCAAACGAGAAGAGCAAAGACGCCTCCGAGCTGCCCAAGAAGATTCACTCGGCTCCCAATATTTTGAACGAATGAAGCGACTGGTAATAACGAATAATCCTTCTTGAAGAATGGGCCTGAACAAATAATAGCACAAAGCAGGAGAATGGCAAGGCCAGAAACATTACAACTCGTTGTTGTATGTATTATTCTTTCAACGGCTGTCCTTGGAGGGTGGTATGCTGTATCGCGTATGCAATCAGATGATCCCATACAAGATCGTCATTTGCTAAAACGCGGTATGGATCTTCCCGTAATCTGGATATATGTGAATAACAGCGATGTGAATTCCCGAAACTGGATGGATTTTGACGCACGATCCTCCCGCGCATTGAATCTCCCTTTTTTAAATCTTTGCTATGAAAGCTGTGTGAAAGCGAATGGAAAAGACTATCGTGTAGAAGTGATTGGAGGCCTCGGAGATCTAGCAGTCCTATTAGGTGGTTGGAATGCCTTGCCCACACCTCTTCGAAATCCCGAGGCCGTTGTAAACGATCCCGAGCTCAATTGGATTCGTGCGGCCGTTCTTGCCAAGTTTGGTGGTCTCTGGGCTTCTCCCGCTCTCATATGGTTAAAACCTATGGGTCCTCTTCCCAAGAAGAATGTGGTTCTGTTCGGCTCCGACGATGAAGTGAGTTTCGTGGGAGCCGCCGGCACCCCCGCCCCCTCTCTTCGTGTTGCCTGGTCGCCAATTCCGGATCACCCAATCTGGGTGGAATGGGAACAAAAAGTCCGTGCCCGCCTAGAGAAACGCGCAGGTGGTTCCGAGTTCCGCCGCGACGAAATGTCCGACGCGATAGATGCTATTCGCAGCGGAGAGACGCGCGGAGAGCCAATAGAAGTGCGCCCTACCGCGGAGCTGACACGGAAAGGTGCGGCAGGGCGTCGTATCCAATGCGAAGATTTACTGGCAGCGGGGGATGTAATTGACATGCCCTTCAAATTGACGGAGGAAGCCGTATATGTCCCTATTCCTTGGCCCGAGCTACAAGAGCGTCGTGCCTTTGGTTGGTTTCTTCGTATGAGCGAGGATCAAATTATGGATTCCGATCTTACGGTGAGCCATTTGTTCCGAGCAGTTCTTTAAATATTAGGAATAAATAGATGTATGTATGGTTGATTGGATTGTTTGTTGCGCTAACCCCTGGTATTTTGGTTACTTTGCCTAAAAAGGGTTCCAAGGTTGCTGTAGCGGCAACCCATGCGCTTCTTTTTGCGGTTGTAGTATACCTTCTGCGGAAATATCAATATGAGGGATTTCAAGGTTTACCGGGTTTACCGGACCGAATGTTCTATGGACCAATTGTAGAAGCACAATTACCATTGGAAGACCGTGCAAAAATGGAGCACCTTAAAATTAATTATCCAGATGAATATAACCAATGGTTAGATGAAAAAATACAAATACTAAAAGCTGCTAAAGTTGCTGAATTATTAGATCTAGAAGCAGCAGAAAAACACAAAATGCTGGTATGTAGATAATAATGCCAGCTATACAAGCAATGGCAACAATGTAATACCGTGAAGTATCAAATTTAATTGCACTACACAAAGGGGTAGGGCGGCGGCGGGGGATGTAATTGACATGCCCTTCAAATTGACGGAGGAAGCCGTATATGTCCCTATTCCTTGGCCCGAGCTACAAGAGCGTCGTGCCTTTGGTTGGTTTCTTCGTATGAGCGAGGATCAAATTATGGATTCCGATCTTGCGGTGAGCCATTTGTTCCGATCGGTGCTTTAAATATTCTGAATAAATAGATGTATTTCTTGTTGATCGGATTGTTTGTTGCGTTAACGCCTGGTATTTTGTTCAGATTGCCTAATAAGGGTTCCAAGGTTGCTGTAGCGGCAACCCATGCGCTTCTTTTTGCGGTTGTAGTATACCTTCTGCGGAAATATCAATATGAGGGATTTCAAAATGCTCCTCCTGTAACACCAATGCCTCCGATGCCACCAATAGGAGAAAGGCCACCAATGCCTTCTACGCCTGGTCCAATGGCTATACCTCCTAAAATGCCACCCCCTGGTCCTATACCCCCTCCCGGAGCAGGTCCCGAATCAATTACACTCACAAAAGAAGATCTACAGCAAATTAAAAATAGTATGCCCCGCAACGTTATAGAAAAATTAATGCAAGCTATGCAAATAATGGCAAAGATGTAATATAGTTTAAGTAAATTCCACTGTCATTGAAACACCACTCACATCTCGAAAGGGATCATCGGGCTGAATCTGATACAAAGTATGTTTATGCTCTTTATAAAGACGCTCCTGGACATGAATATCATATCCATGAGGTCTGAGAATGTGTCTAAATATGGTAATGAGGCGCGCGCCATCGAATTCCCCGTTAAAAAATCGCACAGATTTACACGGTAAATAATATGCCTCCAACAATGGCAGCCATTCCTCATACCCTGTAAGGATAAGCTCATCCTTTGTGAACCAGCGTAAATCCTCTATACCTAAAAGCCCCGTGCTCCGGAGAATTGTATTCACAAGATCTAACGGCGGAACTTTTCTGAATAATTTCTTATGTGTCATCTCTGATCTCTATCTAACTATTCTCACTAAAGAAGAGGCGCATTAAATCCAATGAATGCGTTTTACCCTGTGCAAAAGAAATCCACCCTTTTAAAATTAATTGATGGATATCCTGATTAACACTTGGGGAAAGTATCCCCATTTGGAATACAGAAGACGTGAGTTCATGTAGAAAATCCTCATATGAAATTCCAGTCGTCCATATATCTAAAAATATTCGCATCATATTCGCATTATCTTTGCGAACATATGCCTTCAAAAGCTCTAAACATAGGGAAAACGACGGTGATGCGAATAGGCTCAGAACTTCATCAGGCATAATTGGATTCTCCATTGTCCGATCCTTTCCATAGACTTTGCATAAAATCTGACAAATATTTTGAATCTCTGTAGGGGTTTGTGCTATACTCATAAAAATGGCAATGGACGAAGGATCAATAACAACTCCTGGAAATCCCGCTTTTTCGCAAAAATGCTTCACTAAAATTTGCGGAGACATCATCTCTATTTCTACATGAAGGCATCGGGACTTGAGCGGTTGTATAAGATCCGTGCTATAGCGACTGATAAAAATAAAGCGTGTGGTATGTGAATGTGTTTCCATAGGTCTCCTGAGAGCTTGCTGTGAAATCATCGGCAGGGAATCGGCGTCATCCACAATAATATAGCGATATACTCCTTCACGGGCAGAAGAATGACGGACAAATTCTGCGACAGATTGCCTCACACAATGAATTCCGCGATCTTGTTCCGACGATAGCCACAAGGTCCATTCCGGATCTCTGAGTGAAATTCCATGGGGTGAATAATAAGCTGTCAGAAACTCATGGATGAGAGTCGTTTTCCCGCATCCATATGCTCCCGATATGAACAAATGGGGTGGATCTGGCAAAATTTGATTTAAAAGAGCCACACACTCTTCTTGGCCGACTAAAGATGATTCGAACGGCATCCTACATTATTTTACAGAGATTCTTAAGGCTGCCTCTGCTGGTCTAAACCTTATAAGAATCTAGATACAAAGGAATATGCCCCCACCCCTATATGATATATTAGGAGTTCAACAGAATGCCGCGGCAGAAGACATAAAGAAGGCATATAGAAAACTAGCACTTCAACATCATCCAGATAAAGGGGGAAATCCAGAAATGTTCAAAAAAATCCAACAGGCGTATGATGTTCTGGGAGATGAGGGGCGACGGACCATGTATGACCAAACAGGAATGGAGAACGATCACGATATGCAAGAAGGTCAGCCTTTTGGCGGCGGAATGCCTTTTGGCTTTGGCATGCCGTTTGGTGGTGGAATGTTTTCACAAAGGGGTCCGCCCATGCAAAAAGAAAAAAAGGGTCCCGCTAAGATACATGAAATACCACTAAGCTTGTCCGATTATTATAAAGGAAAACAGGTGAAGATCAAATTTGAGCGACAGGCCTTTTGTACGCCGTGTAATGGATCAGGTGCGGATACATATGAAGCATGTTCCTCCTGTAATGGGTCTGGTATGCGCACACAGATCATACAAATGGGACCTATACAAATGATGACACAAGCGAGGTGTGGAGACTGCGAAGGGAAAGGAATGCGTGTCAGTCGGCCATGTGCTACATGTGGGGGGAAAAAGTATGTATCCCAGGAAAAGCAGTTAGATGTTATCATAGAACCTGGGATGCTCCCTCATGAAGTCCTCGTATTTCCTGGCGAGTGTTCAGACAATGAAAGATATGAAGAAGCGGGAGATCTTCATATTGTCTTACAAGAAGCAGATGAAGAAGTCCCTTTTAAACGGGTAAAATTCACGGATGATCTTTCTGTGGGGGTTACCATTGAGTTACGTGAGATGTTGCTCGGCACAACTAGCAAAATAGAGGGTCACCCTGCACATCCACAGGGACTCGTAATAGAGATTCCTGTCGGTGTTCAAAATGGGGAGACAATTATAATAAGCGGCGAAGGTATGCTACGAAAAATGGGGGGGCGGGGAGATCTTCGTGTCACCGTTACAGTGCGTGCGAAGGCCATGGAGATTGCTGCCCTAAAAGCTTCGAAGGAGAAACTACAGAGTATTTTTACCTAGCACGGAAGGCCTTACATCTTAGGTGCAAAGGCGGTAGGATCGGTCGCAAGCTTCCATTCGGGGTTCATTCCACTTAGCGCGCGAGCTTCATCCGCGGGACTCAAAAGCATACCGGGGGCTGAATAATCTTGGGCGCCGGCGAGAGTCACCGCAGAACCACCACGCATCTTCTTACGCATGTTCTTCAAGAGTGCAATGATTTTGCGGTGACTCTTTGAGTTGCGAGTGCGGCGACGAGCACCCCCACGCTTTTTACGGAATAGATTCATGAATTTGCGGCTGTAGCTCTTAGGGCCAACTAGTTTGCTCTTCAACTTCTTAAACATACCCTTGACCTTTGTTACCCCACGCTTCAACCCACGTTTCAGCTTGCGCGTGAACCCCTTATGGAATCCGCCGGACTGATCACTCATCCCTTGGATGGCCTGCATGGATTCATCCAGAACTCCAACGCGTGCCGTAGCTCGTAGAGAATCGTCCAACATGCCCGTGTATCCCACGGGTGCCATACCGCCGTGCTGTCCCTTGTGAATACTCGCATAGTCCGTTCCCTGTGCGAGATTCATCTTACTGGATCCATCCATACTGGTATCCGTAAGAGGGGCGGCCCCGCCGGACCAACATCTGCGCGAATAACGGGATCGCCCGCGACTCTTACGCATTTTCTTAGAGCTCTTGGCCATTTCTACAATATATATAGATTTATATGAAACGCAGTTTCATACTCAATAAAATGCTCCAATATATTGTAAACCAAGCGCCCAATAAAAAAATACCCGTATCGCCAATAAGATATCCGTATATAGCTAGGAGTATGTTCGTGAGATCATTCAAGACTAAATTCAAAACACTGAAATCCCCCGTCTGTTGAGTGCGAAACGTTTGATATAGCTGTGGTAATGTTGCTACGACAGCTATAACAAAAATTATATATGTGAGGGTGTGATATGAACTCCTCATTTGCTATCGGTTCATCGGATTAAAAGCCGCGAATGGCCGGCACCTGAATACGGCGCTTCTGAATCTTGCCACTCACAATGTAAAGAGAGTTCTCCGTGATGATAATATAGTCATCCTGGACCTTGTACACCTTCTGAACAAGACTCGTGAACTCCTCACTGGACTTGATCAGCATCTTTTCCTTGCTCTCTTGGTCCTCACCCAAAAAAGCCTTTCCAGCAGCAGTATCTAAGAAATAGTCGAGCAAAATGGGTTTGTCCTGCTCAATCGCCAGCTTTGCAGCATGAACGAGGACTTGCGCGGAGGGCATCGCCGGAGCTTGCGTTGTTACGGTAGAAGGGGGGGCAGACATTGTAGATTCTGTGGTGTTCTGGGAAAGGACGAGAGTTATTTTTCCGCGTTTGATAGCCGGTATCCTATATCTTTGCAATTACACAACGATGCGTTTGAAGAACTTCATTGATAAACCCATACGCTTCATCTAGTTGTCGGTTATTCCTCGCCCCCGTAATAATGATACTTCCTGTCTGAAAGGCTGCGATAGTTATCTTTTTACAGGATCCAATCTTTGTTCCATCTCCCTGGCCATTGCAAAACCTCGGACACATACAAATCCCATGAGTTGCCGGGGCAGCTTCGTTGTAATAATACTTGGTATTCACCCCTTGATAAATGGTTGTCTCCAAAGTGCTAGATAGACGATACTGTTGGCACAAGATACGATGTAACTCGGCGCGTTTTATAGGGGCATTCATCTTATAGTCGGAATTAAGAAGCTGTATGGCGAACTTCTGCAAAGATAGAGGCGTCGCTGATACAGGCGTCGGCAAATTCCGGAATGTTTCGAGTATGAATTCCAGAACAACCTTTGAAAATTCCTCGGAAGTAACACCTGTCATTTGAAACCCTCCATTCGCAAAGAGTTTCATATTCACTTCCTTGAATTCATCGGCGTCGGGGCCAGTCCCACCTCTACGTTTCCGAATAACAAAGGTGCTCTGATTAAAGAAGGTCTTATCACTCACTCGGCGCTTGGTAAGCATATCACGTGCCGAGTGTCCTACGACTTTGGTCTCATGTTCCATCTTTAGAAAGCCCTCGCCTGGATATCCAATAGGGATAAGAACATTCGGGATTTGGTCAAAGAGATTTGATAATTGAATGGTAGCACCGAGATGTCCTGTGGTTACAAGAGTAGAGATTCTAAGGGGTGTAAAGGTAAGAGGTTCCATGTATACACTTTAAGCGGGTGGCCACTGTTCCAATTTTGCGCGCACGTGAGATTCAAACCACGAAGATAAAAGCTGGCTTCGTATTTTAGGGCCAAACTGCTTAATAAAATCCGTGTCTGTGAGTCGAAGCATTTCGCAAAGCGAATCAGGCGTAAGAAGTCCAATGTGTTTCGCGCAAAATAAACAGAACATGGCAAGATCCAAATATGCCCATTTCGGTAAAACTTGTTCAAACAGGGTGTGTAGTTGTTTACTATGGGTTGTAAATAGTTCATTCCACAATTTCACACAATCCTTGTATCGGCCAGGATTCAGAAGAAAGAATCGTATATCTCCACGGCGAAACTGAATATCTAGGCCAGACATTGTCGCATCATTCTTGTCTCCCAGAATCTTCTGCATGCGAAACTGGAAATCTGCGGGTTTTGGAGCTTCAAAGGGAATCATCAAAAACTTGTGAACAATGGATGGATGAATCCGCGAGACTGAATTACACAGGAATATAACCAATACTTTTTGAGGATTCATGTCTAAGAGCGGCCTTAATGCGATTTGGGCTTGGTCCGTGAGTGTCTCGGCCTCGTCGAATACAATCACCTTGGGACCCGTCGTTGTGAATAGAGAATCAAAAGAGGAACGAATAAATGGATACACGCGGCTGCGAACTGCTTCCAATCCCCTCTCATCACTCGAATTCAGAAAAAGCGCTCGGCCGAAGAAATTTTTGGTTCTACTTTGGCTATTCCCATGTAGAGCTTCTACAAAGAAACGTGCCGAGGTAGTTTTACCAGATCCTGGGGGGCCTATCATAAGTAGATGGGTTCGCGTATCTGGGTTTGTAACTATCGTCTGAAGAAGTGTTTCAATACGTTTTGGGAGACCCAGGCCCTCCATTTACTATTGTGAGCAGGTATCCTTTTAGACCCTACTACCAGATGTGATCTCGATCCCTTGAGAGTTCTTACATAGGAAAGTTATGTTCTAGCTTATTCTACAAGCATCGTAGGACTCGATTAGCTGCTTTTATAAAAGGCTTAAACTACCGGATACACAGTCCCTATAGGAATGCCAGCTGCTACCAAGGGACGGAAGAAAGCACAGCCCGTCGTAAATGAAATAGTAGATACACCTGTACCTGTGCCTGTGCCTGTGGCTACTAAAAAAAAGCCCGCGAAGAAGCCCGTCAAAATCGTAGCGGTGGTTACATCCGATGGGATAGATGGTTCTTTTAATCCAGAACCTCGTCGCCCGCTTATAGCACACCTCCCTATAAAAACGAGCCAGGTGCTCTTTCATGACCAGCCCCTTCGGTATGACCCTACACCCCCCTCTATGGTAGATCCAGCTCCCTACGATGCCGCGGATGGGGATGTATTCGTAGCAGGGCAACAGGAAGTGGAAGTCGCTACTCCTGTTGTAACAACGCCAAAAGAGTCTGAACCCGCCCCCACAGAACTTTTTACAAAATCAATGCCCTGTTTCACAAAGGCGAATCTCATGGTTCAGTTTAAAGATTATTCAGAAAAGCGCCTTCTCCCTGACAAGACAGATATAGCATGTTTTTGGTGCGCGCACACCTTTGACCACCAGCCATGTATTATTCCTGAACGAGAAGTGGATATGGTGTATATGGTTTACGGGAATTTTTGTTCGCCCGAATGTGGTATTTCGTATCTTCTTACGGAGGGCCTGGATCCTCACATTCGCTGGGAGCGCATGGCGCTTCTTCACCGCATATACGACGCCAATGCGAAAGGGCGTATTTTTCCCGCGCCTGCCCGTGAGAGTCTCAAGCTATTTGGAGGGCCCATGTCTATCGAAACCTTTCGTTCCACGATCCGAGAGAAAAAGGTGAGAGTAGATGTTCATATGCCACCTATGGTGAGTATTCTCGGATCCATTGACACAAAGCCGATTGACTTTTTCGATATGAATCAAAAGCAGCCTGGTGCGATTCCTTCGCATCAGCAGAGATCTGTAGAAGAAGGTCTGCGCCTTAAACGTAGTAAGCCTCTCAAAGAGCGAGAGTCTACGCTAGATACAGTGATGAATATAAAAATCGGTGGCGGCGGGCGACGTTAGACTTCTGCCAGTTCAGCCCAGTTAGAAACTATCACAGACCATTCAATCAACCCATTTTTTCTAGCCCATGTAGCCTCTCTTAATAATCCAGTCCTTGTAATTTCAAACGTGCCAGTTCTAAGCGATTTTTTCCAATATCGCCCTATCATCGCAGCAGTTGAATTACCCGTTAGTTGATCTGTTATCTTATAAGCATTCATTTGACTAAGTAAATCATCTTTACTTATTCTAAATATTCTCTGCTGTCTTATCATTTTAGTTAAGCTTTAATCTAAATAATACTTTCAATTTTATGTGATCTAAACATGGGCTTGGACTAAAACACCTAAAATTGACGAGCCATACAGGGTAGTTACTGGTATAGAGATGTCAGAAACTACAGTGTGCCAGCTTCTAAAAGATCTTGAACGCACCATTCATGAACGGATCGAAGGGATAGTTCAATATGCGCAGAATTATACATCTGTCCAAACAAATACACAACTGTCGCAGATGGCATCTAGAATTGATTCTCTAGAAAAGGAGATTCTAAAGCTGCGTGAGACAAAGTCGTATGCCCCCGCACCCGATTCCTCGAATACTGTTATCATGCCGCCTCTTATTATGCCTCATCCATTAACGGGAATCGAAGTGATTCCCAAGCGAGAGATTGTTCTTGTTGACCCGACTCCTGAAAGGATTAACGAAGCTGACCGTCTGCTTTTGAACAGTAGTGCTCGTAAAGCTCTTGAACAGGAGGAGGACAATGTACATGAAGAAGAGGTTTTGGCGGAGGTAATGGAAGAATTCGACCAGGAAGAGCAGGAGGAAGAACAGGAGCAGGAAGAGCAGGAGGAAGAACAGGAGGGTTGTGTAGAAGAAAATGAGGAAGAGGAGGAGGAAGAAGAGTTAGAAGAGTTTGAATATAGGGGTGCAACATACTACCGTGATACCGATAAAAATGTGTATATGACAAACGAGGACGGGGAGTTTATGAATATCGGAACGTGGAGCGATGTGAAGAATCGTATTATTGTAAAAAAGGCAGATTCGTAAAAAAAAGATATTGTATCTTGTAGAATGAATGCTCTATGTACACCTACAATAGCCACCGCCGCAATCTTTGTAAGCCTTCTTTTTGTAGACCTTCTCCGACATGATTATGAACTTTTACCTGGGCATGCGGTGGCCGGTGTAGTCTCTGTATTATTGATGGGTGTTCTGTGTGAATATGGGGCATCTCTCGCAGCTTGGGGGCTACTTCTATTCCCGTTCGTAATTCTCCTTATCGGGTGGATCATGTTTGTAACACAGCCTACAAAAGCTGCGACGCCTACTGTATATAGCCCTCCTATATCGGGTAATTCTTGTAGCGTATGTCGTAAAAACCCCTGTGGATGCTATCGCATACCCCCTGTTGGTTCCATGAAGCACATGACCTAAGGCATTTTCGCCTTCTACACCTAGAATGACTTGGTGTTTATTATCTGCCATGTGTATATGTAACCGCTTCATGAATTTTATAGAAAATACTATACTTTTCAGTAGAAAGGTATATAAGGCTATTCAGAGCGTATATGTGCCGACGAATTATATTTTCTTTGCGAATGTCAATACTCCGTATATAGAAAACAAGGTAAATTTATATTCACCTAGATCTGCTACTCCTATATGGGTATATTCACCCGATACGCGTAAATTCACAGCTTGGGGGGATTCCGATGCCCTGTTTTCTCATGCTCTTCCCGTGCTAAGTATTGAAATCCTGGAAAATGATGAGGTAATGTATGATCTCACTGATTTTATTGAGACGATTCGTGTATATAATACGCAGAAGTCCCCTAGCTTGACGCACATCATATATGCTTGGGTTCTTTCTTCAGAACTTATTCTAGATCCTCATAGAATTTTCACCATTCGTTACATGACAGATACAGCAGAAACATACATTGAATCTTTTAATAATATAGTGTATTCGATAGAATTAGCTGAGGAGTTAGAAGAAGAGGCTGAGGAATCGGCTAAGGAATCGGCTAAGGAATCGGCTAAGGAATCGGCTAAGGAATCGGCTGAGGAATCGGCTGAGGAATCGGCTGAGGAATCGGCTGAGGAATCGGCTAAGACACCTCCTGTAGATTTAAATGCCTACGATTCAACATCCGTGGAACCAGATGATAAGAAAAACAACTAAGGGGCTTAAAATTGACCCGCTATTCCATGTATAACCCTCCACTTACAATGTCAGTGGATATAGATTCTCCTCTACCTTCTGGCACGTGGACATTATATTTCCATGCGCCAAGGGAGAAGCGCTGGACACTAGATACATTCCATCCTATCGCAAAAGTCCATACTACCAGAGATATTCTATCTGTATTTAATGAACTTGGTGATAAATTAAAAAGAGGAATGTTCTTCTGTATGCGCGATCCGATTCCACCCCTTTGGGAGAATTACCAAAATATCCGCGGGGGCAGCTATTCACTCCGCGGAGGGCCAGACGAGGGTGCCGAATATTACAAGGCATATACGTTGGGCGCGATGCTGAATATGGCAACGCTAGATGCAGCTGACCAGATTGTTGGAATAAGCATTAGTCCAAAAATCATAAATGGTCCGAATGGAACCCAACGTGTTGGCTTCTATGTAATAAAAGTGTGGAACAAGGATTCTGAAAAATATAATACGCCTACAGGTATTCATCTACTTCATCAGAGGCTCATTCCTACAGATATTCTGTATACACCCCACGTAGATAAAAAGATGTAACGTGGCCTACACAGGACTAAATACGGGCATATCCATGCTGACCACAGATGTGGAATCATCTGCTGTCAGATATAAAAATTGTCCGATATTGCTTGAATATGTGCAAATAATTTGGGGAAGTGTTTGCATCAAAAAGAGCTCACTCATGAAATCAATATACGCGCTCATACGTGTTTGAGAGGGCGCCGCGTTGAAATCGCGTTGCGTATGCCCCTTGACATTTACGGGATATCCGAGTGTTACAATGTTCCAGCAAGAATCCTTTTTTCGTTTGAGCTCTTCTAATCGCTCGGAGGAATCGGTCATCACGAAGATTGTAAGAGCCTTTTTGTTAGACTCTTTCTGATATTTTCGAATAGCGTTTATATATGTCTCTACAGATATATCTTTTGATTCACCGGTTATAATCTTATCACCCGCACGCATATGAACACCTAGATCTATCTCGTCAGGGAATGACGCATCATCCAGGCGTGCCTGGATTTTCAGAAGAAGAGAAGGATTCCACGCGAATATCTTACGAGCCATTTCCCGAAATTTGGATTTTTCAACCCTATTTAAATACTGTAATAGGACTCCCGCGATTTTTTGGGAAGCAGATTTTCGCATAAGACTTGTGGCCGAAAGGACCTGAGTATCTGTGAACGTTACATTCGGTTGGTTGACAAATGTGTTCTTTATGAGGGGATATCGCAGAGAAACAGCATTGGTCGTGTCATTTACATACAAGGGTGTATTGACAGAAGTTGCATACATTGCCGAATACAAATAATTATTGAACTGCGAACAAAAGCCAGCTTCCGTCGTTTCAAAAAGGAATGAGTTCTTCTCCACTTGCTTACGGGGCGGCACTTGAATCCAGGATGTCATACTAGAAACGGGAGATATTGTCGGGCGTCTAAAATATCCGCGCTCAAGAAATCTCTGTAGGCATCTTGAATGCCTCCGCCAACCATTCTGCCTCTTTGCCTGGCGACACCGATGCGGGAACTATCACAGCTCCCTCCTGCGCGTTAGAGGGGGTACACAAGGCACGTAGGGGGCCTGTGTGTACAGAACATTTGTAATATCTCGGCTTTTTCGAATTTGAAAATAAGCCATATCCTATAAGATCAAATATAAAGTCTGGATCCATCCTTTATATTTAAGCAAATTGCTCTTTATGTTGTTATACAACCGCCGCCTGTTTATTCTTCATAGGCGCCAACACGAGTTTCACCTCTCCCAAATTCGCAACCGTATAACGCAGAATCAGCGGAATATCATTCTTCAAATACAGTTCAATAGAGGGACACAGACTCGTACATTTTGTAAAAAGAACGAGGTGCTTCAACTGGAAAATACCCTGGACAATTTCGGACACACCATTCCCGAATTTATGGACCTTCATATTGGAATTATTCTTCTCCGATATGATGGTCTCCTGTTCAGCAAAATCACCCATACACTTGAAGATGAGATCGGACCCTGAGGATGTAATCTCCACATCCAGCTTCTCCCCCAACGCATTCATATCCCTACAAATCTTCTGGAGATCCACGCTCGGCATGTGAATGATACTGGTAAAGTTCAGGTTAGGAATTTGAATGTCCTCCACATCCGTGTCAAAGAGTTTCAGGAAATAATTTGTAACCGTGGACTTTTCCGAATTCTCCATGCGAATTCCGAGTTTATTCGGATTGGACGCAGGCAAATAAAGAGTCAAATTATCATTATTCCCCATCGTCTTAATCAGCTTGAAAAGATAAATCATATTCACGCCGAGCACGTGTTTGGCGGGACAGTAGTATGTCTCAAACCGATCCGCATGGAGGCGGAGATATACAAGAACCGTATGAGTCTCATCTACCGCCATGACTTTGATACCCTGTGAATCAAACTCCAGATTGGCCTCTGTTAAAATCTCCTTGAGAGCCTCAATAAGCGTGCGAACAGCACCAGCTTGCACAGTGCGAATTTCGAATAGATTGCCATTCGCATTCACGTTAGGGCGGGACATTCTATATTCCCCTTCTGAAAACCTCTTTATGCCTATAACGCGTATTTCTGCCGGTATGTTGCGTATTCTTAGGAACGTTTGGTGCGTTTGGTGCGGCGGCGCCTAGTCTTCCGGCTGCCCTTCCGGCCGCTCATACGGGTCTTGTTATTCCGGATAAGCCGAGAAGCTTGTGCCGCAGCTGCTGTCATGAAATAGGGACCCGTTCGTATCAAACCCGTCATTACACTGGGATAGAATCCTCCACGGGCTCTAGAGGCTTTCATTGCTTAAAAGGATGTTAGAAAGTATTCCATAGAATGATTGATAAGGTTGTGATAAACTCTACAGATGCATTCACTGAATTGTGTAGAAAAGGGCGCTCTTTTAACACGGACAAAAGTCCATACAATGTCGTTTCACACCGGCATCCCTACACTGCCGTATATTCCATGTTGTTCAGTTCTATGAAAAACAAGGCAATCCGATTTGCAGAAATTGGCGTGGCAGGAGGCGCAAGTGCACAGCTCTGGGATGCCTATTTTACGCATAGCGATACACATATAGAAATGTTTGACAGAGATGCCGATTTTCTAAAGAACGCGGATGAAATAACGGCCGATAGAGTCCGGTGTAGCTTGATGGATGTTCAAAAGGAGGGAGACATCGCAAGAGCTTTACAAGAACAGGGGGGTGATTATGATGTCATTATTGATGATAGCACGCATGGTCTGGAAGATCAAATAAGGATCGTAAAAGAGGCATTCCCATTGTTAAAATCGGGTGGTATTCTTGTGGTGGAGGACATCTTTCGGGCAACAGAGGAGGCGGAGTATGAAAGAGAGTTGAAAGATATACTGGGGCAGTGCACTACTTCTTATTTCGTTATGTGCGAACATATGGCGAGGTGGTCACCTGGATGGGATAATGACAAGTTACTTGTGCTTGTCAAAGCATAAGAAGCGAATTAGATTGAGCTTTAGCTCAATCTAACAAGTTACTTGTGCTTGTCAAAGCATAAGAAGCGACTTAGATTGAGCTTTAGCTCAATCTAACAAGTTACTTGTGCTTGTAAAAGCATGAGTAACTGCTTTTCCTACGGAAAACAAGTTACTTGTGCTTGTCAAAGCATAAGAAGCGACTTAGATTGAGCTTTACTTTTATATATTCCATCCTGTTTATGGGATGGCATACATAAAATTGGAACCAGGGTAAGCCCCCACCCTTAGTATAGGAATGGACGCCGCCGCATACAAAAAACACACCCATCGCGAACACATCTTGGAACTCCCTGACACCTACGTAGGTTCCACGGATACGCATACCGAGCGCAGATGGGTCTTTGATGGAAAAATGTCATACCGTGAAATGGCCTTCAACCCAGGCTTCTACAAGCTCTTTGATGAAATCATTGTGAATGCGCGCGATGCTCTTGTGCGCAGTGCTGAGCCTGGTAAGACCCCTATCAAACACATCGACGTCACTCTTACGGGGGGTGATGCGCCAGTGATCTCTGTAGAAAATGACGGTGACGGTATTCCCGTGGAGATGCATCCTACGGAAAAGGTATGGGCGCCCGAGCTCATCTTTGGCCACCTCCTCACAAGCGGCAACTACAAAAAAGAGGAAGAGAAGATTGTCGGTGGCAAAAACGGCTATGGAGCGAAACTCACCAACATCTTTAGCAAGCGCTTCACCGTAGAAACGCGCTCCCCCAAGCATGGCCAAAAGTATTCGCAGACCTGGACGAATAACATGTCCGTGGCGGGGAAGCCATCTGTCAAAGCCGACGGGGCAGCGAAAGGCTACGTTCGTATTACATATGAACCTGACCTCTCCCGTTTCCCTGGCCTCAACTTGACCGACATGATCTCCATTCTTCACACTCGTGTAGTGGAACTCGCGGCCATGGCTGGAAAAGAGGTGAAAGTGACCTATAACGGAGCCGCAATCACATCCAACACCTTTGAGAAATTCGTCAAGCTCTTCGTGAAGGACGACACATCTGTTGCCTATGAGCGATGCGGGGAGCGTTGGGAAGTGGCTGCAGTGATGGCCCGTCAACTCTTTGAAGAGGATTCAGTGCCGGATGAGAAGCACGTGTCCTTCGTGAATGGCATCAATACACGAAAGGGCGGAAAGCACGTGGAGAAGGTGGTGGGCAACATCATTGGTGATTTCTGCGAACACGCAGCCAAGAAGAAGGTGGTGGTGAAGCCGGGCCAGCTGAAGGATTCCGTCATCTTCTTCGTGAATGCGACAATCGTAAATCCCGCCTTTGATTCCCAGACAAAAGAAACACTCACAACTCCTGCGGCAAAATTCGGATCCGTCTTCAAATCCGAGAAGATGGTGGCGCAGCTTGTGAAGCTGGGACTTCTAGAAGAGGCCATGTCTATTCTGGATGCAAAGGCCAACAAGGATGCGAAGAAAACGGACGGGTCCAAGAAGCGCGTATTGCGTGGAATGCCGAAACTCGTCGATGCGCTCTGGGCCGGCACGGCGAAATCCACCGAGTGTACTCTCATTCTCACAGAGGGAGATTCAGCTGCTACGTCCGCTATTACGGGACTATCCGTCGTAGGGCGTGAGAAGTGGGGCGTATTCCCCCTCAAAGGCAAGATGCTCAATGTGCGCGACGTATCCGCCGACAAGTTCGCCAAGAACGAGGAGCTGACAGCCATTAAGAAGATTCTGGGCCTCGAGCAGTCCAAGGTCTATAAGGATTTGAAGTCGCTCCGGTATGGCCGTGTGATGGTGATGGCCGATCAAGATTTGGATGGATCGCATATCAAGGGTCTTCTGATGAACTTGTTTCACACAGAGTGGCCCGCCCTCATGCAGGCCGGATTCATTTGCTCTCTCGCTACACCCCTTCTGAAGGCCACACGCCGCTCCGAAGTGCGCAGCTTCTACTCTCCTGCCGAGTTTGATGCCTGGAAGACGGAACTTGGAGGCTCTGTTGCCGGCTGGCATCTGAAATACTACAAAGGGTTGGGCACTAGCACAGATGAAGAGGCAAAAGAATGGTTTGAGAAGCTCCATGAAATCAAGTATACATGGGATGCCGAGACTGATGAATCCATGTCGATGGCATTCTCCAAGAAAAGGGCAGACGACCGTAAAAAGTGGTTGGCGAATTATAATCCCCAGAGAATGCTTGTTATAGGGGCAGCAGGGCGCGTGGATTATTCCCGCTTCATTCACGACGAACTCATTCATTTCAGTAATGCGGATAATATACGATCTCTCGCATCCATTATGGATGGCCTGAAGCCATCTCAGCGGAAAATCGTGTTTGGCTGCTTGAAGCGCGGCCTCAAGGCAGAAGTGCGCGTGGCACAACTGGCCGGCTACGTATCGGAGCACGCAGCCTATCATCATGGCGAAGCGTCTCTCACGGCAGCTATTACGTCCATGGCCCAACAGTTCGTGGGAGCAAATAACATCAACTTATTAGCTCCTATAGGACAATTCGGCTCTCGCCTCCAGGGTGGAAAGGACGCAGCTTCTGCGAGGTATATTCATACGCACCTGGAAGCTATTGTAGATACTATTCTTCGCAAAGAGGATGCCACGATTCTGAAGCATATTGATGATGACGGACTACTCGTGGAACCCGAGACCTACTTCCCCGTCGTCCCGCTACTGGTCATCAATGGCTGTATTGGGATTGGCACTGGATTCAGCACGGATATCCCACCGCACAATCCCGAGGAGGTCGTGGGTTTGCTGCGGGATCGTCTTGAGGGTCGTCGACAGACGCTTGAGAATCTCGCCATGCGCCCTTGGTGGCTCGGCTTCAAGGGGGCCGTGCAGCTGGTGTCCGACGGTGTCTGGCAAACAAAGGGACTCTATACATTTGACGACGCCAAACACGTGATAACGATCACGGAGCTGCCTGTAGGCACCTGGACACATGACTACAAGGCCTTCCTCGATGAGATGTGTGTCGCGGGCACAACCGCAGGAGCCAAAGTGGGCGGGTCAGAAGGTGGCAAAGCGGATGCCTCTAAGACGGAGGATGGGAAACCGATTCTTAAGAACTTTGAAGATCTCTACAACCATATCGATGTCAAGTTCAACTTGGAATTAGACCCCGATTACTATGACGATATCCGTACAAACCCAGTAGAGTTTGAAAAGCGGTTCAAGTTGACAAGCTTGTGGCGGACGAGTAACATGGTGGCCTTTGATACGGATCTGAAGATCGTGAAATACGGCTGCGTGGGAGATATATTGGAGGCGTATTATGGGCCGCGCCTAGCGGCATACGAGCGCCGACGAGCCGCAGAGATTGAACGATTACGCCATGATGCTGTAGAGGCGGATGCCAAGGCGCGGTTCCTCCAGGCAGTCCTAGATGGGACAATTGATTTGCGGCGGGCTTCCGACGAGGATATTGTAGCGGCAATGATCGCCCATGAGCTGCCGGCGCTCTCAGGAGATAAGGTGGCAACAAATGTGGATGCGTATGAATACCTCTTACGCCTGCGAATGGATCGTGTGAAGGCTGCTGCCGTTGAAGACCATCAGAAGGCGGTTGTAGCCGCAAAGAAGGCATTGGATGAATTGGAGGCAACAACCGCTACTGCTATGTGGCTCTCAGACTTACACGACTTTGAGCTGGCGTGGAAAAATATGCGGGCAGAGCGCGAGGCTGCTTTAGAAGGCAAGGGGCGCAAGGTTCTTAAGAAGATGAAGGTGAAGGCATAAGTTCTTAAGCAGTATGATTTACAGAAAATTTTTTATGAACCGTGAAGTATCCAATTTAGACCCGTGGGCATTTCAAACCGGCATTTAGCAGTGCTCTTTCGTCGGAATTACCAGCCGGAGATGATTTATTTCGTGAGTCCGCATTCTTTTTATTATCAGGCATATCCCCAATTCTATTTATCTAACACGTAAAAACTTTTATCAGCCGATTCACTTTCGCCGTTTTCAACTTCTTCTTCTTCTTCGCCTTATACGATTGAACACGGTTATTTATTGTGTTCAGCGCAGACTGAATAGCATTCTTCGTATTTCCCCCAAGCTGCGGCCCCTTATGTGTCCCCACATCCACCAGAATCAACGAAAGATCATCTCCATCGTAATTCTTGGGCGCATTTCCAGAAGATTCCTTCACATGAGCCCCCACAACTGCCTTTGCCGTCGCTGGTAAATCATACGCGTTTGCGGTAAGAGCCTTGAATATATCTGCTGCCACGAGAGGCAACGCCTTCAACGCTGTAGAATCGGTTTCCACCATCCCGTCGGACATTATCGCCAATATACCATGTTCAGGTCGCTCCATGACGAGAATATCTGGGTGGGCTGTCACTTTCATTTCCCTCCAATCCGAATCAAATGGGGGTTTCCGTAGATCGGGAAATTTAATACTGAAATCACCAAAAGCACGGGACACCATGAGACCATCTACACGCGGAACGCCCATGTCATCTACTTCCACCTTCCCACCGGCACGCCGAATTCGTGCAGACTCTTCGGCAAGTGTGGGCTCGTGCTTTCCCATTTCCCCACCCGGAAGAATCATTCCAGAGGAAGGATTCATAATGAAACACGGGGAATCTCCGATATAGGCTACCACGATGTGCGTCGCTGTAATAAGAGCTATAGTTGCAGTAGATCCGGAATCCCCATTTTTTGTAATATTCCTGGCAAGATCTTTATCGTGTTCAATAAAGATCTTTCTCAAGATTGTTTTTAACTTTTCAATATCTGTCAAAGCGTCCGGTGATTCTTTCAAGGCTGCTTGAATGCGCTGAGGGAGAACTTCTACGGTATAGCTCGCAACTCCGGGACCCGAGTGACCATCAAACACTGCGAATAAATCACACTGTTCCATGAGATTCTTGAAGCACATCCGGTCTTCGGTCGATGGAGGACTCCTCCCCCGACCGTTGAACTGTGCGGTTCCATACAACATCCTATAAAGGGAGGGCAGCAGCTTTATGGGAATTTCGCCGCATGGCGGTTACATGAATGGATTCAATGGTAGCGACTTTGTTCCGGCACGGCTCAAATGTTGAGGTTGCGCCAGAGGTATTGGCATATGACTAATGTCATTCAGGTAAAAGTAATAATGATCTACGGCGGAAAGAATATGAGGCACGGACCAATCTGTCACTTTACGGTTCAGATCTTCCACTTGCGCCTTGACATCCTTCGGCATATTCCGCGCATACTGATAATAAATGGCTCGCATAATAATCTTTAATTCATCGGTGGATTGATCATCGATAACATATCCCTTCGGCTGACTCCGATCATAGACCCCCTTTCGTATAAGTTGCTGTAGCCGTTTCACATTCTCTACGGAAAAGAAAGCAGAACTTACCGGCGTTACTTCCCAATTCCCCCGGAGCATATCCGTTTGAAAGTCAGCTTCTACACCCGTCTCAGTTGCAAATCCGGGAAGACCGGCATTTCGGTCTGCAAAGTTAGAACCGGCAAAAGCCACGCGTCCATTTTGTCCGGCTGGGGCATTCGCGGTTAGGGGTAATACAAAATCAGGGGGGGCATTTCCGGTATCTGGCATCTCTCTATTACCGAGGAATATGAAAACAGGAGATAATCTACCGGCTCTTTGGCCAGCGATCAGCCAAAATTCTTTTCTAACTCCGGGATATACAAATGACGTCTGTTGGTTCCAGTGTTAAGGTTAACAACGCGGATATTGGCTTCTATATCAATGTGGGGTCTCTTCTTGGCCAGGTGTATTCTTTGAATACTGTGGCTGGTGGGCCTTCCCTGTCAGCGGCTACGTGGTCTTATTGGCTGAGCAGCCCCCAGACGCTCTCCTCCTTGATTAATCCTGGCCGAGCAGTCCTCAAGGACATGGGTAAGACTGTCACGTCTTCTCTCCGCACCTTCCGCAAGGTGCAGCTTGTCTATAACTCTACCATCTCCACTTTTGGTGTGGGTGGTCGTGCAGCCTCTTTGGGCGATGACTACTACACTGGCTACATTGAGCTTGGCTTTGAGGGCAATGGCAACCCTGCACCTGTCGCCCACTTCGGCCGATAAACAGGCCGTGGGAGGAACGACTTCGGCCGATAAACAGGCCGTGGGAGGTTAACATATATACAACGATATTCTTGGAAACCTTGTATCTAAGAATATCGTTCCTATCGGTAGAGATGGATCTTATGTATTGGTTTTACATATTCCTGGCGATTGTCTTCACAACGGGAGGAAGCTACTCTTTTTACAACGGTGGCAAGCAAATCTCGGCTGGAATATTCTTTGTAGGAGCTCTTGCTATTTCTATTTTCTTCGGCCTACGATGGTTCCCAGCGTCCGGCTCTGTTATATTAGCACCTTCCCCTTGGAAACCAGTCTTAAACTATTGCCCTGATTTCCTCACTCTTACAACTATTAATTCTGAAAAAGTCTGCGTAGATACAATAGGCGTTACATACCCGTCTGGTTCTACTGGCTTGTCTAAATGGACGGGTCCATCCCAAACAGATGAAAAGTATTTATTCCATTTATTCACCAATTCAACAGGGCAAGATAGAATTGATAAACTATGCGCACACGCAAAAGAAAAGAAAGTTACATGGGAGGGTGTTTGGGATGGATATGTGTGTATTGGAGGACAACCTCCTCTCCCCCCTTAAAGGCTTTGAACTCTTCCGTATAGATGTTAAAACAGGATACAGTATGTCTTCACCCATTCATTGAAAGAGAGCTCAATGAATGGCTGATTACTCGCAAGCAACCTGCCGTGCTATTATTAGGGGCACCCGGTATTGGTAAGACTACAATCGCCCATCGGGTGTTCCGTCAAGCAGGCTTGAAGACAGTAGAATTTAATGCGAGTCATACACGATCTGGAACATCTTTTCGCAAGACGATTCTACCCTTGTTGCGCGAAGGGGGTATTGTTCAAATGATTGAATCCGGACAAAAGGGGGGCATCGGAGTTCTTTTAGATGAGATTGATGGACTCAGCAATGGAGAGCGAGGCGGTTTAAATGAACTTCACGCATATTTGAAATCCAAAGAAGTCAAAGACGGCCGGCCTCTCATTTTAATCAGTAATTCACTCGATACACGAACTCTCCAACAAATAGCGAAACTATGTCTCACCTTTAAAGTGAGTCCGGTGACAACCACTGTAATTCGGGAATGGTTGGGGAAAGATCCTCCAGAAGCGTATAATGGTGATTTGCGCGCCCTCCAGCGACAGATGAAAGGTCTAGAAATTCCTGATCACGTAATGAATATTCCCGAGGGAGTTGCAGCAGTGGCGTGGTGGACTCTCTGGGGCGATTGGGATCCATTGCTTGATTTTGATATTGAAAACAATGAAGGGAATCTCGCAAGTTTAGTAAGCCTGGAAAATATCCCTGAAAGAATCGAAGCTGCGAAAGGAAATACGAATGAAGCCTGGAAAATGTATTTGACTCTTTTTGATGCCTATAAAGTGTCCGATCAGGGAGATTTCTGGGCGTTCTTTTACCAATGTTGGACCATTCTACCCCTTTCTTTAAAGCTCAAATTGAAGATTATTAGTTTGCGCCTATCAAGAGAAGCAGTTCTTTCGGAAGATTCAAAACGACTCACCATGGACGAATTCCGATACACACCTGTATTAACAAAACAATCGGCCATGTTTAATGCATGGAAGTTGCTATGTGATATTTCTGAAACTCGAGGTGTTCCAGTCCGTCTAGCCCCCATGTATGCGCACGCAGAAATTCAAAATGGATCTCTGCGTCCAGACAAAGTGAGGCGCTACGAAGCAATTAGCTTGGAAAAATTCTATAATACAATTACCGGCAACTGTCAAACTTAGTTCGTCGTCGGCATTTCATCCGAATGTAGTAGGCGTATAAATTGTAGAGGGCCCGTTCGTCCCATTCGATAGGCCCGTCCCAAAATCTGTTTCTCCTCCTCATGTGTCATCGCGTGGAGAAGAACCACATGAGTCGCCGCTGTTATATTCAATCCGGACCCCGCATAGTGTGAATTCAATAGCAAACAGCGAATATCACCACTTTGAAATGCGCGCAAGGTGGATGCGATAGCATCCTTATTTCCTTTTAGCTGCTTCACATTCACTCCCACGCCCTCAATAGCCGTCTCCATAGCTGTAAAAGGATTGTCGTAGCGACTGAAAACGAGAAAACGACCCTCAGGGTTATCCCGAAATAATCGCATAAGTGTTTCAGGTTTCTTCTCCAACATATCCTCAGGATTCGTCCCCGTATTCGAATCCACAATTGCAGTCTCTTCTTTATTACTCACCACCTTCGTAAGATCTTTTAATTGAAAGGGCGTCCTACAGAGGGCGCATGTAGGGTTCCGTGTATAGCACAAAAGTATACACTTTCCACAAAAAATTCGGGAACAACATGGGGTAATAATAGGCTCTGCTGGGTCATCATAGCAAATAGGACACATCTCATCCTTAAAGCCATCAATGCGTTCTTGAATATTTTTAATGGCCTCCTCTTTCTCCTTCATCTTTGTTGCGAGAGAACTCAGTGCCGTTTCTTTCGACTGCGGAGTGGCATATTCAAGCGCCGCCTTAAATTCATAAGTCGCCTTCAGACGTATCAGCTCCTTTTGTAAATTCTTCGTGACGGCATCAATGAGGCTCGTCGTATCTTCCGCCTTGACTCCCAGTGCTTGAATCGCCCCTGTTACATCTCCCCCATGAAGAAGCTGCTGTATATCCGCAGGAATGGCCTGCGATACAATACGCTGTGTAATAGGGATTCTACATAGAATATTTATTCTAGTAAGAGGCGGCAATGAAATAGATTCCTGTATAAATGTATCATTACACCGAATCACAAGATTCCCGCGTAAAATGTGATCATGATTCACAAGATCCCTGAAAAAATTATAAGATGTCATGTTATACCGAATGTAATCGTATGGGCGCGTGGATCGGTACATCTCGTCAAAATGCGGTTTCAAAAACGAATAGGGCGCGTTATCTCCAAATACATTCGTATGAAGGCTTGTTTTATGTATATACAATGTCTCATTTGAAAAAAGAATATTCATCCAAGAAGCTGTTATGAACCATGTAAATCTCGCATTTGGTTTCGGATATCCATTCACCATGTGAATAGTGTCTGCCTCATCCACAAATACGCGTTTCCATCGTATATCATTGTCCCGCTGCCATACACTAAATTCTTTATAGAGGGTATTACTCACAAGAACGACATCCGACGCCATCACATCCTGTAAAAAAGTATCCGTCTTCAATGAATTTTTCTTATCCAATAAGAGCCCCTTTAAATTACTCTGCTTCTTAATATAATCCGCCCATTGTCTAAAAAGAGTATGAGGAACTATGACCAAACAATTGGCCTCACTTAGATCTGTAAAATAATTGTGTTTAAGGCTGAAGACTTTATCTGTGCTATTCCTCCCCATACTATACGAACTTTCCAAGGGGGGAATTGTTTTCAATCGCGCAATATGTCCCATCACCATCAGTGATTTCCCAACGCCCACGGAATCTCCTAAAATTCCATACGACGAATACAATATTTCTCCTGAACAATCAAGCCCTTTCAGAAGTTGTTGCTCTTTATTCTCCATAGCAGCTAATACAGCCTGCTGATGAGAGCGGAGATTCACTTTTAAAGAATCCACGGCTACATCCACGCGCGGCGAATCAGTTGTTAGCGAATTCGTATAGACATCCGCCATTGTTGTAAACACTTTTCTGTTCTGTAGAGTAGTATAGCTTGTCATTTCTGTATTCATGTAGAATGTATTCTTAAGGCTGTTTATTCTGCTAGGCCGCTTTAAAAAAATCACGGAGTTTGCCGTCTCGTATAAAATCTTTCAGCTTCATATTCGTCTTTTGTATGTATGGACTTATAGTATTACGCATTTTCGTCTTGTCAAACGTATTTTCTGAATGACTCATCACGAGCATGACTTTAAAGGGATCCAGTTGTATCATAGGATTAATATAATCATCCAGAAATGAACGCTCTTCCGCATGGGTTACATCTTCATCATATACATGCGAATTTGCGTATGAACGCCGCCATGCCATAGTGCCATTCGTGGCATGTTTTGCATTGTATGGGCCTAGTTTGTAAATAGCCTCAATATCCGAATAATACATATAAATTTCAGAGGCGCCCGCGAGCTGGATATTTGGATTGCGTTTGAAGGCTATAACAACCGCAGAGACTCTTTCTGGAGGATAATAATCGTCATCATCCATGGCAATAATAATATCCCCACATGATTCCCTATTTAGACGATTTCGCTTCGCACCAATCGTCTTTTTTTCAGAATCATACACATATTTTAGATTAGGAATATTTGTATCCTTCAAAAGATCTCCAATAGGATCCGAGCCATCGTCCAGTATAATCCACTCCATACGATGTAAAGGATAATTCTGCGCCTTATACATTTGTATGAGCTGTGGTATAAATTTTCTTCGATTATAGGTGGGAGTAATCACCGAAACAAACGGAAAATTCATCGCTTCTTGTGGTGATTTTGCAGCGGGTTGGCTCATTCTACATAGATACAGTTAGAACCTTTAAGGCTACTTTTTGACGGTATTTATTATTTTTTGAATATTTGTTAAAAGAATCTTATCTAGTCTATAATATACACTGACACCCAATAACAATACAATTTCGCTAATACTTATTCCGCGTAAGATATTTTTCCATAATTTCTGTGTTGCAGTGGGATTTTTTGGATCGACGAGTTGATAGGAGAATAGGCCTCCCGTGGATGGTTCTGAAGATCCTCCAAATTGGGGGAGCCCTGGAATTTTTCTTAAAGCAGATAATATGCCTGCTGTAGGACTTTTAGGAGGGGCAGGAGCTGCTCCAGGAACAACAGGAACTCGAGGAACCATAGGAACCATAGGAACTCCAGGAACATTTTTCGTTAAAAATAGGGGAATGAACGTGGATACCCAGTAAGGAGGTGCCACCGCTCCCATCGATATAGATATAGGAAATAGGGCGGCTCCATAAATAAAATAATATATCTTAATAGCCCAGAATTTATCTTCCGCAAAGCTATTGGACATAATAATTCCACCAAATAAAAATCCTATAATTAAACTAATAATCATTGCAAAATACATGGTCCATCCTAATATCCGTTTAGCCAGGCGAGACCAATTAAAGTCCTTCTTTTCCTCGGCGTCTTTCAGTGTATCAAGTGAATCAAGTTCATCCAAGTATTGTGCGGCTGTTAAATACGTTAGAGCAGGTGGTTCCGCCTCAGAACCCTCCTTTTTTGCCTCAGGCGGTGCTTTTACCGCAACAAGTGCCGCCTCCGCATTTTTATAAAGTGTTTCATATTTTTCTAAAAGTTCTGGACTCGTTCGTTGATCCGCCCGTATTACATTTAAACGTTCCGTTATAGTTTTAACGGCAGCCTCCATATCATCAATACTTTGTTGTCGAACAGCTAGCTTCTGTTGTTCCTTTAACTCCGCCATTTTCGCTGCAATTTCCGTATTTTTTGCTGCAATTTGCGCAGATGTCATATTCGAATTTGCAGCACTCGTGGCCTCATTTGACAATGCAGTAAGAGATTCCGTATAACTAGGGGGGAGTCCTGCAAGTTGGGCTGCATTTGTTGCGATACGAATGTTACTTAGTATGCTATTCAACTCCGTCTTTGCTTCTGCCAGATTTGCTGTTTCAGCTTTAATATTTGTATACGTGGATGGATCGGGCGCCGCCGTATTTGTAATTCCGAGGGTGGATAACAAGCTTGCCATACTATACCATGGTGAGTAAATCCCGGGACTCTTTTTCATCCCCCCGTTCTTTAGAAGCGGTCCGAATGCCCAACTTATTTTACATGGCGCGCCCCATATATGGCGGGTGGGTATCTTTCACCGCCCACTTATCGCTAAAATACAATTTTCCCCTCTTTAAGATTGGTTCTAAAACGGAATCCAAGCAACGAGAATATGGATATGGAGCCGCCTATCAAAATCGGGCAATAGACGATTTGCCCCCTGGCAAAATTCTCATAACTGCCATTGATAAATCCTATTATGAATATTTGGATAAGATTCCTTCGGGGAGCTATCTCGTCATACACGACCCTACAGAAGTGTCTGGCAAAGGAAAGGAGCCCGTTCTCAGGAATTTAAGTCGCTTCAAGATCATTACCATTCGTGAATCTGTAAAAAAGTTCTTGAAAGATACTCTCAGGGTGAAAAGCAAGTTCATACTGCATCCATTTTATGAATATCCTTTCAAAAAGGATCCTCATCCTGACAGGGCCGTAAGTATATCTCGGGTGGATTTTGATAAGCACACGGATATTATTATAAAAGCCAATAAACTATTGGATGACCCGGTAGATATATATGGAGCAATCAATCGCCAATATGTATTCTTTAAACTAAAGGATATGGGATTTCAGAAATATTATAAGGGCCAATTCGAGAAGAGTTTTGAAGAACTTTCCAATATTCTGAGAGATGCCAAATTCGTGGTTGATATGAGTGTTATTAAACATGATGGGGGAGGATCCCAATATACATTCCTAGAGGCTATTTATAACAAGTGTGCTCTTGTTATAAATAAGCGCTGGGTGGAAGACTTTGCGACAGATTTCGTTGATAAGAAGAATTGCTACATTGTCGCAGATGAAGAAGAACTCGCAGATCTGCTGACCGCTTCTCCAAACACGGCAAAAGTGATGAAAGGAGGGCGAGCTCTTCTGGAACCCCATATTCAGGTAAATTGGCCGAAAGAATTGCCTTAGAGAGCATACTTGAGCCCCCCCATACCTGATACAACCTCAAACCAATTGATATTTTCTACATAGACGGTTATATCATACGTGTAATTCGTATCTACGGGGAGAGGATAGACGTCCATATCTATTTGAAAATTTCGTATGCGACTGGCATTGATGGAACCCGAAGCTTGAGTAGGGGATTGTCCCAACTGAAACGAATATATAGGCAACCCATCCTGGCCAATTCCCCTTGTATATCTATAGGTAGAGAAGCGCGTAAAGAAATCTACGGGCTTCTGTTCCTGGATTTCATTCCCATCGCATAATACTCGGAGACTCCTAATAATATCTTGCTGCGTATTTGCTATTAGGATGCCCGACGTAGAACTCTGTTTTTGAAAGTTGGTGGCATTCGGAGTAGGTAGAAAGGGCGCGAATGGATATGTATACCAGTTTGTGAAATTCGCAAAATCATTTCGCTGCCCTGCATCGGAACGACGTTGAATGAAAATGAGTCGCGTGATTGGATTATGTGTTTGAAGGTCTAGAAGTTGGCGTGTATATTGTCCGGGAAATGGATATGTCACGAGCTGTGGGATCATATAACTGAGTGGCCTACTGGCAAATATCTGCTGCTCCTCTTTCGGTAAGTATATGAACGTCCCCTGTAGAATCGGATTCATAAACCAGCTATTCAGGGCCGGAACTGAATAGCCAATATCCGTAAAAAAGTTGCGTATCTGGGCACCTGTATTCGTAGTCGCGGAATAATTAGGATTATTCTGATATATTTGATCGGCGGTTGCATTCATACTGAAATCCGGCCCCACACGATATCCGGAAGCATCGAGCACCGTATACAGTTGCGAGATTGGATTGAGAGTCAATTGGATCTCGCATTCTTGATATTGAAGCCCTATCAGTGGTAGAGCCTGCGACGGAGCTTCCGTAAACCAGAAAGATAGAGGGACATGAATATTACGACCAAAAATAGAGGGACGATTTAACTGTTGTGTGCGGCTGGTGTCTGGAATCACCGTCGGATACCCAGTATGATTCGTGCCACCCGCATATGCTCCCAAGGCCGGCTCTGTAAGTTCGGGAGTGTCCCCCACGAGATATTTCCATTTTAGAAATGCGTCTTGATCTATGTCCAATAGCGCACGACTCAGAAGATACGCTCCATCAAACTCCTGAATCTTCTGACCACCTACAAATATCGCTGCGTTCTGAATAATTGCCGCGCCAAGATACCGGACCCACTGAAATTCCCATTGACTGATGCGACCTGGAGTTGTTGGAGTTATATATTTACTGTATATATCAGGTATGGTAAAGGTAAATACCATATCGGATAAAAGATCTCCATACCGAGGGATTTTCGCCCGGAGTTGTATGGGTTGATCGTAAGAAAGCTCGTTGGGTCCTGTAAGTGGGATTGTGATACTTTCCATAGCAAAATGTGAGTAGCGCTTGAACGCCTTGTAAAAATATGTCATCTGCGGATTTCCGCTCAAAAGAACATTTTGAGCGCCGTATGCGACGAGTGCTAATAATCCTCCACCCGTCATAGTCTCTTCTGAATCCTTACTGGAATAGAAGAGATTATGCTTAGGCCTTTTTAACTAGAACTGCGTGTCCACCAATCATCTCCCAAATAGGGGGGCTTATCGTATACTTTCTGCTGTATTTTGAAGAAGGTCCAGCTGTCCATCAAGCTCTGAATTTCATTCATAGAAAGCGCATACCGGGCATATATCAGATTCGATATAAGACCATCCATAGAACCATCCATATGAAAGTCATGATCATTCAGAGCGGGTATAGTGCTCCCATTCAATGTGTTATTCTTTGAATTTGAAAAAATAATAATATCCTGATAATTCTGATAGGGTATCGTGTCCTGAAATGAAATGCGATTCGCCAGATTTCCATTAATGAAAATATCGAGGCCCTTTTTATAGCAATTCAAGACAAGGTGAAACCATTTATTTACGGGAACATTCAAGACATCGGCATATGTGAATGGATTTTTATACGTATTCATTACCACGCGCATTGTATTTGTAACGCCATTTATAAATACACCAGGCCCCATCAGAGGCCAGGGATTTGAATATCCCTTATGAAACACATGTTTATACACATCATTTCCCGTGAAAGTAGATGGCTCTATAAACAAATAGGTTGAATATGCGAATTCAATACCCGTTCGTTCATTGACAGATACGCCAATAGGTTTCGCATCTGTATATTTGGATTCATCTTGATGTATTACAATACTAGATTCACCCGCGTTTACTGTAGAACCTACGAGTGTTTGAAAGCGGTTGCGGGAATTCATAGTAATGACGTATAACATCTCGGCTGAAAAAGCGACTAATACCGTTACAACTACTGTGATTACACCTGTTAAAATTTGCCCGGGTACTCCTGAAGCTATTGATGTATTATATGGATTGGACATTCTCTAGTTAGGAGGAACCTTTGAAAAGAGAGACAAACCAGTTCAGAATATCCGTGGATGAGCCTTCGGGTCCCGAAAGATACGCCCTGTAAATCTCATCCGGATTCATAGCATAATTTGCAACAGATGTGGCACCTGTATATCCGTCAAATCCGCCGCGGGATGTCATAACTGCCTTCACACCCGTAGGATCTACTTTATAATAGGATGGTGCCACACATGATCTGCTGAGTTTTCCATCCATATACACGTCAATTGTGCGACCGTTGAGAACAACCGTAACCATCGTCCAGCGCTGGAGATCAATCTCGGGTAGATCACAAATGGGGGGAGTATCCAGTAAAGAATCATTCATAGCTAACGCCGCGAACGTGGTGTTCAAAGATGCTGCCGAAAGATTACCAACATTATCTTGGGCATTTGGCGGATTTGTCCCTACTCCTGACCCACCCGTCATTGTAGTCCAATTGGCAAATCCTTCGGCAGAGTGTGTATGTGTCCGAACCACTAGAGTATTATTAAATGCCCCGAGGCCAATAAGAAGTGTTGAAAAGATATTACCTTGAAGCTCAAATATGTGTTTCCGCTTATTCATATTTTTATTGAAACTGCTTATATAGACCCACGTATTCACAGAATATTCTCCACCTTCGTAGGGAGTGGGGATTGTCGGGAGGTTTGTAGGGGATGAATCCGCCGCTTTCTTCCCTGAAAGCAACATAGTGCTTTTATTATTGGAAGAAGTATATAAATATTGGTATAGGTAATAAATTGCTACTAAGCCGAGGACAACAAACAAAACAGTTATAATTCTAAACACCACGCTATTATTACTTGAAGGATTGCTATCCATACTTCTATAATTATATACCAAAATTAAGACATGTGCCTTTTCATATTATATTTACTTGTAGTGCAAGTAAATATAATATTAAACGGTACATGTCTTAAAATAAGTAGGAGCTCTACTAGCTGTAAGAGGAAGTCCATTCATACAGAGGTGATGCGGGTTTAATCACGGGCATGTCAAAACAGCCACCGGATGGACACAAATTCACGGAAAAATTACCGATTAGATCTTGCGAAATACGCGGATGTCCTCGCGTATCGGAATATTCCCTGTATTTTGCGCTCACATCCAAGCTGCTCAGGCGATAATTGTAAAGATTCACCAATGCCATTTCACCTTTTAACGTATTCGAACCGGAAGTAACACCCTTCATATTCGTATAGGATGGATCCGATATAGGCATATACATTGTCTTTTGAGATAGAACAATTGTATCATTATAATACACGTCGAATCGGCGGCCTTCGCGTGCCACAGTTACCATGATCCATTTCTGTAAAGAAATGGGTGGAAGTCTTAGTGTTTCTATATATACCTGGGGGGTCCCTCCTGTCCCTTTTGTAATGGTTTTAATAACAAGATGTGACATTGCCATACCTTGGCGGCTCGCATCCGGGGCAGTTAGTATTTCTAGTTTTGCTACATCCGATATATTAAATATAGGAGTATATCCAGAATGAACACATTGCGTGCAATCACCTGTCGCGGCAACACATGCACATGGCGCAAAGCTTCCATCTCCGCAAGAAACTTGACCTGGCCCCGTTCCACAGGATGTATAGGAACCCGTGCGATTCACTGATTCAATGTTTACGAATGTAGAAAAACTCCCAATTCCTTCCATATAGAATTGTTTTGTATCCATAGAGGATATAAGTTCTGAAGAATTTAAGGGGAAAGGTCCCGTCGCATTTGCTACGATTTTAGGTTTAAATCCCATGTTGAAATAATAGAATACACCTCCCAGAATTAGTAAAAATACTACTATAAATAGCAAGGCCCTAGGCTCCATCTACTTAGATGGATAGAATGACTCCTTACTCATTGGAGAACCCCATGCCTGGACTTCGCGGGCAGACAAAATTCTGGGCCAAAATGTGAGATTTGATACTTGAACACTCGGGGTTGCTTCCGTTATGACAGGATAGAATTTTGTCGTATCCGCTACACTTTTAAGTTCATGTGAAAACGGTTTTGTGGATTCTAATTTTCCGTTTATATATACTTCCAGGAATCTATCTGTAAAAACAACAGTGAGACGGAAGACTTTTTTGACTGGAACATTTTCAACGATAGCTGATTCTATCTGTCTTTTGTCCTGGGTTGTTCCTGTTCTGGTTGTTATTGCGCCCACATTCAGATCATTTTTTAAAGGGTCCAGCCATACTACAAAATTTGTTTCATTCAATGTCGCATATATAGGACCGGAACCTGAAGCTAGGCCAGAACCTGAAGCTAGGCCAGAACCTGAAGGCAAAGTCATTTTATTTGTACTCCTATAGAGTAATACACGCGGAATATCGGATGCTTGGAAAATGCCTGTAAGATATACGTCCATTCCAATCGTATAAGAAGATGCGGGGACATTTATAAAATTAGCAGAAAGATCTGCTGCCGCTGGACTCTTCGTATACGCTATTTGCCTGTCGGAAGCTGTTGGAATCGGAATGAATCCATTATCATTCGGTGAGAAAGAGAAAATAGGATATACTACGTAGTGTATAAATGTTAGTATTAAAAATAGAGTGAATATAAACAGGGATATGTAGAATACATAAGGTAGAGCTGTTCCAACTAATGCCCATGCAGGAAAGCTGTATTGCCTGTTATTTATAATAGACCCTCCTTTTCCATCCGGCTGAATAGGGGATTTGCTGAAAAAGTTGAAAAAACTTGGAACTACAGACGTTTTATTCTCATTTATTCTATTCCATGGATTGACCCAAGACATTGGTTCCTGCTACCACGTGTAGGGAAAACATTCACCGTTTATTCTTTCGTGTTGAACTATGTTTTTTCATATCACCATGCTCAGGATGAAACGAAATGCGTTTGTAGTATGCGTGTGTGTCTTTTATCTTACACCCGCGTAGCTTCTCGCGAAGATAGCAGACGAACGATATGCGTGTAAAAGGTTTCTCACCCCCCATCGTCCCTGTTTCCACAGAATCATTGTGGATTTTAGGAAGAGCCTTGTTCAATTTCTTCTGCGCATCCGTCTCATACATTTCCGTATTACAGTGCCATTCGTGCACATCCATGGCTAAAAAATCACCGGTGCGAACGTTAAATCCAATCTTGTATCGGGGAAATATAGTTGCTCCGCCCGAATATTGACCCCTTTCTATCACAGAAAGATTACCATAGCCCTCTTTGAAATCCCCGTCGTCCATGTGGAGGGCCGTGCGAAAATTCCGATTGATTGTAATGGATGAGAATGCGGTATTCGCCACCCTATAGGCCGGCTTCTCAGAGGCAGCGGCGAGCTGTTTGGCATGCTTATCCGGAATGAGCTGTTTAAATACATTATTGATCGCCTGAATATAGGGGATACCGTGCTTATACTGTTCAAAATACTTTTGCGTATAGGATGTAAGGCGACATGGAAGACCCATAAATGGAGTTTGCTCAAAAAAACCCAATACGGAACTGAAGACATTATTATTCACACGCATTTTAGATAGTTTACCATCTTGCTCATAGCGGGCGGACCACTTATTGATTTCTACGGGTTTGCGTTTCTTCCAGTAATTGGACTTTTCTTGAATAGGTCCCGCGGCAGCTCCGCGATTCCGTGAAGCCGCTGCCGTTTGGTAATAAGCCTCCCAACCAATCTTAACCAAATCATTGGGGAGAACGTGTTTGCGAAAACGGGCGAGTAGTTTCTTCTCACCCGTAGATGGATCTTTTCCATACACATCCACATCCTCATCCAAAATTTCATCGGCCTCTTTGTCTGTAAAATAGGTTCCCTCCCGCGCCTTGATCTCGTCATTTGTCATCTTCGGTTCCAGAACTATTTCACGAACCTTTAACTTTACTTCGTGGGCAGCCCCATCTGGGATTTGAAGTCCTTCGTATATTTCTGGCTTGTAAGTCTTTTGAGTAGGCGCTTTTCGGCTTACACCGCGCTTCGAGTGTGCCACCATCTTCTTACTTATGGACTAGACTTTTCACCTGATGTGCTCCACCATAAAAGCCCCCCTGCGATACCCACCAATGTGGCACCAAGAATCGCACCCTTCATCATAGATCGCGCATCGATTTCTTCCAAATCAACGGTTGTTATAAAGGGGGAACGGTCACGTGCTCCGAGCCTCAAATAATAGTTAATCGATTCAGTCTCTGTAACCATTGGCTTTCCTAAAAGCTTATTTACTTCATTATGGACTTCCACCGTCCACCGAAAGAGGTCCTCGCGCCGATCCAAATGAGGAGATAGAGGTAGCTTCTGTATGTGTTGTTTATAGTGCTCACGACATATAGGACATGGGATTAACTCGGCCATACTCTCATAAAACTCTTTTGCCGCACGCTTTTGTGCGTATGTTGGATTTGTAGGATATGACAATGCCACAACATGTAGAACATGCCAGAACATTGGACCCCATACTGTAGGAGGAAATCGCATCTCTACTATAGGTTCGGACAAACGCTCAAGTATGCTTAAACGCGCGGGGACCTACTATATTTAGGTAGGTCTAAGGCCATGAAACAATATAAAATATTTTCACCGACAACTATGCTATGTACAAATTGTTCTCTCACGGGGCACCAATCAAAACAGTGCCCTCAACCCATCACAAGCTACGGTGTAATCGTATTCCGTATAAAAGGTCCGTGGAATCAGGCAGATGAGCTGGTTTCAGGGGCCTTGACGGGGCTTGAAAATGTTCTATCCAATATAGAATATCTTCTTATTCAACGACGGGATACAATCGCCTTTATAGAACTCATGCGCGGCAAGTATCGCGTAATAGATAAAGAATATATTCAACAGCTTATTGGAAGTATGACGAAAGAGGAGCATACAAAACTCATTTCGCAGTCGTTTGATCATTTATGGGAAGGGCTCTGGGGGCCTCCTATAGAGGGTTCCCACGCATATAAAAACGAGAAAGAGCAGGCAAAGCAGAAATTTGAGTCTATTACAGAAGTATTGGAAGAATGTATAAAAGAATGCCAGGCCCCATGGACAAGCACGGAATGGGGATTTCCGAAAGGGCGAAGAGATATAGGAGAATCTGAATATGCCTGCGCCATGCGAGAATTATGGGAGGAGACAAATATATATGAAAAAGACATATATCCCATACGGAACATGGATCCTATTCGGGAAATCTTTTACGGAACAAATGGTGTTCAATATTGTCACAAATATTACATTGCGTATGCCCCCGCAGGAATTGGAGAAGAAACGATTGAAAATGCCGCATTAACGAACGAGCATATCACCCGAGAAGTGGGACAAGTCAAATGGTTTTCACTCAATGATGCAATCCAGCATATACGCCCTGAGAACACTGAAAAGAGACAGCTGTTGCTCCGGATTCATCAGATTCTACAGAAATACTGCCCTCTCGCGGTAGTAAATCCAATTATGAAAACATCCGTGTAAAATAGATGGCAGGGGAAGATATTCTTAAAGAATGGGAAACACTTCCGTTGGATAGACGCGACGAGCTGATGGAAACGATCGAGGCCCGAGGCTTATATCCGAGAATAATGACTGCAATGGATGTATGGGAGGCGGAGGCGGGTCTCTACCCTGATACAGAAGATCCTCGGTTCACCGAGAAACTGATGCAAAAGCAGGAGTTTGCCGAGAATAAACAGGATAGTATCGCGGAACAACAGCGTGATGGTGTGAATCCGTGTGATCCTGAAAAGGAATTTGAGCTAACGCCAGTCCAGCGTTTTATAGGTCGGTTTCTCTCTCCCCAGTGTCCCTATCAATCGGCGCTCCTTTTCCACGGGGTAGGTGTTGGTAAAACATGTGCCGCCATTACCGTGGCCGAAAATTATTTACGAACCTACCCGCGCAGACAGGTAATTATAGTCGCCCCCAGAAATATCCAGCCCGGGTTTCGTCGCACTATTTTTGACGACGAGGCCTTACAAATATCAGAGGACGACTTCACACCTAACGTTGCCAAGGGATGTACGGGGGATACGTATTTAAAACGAACGGGCACGGAGCTTGAAAAAGAGCGTGAGGTTATTAGTCGTCGTATAGCGCAGTCTATCAATTCCCGATACATATTCATGGGTTACATCCAGTTTCATCGGATGATTGACGATCTTTTGAAGGGAATTCCAAAGGGTCTAGACGAAGAAGTGATGGTCCGTCAGCGCGACCGTATTCTTCGGCGTGAATTTAGTGGGCGCTTGGTGATTATAGATGAAGCGCATAATCTTCGGGACAATCCTGCCGAATCTGCCGACGACGATACGGATAACCCAGGAGGTGATACGGAACTAACCGAGTCACAGGCCGGTAAAAGACTCACACCTAGTCTGATAAAAGTCCTGAATGCCGCGGAAGGGATGAAGCTTCTTCTCATGTCAGGAACACCCATGTATAATTCGTATAAGGAAATCATATTTTTGTTAAATCTCTTATTGATGAATGATAAGAAAGTAACACTCTCCGAGCGGGATATTTTTGATCCTGTGAAGGGTGCCTTTACGAAAAAGGGGGAAGAATTATTAGGGGCTGCCGCAAATGCCTATGTCAGCTTCATGCGAGGAGAGAACCCGCTCTCCTTTCCTGTGCGCCTTTCACCACAAGGAACGCCTCCCGTGGCGTGGCCTGAGAATGCCCCTGATGGAAAACCTGTCGCCGCTGAAAAAAGGGATCGTATGACTCGCTTACCGTTTGTTCCAGTACAGTTTGAAGGGGCTTCTATGGACGCATATCTAAATATTTCTCAAGAGGCCATTGAAGCTGGAGGACTCGGTGTGGGCAGTATTGACGAAATGGTACAATCGGGTAACTGGCTCTTTCCAACAGAAGACGCTGTTCAGATACGTGACGCAGGGTTTGACGGATGTTTTGAAGATGTAGGGGGCGGGGGGTTGTCACAGTTCCGTTCAAGACGGGGCGCCCCTAAATGGCTTCTACGCGACTCGCTTGGAACGGCCTCGCCAAAGGCAAAGCTCACTCTTGAACGCGCACAAACGGCAAAGGGCATTGTCTTTATCTATAGCCGATTCATTAAATCCGGTGCTCTTCCTTTGGCTCTGGCGCTTGAAGCGAATGGCTATAGTCCCTGGGGAGATCGTAAGTCTCTTCTCATTGATGGAATTCAAGATGAACTTGGACGCCAATGTGCCTTGTGTCCGAAACGCGAGAAAGCGCATGGAGGGGCCGGCCACAAATTCGTCCCCGCCAAATATGTTATTATCACGGGTCGTGCGAACGTGTCGCCGAATAATGCAAGAGTTATCCAGGCCGCACGAGCGAAAACCAATATGGATGGTCGCGAAGTGAAGATCATTATCGGCTCACAGGTTGCGTCGGAAGGTATAGATTTCCGATTTGTGCGCGAAATTTACGTCTTTGATAGTTGGTTTCACTTGAATAAGATGGAGCAAGTTCTCGGGCGTGGTATTCGTACCTGTTCACATTCTATTATGAAAGAGGAGGAGCGTAATTGTACTATTCATCTCCTGGTGAATACGTTTGGTGAGAAAGAAGATACTGAAACAGCGGATCTCTACATGTATAGGAATGCAATGTCAAAGGCGGTTCAAATGGGCCGAGTTACACGTGTTCTCAAACGATATGCGCTCGATTGTAATTTGAATCACGATGCGATTGTTGTAACGGGTCTAGCTTCGCAGAGGCATGTGGATTCGCAAGGGAATGTGCGGGAAGAAGTGGATATAAATGACACGCCATTTACGAATGTCTGCGATTGGATTGAAACCTGTGATTATACATGTGCTAAAAAGGAGATTATTGACCCGGAACATTACGACATGAGCACATACGATGATTATGCAGTTCGGTGGCGAGAATCCGAGTTGAAAAGCGCTATTCGGTCATTATTCAAGGAGCGAAAGCAGCCCTTTTTCCAGGTGGAAGATATCCGCGAAATGCTTTCGGCGATTCCTCCCAAGGCTGTTTCGGGACTTCTTTCCGATATTATTAACAACAAATCCTTTCGCATACAGATGCCTGTAGAAAAGACTGGTAGGATGATTGATGGATATATTGTATACCGAAATGGGTATTATATGTTTCAACCGGATTATTTATCGGATATTCGTATTCCTCTGGCATTGCGGGTGGCGGATGTTCCTGTAAAGCGTGATTCCTATGAACCTACGACGATAAAGGTTGCTGCCGCGGCGGAAAAAGCAGAAGCAGCTGTAGCCCCTGTAGGACCAGATACAGAAAGCGTAGAAGGAACACTGAATACTTTTTGGAAGGCGATTAAAGACTGGGTGCTTTCTATTTCAAAGGGAGAAGCCCCCCTGGATGATATACCTGAGTCGGTTCAAAAAGCTATATCGGAGCGATATGTGGGTGATGCCGAGCTACGCGAGAATGACCAGCTTATTATGGTGAATTGGCTCTATGAACATATCCAAAAAACGGATTATGGTGAAAAGAAGAGGGCATATCTTGTTGCTCTTGCCGAGGCACTTTTGGGAATGGTATGGGATGAGAGCTTGAAACCAAATGAACAATTGGAATTATTAACGAAAGAAAGCGATCCTCTTGCGAGTGTCATGGGGGAAGCTGCTGGTCAAATTATCGTATATGGGGGGACGAAAGCGGTTCGTATTATAGATATTCTCAGTGGTTCCGTTAAATATTTCTGTGGAAGTGTCCCATGCTCCGAAGCCGTGGCGCGTGTATTTGATACTCACGATCCTCTTCAAGGAATAGAAGCGAATAATACGAATACGGGGAAAATCTATGGATTTGTAGTTCCAAAAGGGAAAGAGGGGCGTTTAGTATTTAAGACGAATGATCGCCCTGTGGCACAAGGTGTGAAACCCGAAAAAGGGGGTGAATGCTCTATAGTGAGTAGCATATCCTATCATATTCACATGTTGAAAGATATCGCGGAATTACTGGCTGTGGAAGGCTACCCCAAATTCATTCTGGTGGAAGAATATTTAGATGAAAAGGTTCTACGACGAAAACAAGAAGAAGAGGCAAAGGCAGAGGCAAAATTGTCTGGAACAAAGTATGAGAAATCGGCAGTAGAATTATTAGCACGCAAAACCGAATATGCAAAAAAGGGGAAGCACCCTTTCAAAACGCGAACATTTGAGAATGCCGTTCGCGCCTGTGCCTTGAAGGATATTGTTTTACGGTGGATGGATATTATGCAGAAGCAAAAGTCAGGTAGGCGCTATTTCTACAGGCCGATTGCGGCATTGAAATCGGGTCATAAGGGGAGTAAATAGGCGGCCTAAAATTGAGTTTAAGCTAACATACTAGGTGTATATAGAATGGAACACAGGGTTGTGTTTGAAGAACAAGTTGGAATGAATCCGAAAGACATGCGTGGGAAAGTTGAATCTATTGAAGACCTTGTGCTTCAAAAGCTTCAAGCACGCCTAGAAGGGCGATGTTCCAAGCACGGGTATGTTGTTCCCGGCACGTTAAAGATACTTTCAAGATCGATGGGGAGCTTGGAAAAGGGCCGTTTCACCGGTAGTTTCATCTTTCACATACAGGCGGAGGGGAATGTTCTCAACCCCCCAGATGGATTGATCATCGAGGGTGAGGTAATCCGGAAGAACAAGATGGGAATCTATGTCTCCTATTTGGATGCCATTCGTGTGATTATTCCTCGCGATCTTCATATTGGCGATGACTCCTTTGAGAGTGTGGAAATTGGTGAAGTAGTTAAGGTGGAGATTAAGAAGTCTCGCTTTCAGGTAAATGATCCCTACATTCTCAGTGTTGGGGTGTTCCGCTCTTCTGCTGGAAAGAAGGCAGTCGTGCCAACGGCGAGTGCAGCCAAAGCGCCGAATAATTTTGGAAAGCAAATAGATTTGGAGGATGTTGAAGAAGAAGAGGAAGAAGAGGAAGAGGCCTCGTCGGCGGTCGAGGCAGATGAGGCAGATGATTTCACAGATGCCCTTATAGCCGCGGAAGATAATGGTGAAGGAGACGAATAAGTATATTAGAATGAGTGCTACTGCAGCTAATTTAACAACTGCAGAATATGATGAGCGAAAAAAACTATTGGATTATATCCCAACGCTTTCCAAACCTGAACTCGAAGAGATTTATAAAATCTTAAAGGGGTCAAAGGCCGAATTCAGTGAAAATAGCAATGGAGTTTTTTTTGATATTTGTAAACTTCCGGCGGAAGTTTTTACAGAGATTCAGAAATTTATGGAGTTCTGCCATAAAACACGCGACGAATTCGCATTGCGCGAAGAAGAAGAGCGAAAGGCGCAAGAAGCACTTGAAGGGGACAGTTGAGCCCTACTAAAGCTTTCGCGCTATTCCATATAGGAATGGAAGTATTACACAAAATTCAAGCATGGGCTGCACAGAATCCCCATCGGACGCTCAAAGTGTTTCCGATAGAGATTTCCGTGGTATCGGATACACAGGAAGGGCAGGAGGCGCCTGCGACTCTCCCTGGAGGCTGGTCCCCTACTCCTCTCGAGCCACCAGGTCCTGTGAGTCTCTATCTGTGGAAAACGGATCCCGAATTCCGGGCGGCCACACCTCCCGTCCGTAGAACCATTCTACGCAATATGATTTTAAAGATAACGGAGAGGGCGGATGCCGAGCTCCGTGGTATTAAATGGCAGCGCAAGAAGATTCTTGAACAGGTAGCGGCACAACAGACGTCTGCTGTGTCGCCACCCATGGATACGCATGAGCTTGATATTGGCATGTGTGCGCTATTTGGGTATCAAAAAGTGTGTGTGGACGAGGCGAATAAAAAGGTGCGATTTTTTCCTGCAGATCCACGGACTTGGTCCACAGAACTTCCCGTATGGGGAGGCACAACGGGTTCTCGCGCGGTTCTTCATGCCCCACAGGAGGGTTCTGTAGGAAAAGGCCTCGCCGCATGGGTTGGGGAAAGAGAACAAGAAGGATGGAAGATTGACTGGCCCGAGGCGGAAGGGACTCTTGAGGAGATTAAGAATAAGATGGCCCAGCGCGGCAGGGGCCTCGGGCCACGGCTAGATAAGCCGAAAAAGGCAGATTGGGCAGCTGCCTTGGGACGCGCGGAGGCTATTGCGGCATTGGGGAAATTCTAGCAGTGTAGACGCCCCCCCTAAAATTGGCCCGGACACCCAAAGGTAAAACTATACAAGGTATTAGAACTCGGCCCGATGGAACTCTTTTCAGCGGAGGCCGAAAATATTAAGAAGCGAGTGGAAGAGTGGATTACGCATCCCGAATATGAGCTGGAGGCCACCTTTGGCGCAACAGGCGAAGTGGATTCCACCACATTTCTCGCAGTAGCCCAGCGGCTTCGGGCCAAGGGCTATGCGTCTCTTCCCCAAGAAGATCGCCTCACGGTCATCACCCCGGAACACGTGCGTTTCACTTTGACGAGCCTTGGAATTATTCAGGCCTACTGCAAGGATGATACAATGGCCGGCAAGCCCTATACAGTGATGATCAAAGACCGTGCGACAGCCGACGCGCAGATTGATTTGGAAGATTATGATACGCGTATCAAGGTCCGCCGAGAACGCGACATGGCGCATGACGATGCCACTGTCAAAAAGATACTTACGGCCTGGAATCAGCAGCGAAAAGCGTTCCGTATTCTTCGTCGCTGGTCCTTTGATGCCGAGGGGATTCGTATTGATATGTCCATTGTCCGCAGCACGCAAAAGCTCCGCAACGGCGACTACCGGTGGCAGAGGTCTTTCCGCGACCAGGATGTAATGATCAATGCGCCCAGCTATGAGATTGAAGTGGAATTGCTTCATCTCCCAGGCGATACCGCCGAAGTGGCCATGAAGCGTCTCATTCGTGGTGTGGGCGAAGTGCTTCGTGGGATTCAGAAGAATTCCGTCTTGATCCGACGAGATACTCGGAACAGGGTTCTAGCCGCCTATAGAGAGCTGACAGGAACAGACCTCTTTCGTGGACCTGCTCTTCGCACGCTGCGAAAGGAGAATTTCATAAAAGAACGGGCTGCTAAAACTCCGAATATCCGCGACGGCTACAATGTAACGGACAAGGCCGATGGTCTTCGCACAATGGGATTCGTAGATTCCAAAGGGGATTTGTATCTCATTGACATGGCGATGAATGTCTATAGGACGGGGCTGCGGAACCAAACGCTTCGGCTATCTCTCGTGGATGGTGAATGGGTTACGCAAACGAAGGATGATCCTCCGAAACCCATGCAACAGTTCCTGGTGTTTGACATATTCTATGCCGCCGATAAGCGTGACGTGAGTCGCTTTCCTTTTGAGCCCGGTGCGACGATGCCTGCCGAGGAGGGCGCGCCACCTCCTGTGGCCCCACCCCCCGAAGACAGTCGTCATTATCAGCTAAAGGCCTGGACAACTCTGTGGAATAAAGATACAGGTCCCAAAATCATGACACCGGGTATCACTCCTTCTACGATGCTTCAAGTCGCTGCGAAGGAATTCTTCTTTGGAAAGGCGGGAAATGACAGTATCTTCCGCATGGCCGCCCGAGTTCTCACAGCCGCGAGACCCTATTATACGGATGGTCTCATCTTTACCCCGAATGCAATGCCGCTC
>Ga0209189_1000254_pt1 | contig 45998 bp, 46 predicted proteins | sample C_130820_EF_Meta_FD_187308 | JGI IMG/M metagenome (GOLD analysis project Ga0209189, IMG submission 187308) | Freshwater microbial communities from Lake Croche, Canada to study carbon cycling - C_130820_EF_MetaG (SPAdes) (version 3) | ecosystem: Environmental > Aquatic > Freshwater > Lake...
AATCGTTTTGAGAGCCATAGTGATTGCCTTGACGGGCTCTCGTCGGGAGCAGTTGTGGCGGCCCTTCAACTATGAAGGTCTCTGTCTTTACTTTCCTTCGCAACGGGGCAAAGCTCGGCTATCCCTTCATTGAGAGCATTCGATCGGCCCTTCCGCTCGCTGATGAGTTCGTGGTTGCTCTCGGGCCGTCCGACCCGGATGAGGGCGATCGGACAAGACAACTCCTGGCTGCCCTGAACGAGCCGAAGATTCGAGTCGTTGACTCCGTTTGGAATGAGGGAATGCGTGTTTCTGGTTTCGTCTACGGGCAGCAAAAAATGCTCGCCCAAAGTCAATGCAATGGGGATTGGGCTTTTTATCTCGAGGCCGACGAGGTTCTACATGAAGATGATTTGGGGGCTATAAGTGCGAGCATGCAAAAGCACTTATCGAACCCCCGAGTCGAAGCGCTTGTATTCGACTACGTTCATTTTTTTGGATCTCCTCGGTGGCAGGCCGTTTCCCCGGGCTGGTATCGACGAGCACCGAGGATTATTCGAAACACTATCCGCACTGTTGCCTGTGACGGCCTGTTCTGGAACGTAGTTGTAAATAACCAAAAGATGCGCTGGCCCTTTGCAGTGCATTCGGGCGCGAGTATTTATCACTACGGTCATGTTCGGTCAGTTCACGCTATGAATGCCAAGCAACACTCTGTTGAGCGCTATTGGAACAAGACCCCTCGGGACTTTCAGCGATACGAGATTGATCCCCTTGCATTACGCCCCTTTTTAGGGTCTCACCCGAGGGTGATGAGTCGCTGGTTGTCACTGCAGGAGGGTGCCGTCTGGGAGCCAAACCCCCATCACCAACCCTCCCCCAGAGAGCGGCGCCATCGCCTCGCAATGCGGATTGAGCGGGCGCTTGGCGTCGATCTTTCGCGCAAACACTTTAACCTCATTCGGGGAGCCTAGCGGCATGTCTCGAGGAACGCTGAGTTCTGGATTGGGGGTCGTTGTGGCAACTTACAATCGGCCCGCCGCCTTAAGCTGGGTGCTTGCAGGTTTATTTAATCAGAGGGTACGACCAGCTGTCATTTGTATTGCAGATGATGGGTCGGGGGAGGACACGAGAGGGGTTATCCAAAAATGGCAGGGCTTCTACGCCGAGCACTCATTAACTCGTCTTCAGCACGTATGGCAACCCGATCAAGGATTTCGGCTCGCTAAAATTCGCAACCTCGCCGTCTCGAAAATGCAAGAACATAGAAACATTGATCGCATCATTTTTTTGGATGGAGATTGCATTCCGCGTCCAACTTTTGTGGGCTCGCATCAAGAGTTATTGGGTCAGAAGGAGAGCAGGATTTGCGTGGCGGGAGGCCGCGTTCTTCTTAGTCAGTCCCTCACAGCAAAGTTAGAGAGGTACGTGGCCCAAAGAGCTGTGCCAGACTTACAGCGGGAAGCCGAGAATGTTATCGGACGACTTTGGCTGCAATTCTTCTCGGGGCAACTAGACCGGGTGCTCCCTTTATTGGGTCTACCGGATGGGTCTTGGCGACTTCGAGGATCTTCCGATTATCGAGTCCTCCGCGGGTGCAACTTCTCCATGTACCTGTCCCACTATCAAGAGGTTGGAGGTTGCTCTGAGGATTTCGTGGGCTGGGGGTTGGAGGATTCCGACCTCGCGATTCGCTTAATCACTTCGGGGGTTAGGCTGAAAAGTGGCCGATGTGCCACGAACGTCTTTCACATGTGGCATGCGGAGGCAGACCGCTCGAAGCTACTTGAGCACCAAGCCAGACTGAGGGCATTGCTCCACAAACACGGTTTGCCGCATTAATGCCGACGCTCTCGGTCATCCTGATTACAAAGAATGAGGAGGAGGACCTCCCGGGAGCGCTTAGGTCAGTGGCTTGGGCCGACCAGATCGTGGTGGTCGATAACAACAGCATTGACCGAACGAGGGATATTGCTGCGTCGTTCGGCGCTGAAGTCCATGTCACAGCGGAGTGGCCCGGCTTCGGAGAACAGAAAAGCCGAGCGCTCTCTTACGCGAAAGGAGACTGGGTCCTTAGCTTGGACGCTGACGAATGGCTCACTCCCGAGCTCCAGTCTGAGGTGAGGAGAATTGTCAGATTCACTACCCCCTCCTTTGCCTACTACTTGAACCGTCGGTCTATTTTTATCGATCGACTGATGAGGTTTGGCGACTGGCGAAAGGACCACATCCTGAGGTTGTTTCCACGGGGCAAGGCGCATTTTTCAGGGGACGCCATCCATGAGAAGGTTCTTACGAACCTGCCTTCAAAGGTTTGTCGGGGATTGCTGATGCATCGCTCAGTCAAGTCCCGCAATGACTCCATCGAAAAGATGTGGCGATACAACCGAGTTGCTGCGCTGCGCCTTCAGGCGCTGAACCGGGGAGGGTACTGGACAGCCTTGCTACATGCTGGGTTTGGGTTTTTCAGGGGGCTTGTTCTTCGAGTTGGGTTTTTGGATGGCTGGCGCGGCGTTCAACTGGCCTGGATCAACGCCCGAGGCACCTTCATTCGCTATCACCTGGCTGGTCAATATCTCGCGATTCAGGCTTGGCAGTCTCGTCGTCAGACATCGATCGCAAAGGCCCTGGACTGGCTTCACATGATGGTCATTGATCATGGACTTCTGCGTCTGGGTTATCAGAACGAGTTTCGGTTACCCGGGGGGCTCATCAGGGTCAATCAGCCCAGCCCAGCAAACCTCATCCGTTATCAAAAGCGTTATGGAATCAAGACGGTCGTTAACCTCAGAGGCAAGAATGAACAGCTGGGTTGGTATCGGCTAGAGAGCGATGCTTGTGAACAACTGGGGATTCACCTGCTGAATTTGCAGGTCTACTCCAGAGGTTTGGTTGAAAAGTGGGAGCTGCTCGCCCTACTCCAGACGATTCGTAACCTAGAAATGCCTGCCCTGGTGCATTGCAAGTCTGGCGCTGACCGGGCAGGGTTCTTTGCGGCCTGTTATCGATACATTCGTCTAGGCGAACCTGCAGAGGAGGCTTCTCGGGAGCTGGGGTGGCGTTACGGTCACTTTTCTGCAGCCAAAACGGGCGTCTTGGATCATTTTTTCACCACCTATCTCCAAGAGCGGGACTCGAGAGAGTCTCTCTTGAGCTGGGCGAATCGAGCTTTCACCAAAGAGCGTGTTGAATCTTCTTTCTCCCCGTCAGGAGTGTCCAGCTGGGTGGTTGATCGCCTGCTACGGAGAGAGTGATGAAAAGCGACCTTCAGATTTATCTCCGTTTGCTTGGGCATGCCCGTCCTTACTGGAAGGTGATGGTCATAGCGGTGTTAGCCATGATCTGCAGCGCGGCCCTAGAGCCGGTATTACCTGCTTTGATGCAACCGCTCATCGACAAGAGTTTGATCCAAAAGAATGCGGCTAGCATGTGGCAGATACCGCTATTTATTGTGTTGGCTTTTGTTTTAAAGGGGATTGCGGATTACGTCTCTAATGTGGCGAGCCAAACCGTTGCCCAAAAGACGATGGCCGATCTCCGCGCTTTGGTTTTCGCCCACCAGTTGGACCTGCCGCTCCCACGACATCAGCGCGAAGAGGGAGGTCGGATGTTATCCCGTGTCACCTATGACACGGGTCTGATTGGAGAGGCAGTTTCGTCGGCCTGGGTCACTCTTCTACGCGATAGTTTGGTCTTGATTGGTTTGCTTGGATTCCTGTTTTATACCGCTTGGCAGCTGACGTTACTCGTCATCTTGATTGCGCCGGCCCTAGCCCTTGTAATCCGCATCATTAATCGAAAAATCCGCCAATCAAGCCAGAATGTTCAGACCTTGATGGGCCGCGTTACAGGCTTGGTGCAAGAGGGCCTACACGGCTTGCGGGAGATCAAGATTTTTGGGATGCAACAGCAGCAAGCAGATCGGTTTGAAGATTCAAATCAATCTCTCAGACGTGAGCAGATGAGGGTGATTCGAGTACAGGCCATCAACGTGCCCTTGGTACAGATTCTAGCGGCGTGTTCGGTGGCGGCAGTTATTTTTGTGGCTTCACGGCTCAGCAAGGAGAACCTGCTGACCCCTGGGGAGTTTGTGGCTTTTATCACCGGCATGAGCATGGTCTTTGAACCGGTTCGTCGGCTGACCAATGTCAATGCGGTCTTGCAGCGCGGGTTGGTTGCCGCGCGAAGTATTTTTGACCTGCTAGATGAGATAACCGAGCGCCAAAGTTTCCCTAACCCACAAGGAGCACCAGTAACTCGGCAAGAGGCTCCGCCAGCAGCTGTGACATTGCATTCAACGCCCCCTGAAATACGATTCGAGCAAGTGAGCTATCGGTATCAAGGGCAGACGTCTGCTGGCCTTCAGTCTTTTTCTGCTGTTGTCCCCGGCGGAACGTCCGCGGTCATTGTTGGAGAGTCTGGCGCTGGTAAGTCAACTCTGCTTTATTTGCTTTGTGGGTTTGATCGTCCGACCTCGGGAGAAATTTATGTACAGGGCAGACCGCTGAGTGAGATAGACCTGTCTGAATTAAGACGACTGATCTCGTATGTTGGTCAGGCCGCTGTTTTGTTTGATTTGTCTGTTCGTGAAAATCTGCTTTTGGCTCGCCCTGATGCCAGTGACCAGGATTTGTGGGACGCGCTTGCTCAGGCCTCGGCGGATGAGTTTGTACGAGGGCTAGCCGAAGGACTGGACTCAAAATTGGGCACCTTGGCTGACACTCTGTCTGGTGGACAACGGCAGCGGTTGGCAATAGCCAGAGCCTTTTTGAAGGACGCGCCGATCTTGTTGTTGGATGAGCCTACGAGTGCTCTCGATCGTGACAGCGAGGGGGCTGTGCTTCAAGGCCTGTACCGTCTGATGCAAAATCGAACCACTTTGATGGTCAGTCACTCGCCCGAGCGCCTGCACCATGTACACCAGGTGATCCAGTTATGACCAATACCCTCGATTTGACTTCGCTAAGTATTCGATTGAATCACATTGCGCTCTGGTGTTGGGGTCTCATGCTCACCACGCTTCCTTTTAGTACCGCGCTGGCGTTACTGTTTTCTGCCTTTGGGGCGGTTTTTTCGGTTCTTGGGCTGCGTCCAGGGCCGCTACTTGCCGTGGTTCGTTCGCCGATTGCGTTGTGCGCCCTTTTGCTGTTTGGGTGGTTGGCATTTTCGTCGATATGGGCCGTCGCTCCAAGGGCGGAGCTAATCGAGGGAGTCTGGAAGTATCGAAAGCTGATTTTTGTGGTGTTGGTTGCGACCAGTCTGGTTGTCTGCCGCAAAAATCCTGGGTTTTTGATTAACTTTTTCCTGGCTGGCTGCGCGATTGTCGCATTTGGTTCGCTCTCGAGTCGATTTGGGGTCATGGAATACGTTTTAGGCCCACCGGCTTCTACAGGGGGTTGGCCAATCGGAGGCACAGCGCAAAAGTCTTGGCTTTACATAGGGGGCCCAGACAATCCGACCTTTGGGCGGAATCACATCACCCAAGGGGCGTTTTTGGTATTTGCCAGCATGTTTGCGACTGGTCGTAGTTGGTCCGCTTTTCGAGTGTCGACTGCGCAACGATACCGGGGATTTCTGTGGGCGCTTATAGCGATTTTTTACCTCCTGCCAGTTTTCTCTATCCAGGGACGGTCCGGTTACTTACTGGCCTTTTTGGGGGCCGGTTTTTGGGTGGTGTTTTCTGCCGTATCACTTCGGGGTTGGAAGAGGTTGGTACCAGGGACATTGGTTGTTCTTGTTCTTGGAGTCATGGTATCCACAAGCCCTCACTTTTTGAAACGTTCTAATGAGGCGGTAGAGGATGTTGTTCGATATTCACAGACGGGCGAACAGACCAGCCAAGGCATTCGAATTCGTTTTTGGCGAGCCGGGTTGGAGCTGGCGACCGAGAGACCCCTCTTGGGCTATGGAGCGGGAGGCTATGCGCAAGCCTATTCTCAATTGGCTGATGAGCCCCAGTGGTTGCGGGTGGCCCGCTCTCAGCCCCACTCAGAATATGTGATCTTGCTGGTTCAGGGGGGTCTGGTGGCGCTCGCCCTGTTTGTTATTTTGGCTGTCGCATCCACCCGGTCGACTTGGGGCGGCCTTATCTCTCCAGATGGTCCTGGTTTGGTGGGTGTGGCGATCTTGTTTTTTGCCTACTCCAGTTTTAACTCTGCGGTTTGGGATCTGGCTGAGGGGCATTTTTTCCCGTGCCTAGTGGGTCTGGCCATTACGACTGTTAGGGTGACTCGCTCTGAGGCACAGCCTACAACTGTGAGTCAAAATCCAAGGTGAATTCACGATTGAGGGAATAAAGAAGGTATCAAATGAAAAAAGCCCTGATAACTGGTGTGACAGGACAAGATGGCGCTTATTTGGCCGAATTCCTCTTGGCCAAAGGCTATGAGGTTCATGGCATCAAAAGGCGGAGCTCACTGTTTAACACCGATCGAATTGACCACCTGTTCCACGATGTTCATGAGGAAGGTAGCCCCTTCTTCCTCCATCATGGGGATATGACTGATTCGTCCAGCCTGACGCACATCATTCAAAAGGTTCAGCCAGACGAGATATACAACCTAGCAGCTCAAAGCCATGTCGCAGTTTCTTTCGAAGAGCCTGAGTACACGGCCAATTCTGATGCTCTCGGTGCGCTACGCATGCTGGAGGCCATCAGGATTCTTGGCTTGACAGACCAGACTAAGTTTTACCAGGCCTCGACATCAGAGTTATACGGCTTGGTGCAAGAAGTTCCCCAATCCGAGACCACCCCTTTTTACCCTCGCAGTCCTTATGCGGTAGCGAAGCTCTATGCCTACTGGATCACGGTGAACTACCGTGAGGCTTATGGGATGTTCGCTTGTAACGGCATACTTTTTAATCATGAATCGCCGATACGCGGGGAAACCTTCGTTACGCGCAAGATTACTAGGGCATTGGCTCGGATCAAGTTGGGCCTTCAGAGGTGTTTATACCTCGGTAATCTCAATGCCCTGCGCGATTGGGGTCATGCGAGAGACTATGTTGAGATGCAGTGGCTGATGTTGCAACAAAATCAGCCCGAAGATTTCGTGATCGCCTCTGGAGTTCAATACAGCGTGAGAGATTTTGTGAATTTGGCTGCCAAAGAACTTGAGATCAGTATCGAATGGCGAGGTGAGGGTGTTGATGAGAAGGGCTACGACCCGATCGGAAATTGCATTGTGGCGGTAGACCCCAGGTACTTTAGGCCCACCGAGGTTGAAACGCTGTTGGGTGACCCGTCAAAGGCCAAATCTAAACTCGGCTGGGAACCAAAGACCAGTTTTGAAGAGTTGGTCAGAGAAATGGTTCGTGAGGACCTGAGAAGCGCTGAAAAGGATGAGCTGATTAAGAACTCTGGTTTCCCTAGTTTCCGACGTCATGAGTAGAGGCGAGGAAAAATGAGCAGGCCCCGCATTCTCCTGACCGGTGGTAGCGGTATGGTTGGCCAAAATTTTTTCGAACATCCTGCTTCCAGCGATTTTGACGTTTTAGCGCCGTCCCGTCGCGAACTTGATCTGACCAACGGATTGGAAACGGCTGACTATTTGCGCAAACACTTTCCCGATCTGATTATTCATGCCGCCGGAAGGGTCGGTGGAATTCAGGCCAACATGCGCGAGCCAGTGCCGTTTTTGCTCGACAACCTGGAGATGGGGCGAAATGTCGTCTTGGCTGCGCGACAGGCAGGGGTCAAACGACTCATTAACCTTGGCAGCTCTTGTATGTACCCTCGGGGACACCAGACACCGCTTCGAGAGGAGCAGATTCTGACTGGAGAGTTAGAGCCGACAAATGAGGCTTATGCCTTGGCCAAGATTGTCACCGGTCGGTTGTGCGAGTATGTCTCCCGAGAAGATGCCAGCTTCCAATACAAAACGCTCATTCCATGCAACTTGTATGGGAGGTTCGATAAGTTTGACCCTGATCAATCTCATCTGATTCCAGCGATCATCCATAAGGTCCACGCAGCAAAAATCGCCGGACACGAATCCGTCGAGATCTGGGGCGATGGAACTGCTCGGCGGGAATTTATGTACGCCGGTGATCTGGCCGATGCCTTGATTAGGGCTATACGATCTTTTGATACTCTGCCCACCATCATGAACATTGGACTTGGATTGGACTACACCATCGATGAGTTCTACCGGGTTGTAGCGGACGTGATTGGTTATAGGGGCACATTTGTGCACAACATCGATAGACCGGTCGGTATGGCCCGCAAGTTGGTCAGTATCGATCGTCAGTTAAATTGGGGCTGGCGAGCGAAAACGGACCTTCAAACCGGCATAACAAAAACGTATGACTTTTACCAAAATGATTGGTTTAAATGACCTTTAAATTCCCTTTGGCGACATCTTCTTGGGGCCCTGAAGAGATCGAGGCTATGCAACGTGTGATTGCCTCAGGTCACTTCACGATGGGCTCTAACGTCAAGTCGTTTGAGCGGGCGTTCGCAAACTTTTTTGGAACACGTTACAGCGTAATGGTGAATTCAGGATCATCCGCCAACCTACTCATGGTGGCGGCTTTGTTCTATACGAGGCAGAAGCACTTGAAACTGCAGCGCGGAGATGAAGTAATCGTCCCCGCGGTTTCTTGGAGCACCACTTACTATCCGCTTTATCAATATGGGCTGAAAATTAAATTCGTCGATATCGATCTCAACACCCTAAATTACGACCTAGAGCAATTAGAGGCTGCGGTATCTGACCGAACGCGAATGATCATGGCAGTCAATTTGCTTGGCAATCCGAATGACTTTGATCGAATCAACAACATTGTTGATGGACGCGATATTGTTCTAATTGAGGACAACTGTGAGTCCATGGGCGCCAAGTTCAAGGGGCGGTACACCGGTACGCATGGACTGATGGGTAGCTTTAGCACCTTTTTTAGCCACCACATCTCGACCATGGAGGGCGGTCTCATCGTTACTGACGACGAGGAAATTTATCAGATTCTTCTGTCCTTGCGAGCACACGGCTGGACACGCGATTTACCCAAACTTAATCATGTTTGCGGTGAAAAGAGCGATGACTATTTCGAGGAGTCATGGCGTTTCGTTTTACCCGGATTCAACGTCCGCCCACTCGAACTGGAGGGAGCACTTGGTTTAGAGCAACTGAAGCGACTTCCAGGCTTTGTTGCCGAGCGCCGAAAAAACGGCCAACTCTGGCAGCAAACTCTTGGAGGCCATCCCGATCTCATCATTCAGGCCGAAATAGCTGACAGCAGTTGGTTTGGATTTAGTCTAGTGATTCGACCGGGCAGTGCAGTCACCCGGAAACATTTGCTGGAAAGACTCAATCAATTGGGATTTGAGTGTCGACCGATTGTGGCCGGAAACTTTGCTAAAAATGAGGTGGTGAAGTACTTCCACTCTGAAGTACACGGCCGTCTTGAAAATGCTGACTGGATTGACCAGAACGGGCTTTTTTTGGGCAACCACCATCATCCGATGCTAGATGCGTTCTCCGCTCTCGCACAACTATAGAGAGGGGACTATGAAAGCTGTGATTCTGGCGGGTGGATTAGGGACGAGGATCAGCGAGGAAACAGCTGTTCGCCCCAAACCAATGGTTGAAATTGGCGGTAAGCCTGTCTTGTGGCACATCATGAAGATTTACTCCGCTCATGGCGTCAATGATTTTGTGATCTGTTGCGGCTACAAGGGTTACGTCATCAAAAAATATTTTGCAAATTACTTCTTGCACATGTCGGATGTCACCTTTGACATGGAAAAAAACAAGATGGAGGTACATCAGAGGTACGCAGATCCTTGGCGCGTGACGTTGGTCGATACGGGGGATGCGACGATGACCGGGGGGCGTCTCAAGCGTGTCGCCGATTTCGTTCGGGATGAGCCAGCGTTTTGCCTCACATACGGTGACGGCCTTAGTAACGTCGACATCACAAAACTCATTGAGTTTCACAAAGCCCATGGTTTAAAGGCGACACTTACCGCGACAATTCCCCCCGGGCGCTTTGGCGCGCTCGACATAAAGGGGGATGTAGTTCAGAGCTTTCGAGAAAAGCCCCAAGGCGACGGGGCAATGATTAACGGTGGATTTTTTGTGCTGTCACCGACGGTTCTTGACCTCATTCATGACGACACGACTGTTTGGGAGAGGGAACCCCTAGAGACCCTGGCCCGGCAGTCACAGTTGGCCGCTTTTCAGCACGATGGTTTTTGGCAACCGATGGACACTCTTCGAGATAAAACCTACCTAGAAGAAATATGGCAGGCGGGAAAGGCTCCTTGGAAGGTTTGGTCGTGAACCCAGGTTTTTGGCGAGACAAGTCTGTTTTTTTGACTGGACATACTGGATTTAAGGGTGGTTGGCTAAGTCTTTGGCTTCAGCATCTTGGGGCAAGGGTGACCGGCTTCTCTTTGCCGCCCTCGACTAATCCAAACCTATTTGAAATCGGCCAAGTAGCCCAGGGCATGACCTCCATCATCGGGGATGTTCGAGACGTCTCAAAACTGCGGGATTCGATGCTTGGAGCCGAGCCTGAGATTGTGATTCACATGGCCGCTCAACCCCTGGTTCGGCGATCTTATGCTGACCCAGTAGAGACCTACTCCACCAATGTAATGGGTACGGTAAACCTGTTTGAAGCCGTTCGACAATGCCCTTCTGTTCGGGCCGTGGTCAATGTCACCACCGACAAATGTTATGAGAATCGGGAGTGGTGTTGGGCCTATCGTGAGAGCGAACCAATGGGAGGCTATGACCCTTACAGCAGCAGCAAGGGTTGTGCCGAATTGGTGTCATCCGCCTATCGCCGGTCTTTTTTTGCAGCGAGGAATGATTCAGGGACCTCCGTCCCCTTGGCGACCGCTCGAGCCGGCAACGTGATTGGCGGGGGAGACTGGGCCGCTGACCGTCTCGTACCAGATGTTCTTTTTGCCTTCTCAAACGACAAACCTGTCGTCATTAGGAGTCCAGGTGCTATTCGGCCATGGCAGCATGTTCTTGAGCCCATCCGTGGGTACTTGACTCTCGCAGAACGCCTTTATGTTGACGGTCAAGACTATGCCGAGGCTTTTAATTTCGGGCCTCGAGATGGAGACGTCAAGCCGGTGGGGTGGGTTGTAAGCGAGCTTTCTCGCTTGTGGGGTAAGGATGCGAAGTGGACCCAGAATGGTGGTCAAAATCCTCATGAAGCGACGCTCTTGAAGTTAGATATTTCAAAGGCTAGCCATCGTCTTGGGTGGACACCCCAGCTAAATTTGGTACAAGCACTTGGCTTGACCGTTGATTGGACAAGGCGGTTACTAGAGGGAAGAAATATGCGAGATACCACGTGGGAGCAAATTTCCGGCTATCAGGACACACTGGCGGCACCAACATCAAACTAATACCGATTGGACGAAGATGGACACCCCCAAGACCCTCGCCTTGCGACAGCAAATTTCAGCTCTTGTTGAGGATTATGCGGCGCTGGCGCTGACACCCCAAAAATTTCTTCCCGGCGAGACACTGGTGCCGCCCTCTGGCAAGCAGATCGATGCCGGCGAGATCAAAAACATGGTTCAAGCGTCTCTAGATGGATGGCTGACGACGGGCCGTTTCAATGCCGAATTTGAGAAGAAGCTAGCTGCGTTTATTGGGGTTAAGCACCTCATCACGGTGAATTCAGGCTCTTCAGCCAATCTGGTGGCGTTCAGCACACTGACTTCACCTAAACTGGGTGAGAGAGCGATTAGACAGGGCGACGAGGTCATTGGCGTGGCTGCAGGATTTCCCACAACCGTCAACCCCATTCTTCAGTTCGGTGCTGTGCCAGTCTTTGTAGACATTGATCCGGTGACTCATAACATAGACGCCAACAAAATTGAGGCAGCGATCAGTCCGAAGACCAAGGCGATCATGCTAGCCCATAGCCTCGGCAACCCGTTCAATTTGGATGTGGTGACTGCATTGTGTCGAAAATATGATTTATGGCTCATAGAAGATTGCTGTGATGCGCTGGGCAGCACCTACCACGGTCAAATGGTCGGCACATTTGGGGACATTGCGACATTGAGTTTTTATCCGGCTCACCACATCACGATGGGTGAGGGTGGCGCGGTCTTTACACACAACGATGACCTAAAGGTGATCGCAGAAAGCTTTCGGGACTGGGGTCGCGATTGTTACTGCCCCCCAGGTAAAGACAATACCTGTGGCAAGCGTTTCTGCTGGAAGCTAGGCGATCTGCCAGAGGGGTATGACCACAAATACACCTACAGCCATTTGGGCTACAATCTCAAGATTACCGACATGCAGGCGGCTTGTGGCTTGGCCCAGCTAGAGAAAGCCCGAGAATTTATCCAACGGCGTAAAGAGAACTTTTCCTATTTAAAGGATCGGTTGGCTGGTTGCGAGGAGTTCTTACAACTCCCCGAACCAACGCAGTATTCAGATCCCTCCTGGTTTGGATTTCCGATTACGTTAAAAGCCAATTGTCCGGTGACCCGCCTTGATTTACTAACCTATTTGGACCAAAAAAGGGTTGGAACTCGGCTTCTGTTTGCCGGTAACCTGACCCGTCAGCCATACATGATTGGGGCGCGTTACAGAGTGAGTGGTAACCTTGTGAACACAGAACACGTCATGAATAAAACTTTCTGGATTGGCGTTCAGCCCTCGCTAAGCCAGGAGATGCTTGAATACGCAGCCCAACAGATCGAGACGTATCTGGGCATCAATTTTTGATGGATTTATCCGGACCTCTAGCGCTAAGGATTCGGCGCAGTGCTCTGCAGATGGTCCACCGGGCCAAAGCGTCGCACATTGCGAGCGCCCTATCGATTGCAGATATCGTGGCTGTGCTATACGCACAGGTGATGCGATATGACGCATCCAATCCCCGTTGGTCTCATCGCGACAGGTTTATTCTTAGCAAGGGCCACGCCTGTGTCGCGGTATACGCCGCACTAGCTCACTCCAACTTTTTCCCGGTAACCCAATTAGACACTTATGGCGAAGATCACTCATGGCTCATGAATCACATCAGCCATAAGGTGCCGGGGGTAGAGTTTTCGACGGGATCTCTGGGACACGGTCTTCCGTTTGCAGTTGGCAAATCTCTAGCATCCCAAATGCATGGAGGCACCTGGAGGACCTTTGTATTGCTAAGCGATGGCGAATTAGACGAAGGATCGAACTGGGAGTCTCTGATGTTCGCAGGCCATCATCGCCTTGATCGGCTAACCGTAATAATCGATTACAACAAATTACAGAGCCTAGATTCGGTATTCAACACACTTGGCCTTGAGCCATTGCGCACTAAGCTGGAGTCTTTTGGAGCCCATGTTGTCGAGGCGGACGGGCACGATCACTGTAGCCTTTTAGCCGCAATGACTCTTGGGAGGAACCCAAAACCCACAGTTGTTATTGCGCACACCGTCAAAGGTAAGGGCGTAAGTTTTATGGAAGACCGTGTCGAATGGCATTACAAAAACCCTAATGATGTCCAGTTGGCGGAGGCGCTGTCAGAACTGGGATCACCCGATGCGTAACGCATTTATTGAGGAGTTGCTAGCTGCAGCCGAGCGGTCTGACAACATTGTGTTGGTGGTTGGTGATCTAGGGTTTGGTGTGGTCGAACCGTTTGCACAGCGATTTCCAAAAAGATTTCTTAACGCTGGAGTCGCCGAACAAAACATGATGGGACTCGCTGCGGGTTTAGCATCAGAGGGAATGCATGTTTTCGTTTATTCAATCGCCAACTTTCCCACGTTTAGGTGTGCTGAACAGATCAGAAACGACGTCGACTATCATCAACTGCCGGTGACGGTAGTCTCCGTTGGGGGTGGGCTGGCTTACGGAAACCTTGGGTATTCCCATCATGCAGTGCAAGATTTTGCACTCATGCGAGTTATGCCCAACATGATAATCGCCTCACCGGGTGACCCGATGGAAGTGCGGGCCTGTATGCATTTCCTCCTCAAAAACCCACAGCCCAGTTACCTAAGACTGGGCAAAGCTGGCGAAGTGTCGTTACATCCGAGTGTGCCGACGGTCCAGCCGGGTAAGTGGGTACCGGTAAAGACAAACCCCCGGGACCAGCATGTATGTCTGACATCTGGGACTGTGCTCGAACTCGCCCATCGGGCTTTGTTTCTACAGAATGCCCCCCCACATATCTCTCTCTACTCAATGCCACTCTGGGGTATGTCTCTCAAGGACCTTCAGGCCGAACAAGTCAGTCGCTATCAACGCGTTGTGACCATTGAAGACCATTTACCGGACGGTGGATTTGGAAGCTGGCTTCTGGAGTCCCTAGTTCAGTCGCCCCAAATGTTGCCTAAGGTAAGGCCCCTTGCACTCAGCTCCGATACCTGTGGCATGGTTGGATCCGCAACCACTCTTAACCGAGTTGGTGGCCTAACGGAAGACGCTATCGTTAAGGCGCTTACGGCGGCCGATTGATGAACTCTACGAATCAACTGCCATGCGTTTAGCCATACTCGGTGCTAGCAGCCAAATTGCAAAGGATTTGATTCGTGGATTGCTAGAAGAAGATTCTTACGATTTGGTCCTTTACGCCCGACGTCCAGCTGACGTTAAGTTCTGGTTGGGTTCGTTGGGAAGAGAGAGAAGCTGCACCACACATGATTTCGGTGGTTTCAATCATCAGCAGCACTTCGATGCCATCATCAATTTTGTTGGCTCAGGGAACCCTGCCAAGACAGCTCTAATGGGTTCATCCATCATGGATGTGACTTATCAATACGATGAACTGGCCCTGGACTACCTGAAGAAACATCCGGGTACTCGTTATATTTTCCTTAGCAGTGGCGCAGCCTATGGTTCTGACTTTACCGAACCAGCAAAAAACGGCACCCTTTCCACCTTTAATCTAAATGGCTTAACTGATACGGATTGGTACGGGATCGCAAAGTTTTATTCGGAATGCAGGCATCGCTCTCTGGCTGCGTTCCCAATTGTTGATCTTCGGGTCTTCAACTACTTTAGTCGGACCCAAGATCTAGAGGCTCGGTTTCTGATCTGTGACATTCTGCGCGCCATTCATAGCAAATCTGTTTTGCAGACTAGTGGGGTTGATATGGTTCGGGACTATCTGAATCCCAGCGACTTTTTGGCAATGGTGCAGGCCGTCTTGAAAGCAGACCCAATCAATATGGCCTTAGATTGCTTTAGTCGTTCTCCATTGGCCAAGTTTGAGTTGCTTTTACGTATGAAAGAGGGATTTGGCCTCCGATATGAAATCCAGCCAGACGCGGGGGTCAACGCAACGGGGCACAAGTCAAACTACTTTTCACTCAACCACAGGGCTATCGAGTTCGGTTACGCACCGAGCATGACGTCCTTAGAGTCTGTCTTGATTGAATCAGCAGCGATTCTAAACTCGCTCCGTTGAAAAGATGAGTTCTGTAACCAAGACTCTCGTCACCCTCTCAATTGCCATTCCCGTATTCAATGGTGAAAAAAATATCGGCGCCACACTTGAGAGCCTATTGGAAAAAATTCCCAGAGATGTTGAGATTGTAGTTTCCGATAATGCTTCGACTGATCAGACAACCCATATACTTAAGGTGTATCAAGAGGGTTATCCCACCTTTTTAAAAGTTTTTCGAAACGAAGAGAATTTGGGTTATGACCAGAACGTGGATCTTTTGTTTGAGCGTGCCAATGGCCGCTACGTGTGGCTTTTGGGTTGTGGCGAAAAAATTAAAGAAGGTGCCATTCAGACTATCATTTCTGAAATCCAGGCGGAAGATTTTGACGTCGCTGTCGTGAATTTTGATATTTTCTCGGAGTCAACTGGGAGGCTGGAAAAAACCCCCGGTTTTCAACTTTTTGAAACCAGAAGGATATACCGAGCTGATGATTTTTCCATACCACGGTATTGCCCGGCAGTTTCGGCCAATTTGGTTCGACGGTCCGCTTGGCTGACAGCTGCAAAGACCCCTCTGATCGAGAGTGGTTGGTGTCACGTTGAGCGCATTTTCAACATTATCGGACATTCGGAATTTAGATGTTCTCTCTATATTGGTCAACCGTGTTTTACTCTGTTTCGGGATCGTGACGGCTGGTGGACCAAGCCTGGGAGTTATCTCCTTCTCCTTCTCCTTCGTCACATCAACATTCTAAAATCTCTGCCGGCTAGAGGGATCGGGATTGATGTTGCGAGGTGTTTGGAGCTAAAGCATTCACGATGGGCGCTGCTGCGAGCACTGATTCAGAGCAAATCATATGGACTCCACTTAAGCGCGGCCTTATTGAAAAAGCTGGTCGTATTATTTTGGAGAGCCCCTTTTTTTTGGTTACTAGTGCTCCCGTGTCTTTTTGTACCCAGTTTCATCTTTGTTCAGTTGAGAGATGGTCAAGATAGGTTTTCTCGGAGTCGAAAGTCTTGAAAATGGGCTTTTTGAGCACTAGATGAGCCCCTTCCTCGACCGCAACTCGGTGTTTAGACGAGCTCTCGCCAGTGGGGTCTTTGCCCAAATTGTGAGTAATGTCTCGAACATTGCTTACGTACCGCTGGCGCTTGGTTTGCTGGGAAGCACTGAGTTCGGGTTGTGGATGGTGATCATGTCTGTGTTGATGTACTTGGGGCTGTCTCAATTCGGTCTTGGATCGGCGACCGCGGCTCTGACTGCGCAGTCTGCAACATTGGGCGAACAATCCGCTATTTTTTATGCCTCTGTTCGATATTTGGTAATGGCGGGACTGGCTCTGCTTTTGCTGGGCCTACTGGCCGCAGCATTGCGGGACCATTGGATCGGAATTTTTGGACAAGTCTCAAGTGACGCACTCAATGAAGCCGTGCTGGCAGTCGGCATCATGGCGATCTTTTTTATAGTCCGGCTGCCATCGGTCGCAGTTTCGTCGACCTTTATTGGGCTACAGGAAGTTCACTGGGAGCGTCTGTATTCAGCCATTCTGCCGCCGCTCGTGGCCCTTTTTGCAGTTCTGATGGTGAGGGTCTCTGGTGGCGGACTCGTCGAGCTATCTATGTGGACTGGTGCAGGCCAATTTGCGGTCGGCCTCCTGTCAGCAGCGCACCTCTTTATCCGATACCCCCATCTGAGGGCTGCGTTTAAGCGGGTAGAGTCCTCCGGTTTTCAACGACAGAACCTTTTGGTCAGTGGTGGGAAATTCTTCGCCATCTCTTTGGCGGCCACAGCCGTATGGGGATCGGACAACCTTGTGATTGGATATTTTTTGGGCCCGGAGGCTGTTACCTTGTACGCTGTCACTTTTAAGCTGTTTACGGCGGCGTATGCCGTTTTTATCGTCATCAACTCTGCGCTGTGGCCTATGTTCGGGAAGGCTTACGCAAGTCGTGACTGGCATTGGATGAACGAAGCCTATAACCGAGCTCTGTGGGTCATGCCTGTCATAGGAGGGGCCGTGTGGCTAGGTGGAATTCTATTTGCCCGACCAATTATCGACCTCTGGACGGGTTCTGACGGGTATGGTGGTCCACTGGTCGTGTTTGCACTGGGTGCTTACGGGTTTGTATTGGCATTGGTCAATACTCATGCCACGTTTCTGTCTGGCACAAACCACACTGGGGGCATGCTTTGGATCGGCCCCTTGGAGGCTCTTTTGAACCTATTACTTTCGATAGTTCTGATCGGCTGGCTTGGGATTGGGGGGGTTGCGCTGGGTACGGCTCTAGCTGCGCTGTTGACTGCTTTTTGGTTGCTGCCGATGGATATAAAGCGCCGGACGCAGGGAATGGTCCAAATGAGTTGGTGGGCCTTACTTCGGATCACATTGGCGACCATTTGCTGTTTACCTCTGGCGTTTTGGGTGTCTGAGAAAGATTTTGGAATGGTTTATTTCATTGAGGCCTTCGGCATCCTCTTTCTTTATTTGACCCTTTGTTGGTGGGCGAGTGGCAAGAGCCGTAGAGCAGATTTTCTTCAACTCCTGAGAGGGTCTAGCCTTTGAGGATTCTTCTGTGCTGCATGAAGGATAGCTACGGTGACCCGAAAAGAGAGCCGTCTTTTGAGTACTTTAATTTTTACAAGGTACTCCTTGATATGGGGCATGAGGTTGAGCTATTCGATTACATGCACCTGCATAAGAATCTTGGCAAGTCGGAGATGAATCGAGCGCTTTTGACGCGTGCCATAGATTTTCGCCCCGACGTCGCGATGTTTTCTCTCTATACCGACCAATTTGAGCCAACCACTATCGAGGCCCTACGCGAGCATACCGTGACCTTTTGCTTTTTTCACGACGACACTTGGCGAGTTGAGTATTCTAGGTTTTGGGCTAAGTACTTCGATTTTTTTTCCACACCAGACTACCAGAGGGAACAAAAGTATCGCGAATTGGGGTTGCGCAATGCAATTTACTTTCCCTTTGGCTGTAACGAACATATCTATCAAAATCTAAATACGCCGAAGTTGTACGATGTTTCTTTTGTGGGGGGATGGCACCCCTGGCGTCAGTGGGTCGTCAATAGGATCAGTAAGGCCGGATTTTCAATTGAGGTCAGAGGCTTCGGGTGGTCGGCTGGTGAGATCACCCAAGAGGGCATGGTTCAGTTATTCAACCAGAGTAGAGTCAATCTAAATCTCTCAAACTCTGCATCTTGGGACATACGATACTTGGCGTCATCACCCCGTGCAGTACTCAACAGGATTCGCACCCAGAAGACCATTGAGCAGCTTAAAGCTCGTATGTTTGAGATCAACGGGTGTGGTGGGTTCCAGTTGTCGTATTTTGTGGAGGGGCTGGCATCCTGTTATCAGATAGAACGAGAAATCGCGGTTTACACAGATGTTGATGACTTGATTCAGAAGATCGACTTCTACTTGGCACAAGAGGGGCAAAGGGAGTCGATTGCCCGGGCTGGGCATCTTCGTACTCTCCAAGATCACACATTCGCGAGCCGTTTCAATATGGTTTTTGACAGAATGGGGCTGTCGGATGCATGAGACTTCACCATTGGTCTGCATCTGTATTCCAACTTTTAATGCTGGAAAAACGATTCACGAGACGTTGGCATCCATACTTGGTCAGACTTATCAAAATTTAATTGTGCGCGTGGTTGATAATGCGTCGACTGACAACACGCTTTCGATTGTTCGACAGTTCGATGACCCCCGGGTGAGTATTTTTGAAAATGAAGTCAATATCGGCGGCGAGGCCAATTTCACGCGCTGCATTGATCTCATGACTGGCCAGTACAGCGCTATTTTCCATGCCGACGATCTTTACACCTCTGGGATACTTTCCGAGCAGGTTGAGTTTCTAGACAATAATCCTACTGTGGGAGCCGTTTTTACCAATGCGACTCTTGTCAATGAATCTGGGGTGACAATTGGTGCGCACGGACTCCCTGGGCCTGCGGAGTCTGCTGACTACTCCTATGATTTTTGGACAATTTTCAAATTGATCCTTCGCTATGGCAATTTTCTCATTTGCCCGAGTGCGTTGGTCAGAACGGAAATTTACCGCAAGGAGATTCGTGAGTGGAGAGGGTCAAAATACCGTACTAGCGCGGACTTAGATGTTTGGTTGCGCATTTTATTCAGCCATCGGGTGGGTGTCTTACCAGGGCGACTCATTCGCTACAGACTGAGTTCTGACCAAGGGTCCTTCGCCCAAAGGGCCAGAACAGACCGCGCCGACATATTTTTGGTCTTGGATGACTACCTTTCTCGTAGTGAGGTAAAGGCCATGTTGACCTCCCGAGACCTCAGAAACTATGACCGTTTGCAGAGGACTGATCTGGTAGTTAGAGTCGTCAACCTTTACTTGGCGGGACAGTCGGTGCAGGCACGACGACTGTTGAAGGGAGCGTTCTCGTTAGATGCGCTATTGGCAGCGGGTTCGGGATTTAAAGGCTTGGCCACATTGGCGGCAGGCCTACTGATCAGTCTTTTAATTCGCTTGGGAGACCCTTCTTTTGGACGACCATTGGTACAGTGGTTTAGGTCAAGAACGAATAAGTAGAGATAGTTAGCCGTGACCACACATGTTCAAGCCATCTATCTCGACCCGTCCTATCCTGACTACTATCAGGATAGATTGTTCGACACCAGTGACCCAGTCCTGAACCGGGATGGAACCCTAGTGCCCTTTGCAAGACTCAGGCAAGAAATGCTTAAACGCGGCATTCAGGTTCAAACCGCTGACTATCTTCTCTCGGATCGGGGCGATTCAAGAACCTCGCACTATTACTCTCTAGGGCTGCTTGAGAACTATCCAAAGCTGATAGGTCGTCCGGATGTACGATTGAGAGGTTTCCTCTTGATGGAGCCGCCGGTCGTTGCCCCGAGGCTCTATCGAGCTTTGCCTGAGATCACCAAGTATTTCGATCAAGTCTTTTTGCACAATCTTGATGGAGACGGCTACTCACTGGACGGAGTGGACCGGTCCAAGCTTCGCAAGCTCTATTGGCCCCAACCCTTGGACAAAGTGATTCCCCAATATTGGGATCGTGATGAGCGGCTGAACCGAATCGTGGTGATCAATGGCAATCACATTCCACGCTCTTTTAAAGGCCAACTGTATGGTAAGCGTATCGAAGCCATGGCTGAGTTGGCGAAATTTGGTTCGGTGGATTTGTATGGTCGGGGCTGGGATCGTTGGTGGTCACACAGGTCCATGTGGCCCCCATACTGGTTGAACATCAAAGCCCTTTTATCGATTTACCGTGGCCCATGCGAGTCAAAATATGCGGTCTTAAGCCGCTATCGGTATAGCCTTTGTTTTGAAAACATGTCCATGCGTGGCTACGTCACGGAGAAACTTTTTGATTGTTTGTATGCTGGCTGTGTTCCGATCTACATGGGAGCCCAAAACATTGCGGAGCTAATTCCATCTGATACTTATATCGATTGCCGAAATTTTGCATCGTGGGGGCAACTAAACAACTATCTGTTGTCGATTTCTGAGCGTGATGTCGCCCGGCTGAGAGATGCTGGACGGGCTTTCATTGAGGGTGCAAGCCACAGGAGGTATTTCGACTCCTTGGTTAACTTGGTCTGCGATGCGGCCATCGCCTGACAAAACGTGATTACACCTCGAAAAAAAGTGTGTTGGGTGGTGGCAAGTCCATTAACGATTCGGTTTTTTTTCTTGGGCCAAATCGCCGCATTGTCGAATCGCTATGATATGACGATCATCACCAACGCAGACGACCCGCATTTTTTAGATCGTTTGGGCATATCTGCCAAGGTGATTGCCCTTCCAATCGCCAGAGATGTCTCGCTCTGGCATGATGCTTGGGTACTCTTCAGGTTGATCTTCATTTTTCGGCAGGAGCGATTCGACTTGGTTCATACCTTGTCGCCAAAGACTGGTCTGCTTGGCATGGTTGCGGCTTGGGTCAGTCGGGTACCGATCAGAGTCCACGTTTTTCAGGGGGAAGTCTGGGCGACGCGAGTTGGACTTTGGCGGTTGTTTCTCAAAAGTATGGATCGATTGATGGCAACATGTGCGACCGACTTACTGGTCGTGAGTGCGTCAGAAAACCAATACCTGGTGGAGCAAGGTGTCGTCAGAAAGGGCCAGCTTCGAATGTTGGCCAATGGTTCGGTATGTGGGGTCGATCTGAAACGCTTTTATCCTGATGCCAACATGCGTGACCGGATTCGCAGGCAGTTGGGCATCCCCGAAGATGCGCTAATCATCCTATTTGTTGGGCGCCTCAACCAAGACAAGGGTGTCCTCGATCTGGCTGAAGCCTTCTCTTGTCTGGCCCCCTCCCGTCCGAGCTTGCATTTGCTCCTGGTGGGACCAGACGAGGGGGGCATACAAGACCGGATATCGACTAGGCACCCTGGTTTAAGAGCAAACATTCATTTTGTTCGCTATACCGCTCGGCCCGAAGACTATATGGCTGCATCTGACATGCTTTGCTTGCCTAGCTACAGAGAGGGTTTCGGAATGGTCTTGATCGAGGCAGCCGCTGTGGGCTTGCCAACAGTCGGCTCCCGCATTTATGGCATTACCGATGCTGTTCTTGATGGAGAGACAGGGCTGCTATTTGAAGTTAAGAACATAGTCGATCTTACCGAAAAGCTTCGCGTTTTACTTGATGCTCCCGGTCTTAGGATCGCCCTGGCAGAAGCTGGCCAGCAGAGAGTAAGGCAAGAGTTTTCTTCGGACATGGTTCAGTCAGCGCTTTTCGATTTTTACCAAAACCTTTTAAGAACGGGCTGTTAGGGCGAACACCAATGCGTTTTCTGGATGTCATATCAAGCGGCTTACTCCTTCTTGGATTTTCGATACCCTGCCTGATTATATGGGCCATTGTTCGAATGACCTCTGAGGGGCCTGGACTCTATTGGAGTGATCGTGTCGGCCGATATAATCGCATTTTCAAGATGCCGAAATTTCGGACCATGCGTATCGATACCCCGGCTGTTGCGACACATTTGCTTGCAGATCCGAAGGTTCACCTTACCCCTATCGGCGGATTTTTGCGTCGGACCAGCCTAGACGAACTGCCTCAGCTCTGGAGCATCCTGAGAGGCGAAATGAGCTTTGTCGGTCCTCGTCCTGCCCTTTTTAATCAGGCGGACCTTATATCTCTAAGAAAACAGCATGGAATACAAGATCTTAGACCCGGGCTGACGGGATGGGCCCAAATCAATGGGCGTGATGAATTATCGGTAGAGGAAAAGGTCCGTCTAGACCTGGAGTACAAGACTCGAAAGACACTTCTGTTTGACATCAAAATTCTCTTGATGACAGTTTTACGGGTCCTCCAACGTCAGGGTGTGACACATTAAGGCAATGATCGAAGTCCAATAATAGCATGATATTGAATGCTCTCACCCAACCTGTTTTGGGTCTGCCCCGGTTTTTCAAGAGAACAATCGTTCTGTTGTTAGACATTTGCCTATGTCTATTCAGCACTTGGTTTGCCTACTATCTGAGGCTGGGCGAATTTATTGCCGTTGGACGGTCCGAGCCTTTGGCAAACGGCGTTTTAATTGCGGCATTGGTCTCGGTAGGGGTTGCCTTGCCCATCTTTATTGCCTTAGGACTCTATCGAGCGATTTTTCGCTACAGCGGCTGGCCTGCTTTATTGACCACCGGTAAAGCAATCGTTGTTTACTCTATTGTTTATTTTTCTATTTTCTCAATTTATGGGGTTTCTGCCGTACCAAGAACCATTGGTGTGATTCAGCCTATCCTATTGTTGATTCTTGTGGTTGGTTCGCGTGCGACTGCAAACATATGGCTAGGCGGTGAGTATCGATCTATTCTGCGTCACGCGGATAGACCTAAGGTATTGATTTATGGGGCAGGTAAGACTGGTCGTCAGTTAGCCGCAGCTATGGCTAACAGCACCGAGATGCAGGTGATTGGTTTTCTGGATGATGACAATCGTCTTCATGGCAACGTACTGAATGGCCAAAAAATATTTGACCCGTCAGAATTCGACCAGTTGGTTCCCTCGCTAGGGGTTTCCGGTGTCCTGTTGGCTATGCCAGGCATTAGTCGTTCAAGACGAAATCAAATCCTGGACCATATAAGGTCTGTTCATGTCTGGGTCAGGACATTGCCCAGCCTAAATGACCTGGCCCAGGGGCGGGTTGGTATCTCCGATCTTCGAGAGCTCGATGTTGACGATCTTTTGGGCCGAGATCCGGTTGAACCCGACCCAGCCTTATTGGCTAAAAACATCCAGGACAAGGTTGTGTTGGTAACTGGAGCGGGGGGCTCAATTGGAGGTGAACTATGCCGTCAGATTTTGGCAGTAGGACCTGCTAGATTAATTTTGTTGGATCACAGCGAATTCGCCTTGTACCAACTCCTCCACGAACTCAAGTCGAAGATGTTAACGCGTCATGTTGATATTGTCCCTATTCTGGCATCGGTGCTCGAACAAGGCCGATTGCATCGGGTCATGACAGCTTGGCGCCCACATACGGTCTATCACGCCGCCGCATACAAGCATGTGCCCCTGGTCGAACAAAATCCAATCGACGGAGTGAAGAACAACGTTTTCGGCACTCTATATACGGCGCAGGCTTCGATGGAGTTTGGAGTCCAGGATTTTGTTTTGATCAGTACCGACAAGGCCGTTCGGCCAACCAATGTCATGGGGGCTAGTAAGCGGGTTGCGGAGCTTGTGCTTCAGGCGTTGGCAGCGATATCCAGTAACACCAAGTTTTCCATGGTCAGATTTGGAAACGTGTTGGGTTCATCTGGATCAGTGGTGCCAAAGTTTAGGCAGCAGGTTCGTGATGGTGGTCCGGTAACTCTGACCCATTTGGATGTCACGCGCTTTTTTATGACCATTCCAGAGGCGGCACAATTGGTTATTCAGGCTGGTGCCATGGCGCAAGGCGGTGAGGTTTTTGTACTAGATATGGGTCAGTCGGTAAAAATATTCGACCTTGCTCGACGAATGATCGAGTTATCTGGTTTTTCTGTAAGGGATGCCAATAATCCTGATGGGGAAATAGAAATTCAAGTTACCGGTCTCAGGCTGGGAGAAAAACTCTATGAGGAATTGCTGATTGGGGAAAACCCAATCGATACCCATCATAGTCGTATTAAGCGAGCCAAGGAGAGTTGCTTGCCTTGGTCTCAGCTAGAGCCAAAACTCACTGGTTTAGAGCGGTGTCTTGAGTCTTATGATGCCGTGCGTCTGAAGTCTATCTTGCTTGAACTGGTCGACGGCTATGTCCCATCGACCAGTTTTCTCGACTCAGCAGGCCCAGAGTTGTCCAATTCGACCTAATGACCGAAGATCAGTTATCGGATGAGCATTGACTCTAGAGTGCGGCCCGAGGCAACAGCGGCCACAATCCACTTGGGCTGCTTGCCCCTACCGGTCCAGGTATTTCAAGCGTCATCCCGGTATTTGGGGGCTACTTTGATGCCCCTGCTGGCGGCGCGCTTGGTGCGAGGTTCGCGCCTGGGTTTCGCCGTGATCGCTTTCCCCTTGCGATCGCGTTTAGTGGCGTTGGCGTCTAGACCCAAGTCCTCTGGGGTGATGCCGTAGTCAGCGATTTGTTTTTTTATCGACTTTATGACGCTTGAGATCTCTTCTTTCCTGGTTTTCTCGGCCTGCTTCTTGAGTTCTTCAATTTGCGCAATCATTTGCGTATAGCTGCTCATGACTATTGCGTATAGCTGCTCATGACTATTCCTTCCGGGATTGTTAAATTTTTTTTATGAAAAAACTGACTGCATTTACATTTTAGAGTAACTCAAAATTTATTCAAGTTTTAAGAAATTATAATTTATATAGATAATTTATACAAATAACCCCCACTACATTCCTAGGGCGATCGATCTACGATTTACTCTCCGGCAATTTTGCCCTTCGAGCGAGCCTCCTTTCCCTACCAAGTGGATCTGCCTGGGATACAATCATTCGCTATAACTAAACCTAGTTTCATTCCCAAGCGGGGCCATATTCCGAAATGACGCGAGCGTCGACTGATCACCTCCTTTTGCTCCAAACCCTCGATCAGCTTTTTCGGATGGACAGCTTTTTCCGTATGGCGAGCGCTGCGTGAGTTTTTGTATGTCGATGATTTGGCCTCGGCCTGTGTGCATTTCATGCGCAGGTCGCTAGCGGATCGCTCTGACGTGTTGCCCTTAATGAATATCGGCACTGGAGAGGACCTCAGCATTGCCGAGCTTGCGCAATTGGTAATGGAGGTTGTGGGTTTTGATGGCGATTTGGTTTTTGACCCATCAAAGCCTGATGGCACGCCCCGAAAGTTACTCGATGTCTCTCGGGCGCAGGGCCTAGGATGGAAGGCCTCGGTAGGACTTACCGAGGGGATTCGTCTGGCTTATGCAGACTTTCTGGCGCGCGAGGGGTCTTTGTGATCGCGGTCATTCTTTCTGGAGGCTCAGGCTCTCGCCTCTGGCCTCTGTCTCGCGCGATGCGCCCCAAGCAGTTTCTGGGGCTCACTGGCGAAAAGACTCTCTTTCAGATGACGCTACAGAGGCTCTCGGGTTTGATGGACCCCCTTGCGCCCATCGTGGTGGCTAACGACGAGCACCGCTTCTTGGTTGCGGATCAGTGCCTTCAGATGGGCGTGACCCCCGGGGCCCTTCTTCTAGAGCCCGTGGCACGTAACACTGCACCTGCCATTGCCGCAGCCGCCCTTGCCGCTTTGGACTTGGCGGAGGACCCAGTGCTTCTGGTTCTGCCCTCTGATCATGTTTTTGCGAACACCCAGGCCTTCGAGGCCGCGGTGAGAAGTGGACAGGAGGCGGCCCTTCAGGGTGCGCTTGTGACCTTTGGCATTGTCCCCACCTCTCCCGAGACCGGCTATGGCTATGTCAAGGCCGGGGGCAAGGCGGGAAGTGGCGCAGGCACCAATTTTGCGCTGCCCGTTGAGGCCTTTGTTGAAAAGCCAGACCTTGCCACCGCCCAGTCTTATGTGGAGAGCGGCAACTACTTCTGGAATAGCGGAATGTTTATGTTTCGCGCATCAACCTTCTTGGGCGAGCTGGGCCGCCACCAGCCCGAGATGCTTGGGGCCTGCAAAGAGGCCTTCTCTCGGTCCAAGAGGGACCTTGACTTCATACGGCTTGACAAAGAGTCCTTCTCAAGCAGCCCATCGGACTCCATTGACTACGCCCTCATGGAGAAGACAGATCGGGCGGTCGTGGTGCCGCTGGATGCAGGCTGGAGCGATGTGGGAGCGTGGTCGGCTGTCTGGCAGGTGCAGCCTCAGGACGAGCTTGGCAATGGGTCCAGGGGAGACACATTGATGATTGACTCCCGCAATAGTTATGCCCACGCGGACCATCGGCTTGTTGCCTTGGTGGGGGTGGACAATCTTGTGGTGGTTGAGACCTCCGATGCGGTTTTGGTGGCCCACAAAGACCGAGCCCAGGACGTAAAGCGCGTAGTGGAGGCGCTCAAGGCAGCCGGGCGAAGCGAGGCAGAGCTGCATCGTGAGGTCTTTCGGCCCTGGGGAGCTTATGACTCCATCCACGCCGGAGAGCGACACCAGGTCAAGCGCATCACGGTCAAGCCAGGAGCGCGCCTGTCACTTCAGATGCATCATCACCGGGCAGAGCACTGGGTGGTCGTGAGAGGCACAGCTCGGGTAACAATTGGCGAGGAGGTAAGGCTCGTGAGCGAGAACCAGTCGGTCTACATCCCTGTCGGGGTAAAACATTGCCTGGAGAACCCAGGCAAGGTCGCCATCGAGCTTATCGAGGTTCAGTCAGGGGGCTATCTAGGCGAGGACGACATCGTTCGATTTGACGATAAGTACGGGCGGGCCTAGGCGTTGATTTTGGTAACTGGCGGTGCAGGCTACATCGGCTCTCACACCTGTGTGGCGCTCGCCCAGGCTGGGCGCGATTTCCTCATCCTGGATAACTTCTCAAATTCCAAGCGCTCTGTCCTTGAACGGCTGAGCAAGATAGTCGACTTTGAGGTTCGGTGTGTGGAGGGCGATGTTTCAGATGTCGGTCTCGTCACACGGCTGCTTGAGGAGCAAAAAGTGAGTGCAGTCATTCATTTTGCGGCACTCAAGGCGGTTGGCGAGTCGGTGGAGCAACCCCTTCGTTACTATCGAAACAACGTCGCGGGCTCTATCACGCTCTCTGAGGCCATGCGGCTTGCTGGCGTTGGGACGATTGTTTTTTCTTCCTCTGCGACTGTTTACGGAGACCCGGCCAGCGTTCCCATTACCGAGGACTTCCCCCTCTGCCCAACCAACCCCTACGGGCGGACCAAGCTCTTCACTGAACAGACTTTGGCCGATCTGGTTACAAGCGAGCCAGACTTTTGGCGGGTTGCGCGGCTTCGTTACTTCAACCCGGCCGGCGCGCATGAGTCAGGGCTGATTGGGGAGGACCCGCAGGGTGTTCCAAACAACTTGGTGCCCTTTGTTGCTCAGGTGGCTTCAGGGCAGCGCCCCTTCCTGTCTGTCTGGGGAAATGACTACCCAACGCGGGATGGCACTGGCGTGCGAGACTACATTCATGTGATGGACTTGGCTGAGGGGCATGTGGCCGCCCTAGAGCATCTTGAGAGGTGCCCAGGACTGGTCACATCCAACCTTGGTGCAGGTAGAGGTGTTTCGGTGCTGGAGCTGGTTGGCGAGTTTGAACGGGCGAGCGGCCGAAAAATCCCGCTCCAGATTGGCCCGAGACGCGCCGGGGATGTGGCTGAGTGCTGGGCGGACCCTCGGCATGCTGAGCAGGTGCTGGGCTGGCGGGCTGGAAGAGGACTCTCGCAGATCTGTAAGGACGCTTGGTTATCCGCAACTAAAATACGCATCGACGATCCCGATAAAGGGTAGCAGTGACTCGGTCGAAGGCAAAAAGCGGTTAGTCCAGGCTGGAGGACGCGAGCGCCCGATAAACGGTATTAGCGTCCCGACCCTGTAAATAGGGATATTTTTGGTCTTTTTTGGGGATAAATAGACTTATTTACCCCCCCCCAATCGTTATAATCCTTAGATGTAAATAGAGCGTTCGCTTTCGGGGTTATTTTGCCATTAATAATGAGTCAAAATTGGGTAGAAATTGTCTTAAATGACTGATTTTATTGATAAAAATTCTCATTTGGGCGAAAGTTCTAGCTCCCCTTTGGTGGCGATATTGCTATGCACCTATAACGGGGCGCGTTTTTTGGCGGAGCAATTGGATTCCTTGGAAGCTCAGGCCCATCCAAATTGGGTAGTGATTGCCAGTGATGATGGCTCTAACGACCAAACCCTAGAAATATTGCAGCAATATCAAGCCAAATGGCCTGCCGGAAGATTAGCGATTCGTAGTGGTCCACAAAAAGGCTTTTGTAGAAATTTTATGTCTTTAGTAGCAGATAACAGCATTTTGGCTGATTATTATGCATTTTGTGATCAAGATGATGTGTGGTTACCAGAGAAATTGTCACGTTCCCTTGATGTTTTATGTGATATTCCCACTCAAATGCCTGCTATTTATGGCTCTCGAACACGCTTAATCGATGAGCAGGGTCTCTTGGTTGGCATATCGCCTTTTTTTGCGATCACCCCTTCATTTGAAAATGCTCTAGTTCAAAGCATTACCGGTGGAAATACAATGGTCTTCAATCATGCTGCAAAACTGGCTATTCAAATTGATCCTCAGCATGAAATAGTGAGTCATGATTGGTGGGCATACTTGGTAATAACCGGTATGGGAGGGCAATTTGTGTATGACCCTATTCCAACTACCTATTATCGTCAGCACAAGGCAAATATTATTGGTGGGAAAAAAGGAGTCTTTAAAAAATTTTCTCGTTTAAATTCTCTGCTTTCTGGAAGCCTTCAAGAGTGGATTGAAGGAAGATGCGCCGGCCTTTACTCTGTCGTAGATAAATTGACAACACAGAATCAATTTATTTTTCAGCAATTTTGCAAGCTTAGGAAGTCGTCAATATTCACTCGAGTTTTGGGGATGAAGCGTTTAGGAATTCATCGCCAACACTTTAGCGAGAATGTTGCCTTTTATTTTGCAGTGATTTTAAATAAGATTTAATTAAAGACCAACTCATTGCTTCCCACAAACTACTACCATGATCAAAAAATTTTTGATCAAGAAATAAAGAAAATTTTCCAAAGTCAATGGATATTTTTTGGTTTAGTTCAAGAATTTGAGGGTGATGGATCTTATGTTAGAAAAACTCTCTGCGAAAACAATATTTTCTTATTAAAAAATCAAGAGCGTTATGTCGGTTATTTAAACCGCTGCCCACATCGGTTTCACCCAATTGTGACTGACGATCGGGGTACCAGTAAATTAGTGTGCCCATATCACTACTGGGCCTTTGAGGGTAATGGTGCGCTTAAGGGTATCCCATACGAGACTCAGTGCTATCAATTTACTGAACAAGAAAAGGCGCGCATTCATTTGACTGCGATTGCAGTAGAGCGGATAGGATCACTGTTATTCATAAATTTTTCTAAGCATCCCAAGCCTATAAAAAATCAATTTCACCATCAATTATTGTTGGATATCACATCTTTATCGAGTCACTTTTGGGATTTTCAAAAAATTACCTTTTGTAAAAAATTTAATTGGAAGCTCATTCAAGAAAATTTACGAGATGGATTGCACCCAGCTTTTTTGCACCAAAAAACACTACTCAATGCAATTGAGTTTGCACCACCTGCGATCCCTAAGGATGTGCCAATACAGCTATTGAGAAATAAAGATTTAAGCTATGGTGGTCCCGATGTGAAATTGACCCATCCCTCTGAATTAAAAGATGAGTTTCAAGATCCATGGTTATGTGAACCTCGCTACTATAACTATCATGTATTTCCTAGCGCCCATATTGCTGCGCCGGATGGTGGGAATACCTTTGTTTTGGAAAACTTTATTCCACTTGGGCCAGATGAGACTGAGCTTGAGGTGTATTTCGTGCTGACTAAAAATGAGTTATCCGCAGACAAAATCCAACTATTTTTTGATAAATTGATCACAAACGCCTCATCGGTATACGAAGAAGATTTTCGGGTGTTGGAGAATATTCAACAAGCCACAAAAGGTTCAATTACAACGCCAAATAATGGTAGGTATGAGCGCCTAATTACCAGATTTCACAAGGGGTACCTTAAAATATTGGGGTTAACTAGACTTTATGTGTTGATAAATGCCTTGGATATTTTGAAATCCCCATTTTTTTTGTTAAATTGTTCAAAAACCTTTAAAAGAAAATAATACTAATGGCTGTTGAAAGAAAAATATGGATTATTGGCGCAGGCGGTTTTGCTTTTGATATTGCTTGTAAGTTTGCCAAAGTGCCAGGTGCTGGAAATGTATTTATGGGTTTTATAGATTCCCGCGATGAAGAGAAGGCAAAAACCAAAATATTATGTGAGCAAATTGGATTGCCTGCAATGTTTGAAGATCCCCAAAAGTTTAATTTCGCTGATCTAAATAATCGCTATATGTTCGGTGTGGGCGATGCTGTATTTAAAAAGGAATTTTCTCTAAAACACCAAATTAGTCCAGATTTATTTCATCGGTTCGAGATGGAAGTTAACATTAATGAGTATTCAAAAACTGGTCAGGGCATATATTGGGGATGTCGTATTGCCTCGAATTCTACCGTGGGTTGGGCTAGTTTTATCGATGCGAATTCGGTTGTGGGTCACGGAACCTCAATTGGAAATTACTGCCATATTGCTGTTGGGGTAATCATTGGGGGCGATGTTAAAGTTGGCGATGGAACATACATACACTCTGGCGCCATTATTGGAAACAAAGTAACAATAGGCGAAAATTGCATTATCGGCATTGGAGCTGTGGTGTTGCGAGATTTACCGGATGGGTCCAAAGTTATTGCTCCAAAATCGCCTCGGATTGCTTGATGAGTAAGCCATTAGTCCATCTCTCTAACATTGCGGTTACTTTGTATAACAATTCTTCGGATAATTTTTCTTTTAAAAAATTATTGTTGACACAAAAATTTCTGCCCGAGCAAATTTCTATACTGAATGATATTTCGCTAGATATTTATGAAGGCGAAATAATCGGTATAGAGGGTTCTAATGGGGTTGGAAAAACTACTTTACTCTCTGTTGTTGCAGGAATACTACCAATTTCCTCGGGGGTAAGGGAGGTTCATGGAAAATGCTTGCCATTACTGGGCCTTGGGCATATATTTCATGGAGATCTTGATATTGAAAAAAATATCGAGCTTTGGGATGCAAGTTTCAATTCGAATTTTCCATTAGAGATTGGTTTTGTCAATGATGTCATTGCTCAAGCAGGTTTGAAGATTAAAAAAGATACGCTTTTGCGAGCCTTATCATCCGGCATGAAATCAAGGCTAGCTTTTGAATTGGCTATGAGAGATACGGCAGATATCTTATTGCTTGATGAGGTTTTTTCTGTGGGGGATGCGGATTTTCGATCTCAGTCGTCACAAAAAATTAAAAATAAACTCAAAACATTAGGGTGTGCAGTGATAGTTTCCCACGACAGAAAAATTTTAGAGGACAACTGCTCAAAAATAATTCGTATTAAAGACCAAAATACTATTGAGATATGTTGAGGGAACTAAACGCTAAGCAAATTAAAAGCTTTACGCTGCTTTTACTCTCTCTACAGAAGAAAAATACTTTTCTTGGCTTTGCTATTGGGCTGATTCCCATTTTAGTGACTGCTTTTTCGATTGAATTATTTATTGGAAAAATTATTGGTGGTGAAGTTCATACAAATGGCATGAAAGGGGTTAATGCTATTTTCTTTATTTTTTTAAGCAATGCCATTTCTCAATCAACGGAAGCCTTGAAAAGATACAGCTCGATTATTAAAAACTCCTATCTACAGCCAATTACTATTTTAGTAAGTGAGACTGTATTGCAGTACCTCTCGTTTTTTGTTTCTTTCATAATTTTGGCTATAGCTTTTCAAATACCCTTTGAAAAGAGCGCTCTTTTACTTTTGCTATCTTGTTTTCTTGCTGCATATACCCTGGCAGCAGCAAACTATTTATTGGTTCTATCCTCCATTTTGGAGGACTTTGGAAGAATTTTGGGGATCGTTTTTCAAATGCTATTTTGGGTATCGCCAATCTTATATTCAATAAGAGTGATTAATCCTGATTTGGCCTATTTTTTTATGGCAAATCCATTTTATATTTTCTTTGAGCTCATCTATCTGATCTTCTCGCCCCAGGCATATGCGCCTCAATATTTTTGGCTTGGCCTAGGGTCCTGCTTCTCATTCTTATTTCTGCTCAGCATCTTGTTAACCAATTTACGAAAAAAAGTTTTAGTTTTCTTATAGGCCATGGCGATCGATCTATTTAAACCCTCGGTCCCACCTTTGAAAGCCTATCAAAAGTATCTTGAATTGGTTGATCAGAACCGAATGTATTCAAACTTTGGGCCAATGCAAAGTCTTCTTAGAGAAGGACTTGCCTCTCAATTTAAAATTCCAAGTTCATGTTTGGAGTTATTTTCTAGCGGAACAATGGCCTTGGTTGCTGCGATGCAGGGATTGAAAAAGGAAGGTCGACCTTTTTGCGTATTACCCTCTTGGACCTTTGTCGCTACCGCACAAGCAGTAGTGGCATCTGGATTGGTACCTATTTTTGTTGATGTTGATTGCGAAAGTATGCAGTTGACGTCTAGTTATTTAGGGAGCCTTCCGTCCTCGCTCCTTGAGCAAACCTCGGTGGTGCTGGTGGTCTCCCCGTTTGGGGCTCCTCTCAATCTAAAAGGCGTTAAAAAGCAAGGTGAGTTATTTGGTTTTGAAGTGCTTTGTGATTGTGCGGCAGGGTTTGAATCAATAAAGCCTAATGAGTTTCATACAGTTATTTCCTTGCACGCAACCAAAACATTTGGAATTGGTGAGGGTGGTCTTTTAATGAGTCAAAACTCTCAGTTGCTTGAGGTGGCTAAGGCGTATAGTAATTTTGGATTCATAGGCTCAAGACAGTCAAAAGAATTTGGTGTTAATGGAAAATTGTCTGAATTTCATGCGGCAGTGGGCTTGGGTGCCCTCGACCTTTGGAGCGGCAGTCGTGAGATTTACTATAACAAGGCAAATGCCTACAGGCAGTTAATGGGCCAATCCTGTCAATTTCAAAATGATTGGGGGCAGAGTTGGGTAAGTTCAACTTGTGTGATCAGATTTACAAGCAGTTCACAAAAGAAAAATGCTCAAGCGTTACTTAGTTCTAAGAATATTCAATCCCGCGATTGGTGGAGTCAAGGTTGCCACAAAGAACCAGTTTTTGTTACTGCCCAATCCATTGGCGACATGAGTAATACTGATACCTTAGCTACTACTACTTTGGGTATACCGTTTTATAGGGATATCGATGAGCGTGATATTGAAGAAATTGCTCAGAGCATAAAAGGGGCTATCTAAATTGTTAGTAAGCATATTAGTACCTACTTATAAACAGGAAAAATTTATTGCCCAATGTCTGAACAATATCCTGAGTCAAAAAGTTGATTTTGAGATTGAAGTTTTGGTGGGTGACGATTGCTCTCCAGATGGAACTGTTGGAGTGATTGAATCTTTAGCAGAAACGGATTCTCGAATTAAGCTGTATCAGTGGTGCCCTAACGAAGGAGGCCTTCGAAATATTGACAGGCTTTTAGAATATGCAACAGGCAAATACGTCACGATCATAGAGGGCGACGATTATTGGATTGATGAGACCCATTTAGCAAAAAGCGTCATTGCTCTTGAGGAGAATCCTGAAATTCTGTTTACTACGGCAAACTATTCTCATTTGGTAGGAGTAAAACTTCATCTAAAGCAAAAATTGAGGGTTCACAATCAAAAAATGCTTCGGTTTTGGCATTTAGCGCTGGGTAATTTTTTGCAAATGGGGACAATTGTCTACCGCCGTGGGTACTACCCTCGTGTGCCCAATTATTTTATGGATTTACCCTTAGGAGATTACCCACTAGTCTTGACCTTGCTAAACAAAGGTCGGGGTCTCTATTTGTCACATATGGCAATGGCTTACCGAGTGCATGCGGAGGGCGTATGGTCCAGCCAGCCTCAGAATTTGCAGGCTGAAAAGACGCTCATCACCTTAGATAGGGTTCTCAACTTTTTAAAGTTGGGTTTCTGTAACAAATTAACCTTAAATTGCTATATTTCACGCTTGAAGATTCAGTTCCGAAGGTCTAAAGATATAGAGAATTTTTTTGGAATAATCTTATTTAGTCTGCTTTATAATTATAGAAATTATAAATTAACCGTTTGATTAAATGGAATAACTATGAATTTCAACGAATTTTTAGAGGGACTTGTTGTTGCCCTAGATTTGCCTGATGTTAAAGAGCTTAATCCGGATGCCCCATTTATTAAGCTGCCTGATTATGATTCTCTAGCAACTTTAGGTGTTATGACGTTTGCTGAAATTGAATTTAATAAGCAAATCGAGGGGCAGTGGATTTGGGATAATGAAATTACCCCAAAACAATTATTTGATCACCTTACTAAGTAAATGCTTGCAGAATGTCAAAAAAACACCTTAGTTTGGATAAGCTTCACATTGAAGCATTATGTTCTGTTGCTCCCACTCGCAAAATTGAGGTTGTGAATGAGGATTCTTCTGACAAAATCAAACGTTTATCTAGAAGTATTGGAATTAAATCTAAGTACGTGTGTGGTCCGGGTCAGCGTTTTGCAACTTTGGCAGAAGAGGGCATCAATGGGATCGTTAGCAAATTAAATTTGCGAGCTGATGATATTGATGGTGTAATTGTTGTTACCCAATCGCCTGACTTTATTATTCCAGGCACCGCTGTTTTATTACAAGATCGCTGTAGGCTATCTAAAAATTCGCTAGCTTACGACATAAACTTGGGGTGCTCAGGTTTTCCATATGGTTTATTCGTTGCTAACGGACATTTACTCTCTGGCATGAAGCGCATCCTAGTGGTGGTGGGTGATCAGAGTTATAGCCCTGGCACAACCGATGAAGGGCATGGTGTTTTATTTGGAGATGGTTGTTCGGTAGCCTCGGTGATTTTAAAAGATACACATCAAGGCTCACCTGCGTTTTTTAACCCAGGAACAGATGGCGGTGGGTATGAGGCTCTTTACATACCGCATGGCGGAAAAGTCAGACCTGTTGATAATGAGTCTTTCATACCTAAAGTCGATATTACTGGGGTTGTGCGCACTGGTACCGACGTAGTGCTTGATGGGCCAAAAATCCATAACTTTTCAGTTGGACTGGTACCGAGCGAGCTGGCTGATATTTGCGCTGCTAATGGCTGGGAGCCCGGCAATGTAGATTATTTTGTATTGCATCAAGCAAATAAAATAATCAATGACACTATTCGTATGAAAATGAAGTTGCCACTTGAGAAGTTTCCAGATTCTCTGAGTGATTTTGGCAATACTTCATCCGCCTCCATCCCAGTAACAATGACTGCAAGATTAGAAGATAAATGGAATAAAGCAGGCACAAAAATAGTAATGTGCGGATTTGGTATTGGATTGTCTTGGTCTACCTTATCTTATGTATCGGATGGTACTGAGATTTCACATCACTATTTCTGCAAAAATGTTTGATGATCTAAAAGATAAAAATATCTTAGTAGTCGGCGCCTCAAGGGGAATCGGTTGGCAACTTGCCATAACTCTTGGAAGTTTGGGTGCTAAAGTGCATGTAGCTGCGCGTAATGTTGAGGCACTTAATTTGCTACAAAAGCAGTTTGACTGTTCTGTTTATCAATGCGACATTGATAAAGACGAGGATGTTCAGTCGTTAGCAGCTAGCATTAACGAATTGGATGGGGTTTGCATTGTTAGTGGTGTGGTTAAGCTAATTCCGCCTAAAATGCTATCAAAGAAGATGATTGATGCTCAAGTCATCACCAATTTAGCCTCTCCATTAAATATTGTTGGTGCGCTTTTAAGAAAAAATAAGCTTAATGATGGTGCCTCCATTGTTTTTACTTCAGCTGCTGGGCGTTTATGCCAACCACCTTGTACTGCTGCATATGCTGGTGCAAAACTCGGACTTCATGGTGCAGCTAGATCTTTGGCTATAGATTTATCTCCAAAGAAAATCAGAGTCAACACAGTTTCATTCGACTATGTTGAAACTGACATGATTAAGGCTGTACAAACTACTACTGTTGATATTATTGGTGTAGCGCCAGTTGAATACAGCTCCATACCTTACCTTTTCATGCTGTCAAAAATGAGTAGGTGGATTTCGGGTCAGATGTTAGCGGCAGATGCGGGAAGAATGTTAGGCAAGGTGCGCTATGTCTAAAAATCCACTTTTTGAGCTTGTTGGAAAAAAAACCCTTATTACTGGAGCTACTGGAGGCTTTGGCGGTGAACTTGTTAAATCATTTTTGCATCTTGGGCAGATTGTTACTGCGACTGGTAGAAACTTATCAAAACTGGAATCTTCACAATCATTAGGAGCAAAGACTGTTGACTTGGATTTAACCGATTCAACGGCAATTAAAGATTTCTCAAAAAATTGCGATGCCTTTGATCATGTAATTTTGGCTCATGGAATTAAAGGACCAAGACCGATGAGAATGATTAACCCTGAATTCACTTTAAATGTAATTCAAACAAATCTTCTGTCAACGCTCGATCTAGTTAGCAACTTATTGCGAGCCAGGAAGATTAATAGTCCTGGAAGGATTATTTTTATATCCTCAGTTTCGGCTCATTTTGGAGCGAATAACAATACTGCATATGCTGCTTCCAAGGCGGGTGGCGAGGCTGCAATGGTTGGGCTGGCAAGGGACCTTCTTCACAAGGGGATAACTGTTAATAATATTGCCCCCGCAGCTATAGAGACGCCTTTATTTGAAGGGGGTAAGTCTGAAATATTGGAAGAAAAAAATTATCCACTAGGTATCGGTAAGACAAATGACATTACGGATGCCGCAACCTTTCTTTGTCTCGAAGGCTCAAAATATATTACTGGCGAAACAATTATTTTAGATGGTGGATGTACGTGGTTATTTTAGAAATTTTAAATAAAGTGTAGATAAAAAGTGATAAGTTATTCGATTTGGCATTAAAACGGTATGGCCAACTATCCTCCGAGAGAGTATGTTGGTAGTTCACAAATAAATTTTCTTTGCTATATCTCTGGCTATCTATCTGCAGATCCTAAGGCAAATGATGGAGAAAAAATATCCCTACCGAATTTTCTTAGAAAAACCAAGAAAGAAAAATGTGCTTTAGTTTTTGATTTTCAATCTACATGGGCGCACGAGTATTTGCGTCCATATCTTTCAGTGATTCAGAAGTCTCTTGACTTTGAAATATATGATATTAAAGAATTTTGTATTAAATATAACTTGATACAGATGTATTCAGGGCAGTCAGATGATAAAAAAGAGGTATTAGAGAATTTGAAATCTTTTTTAGATTTAGCCGAGTGTTTTACAGATGAGTTTTCTAAAAAATCACTTTTGGCCTATCTTGACTCATTTCTAAAAGAAAGTAGTGAGCCATTAAATAATTGGATGGTTCCTTTGAATTTAGAGATGTTTAATAAGTACTCTAATCATTTCTCCTTTATTCCGTCGGATGAGGAAATATACGTCGATGTGGGAGCATTTGATGGTGATACTGCCCTCAGGTTTATAAATGCAACCCCAACAGGTAAATTTATTCAAATACATGCCTTTGAACCAAACCCATTGCCAAGATTTTTTTTGAAAGAAAAAAGCAAATGGGTCAATAACTTAAATGTATATCCTTATGCTCTGTCAGATATTGCAATCAAAAGAGATTTTATTAACGATGGGATGGGTAGTAGGGCTTTAACTGATAGTGTGCTTGATGAAGAATATCTATCAAGAACTTCAGCTGAATCAAAAACTATGGATTCAATAATAGAAAAAGCTACGATTATTAAAATAGATACTGAGGGTTTTGAGGTTCCTGTTATTAATGGTGCCAAAAGAATTATTAAAGAATCTAGGCCAAATTTAGTTGTTGATACCTACCATTTTCCCTTGGACGTATTAAAAATTTATAAGAGTGTAATGGCTATTCATAGTTATAAATTTGTTGCTTTTCGTATTTATCACCATAATTTACATTCGTTATTTTTTTCAGATACACAAAGACTAATTTGAAAATTATTCGAGCATGCCAATACTCATTTCCAATAACAAGACCATTCTAGAAAAAGTGAAAGGCGTAACCGTTGTATTTTTTAATCCTTGGGGTTTCTCCAAATCAGATATAGAAAGTAAAATTCAAGAGGCTTTATGTGAGTGCTTAATTGAAATGGACTCCGAAATTTATTTCTATATTGAAAATATATTTTTTGGCAATCGTTCAAAAATTGCACTTAATAAGTTGAGATCAATTTATCCCAAAAATAAAATTTTTGAGATAAATAATTTACAAGAATTGGAGCTATTTTTTAATCAACCTTCTATATAAGGAGGCTATATTCGCATTATAGTGTTCATAAGCACCGATAAGCTGCTCCCTGTCCGTAAATTTTAATGCTTCTTGCACTTTCTCTAGGGCTACGAAGTCCTCTTCTAGAGTGGTTTTAATGCCTAATAATCGATTGCTGATAAAGGAGCTAAATTTTCTTTTATCTGATTCTGTGTTAAGAGCAATTGGCTTATTGACGATCAGATAGTGATTGATCTCGGATTGTGAGGGGGAGAGTGGGTTCAGTGCGGCAATATTGTAGGTTCTGCCTCCATCTGGAGATGCCATGTGAAAATTTGGATATAAGAACCAATTATAGTAGCCCTCGCCAATAGATCTTCTGAAAAGAGATTCATGTTCGGCGCCATGTTCGTATACGCCATCCTTGGTAAAAGACGAAGCATGCAATAAATTTATGCGTCTTAGATTCTTAAAAAGAGGTTTTGACTCCTCGAAGTGTTTGCTGAAGTCAATCTCTTTATTGAGGGTGCTGGAGTGAAGAAAAACCGGGTGAAGCGTGTCCCGAAGATTCTCAAATTTTAATTTCCAGTTAAATGAGCGAATTTCCTTACGGATGTATATTTGGTTAAACCAAAGTCTAGATAGAAGCTTAAATGATTTGAGAATAATGGGATCAATTTGATCGGTAATTTTGATGGGATTCTTCGATAAATTTACGAAGATAAATTTTCCATAAATTTCAACATTATATTTTGTGAGGCATGCTTTGCTTAATTGACTGGGTTCTAGTTTATAGCTTCTATCTTCAAAAGGAATTTTTTTGAGGCTTCCATCTGAATTAAAAGACCAAGCATGGTATCTACAAACAAGAGGCCTAATCCCTGCATCCTCATCGAATAACTTGATATTCCTATGCGGGCAAACATTCTCAAGGGCGAAATACTTTTCATTCTCCTTAACAATTAGTACTTCTTTTTCGCCAATCGTTCTTTTTATCCAGGCCTTTGGAGAGTCATCTAGTTCATTAGTTAAGCCAGCAAAAATCCAGAGTTTATAAAATAAATTTTTGTACTCCGCCTCTAATATATCTGGAGATGTATAAAAGTATTTTGGAAGAAAGTAGTCACGATGAAGTCCCAACTCATTTTTGCAAAATTGAAAGAGGGTATTAAGCATAGTATTTAAATTTTTAAACACAGTTTATTTTTTTACAATTTTTCTGTAAAGAGATGCAATATTGGCGTTATAGTGCTCATAGCACCCAATATTCTGCTCTCTATCTGTAAATGACAATGCTTCCTGAACTCGCTCGCACGCTTGATAGTCCTCTTCAAGAACTGGTCTTAAACCTCTTAGTCTATGCTCAATAATTTCATCTAAGAGCGCATCATCCGAATAAGGTTTGTTCAATAGTACGTAATGTGAAATTTCTGTCTTATTCGGTGCGATAGGGTTGTGAACTTCGATGCTATAGGATCTGCCGCCATCAGGGGTAGCCATGTGAAAGTTTGGGAAAAGTAACCAGTTGTAGTAGCCATTTGGGAGTGATGGCCGAATTAAGTCATCAAGATGACCTTTTTTGCCCGGTTTATTTGCGCCATCCATCGTAAATGACGAGGCATGATGTAACGGTAATCTCCCAAGCATTTTATGAAGTGCAGGAACGTCTTCGTATTGTGAGGAAAAATCCACTTCTTTTGCCAGGGTCGTGGAATGCAGCACTGCAGGATGAAGTGAGTCTCTTAGGTTTTCAAAATTCATTTTCCAGTTGAAGTTCCGTACCTCATGAAATGTCCCATATTTATTGAGAAGCATCTTGGAGATTAGCTTGAGACTTTTGATAATTGCTGAATCAAATTGTTTTTCAAAAGTCATACTATTTTTCGTTAGCTTTACAAAAATGAAGGTGCCAATAACCCTAATTTCATAACGATTCATGCATGCCATTGATTTTTGCTTCTTGCCAAGCTTATAGCTCCGATCTTCAAATGGAATGCGTTTGCTTGATCCGTCGGGGTTAAAAGACCAGGCATGATAGCGACAGGTAAGTGGCTTTTCACCAAAATCTTCATCAAAGAATTTAATGTTTTTGTGGGGGCAAACATTTTCAATTGCAAAATACTCGCCATTTTCCTGAGTGATGAGCACCTCTTTCTTTCCAATCTTCTTCCGCACCCAAGACTTTTCAGTTTTTAATTCAAAAGTCAGGCCTGCAAAAATCCACATGCCGCCAAAAAGATGCTTAAATTCAGCATTCATAATATCTTGGTCTGTATAAAACCTTCTGGGTAATATGTAATATCTAACCCACCCAAGTTTGTATTTAGAAAGTTGATAGCCCTTGTTAGCAATTTGAAATGCCTTAGAAAATATCTTCTTAATCCTTTTATTCATGGGTTAGAATTTTAAAAAGGAGTTGAGCAAAATGGAAAATTTAGATTACAAGAGATATTATAATTCCGACAACTTTGATTTAGAGAATAAGAAAATATTTTCTAAATTGTGGGTTTTTGCGTGCTCTATCGCGGACTTGCCAAATTATAACTCTTATTTTTTGGCAAAAATGCCTTTTGGTGAAATTATTATTTCGCGAGAAGGCGACTATTTTTCTGCCTTTCATAACAAGTGTCTCCATAGAGGGCACCCGTTAGTCACTGAGCAAAGAGGGGAATCTAACTTTGTATGCCCCTATCATAATTGGTGCTATGGCGCTAATGGTGGTTTAACTCATATTCCTGGAGATACAGACTTTTATTTTGCTGACAAGGATGAATATACTTTTGATCGATTGCAGCCTGTTTCAATTAAAAGATTGGGGGATTTCTTCTTTATCAATGCCCAAGAAAATCCTTTGGCTATTGAAGAGCAGTTCAACTCTGAAATCATAAGTAATTTAGAGAAAACACGCAACAAAATCGGTGCAATTTCTTTATCTTTGTCTTTGCCGTTGAAATTCAACTGGAAGCTAATTTTTGAGAATCTACGTGATCCTTTGCATCCAATTTATTTGCACCCCACTTCACTAACTCAAGAGGTCGATTTTTATGCCTCCCAAACAAAGCCAGTAGTTAATGAAGATCCTATTATCAGCCTGAAAGAGTTATCCTCATTTTCTCGAGACGGGGATCTGAGAAACGTTCATGCCCCATACAAAAATGATTTTATGCTGTGCGATAACGGTGAGAATTATTTAAATTGGCTCCTTTTCCCTTTTACTCACATTCCATGTCCGGATGGTGGAGCTCTTTACTCAGTGGAAAACTATGTACCTGTGAGTGCTGGCGAGACGCGTTTTGATTTGCATTTGTACATCACCAAGGGTACTGGAAAGACTTCTCCAATTCCGATTCTTTATGATTGGCTCATGAAAGCAAAGGTTGTTTTAGGTGAAGATTTTGATGCTGTTACTGCCTTGCAAAAGTTAATTGAGCAATCAGACCAACAACAAAATCTTGGTGCGTATGAGCACCAAAATTTGCGGATCAATCAATTCTTGGATTCCTATCTATATGAATAAATTAGTCAATATATTGGTTGATAAGTCTCGACTCTCTCAAAATGCCCTGCTTGGTGTCTCATTGCCATCTGACGTACAGTCTTCCATAGTTGAGTTAGAGATTGACCGACTTGATAATCAATTGAACTTAATTGCTAATTTAAATGGACTGGTCTTAAATCTTGTATCACCAGAAACCTTTTCCCTGTATCGTGGCAAGCTTTATCAAATTCTCTCGAGCAATAAGAATATACTGCCATTTGATAACTTTTCTAGTGGTCAAGATGTAAGGGTTGCTAGATGGTCGTTTATTGGTGAGAACTCCAATATTTCTTCAAGTGCTAAGGTTGGTTTATCTACCTATATCGGCCCAAATGTTGTTATTGGAGCAAATTCTAAGGTCGGTAATTTTTGCTGGTTGGGTGAAGGAGTCGTTATTGCTCCCGGCGCAGTGATCGGAAACAATGTCACGATTCATGATGGAGTTCGAATCGGTACTGGATCACAAATTGAAAAATTCAATGAAATTCGGCAGGATCTGCTTGCCAATACCAATTTAACGATCAAAAGCATTCAGACCGATTTCTACGGGTCAATAGCATATATTCACAATGTTTAATTGTTATGTATCGAAGTTAGAGGGTTGATCCGTTTTCCAAATATCTCATTACGGTATCAGTTTTGGTCCAGCGGCCTTTATTCATAATCATGGGCATGCTAGACCCTGATTTCAGAAGATCCTGTGCCGCCCCAACACGCATTGAATGCCCGCTGATACGATCAATTATTTCCATGGGTAAGTTGGCAGCCTTTGCCAGTCTTTTATAAATGCGATTAATTTGGCTGCTCTGTAGTTCACTAGTTATATCAATTGCATTATTGATGCCCCTAAATAGATAGCCGCCGCCCAGTTTTGCTTGAGTGATCCATGTGGTGATGGCATCGGTAGATCTTTCGGATGGCTGAATCCATCTGCCTTGTAATTCTTGATCCGTTTTACTCTTCCGTAAGCGAATTTTCATCTCGGTATAGTCATTAGTCTCACTTAACTCAATATCTTCTACTTTTAATGAAACTAGCTCGCTGCGTCGACACATGCTGTCATATGCCAAGAGTAATAATGCGCGATCACGCACCCCCCTTAAATCATTTCTTGTGCTTTTTAACATTCTCTCCAGTAAAGGGGCTGTTATGCCATAAGCTTGTTTGCCTGATCGGCCAAGCATTCGGTGCATGCGTCGCATTTCAATTTTCACATCCGGGTGCTGAGTAGGGTCGTTAAGTAAATTTAACTTATGAATACTTGAAATGCTGGCAACTGCAATTCGGATACTCGATGATTTCAGGCCACTCTTTGTTAGTTGAGCAACATAGTTTGCGACATCAACTGGGTTGGCGGGCAAACTACTAATGCTCTGTTTTTCACAGAAATGAATAAAGCGCTCAAAGTTAGCCTTATACGCCCTTATGGTTGACGACGCATAGGCGCCCTCGATTTTTTCAATGGTTTTATTAAGAATTACTAGTGAATTTAGCGTATAATTCATGAATCAATTAGACCCTTAAACGATCCTTATAGTATCATTATATATACTTTTAGAATTGATTACAACAGAACAAATTAGGGCGGCTAGAGCAATTTTGCGTATAACTGTTGTTGAGTTGGCGGAAAAGTCAGGGGTAGGGGTTGCCACAATTAAACGGTTGGAGGCTGGAAGGGGGGTTCCAGCAGTTCATACAAGAACATTGAATGAAATCCAAAAGGCATTGAATTTGATGGGTGTTGAATTTATAGGTACCCCTGAAGATCGACCAGGTGTTCGCCTAAACGTCGCTAAAAAATAGCATGGCAACATTACCAAAAATGCAGCGTAGGGTTCGCTCTGGTGGACCAAAAACGACTGAGGGTAAATTAATCTCTTCACGCAATTCCATTAAGACTGGCGCTTATGCAGTGCAAGTTTTATTGCCCGGGGAAAGTGAGCAAGAGTTCCGAGAGCTTGAGCAATTATTTGTAGATGACTTTGCCCCAAACGGAATTTCAGAATCTGCATTAGTGCACTCAATAACGGTTACCGTTTGGAAAAAACTTCGCCTCGAAAAATTAGAGTCTAGGCACATTTATGATCTATTGGATCGTTTCCCCAAATCCTCGGAATTGAGTGCCGTAGGTCTTGAGGATTATCCTCAGTCAGCCAAGGAGTGGATTAACCATCCCGAGAAAATCTCATCTCTAAATCTAGATCAATCCCAAAGTGGCTATTGGACTATTGAGTCTCTCAAGAAAAGTCATTTTGATGAAGATGGGATGAAGGCATTTACAAAGGATCCACCAGTAATCTTCAAGCGCTTACAAGATATATTGATTTCTCTTGGTATTAAAGACCTATCTAATACTAGTATGGCCGGCACTCGCTATCACTTTGGTGCAGATACAAGACCAATCGAAGATGCGGCGGATACTATAGTGGAACAGTTGCAAGGTGAGATCTGGGCGATTCAGAATCAAGAGCTCTTGCTTAAAGTGCGCCAGCAAATTCGGGATAAGCGCTTGATGGAGTATTTGAATCTGAGTCGATCACAGCGAGTGGCTGACGATTTAGATCGTAGCTACTTTAAAACTTTAGATGAATTACGTAAGCTAAAAGAGTGGCGCAGAAAGCAATCGGTGATTGATATTGATGTTGATGTGCAAAAATCTCTGAAGCTATTAAAACCTAAAAGATAGGCTAAGAAGTAAGCCCGTTCTTCTGAAAAATCCGTTTTTCCAAAACGGACTCATTCTCAATTAGGTGGCCGCAAAGCCTTATTCGGCTGTTGCGGATTTTCTATTTTTGGATTGTTTATCGATTACTTAAAAGAGTGAATTTTCTTCGTTTTATAGTCCAAAAATAAACGATTAATAGATGTAATTTTGGCGGAATAGAGGGTGGGTAGGAGTGCTAATGCCCCTTATTACGCCTTTAACGAAATACGCGGCTAACCATCGGAAAGATAGCCTCTCCCACCCCCTTGGGGGATGAGTGGGTGGTTAATTTTTGTTTATCCTGTCTTTAACGAGTCTAAACTGATTCCAGCATTAAGCTGATCGACAACCCACCTGGGCTGTTTGCCTCTCCCGGTCCATGTGTTGCCTTGCTCGTCGCGGTACTTTGGAGCCACCTTCGAGCCTGTTGACGCGCGTTTTGCCGACTTGGCCCTGCCCCTGCCGACCTTTGCACCCCCGCTGCTTGGGTTGGATGACGACTTTGATCCCGGCTTGCGACCACGCTTACTACCTGAAGTGGGGCTGGCAGAAAGCCCTAGCTCGGCGGCGGAGAATCCGTAGTCGACGATCTGTTTTTTGATTGTCTTCAAAACAGAGTTATATTCTTCTCTCTTTTGCTTTTCTGCTTCCTTTTTTAACTCTTCAATCTTCGCGAGCATTTCTGCGTAGGTCGACATATGACACTCCTTGGTTCGTGAAGATCAGATATTAATAGATTTGGAGTAAAGATCAAGCGATGAATATATCAATTGTAGGGTCAGGATATGTGGGTCTCGTCACCGGTGCATGTCTTGCGGATGCGGGCAACAACGTTCTTTGCCTAGACTTGGATGAGGAAAAAATTAGGATCTTAAGAGCCGGTGGCATCCCAATCCACGAGCCTGGCCTTCTGGAAATGGTCCGCAAGAATGTCTCCGCAGGAAGACTGCAGTTCACAACGAATCCCGAGGAGTCAGTCGCTTTTGGTCTAGTGCAATTT